>Ga0326597_10002954_pt1 | contig 24902 bp, 18 predicted proteins | sample RVTome_12_FD_203789 | JGI IMG/M metagenome (GOLD analysis project Ga0326597, IMG submission 203789) | Soil microbial communities from uranium-contaminated site in the Upper Colorado River Basin, Wyoming, United States - RVT100D185 | ecosystem: Environmental > Terrestrial > Soil > Contaminated >... | reverse complement strand
CGTCAACGCCCTGCGCCACCGGCACCGCCGGCTGCGCGGGAAGCTGCAAGCCAAGGTCACCCGCTCCGCCCGCCGGCTTCTCGCCCAGCGGCGCAGGAAGGAGGCTCGCTTCGCCAAGGACATCAACCACCAGATCAGCAAACGCATCGTAGCGAAGGCCCAAGACACCGGTCGCGGGATTGCCGTCGAAGACCTGACGGGAATCCGCGACTGGATCACTGCTCGCCGGCCTCAGCGCGCTACGCTGTGCAGTTGGGCATTCCACCAACTGCGTGCGTTTCTGACCTACAAGGCCGAGTTGGCTGGCGTCCCGCTGGTCGCCGTCGATCCACGCAACACCAGCCGGGAGTGCCCGGCGTGCGGGTGCATCGACAAGCGGAATCGTCCTGTTCAAGCTCGCTTCTCCTGTATCCGGTGCGGGCTCGCTGGCCCCGCCGATACCTTCGCGGCGATCAACATTGGTCGTCGGGCCGCAGTCAACCGGCCGAACGTCCGGGCTGGCAAAGCCGACTTTCAGTCGGCGCCGCCAGCGCCATGGGCAAGCTACCGGCTTTCAGCCGGTAGTTGTTGACGATCCTCCTCCCGGAGCTGGGCAGCCTGTCCGACGGCTTCGCGACGCTTGCGCTTGCCGCCGTGCGCGCCGCCCTGTTCATCGTCGCCATGGTCGTGGTGGGCACGAGACTCCTTCCGCGGCTGCTGGATGAGATCGCGCGCTGGAACTCGCGCGAGCTGTTCCTCCTTGCCGTCACCGCCATCGGCCTGGGCATCGCATACGCCACGTACCTGTTCGGGCTGTCGTTCGCGTTCGGCGCGTTCGCCGCCGGCATGGTGCTCAGCGGGTCGCGCTACGGGCACCAGGCGCCTGGCGACATCATGCCGCTGCGCGACCTGTTCGGTCTGCTGTTCTTCGCGTCGGTCGGGATGCTCTTCGATCCCGCGTTCCTCGTGGCCAACCTGGGGCTGGTCATCACCTCCGTCGGCCTGGTGATCGCCGGCAAGGCCGCTCTTTTCACCGGGCTCGTGCGGCTGTTCGGCTACCGGAGCGTCGTGCCGCTCGCCGTCGGCCTCGGCCTGTGCCAGGTCGGCGAGTTCTCGTTCGTGCTGGCCCGCGTCGGCGTCCAGAGCAGGGCAATCGATGGCGACCTGTATGCCCTGGTGCTCTCCACGGCCATCCTGACGATGGTCCTCACCCCCTCCCTGTCCCAGGCCGCAGGACCGCTGTACGCGTGGTACCGGCGCCGCCGGCCGGCGGACCAGCCGAGCACAGCCAACATGCCGGAGTCGGGCCTTACCGGCCACATCATCCTGGCCGGCTGCGGGCGGATGGGCGAGCGCATCGCCGACGTGCTCGACGGCGTCGAGGCGGAGTACGTGGTCATCGAGCTGGACCAGCACCGCATGGAAGCCTGCGCGGAAGCCGGGCGACCGGTCGTCTATGGCGACGCGAGCTACGAGCCGGTCCTCGCGGCCGCCGGCATCGCCGGCGCGCGGCTGATGGTCAGCACGGTCCCGGCCGAGGCCATCACGGAGCGCATCGTCCAGCAGGCCAGGCACCTCAACCCCGCGCTGCACGTCGTCGACCGCGCGACGAGCATTGAGGAGATGCGGCGGCTGGAGGCCCTGGGCATCCACGAGGTCGTCCAGCCGGAGCTGGAGGGCAGCCTGGCTATGATTCGGCAGTCGCTGCTCCATCTGGATGTCCCGCTCGGCGAGATCGAGCGCATCGTCGAGGACCTGCGCGACTCGTTCGCGGGCGTGGCCGGTCATGTCCACCCGGAGCTGCGGACGCTGGCCCAGCTTCGGCGCGCGGCGCACGCGGCGGAGCTCAGCTGGATCACGCTCGAAGCGGACAGCCCATGGTCCGGCCTCTCGCTCCGCGAAGCGGATGTCCGTGGGCGCACCGGCGCTTTGGTCGTGGCGCTGCTGCGCGACGGGGAGCTCATCGCCAACCCGGCCGCGGAGCTGCCGCTGGTTGCAGGCGACGTGCTGGGCGTGCTCGGCGATTCGGACGAGCGCTCTTTCGCCGCGGGGCTGGTGGCGGGCACCGTCCAGGGCTGACGTAGGCGGCACGAACGGGTGTCCAGCATCGCGCGGCGGCTCGGATCGCCCCGCCATCCTTGCCCTCGCCCGGTCCGCTGCGTTACCGTTCCCGCCGCCGCATCCGGCGGCGTTCACGGGAGCACGCGGCGCATGAACATCGTCCAGTCGATCGATCGCGTCCTCAAGCAGCGCGGCCTGCGCTCCGTCTCCTTCGACGACCTCGCCGAGGCCGTTCCCGACGCGGCACTGCCCCCGCTCGATCGCGCGGGCGTCGACGAAGCGGCGCTCGACGAGCGCCAGCGGCAGTGGCGGCAGGGCGGCTACGTCATCCTCGAGCGGTTCATCCCCGACGACCTGATCGATGCCTACTGCGCGGTGCGCGCCGCCGAGGGCGAGTGGCCGGGGCCGTGCGCCTACCTCCACGTCCGCGAGATCCGCGACCTGTGCTTGTACCCGCCGCTCTCGGCCGTGCTCGAACACCTCCTCGGGGCGCCGATGGGGATGCACCTCAACCTGACCGGCTGGAAGAGCACCGAGCGCGACTGGCACCAGGACGACTACCTCAACCCGTCGTTCGTCAACGCCCACTACGCCGCGGCGTGGTTTGCGCTCGAGGACATCCACCCGGCCTCTGGCGTGTTCGAGTACGTGCCGGGCACCCACCGCTGGCCGACGCTCCGCGGCGAGCGCGTGCGGCGGTTCATGCGCCCGCGCGACGCTGCCGACCCCAACTGGCCGCGGCTGTCCGAGGATCTCGTCGTGCCGGCCATCGAGGCGCGCCTGGAGGCCACGGGCCGCGCGCCGGAGCGCTTCCTGGCGCGCAAGGGCGACGTGCTGATCTGGCACGGCAAGCTGGTGCACCGCGGGTCCCGGCCGCTGGACCCGCGGCTCGAGCGGCGTGCGCTCATCACCCACTACAGCAGCATCGACCACCGGCCCGACATGCCCGACGTGCGCGAGCACGCGGGCGGTGGGCGGTACTTCGTCCCGGCCGGGTTCACGGATCGCCTGAGCTGACCTCGGACGCCGGCAAGCGCTGTCGGAACTCGGCCAGCGCGGCCTCGGCGGCCACCCTGCGCCGTTGCAGGCTGGGCGATGGCACGGCCAGGTTGTGCCGATCGATCACGCGGTTCAACCGCTCGGCGCGCTCTCGGAATGCGGCCTCGACGCGGGCGGTGTCCTCGGGGCGTACGTCGGCGCCCTTGCGTTGGGCGTGCGCGACATGGCGCTCCAGGAGCTCCTCGAGCGCGCGGCGCTCCTCGGCGATCGCCCGGTCGTCCTCGATCCAGGCGGGAACGAACCCTTGGCCCTTCAACATGCGCGTTGCGAGCCACTCGTCTCCGTCCCCATCCTTCGTCAAGTCGATCGGCCGGCCCTTGCCCGGCAGATCGTCGAAGTCGCCGCGCGCCTGGGCGTCGCGGATCGCGCGATCGATGGCCGACTCGCGCTGCTCTGGCGGGTAGCGCTTTATGATCGAGCGCCGATCGTCGTCGTCCATCGCTGGCCTCCCCTCCCTTGCAGCGGATCCCGGCCCCAGGCCGACGGCCGTGCGGGCCGCGCTGGCCAAGATTCTAGCGCCGGTGGCCGCGTCGGTCGCGGCGGTTGGCGCCTGCGCCGGGGCTGCCGTACCCTCGGGGCATGGCACGCAAGCGGTTGGTCGACCCGAAGGACCCGCGCGTCGGCGGGCAGCGCATGAGCCGCGAGCTGGGCGTGCTCAAGACACGACGGCGTGCGGAGACGCCGCCATCGGCCCCGGCCGGGGTACGTCTCGACCGCGTCCGCGTGGTCCTGGTGCGCACCGAGCACGCGTCGAACGTGGGCGCAGCGGCGCGCGCGATGCTCAACTGCGGGCTGAACCGGATGGTCCTGGTCGACCCGCAGTGCAGCTGGCGCTCGAGCGACGCCCGGCGGCCGGCCGTCGGCGCGTGGGAAGTGATCAAGATGGCCTCGGCCGTGGCTTCGCTCGACGAGGCACTGGCCGGCTGCGGCTTCAGCGTCGCGCTGACCTCGGCCCGCGGGCGTGAGCGGCTGCGGCCGGAGCCGTTGCCCGCCGTGTTGCCGCGGCTCATCGCCGCCTCGAGCGCGCGCGATGTCGCCCTCGTCTTCGGCAGCGAGGCCGACGGGTTGACCAGCGACGAGATCGCGCGCTGTGACGTCGCTGCGGCCCTCGTGGTTTCGCCGGCCTTTGCCTCGCTCAACCTGGCGCAGGCGGTCCTCTTGGCGGCGCACGCGCTGTTCGCGGCGGAGCGCCCGCTCGATACGCCGGCGCTGGAGCCGCCGCCGGCCGATGAGGATCGTGAGGCGCTGCACCGCGCGCTCTGGCGCGTGCTCGACCGCGTCGGCTTTGTGCCCAAGCAGCGGGCTCAGCGCTTCGACCAGACGCTGCGCGCGCTCCTCGGCAAGGTCGCATTGGCCGACTGGGAGCTGCGCCTGCTGCGCGGCATCGTGGCGCAGATCGAGGACCGCCTGGACCACCCCGAGCGCATTCGGCCGGCGCCCCGCGGCGACCCCATGGCGCGTTGACGCCAATCCCTGGGGTGGATACCCTTACCGGCCGGACACGGAGACCCACCATGCCCATGGCCCAACACCCGATCGCCGCCCGCGCGCTCAGCAGCGGGCGGTGCGCACGATATGCGCTGGCGCTCCTCGTCCTGCTCGCCGGCTGTCGGCCTGAGGGCGATGGCGTGCCCGCGCCGGGGGCCGTCGCCCCGCCCGGGGCGGCGGACGGGGCCGCTCAGCGCGACTTCGACCGCGCGCCGGACGGCAAAGCCGAGCTCCGACGCATCCAGACGGCCATCTTGAATACCGGCATGGCAGACGAGCCAAGCCTGGCGGCGCTGCGCGCCCTGTACGCGGCTTGGCCGGCGGAGCCCGAGGTGGTCGATGCCTTCGAGACGGCCCTCAGCCGGCGCAACGACTTTGCCGGCCTGATCGTGTTTTATCGCGAGCTGCCGGCGCTGACGCCGCTGCGACAAAGCCGGCTCGGCCTGGCCCTCTTGGAGCAAGGGCGCTTCCAGGAGGCGGCCGACGTGCTCCTGCCCCTCTCCGACGGGAACAAGTACGAGCTCGACTACCTCGTCCTCGCGGCCCGGGCCGAGCTGCGCACCGGCGACCATGCGGCCGCTGCCCGAAGATTGGACCCAGCGCTGTCGGCCATCCGCTCGTTCAAGCTAGTCGACGGCCTGGTCCTCCGCGGGCAGGTCGCGTTGGCCGAAGGCAACCCAGGGCGCGCGCGCGCGCTCTTCGAAGAAGTCTTGGCGATCGACGACACGCTGGTCTCGCGCGATGCCTACGACGGCCTCGGACAGGCGCTCCAGCTGCTCGGCGAGGTCCAAGCGGCGGAAGCGGTGTTCGCCCGCCTGGACGCGCTGGAGCGGGCCAACGCCGAGTTTGCCGCCGAACGGCATCAGGCACAGGGGCAGGTGAGGGCGCTCGATGACGCGTGGCATGGCGGCGACATCGCTGCCGCGGCGGCGCTGCTCGACACCTTGCTCGAGGGCAGCGCGCAGACGCTCAGCCTCTACGAGCGGCGGGTCATCGACGAGTACGCGGCCACCGTGTACCGCCAGGTCGGCCGGGCCGCCGAAGCTGACGCGGCCGCTACGCGCGTGGCGGAGCACGCGCCGTGAGCGAGCCAAAGCGCGGCGTCGTGGTCCGTGCGCTGGCGCTGGTGCTGGTTGCTTCGGCCTGTCGGCCCGCGGACGACGGGCAGAGCGGGGCAAGGGTGGCGGCGCCCGCCTCGACGGTGGGCGCCGCGGCCAGCGTGTCCGCGCCTATCGTCGCACCGTCGATTCGCTTCGACGATATCACGTCGGGTTCCGGCGTCGATTTCGAGCATTACGCAGGCTTCACGGAAGAGAAGTGGATGCCCGAGATCCAGTCCGGCGGCGTCGGGCTGGTCGATGTCAACCGCGACGGGGCGCCCGACCTCGTGTTCACCACCGGCCGCCAGCTCGACCGCCCGCGCAGCGGTGAGGAGCGCAACCGCCTCTACTTGAACGACGGCGCGGGGGGCTTCGTCGAGGCGACGGAGGCATGGGGGCTGCCGACGCCGGATGAGGGATACGGCAACGGCGTCGGCGCCGGCGACTTTGACGGGGACGGCTGGACCGACCTCTACATCACGTCGTACGGTGGCGGCGAGATGCTCCTGCGGAACACCGGCGCCGGGTTCGTCGACGTCACCGCTGAGGCCGGCATCGACCAGGATGGAAAGTGGGGCACCAGCGTCGGCTTTCTCGATCTCGAGAACGACGGGCACCTGGACCTCCTGGTGCAGCGGTTCACCGACTACCGCATCGAGTCGGCCACGCGCTGCCACCGCAACGGCGTGCACGTCCACTGCACGCCCGACGTCTACGACCCGCTGCCGCAGCGCGTCTGGCGCAACCGCGGCGACAACACGTTCGAGGACGTGTCCGAGACCTCCGGCATCGCATCCGCACCCGCCTACGGGCTGGCCATCGCCATCGTGGACATCGACATGGACGGCGACATCGACGTCTACTCGGCCAACGACATCTCCCGCAACCAGCTGTGGCTGAACGACGGCAGCGGCGTCTTCGAGGACGTCGGCCGCCTCAGCGGCTCGGCCTACAGCATCGAGGGCGGCCCTCAGGCGAGCATGGGCGCGGACGTCGCGGATGTCGACCGGAACGGGCTGCTCGACCTCGTCGTGCCCAACTTCCAGGATGAGACCACGAGCCTCTACCTCCAGCGGGAGCCGCTGCGCTTTGCCGAGTCCTCCGACGCGCGCGGCATCGGGCTCTCAGCGCGTCAGCGGCTGAGCTGGGGGGTGCAGCTCTTCGATGCGGACAACGACGGCGACGAGGATCTGTTCGTGGCCAACGGCCACATCTGGGACAACGTGGCGGCCTATGCAACCGGCGTGTTCTTTGCCCAACCCAACTCGCTCTACCGAAACGACGGCGAGGGCACGTTCGCCGACATCAGCGATGACGCCGGCTCGGCGCTCTCCGGTACGCACCTCAGCCGAGGCGTGGCCACGGGCGACATCGACGGCGACGGCCGGCTCGACCTCGTCATCGTCAACAACGATGCTGCCCCGATCATCGCCCGCAACGCGAGCCCGCAGGCGGGGCATTGGGTCTCGCTGTGGCTCGAAGGGCGAACAGCGAACCGGAGCGCCATCGGTGCGCGCGTGGAGGCCACGGCCGGCGGGCGCGACATGGTGCGCAACGTCATGGGCGCGCGGAGCTACTTGAGCGCCCCGGATTTGCGCGTCCACTTCGGGCTGGGCGACGCGACGACGGTCGAACGGCTGGTCATCCACTGGCCCGGCGGGCCGGAGCAGGTGATCCAGGGGCTGGCGGCCGACGCCTTCTACCACGTCATCCAGGGCGAGGTGCCGGCTCGCTACACGCCGGGCGCCGCCGTCATCCCGCCGTCGCCCTAGCGACGCTCCGAGGTGGCCCAAGGCGACGGCGCTGCGCGCTAGAGGATCTGCGAGAGGAACAGCCGCGTGCGCTCGTGCTGGGGGTCGGAGAAGAACGGTTCGGGCGCGGCTTCCTCCACGATCCGCCCCTCGTCGAACAGCACCACCCGATCGGCCACGGCGCGCGCAAAGCCCACCTCGTGGGTGACCACGATCATGGTCATGCCGCGCTCGGCCAGCTCCTGCATGACCTCGAGCACCTCCTTGATCATCTCCGGGTCGAGCGCGCTCGTCGGCTCGTCGAAGAGCATGATCTTGGGCTGCATGGCCAAAGCGCGGGCGATGGCCACGCGCTGCTGCTGGCCGCCCGACAGCTGCCCTGGGTACTTGTCGGCCTGCTCCGGGATGTGCACGTCGTCGAGCAGCTCCCTCGCCACGGCCTCCGCCTTGGCGCGGGGCCAGCGCCGCACGTGGATGGGCGCCAGCATGATGTTCTCGAGCACGGTGAGGTGGGGAAACAGGTTGAACTGCTGGAACACCATCCCGACCTCGCGCCGCACGGCCTCGATGTTCTTGACGTCGTGCGTGAGCGCGATGCCGTCGATGACGATCGTGCCCCCGTCGTGCGGCTCGAGCCGGTTGAGCGTGCGCACGAACGTGCTCTTGCCCGAGCCCGACGGGCCCAGGATGACCACGACCTCGCCGGGATGCACGGTGAGCGAGATGCCGGCTAGGGCCTGGAACGACCCGAACGACTTCGTGACGCCCTGCGCCTCGATGATGGGCGGGGCCGAGCGGTCGACGACCTTCATGGGCGTTCTCCTTCGGGCGACTCGAGCGAGCGGCTGGCACGCGCGAGCCCGGTGCACAGCAGGAAGTACACGAGCGCGGCAAAGGCCAGGGCCTCGCGGAACCGCCCGAGGAACGCCGCCTGGCTGACGACGGTGCGGGCGACCTCGAACACGTCGATGAGGCCGATGACGAACACCAGCGAGGTGTCCTTGAGCAGCGCGATGAGCTGGCCGACGATGGCCGGGATGACGATGCGCAGGGCCTGCGGGAGCACGACCAGCCGGTACGTGGCAGCACCGCCGAGCCCGAGCGCGCGGGCCGCATCGTACTGGCCGGCGCTCACCGCGTTCAGGCCTCCGCGCACGTCCTCCGCCACGTAGGCGGCGCTGAACAGCGTAAGCCCGACGATGGCGCGGAACATGGCCTCGGGCCGCCAGGCATCCGGGAGGAGCAGCGGCACCAGGATGGCCGCCATGAACAGCACCGTGATGAGGGGCATCCCGCGCATCAGCTCGATGAAGGCCACGCTTGAGAGCCGGACGAGCGGCAGCCGGCTCCGGCGTCCGAGGGCGAGCAGCACCCCGACCGGGAACGACAGCCCGATGGCCGCCGTGGCCAGGACGATCGTCAGCAGGAGGCCGCCCCACCGCCCGACCCCGCCCGACGCGCCGAACAGCAGGGCGGCGACGATCGGCAACGCCACCAGCCACGCGCTGCGGAGCGCCCTGGCCGGGCCGCGGCGCGACGGCCGCGCGCCGATCCACGCGGCCGCGGCAGCGCGCGCGGCCAGCAGCGCCACGGCGGACGCGGCAAACCACGTCTGGGCCGGCGCGAACGCGGCCGCGAGCTCGCCCAGCGACGAGCCCGCGGCGAGGAGCGGCTTCGCAAGCAGCGGCACGGCCGCCAGCGCGGCCAGGGCGCCGGCGAGCATCGTCCCGATCGAGCGGCTCAACCGGCTGCCCGCGCCGGCAGCAACGCCAAGGGCCATCGAGACGACCGCGAGCGATGCCCCGATGCGCCAGGCGTCGCCGAGCGGGTAGCGGAAGAACGCGAAGTTGCGCAGGTTGGCCGCCACGACGCGCCAGTCGGCGCCCGACCAGAGCCACGCCAGCGCAGGTGGCACGGTGCGCAGGAGCAGCCACACGGCCACGGCGCTGAGGATGGCCTGGCCGGCCCACCATCCAGGCGGATGCGCCTGGAGGAGATCGCGCGGGCGCATGCCGCGCAGGGCCGCGACGTGCGCGGTCATCGCTCGATCAGCCGTACGCTGCGGCCGTATGCGTTGAGCACAAGCGATGTGAGCAGGCTGATGCCCAGGTACACGGCCATCACGATGGCCACGACGGCGACGACCTGGCCGGTCTGGTTCCCCACCGTCTGCCCGACGCTGAACAGGTCGGGGAAGCCGATGATGATGGCCAGGGACGAGTTCTTGGTCAGGTTGAGGTACTGGTTGGTCATGGGGGGCACGATGACGCGCAGGGCCTGCGGGAGCACGACGAGCCGCAGGACCGTCCCTTCGGTGAGCCCGAGCGCTCTGGCCGCCTCGCGCTGCCCGATGCCCACCGATTGGATGCCGCTGCGCACGACCTCGGCGATGAAGGCGCCGGTGTAGACCACGAGCCCGAAGAGGAGCGCGGCGAACTCCGGCGTGGTCACGTAGCCGCCCGCGTAGCGAAACGGCCCCTCCACGCGCGGCAGATCCCAGGCGGCGGGCGGGCCGAGCACGGCCCACGCCAACGCCGCCGACGACGCCAAGACGGCGACGGTCCATACGCCGTGGTGGGCCGGTGCGCCGGTGCGGTCGCGCACGTGCGATCGCCACCGGCGCACGGCGATGCCGGCCGCAACCGCGCCGGCCGCCGCCGCCAGCCACCCTCCGGCACCCGGCAGCGGGCGCGGCCAGGCGATGGCTGCGCCCTTCAAGCTGAGCAGCAGCCACGCGGTCGGCGGATCGGGCGCCGTGGCGGTCGCCGCCGCGGCCGGGAACAGGGCCATCGCCTGGGTGATCGGTGGGAGCGTGCGGAGCAGGCCGATCCAAAGCACCAGCTGGATGCTCAGCGGCGTGTTGCGCATCGCATCGATGAAAGCCCGCGCAAGGCCCTCGAGCAGCGGGTTGTGCGACAGGCGCGCCAGGGCCACGACGAAGCCGAGGGCCGTGGCAAGCGCGATGCCCGCGACGGCAACGCGCAGCGTGTTGGCCAGGCCCACGGCAAGCGCCCGACCGTACGAGTCGGTCGGCTGGAACGCCAACCCCTCGCCGATGCCGAAGCCCGCGGTCTGCCCGAGGAAGCTGAACCCGGGTGCAATGCCGCGGGCGCGCAGGTCAGCAAGGACGCCCAGGACCAACCACATGCCAACGGCCGCCACGACCGCCGCGACGACCAGCTGGACGAGGGCAGCCAGGACCCGCTCGTCGCGCAGCCAGCGAGCGGTCACGGCACCGCCGGATCAGCGCAGGCCGCGCAAGGAGCGCCGGGCATTGGCTAGCGGAACGGTGGGCTGTACAGGAGGCCGCCCTGCGTCCACAAGTTGTTCACGCCGCGCGGGATGTCCAGCGTGGTGTCGGGGCCGAGGTTTCGGTCGTAGATCTCGCCGTAGTTGCCGACGCTCCGGATCGTTCCGACCAGGAAGTCGTTGGCCAGGCCCAAGCCCTCGCCGAGCGCGTCCTCGAGGCCGAGCAGGCGCCGGATCTCAGGGTCCTCGCTGGCCATGAACTCGTCGATGTTGGTCGACGTGATCCCGAACTCTTCGGCGGCGATGATCCCGAAGACCACCCAGTTCACGACGTCGGCCCATTGGGCGTCGCCTTGGAGGACGGCGGGGCCGAGCGGCTCCTTCGACATCGTGACGTCCAGGACCACGTGCGCGGCCGGGTCGGCCAGGGTCGTCTGCTGGGCGGCCAGCTGCGACTTGTCGCTGGTGACGGCGTCGCAGCGGCCCTCGTCGTACGCGCTGAACACCTGGGCCGTGTCCTCCAGGACGACCGGCGTGAACTCGGCGCCGACGCTGCGCATGGCGTCGCCGAGGTTCTTCTCCGTGGTCGTGCCCGCGCCGACGCAGATGCTGGCGCCGCCGAGGCCGGCGAGCTCACTGACGCCCAGATCAGACCGGACCATCATCCCCTGGCCATCGTAGAACGTCGTCGGGCCGAAGTCGAGGCCGTTGGTCGTATCCCTTGAGAGCGTCCACGTGGTGTTGCGGATCAGCACGTCGACCTCACCCGTCTGGAGCGCCGTAAAGCGCTGCTGGGAGGTCAACGGCAGGAACTCGACCGCCTCTGCGTCGCCGAGAACGGCCGCGGCCACCGCGCGGCAGAAGTCGATGTCAAAGCCCTGATACTCGCCCTCCGGGGAGAGGAACCCGAAGCCGGGCAGCTCGTTCTGGACGCCGCAGCGCAGCGTACCGCGCGCGCGCACCGTGGCCAGGAGCCCGTCGCTGGTCGCGGCCGGTGGGGGTTCATCGTCGCTGAGTGCGGCAGCGGTCGCCGAGACCGTGATCGCATCGGCTGCCATCTCCGCGGGGCCGCCGACGTCTGCGGCCGGCTCGGTGCCCGCGTTGTCGCAGGCACCGAGCGGGAGGAGCGCGGTACAGAGGACCAGCGTCATGACCAGGACCGGCATCGATCGTCGCGAGCGCATGGGTGACTCCAGTTGTTGCATCGGCGCGGCGCCGGCATCCCACGCGGCGGGATGGGGCGGCGCGGCAGTATATCGGCGGCTCGGAGGTGGGTCAACGCGCTCCCGAGGGAGGGCTGCGGGCTCTTGCCACGGCCAGCGAGCGGCGGGCGCGCATGAACGTAATGGCGCACGCGATGCGCCCCCACGCGCAGCCATGGAACGGGCGCGCTGGAGGATCCCGCCAAGATGGGGTACCCTGGGCGCCCCGTGATCGTCCTCGCCTCGCTCCGCCGCGCGCTCCGCCGACCTCGCCCCGCGCTCGCGGCCGCGACGCTCCTGGCGCTCGTCGTCCGCGCACCTCGCCTGGCCAGCCTGCCGCTGCACTGGGATGAGGGTTGGAGCATCGCGCTTGCTGTGCTCCCGCTGACCGAGATGCTCGACATGACGGCGCGCGACGTGCATCCGCCGCTCTATTACGGGCTGCTCTCGGGCTGGCTGCCCGCGCTCGGCGCGTCGCCCTGGGCGGCGCGGGTGCCTTCGGCGCTCGCCGGCGCGGTCGCGGTACCGTTGGCGTTTGCCGCGACGCGCGCGTGGCTCCCGCCACGAGGGCGCCGCCCTGCCGGGCTGGCCGCCGCCGCCTACGTTGCGTTGGCGCCGCCGTTGGTCTACTACGCAGGCATCGCCCGGATGTACGCGTTGAGCACGCCGCTGCTCCTCCTCGCGGTCTATGGCGTTGGACGCTTCGTCGGAGGTGCCGCGCAGGCATCCGTCGGCGCTCGCGGTCGCGCCCAGCGTGGGACCGCGCCGGCGAACCGCCGCAGCGACGAGCTTGCGCCTGCCCGCGCGCCGCGCGCCCCGGCGGCTGCAGCCGCCGTGCTGGGCTCGGTCGCGGCGCTCCTCACGTTCTACTACGCCGGCTTCGCCCTGGCCGGCCTTGGCGCGGCGGCGCTCATCGCGTGGCCCGCGCGCTGGCGGCGGATCCTCGCGTGGTCGCTCGCGTGCGCTGGCCTCGCGTTGCCGTGGCTTGTCTACGCCGCCCCGCGGCTCGCCGAGCGCATCGGCGCCCGCACGGGCGGTGCGCTTGAGGCCACGGCCATCCCTGCTGGCATGCGCGATGCCCTTGGCGCGGCGTTCTTCGTCGATGCGCGTGCCCCGCTCGGCGGCCTCCTGATCCTCGTCGCCGCGCTCGTCATGCTCGCGATGGCGTGGACCCAGCGCGCCGCCGCCGTCGTCGTGCTGCCCATGGCGTGTGCCCTGTTCGGCGCCGCGGTCGGCGCGCAGGCGCACATGCTCGCGCCGCGCTACGCCATCGTGGCGACGCCGTTCATCGGGCTCGGTGCGGCGTGGCTGGCACGGGCTGCGCATGGCCGGCGCAGCACCGCCACGCTCGGCGTTCTGGCGTTTGGGCTGGCCGTTCTGCCGACCCTCTCGGGCCGGATGCATCAGCGCACCGCCGAGGTCACCGATCCCTACGATCCGGCGGCACTTCCGGCCGCCCTCCGTGCGGTGTCGTCTGCGAACGACCTCGTCGTCTTCAACGTGCTCAGCCTTGCCGGCGCATACCATGCGCTCCGCGAGGCGGGCGATCCTCCATGGACGTATGCCCAGCTCTGGGATCCCGTCCACGAGCCGCCGGAGCGCGCGCTTGCCCGCCTCCTCGACCGCCTGGGCGCAGCGTCGCCAGCTGCGGCTTCGATCGGGGCGCAGCCGGAACCCGTCGACGCGCCGCCGGCGGCCGTCTGGATGGCCTTGCACCGCGGCACTTCGGCGGACGACACGGCGGCCTACATCCGCTGGGTGGACTGGCACCTCTGGCCGCTCGGCAGCTCTTGGGCGGGGGACGTGCTGCTCCGCGCCTACGTCGACGCCTATGCCGATGCCCGCGCCGCCCCGCGCCGCGCCGGCGACCGCGAGGCGGGGGCTGTGGCGCGCTATGCCGGCAGCATCGACCTCGTCTGGGCCGCCTACTCCGGCGCGGGCGCGCCTGGGCGCGGCCTGGCCGTGGAGCTGGCGTGGACGGCCGAGCGACCGGTGGCCGAGGACCTGCGCGTCTTCGTCCACGCGTACGCTCAGGACGGCGCACTGGTGGCGCAGCACGACGGCCGCCCATCTGCCGAGGCCCGCCCAACCACCACGTGGCGTCCTGGCGAGCACATCCTCGACCGCCACGGGCTGCTCCTGCCGATCACAACGATGTCGGGATCGACCGTGACGCTCGTCGTGGGCCTGTACGACGCCGAAACCGGTGCACGGCGCCTGCGTCTCGGCGGCGAGGACGCCGTTCCGCTCGGCGACGTGCGGGTCGGGTCGCCCTAGCACCGATCGACGTACCAAAGGCTCTTGACAATAGAACGCTCGCTCTAGTACACTTGTTCTAGTTCGCCGTTCTCGTCGCCTAGCGAGCCCACGCACCCCAAACTGCCGATCTGTGGGCCGTTCCACCCGATGGGACGCCTACGTCCGAGGACCACGGAGGATCGCCATGACCGCCCAGACGCTGACCGTACCAGACTTTCGGGGCGCCGCAGCCCGCCTGCGCATGCTCCTCGCATCGGTCGTGCTCGCCGCGTGCTTCGTCGCCCTCGTGCGCACGGCACCTAGCCTCGGCGGCCCAGCCGCGATCGCAGCGATCCCATCGTTTGCTCCGACGGCCCAAGGGACCACGGCGGTCGCCTCGCCGCTCAGCGATCGGCCCTCCGGGGGCGGCCAGATCGCGGTCGTGCCGCCCGGCGTGCCGCTCGTCATCGCGGGGCGCGTGGACGTTCCGGTCGGCCTGGTCGGGCATGCCGCGTACTGGGTGCGCTTCGAGGATGCTGGCGCGGTCCGCTTCGGCTTCGTCGAAGCGCGCGATGTCGTCGTGACCTCGGGCGACCCCGCGCCGCTCGATCTCGCAGGCATGGCGGCCGACGGCTACCTCCAGCCGGCGGGAGGCGCGCTCGGTCCATCCGCCATCGGCGCGCCGGTCGTTGCCGGCGCACGCGCCGCGCCGGCGCCCATCGCTGGGCAGCCTTCGTCGGACGGCGTGGCCGCCGGACCGGGGCGCTGGTTGCCGGCATGGATGCCGGCCAGCGTGGCGCGGTGGTCGGCGGAGATCGAGGCCGTGGCGGCATCCAACCGCGTCGACCCGGCGCTCGTCGCCATCGTCGTCCTCGTCGAGTCCGGCGGGCTGCCCACGGCGATGAGCGGCGCGGGCGCCACAGGGCTCATGCAGGTCATGCCGGGGACGGCCGCCGAGGTCGCTCAGCGCACCGGCACGCCGGTCGGTGATGCGGGCCTCGCTGATGCGCGTACCAACCTGGCGCTGGGAACGGCCTACCTGGCCCAGATGCTCGCCGAATTCGGCCGGGCCGATGACCCGGACTGGCAGGCGTCCGTCGAGCTGGCTGCGGCGGCGTACAACGCCGGTCCTGGTCACGTCGGCCAGCACATCACGACCGGCGCGCCCCTCTTCGCCGAGGCCGCGGCCTACCGCGAGTGGGTCGGCGGATTGTGGCGCGAGCGCGGGGCGGCGGTCAGCCCCACCCTTGAAGCGTGGAAAGCGGCGGGCGGCGAGCGCCTGCTGGCGGCGGCCGCGCCGCTGAGCGCCATGCGGTAGCAGCGCGGCCGGTGCGCGCGCTCCCGCCATCGGCTCGCCCGCGCGTCGCCGATGCGGATCCCGAACGCCGCACGATATGGAGCAACGAAGGGCCCGGTGCGCAATCGCCGGGCCTTTCGTCGCGTCCAGGCGCCCGACGCGTCAGCGCAACACGCTTCCGGGGCCACGGCATATAATCCCTCGTCACGCTCGCCAGCTGATCCAGGAGATCGCCGTGCGCCACCCTCTCGCACTACCGCCGGAGCGCCTCGTCACGCCGTGCGCCAAGAGCGAGTTCGCCTTCGAGACCACGGCCGAGGTGGCGCCCCTTGAGGGCGTGATCGGGCAGGAGCGCGCGGTCGAAGCAGTGCGGTTTGGCATCGGCATCCGCCGGGCCGGCTACAACATCTTCGCGTTCGGCCCGCCCGGCACCGGCAAGCGCACGACCATTCACCACTTCCTGGAGCGCGAGGCGCGCGACCGTCCAGAGCCCGACGACTGGTGCTACGTTCACAACTTCGTCGAGCCGCACAGGCCGCGGTGCGTCCGGTTGCCGCCGGGATGGGCCCATCGGGTGGCACAGGATGTCGCGCGGGTCGTGAGCGACCTCCAGGTCGTGCTCCCGCAGGTGTTCGAGAGCGATCGGTACGTCGCCGGGCGCCGCAACCTCGGCGAGACCTTCGAAGAGCGCGGCGAGGCGCGGATGGCCGAGGTGGCCAAGCTGGCCGACGCCAACAACCTCGTCCTGTTGCGCGGGGAGGACGGTCTTTCGGTGGCCCCGAGGATGCCGGATGGCACCGTGATGTCCCCGGCGGCGTTCCAGTCGCTGCCCGAGCCGGAGCGCGCCCAGCTGCTGGAACGGATGGAGGCCACCGAGACGGAGCTTGAGAACGCGCTCCGGTTCGTGCGCGGGCTCAAGCGCGACGAACAGGCGGCGCAGGACGCCCTTCGGCGCGAGGCGGCCACGCAGGACATCCACGATCGGCTCGAAGCGCTCCGCGCCGCCTTCGGTCGCTTTCCGGCCGTCGCGCTCTGGTTGGACGGGGTCGAGGCGGACATCCTCGAGAACCTCGATGCGTTCGTCCGCCGCGAGGGCGACGACGGCGATGCGGACCCAGCGCGCGACGTGCCCGGCGCCCGCGACGAGGCGCGCCTCCGGCGCTACAAGGTCAACGTGATGCGGGACGGCTCCGGCCAGGCCGGTGCGCCGCTCGTGCTGGAGACCCATCCGACGCTCGGCAACCTCGTCGGCCGAATCGAGCAGGAACAGCGCCTTGGCGCGCTGGTCACGGACTTCATGCTGATCAAACCTGGCGCGCTCCACCGAGCCAACGGCGGCTACCTCGTGCTGACCATGCAAGACCTGGCGCGCCACCCGTTCAGCTGGGACGCGCTGAAGCGCGCGCTGCGCGTGGCCGCCATCCACATCGAGCAGCCGGCGGATCCCGGTAACATCATGACGACCATCACGCTCGACCCAGAGCCGATCCCGCTCGATCTGAAGGTGGTGGTCATCGGGGAGCCGGGCGTCTACTTCTCGCTGCACGCGCTCGACGACGAGTTTATCAAGCTGTTCAAGGTGGCCGCTGAGTTCGGCTCGTCGATGCCGCGCTCGCCGCACGGCTGCCACCAGTATGCTGGGTTCATCAGCCGCGTGGCCGTGCGCGACAACACGCTGCCGTTCGATGCCGGCGCCGTCGCGCGCATCGTCGAGTTCGGCTCGCGCTATGTCGAGGATGCCGAGCGGCTCACGACCGACTTCCTTGCCATCCACAGCCTGATCGTCGAGGCGGATTACTGGGCGCGTCGGGCCAAGCGCGCCGTGGTCGGCCAGGCGGACGTCGAATCCGCCATCCGAGAGTCCGTGCGCCGCGCGGACCTCTCGCGCGAGCGGATCTACGACGAGATCACTCGCGGCACAATCCGACTTGACCTCGAGGGCGTGGCGATTGGCCAGGTCAACGCCCTCACCGTCCTCGGGCGCGGCGACTTCGAGTTCGGCTTGCCGATTCGGGTCACAGCGCGGGTGCGCCAGGGCGGGGGCGATGTCGTGGACATCGAGCGGGAGGTCGAGCTGGGCGGTGCGCTGCACTCCAAGGGCGTGCTCATCCTGAGCGGCTATCTCGCGGGCCGCTACGCCGTCGACGAGGCGCTGTCGCTGCACGCCAGCCTGACGTTCGAGCAGTCTTACGGGCCGATCGACGGCGACAGCGCCTCGGGCGCCGAGCTTGCGGCCCTCCTATCCGCCATCGCCGAGGCGCCGCTCCGCCAGGACGTGGCCATCACCGGCTCGGCCAGCCAGTCGGGCGAGCTCCAGGCCATCGGCGGCGTCAACGAGAAGATCGAGGGCTACTTCGACCTCTGTCGGGCGCGGGGCCTCACCGGCACGCAGGGGGTGATCATCCCGGCGGCCAACGTCGGCGACCTGATGCTCCGGGAGGATGTCATTGCCAGCGTTGCGGCAGGGCAGTTCGCCGTGTGGTCCGCCGCGCATATCGACGAGGCGCTCGCGCTGATGGCCGGCGTCGATGCCGGCGAGCGTGGTGCCGATGGGCAGTTCCCGGCGGCCAGCCTCAACCGGCGGATCGAGGACCGGCTCCGCGCCTTTGCCGCCAGCCGTCGCGATCACGGCGACGACGACGAGCGCGACGACGGCGGGAGCAAGCGAGCGCGGCCGCGGCGCCCGGCTTGACGTAACGGTTTCAACGTGGCAATAATCGCCCGCTCCTTGGTGCTCAGGCTCGCTCGACCTGCAGGATCGGCCGCCATGTCGCGCAATACCATGCTCGGCTGCCCCGAATGAGCAGCAATCGATTGGCGGACTCAGGTGCGCGCGATGCCATCATCGACGTGCGCGGCCTGGCCAAGACTTTCCAGGTGGTGCGCAAGCGGGCCGGCGTCTCGGGCAGCCTGAGGGCGGTGCTCCGGCCGGAGCGTACGACCGTCGACGCGGTCCGCGACCTGTCGTTTGCCATGGCCGACGGCGAGCTGCTGGGCTTCATCGGCCCGAACGGCGCCGGCAAGTCGACGACGATCAAGATGCTGACGGGCATCCTCCACCCCACCGCCGGCGAGGCCACCGTGCTGGGCCTGGTGCCGTGGCGCGAGCGCCGCCAGCTGGCGTACCACATCGGCACGGTGTTCGGCCAGCGCCCGCAGCTCTGGTTTCACCTGCCGGCCATCGACACGCTCCGGTTGTTCGGCCGGATCTACGAGATGGACGATGCCCTGGTCCGCCGGCGCATCGGGCTGCTCGCCGAAGCCTTCGAGATCGGGCACCTGCTCGAGACGCCGGTCAGCAAGCTCTCGCTCGGCCAGCGGATGCGCTGCGAGATCGCGGCATCGCTGCTCCACGCCCCGCGCCTCATCCTGCTGGACGAGCCGTCGATCGGCCTGGACGTGGTGGCAAAGCAGCGCATCCGAGACACGATCCGCGACATGAACGCGCGCGAGGATGTGGCGGTCCTCCTCACCAGCCACGACGCCGGCGACATCGAGGCACTGTGCAAGCGCGTGATCATCGTCAACCACGGGCGGATCATCTATCAGGACCGCGTCTCCGCGCTCAAGCGGACGCACCTGACCTGCAAGGTGGTAGGCGTGCTCTTCGCCGAGCGGCTCGCGGAGCCGTTTGCCATGCCGGGCGTCGACGTGCTGAAGGCGGGCCGCGACGGGTACGGCCTCAAGCTCGCCTTCGACTCCCGAACCACGCCGGTCGAGCGCGTCCTCGCGCAGCTCGTGGCGGCCGGAACGGTTGTGGACATAACGATCACCGACCCGTCGCTCGAAGAGGTCATCCGGGCCATCTACGAGGCGGCCGAGCCGGACGGCGCGCCGGGCGAGGCGGCTGCGAGCACCGGGCTCGGCGCGTTGGATGCCGGCCCGTGACCGCCGCGACGCGCAAGTACGGCAGCATCTTTACGGCGCAGCTGGCCAACGGGCTGACGTACCCGCTGGACCTGCTCGGCCGCGCGCTTTCCATCGTCGTGTTCCTCTGGGTGTTCCTCCACCTGTGGCGCAGCGTGTACGCGACCGACGGCAGCCAGGCCATCGCCGGCCTGACGCTGGCCGACACCCTGTGGTACCTCATGCTCGCCGAGACGATCGTGCTGTCCAAGCCCCGCATCTCCGCCGACATCGCGCGCTCGGTACGCGACGGGTCGGTGGCCTACCAGCTGGCGCGGCCCTACAACTTCGTGCTCTACCACTTCAGCGTTGGCCTTGCGGACGCCATCGTCCGCGCGGCGATGACCGCGCTCGTCGGGGGCGCGCTGGTCTGGGCGCTCGTCGGCCCGCCGCCACCCGCGTCGGGCTGGCCGCTGGCCGCCATCGCCGTCCTCCTCGGCTGGCTGCTGGACTTCAGCATGTCGGCGCTGATCGGGCTCTCGGCGTTCGTCACCGAGGACACGTCGGCGTTCGACTGGATCTACAGCAAGGCCGTGCTGGTGCTCGGCGGCGTGCTGCTGCCGCTGGACTTCCTGCCGGAGGGCCTTGGTTCCGTGGCCCGCGCGCTGCCCTTTGCTTATACGGTCTGGGCGCCGGCGCGGGTCTTCGTCTCGCCCGACCCGGCCCGCTTCCTCGCGCTCGCCGGCGCCCAGCTGGCCTGGCTGGCGGTCCTCGCCCTCCTGCTCGCCGCGGCCTGGCGCTGGGCCATCCGCCGCGTCGCCATCAACGGGGGATAGGGCGCGTGGCCGGCGCCCGGCGGGCGCATGACACTGCACGAGGCGGGCTGCTCGCGGAAGCGCGCTTCCTTGCAAGCCTCTGGCGTGCCGGGCTGCAGACGGCCATGGCCTTCCGGGTGGCGTTCGTCACCCAGATCGTGGGGATGGCCCTCAACAACGCCATGTACCTGGCGTTCTGGGTCGTGCTCTTCCAGCGCTTCCCAACGATCGGCACGTGGGGCCTGCGCGACGTGATGCTCCTCTTCGGCGTCGTCGCGGCGGCGTTCGGCATCGCCGTCGTCCTCTTCGGCAACATCCTGGTCCTCTCCGACGTCATCACCGGCGGCGCGCTGGACGCCTGGCTGACGCTGCCACGGCCGGTCCTGCCCAGCGTCCTGGCCAGCCGCATGACCGTGAGCGGCATCGGGGACGTGGCCACCGGCCTCGTCTGCTTCGTGCTCGCGGGCCAGCGCAGCCCTGAGGCCGCGCTGCGGTTTGTGGTGGCTGTCGTCGCCTCGGCCACGATCTTTCTGGCGTTCATGGTCATCGTCCAGAGCCTGGCGTTCTGGATCGGCAGCGCGGTGCTGCTGCGCCAGACCGCGTTCAACGCGGTCCTCACGTTTGCCACCTACCCGCTGACGCTGTTCGACGGCACGGCCAAGTTCTTCCTGCTCACGATCGTCCCGGCCGGCGTCATGGGCACCGTGTCCACGGACTTCGTCCGGCGCTTCACGTGGCCCGGCCTTGGGCAGCTGCTCGTCGCCGCGGTGGTGCTCTGTGCCATCGCCGCGGCGCTCTTCCGCGCCGGGCTCCGCCGCTACGCCAGCGGGAGCATCGTGCTGGCCGCCGACTAGCTGGACGGCCTCATCGGGTCGCATCCGCCGGCTCCAGGCGCAGGCGCGCCCCGCTTTGCGGCGGCTCGAGCGAGATCGTCAGATAATGCCCGTCGCGATGCGGGCGGATGCGGTCCGCGTAATGCGGGCTCAGCGGGTGGCCGGACTGGCCGGTGATCACGCTGAAGCGAGCCTCGGGCGCGCCAAGGTCGATGATCTCCCGGTAGCCCGCGGCGTGATCGTGGTCGAACGGCGTCGCCCAGCTGGGCGCGCCGACGTTTGGGCTGAAGGCGTCGCCGCCGGCCGCGATCGAGCGCTGTACGAGCGGCCGCAGCAGCGCCACCTCGCTGAGCGGAGCGTGGGGGAACTGCGTGCGGTGGACCCGCCCCCAGCGCCAGCCTTCCATGCGCCCCCCCAGGCGCTGCTCGAGGGCGTCGAGCGCCTCGTCCAGCGCGCGGAGCGCGAGCGCAGCGCACGCCTCGCGCGCGGGCGTGGTCCGGTCGTCGCACCACGACCCGTCGTCGCGGGCAAGGGCCTGGAGCGCAAACTCCGCGTTGCGGTGGTTGAGGTCGTCCTGCGTCAGGTAGCTGGCCAGCCGGGCATCGTCCAGGTCGTCCGCCACGAGCGCGCCGACGAGCGCGACGAGCCACGCTTGGACGACTGTCGGCGCCACGTCCCCGGCCCGGTTGTCGCCGTCCCAGGCCGCGACGCGGGCGATGGCGGCCGCCTGGCGCGCCGATGCCGCCGGCAGGCGCTCAAGGGCGCCCTTGAGCGCCAGGGCCATGGCGCTGCCCGTGTCGAGCTGAATCGCGGCCACGTCCTCGGCGGCCAGGCGCCGCCCGCCTGCCGCGGCCGCCTCGAGGGCGTCTTCGATCCGCGCCGCGCGATACGGCAGCGCCCAGTCGTCCGTCAGGAAGGGCTCGGCGGCGCGCGTGACGCGCTGGTTGGCGGTGACGATCCAACCGGCGTCCGGATCGACCGCGCGGGGCAGCGCATCCCGGGGCACGTAGCCCGTCCAGTCGTGCGCCACGCTCCACCCCGGCACCGGGCGGCGGCCATCGCCGGCGGCGCGGATCGGGATGCGGCCGGTCGCGGTATAGCCGATGCGGCCCTCGACGTCGGCGTACACCACGTTCTGGCTGGGCGCGTCGAACCCGCGCGTCGCCGCCAGGAAGGCGTCCCAGCCCCCGGCGCGGTCCAGCGCCACGAACGCCTCCAGCGTTCCATCCTCGGGGTCGAGCGCGGTCCACCGCAGGGCCAGCGCGGTCGGAAAGCCGCCGGCCGCGACCGCGGGCGGCACCTCGTCCAGCGCGTCGCTGACCAGCGGGCCGTGCCGCGAGGCGCGCGCGGCCCAGAGGACCGGCTCCGCGCGCCCGCGCACCTGGATCGTCTCCGTCACGATGGCGAGAGGCTGCCAGCGGCCGCCATCCCAGACGCGGTTTGGCGCGCTTGGATCGAGACGCTCGACGTAGATGTCCTGAACGTCCGCTCCGAGGTTGGTGAACCCCCAGGCCACGCGCGCGTTCCGGCCGATGACCACGCCCGGCAGGCCCGGCAGCGTCCCGCCGACGACGTGGAGGCGGTCGCCGTGGATGGCGGCCAGATACCACTGGCTCGGGATTTGCGTGCCCAGGTGCGGGTCGTTGGCCAGGAGCGGCATGCCCGACGCGGTTCGGCGACCGGCCACCACCCAGCCGTTGCTCCCGACGCCGGGGCCGCCAAGCCGCAGCTCGCGCCGCAGCCGACCGTCCAGGTCCAGGAGCCTGGCGGCGGACGCGACGACTGGCGCGGAGGAGCCCGGCGCGCCGCCGCGCGGCCCAGCGGCCGCCCTCGGCGGGCCGTCGACGCCGGCCGAGCCGAGGATGGTCGGGCCGTCGGCGGGGTACTCAGGCAGCAGCTCGGCCGCGCGAAGCGCCCCGACGCGGTGCTCGAGCCAAGCGCGCAGCAGCTCCATGTCCCAGTTGCCGCCCAGGTTCCAGGCCATCATCTTGGCCCACACCAGCGAATCGGCGGCCCGCCATGGCTCGGGTCTTGTCTGCAGCGCCAGGAACTCGGGCGGCAGCGGGTGACCCGAGGCCAGGAAGGCGTTGACGCCGCCCACGTACGCGTCGAGCAGGTCGCGCCCTTCGGCGCCCAGCCCCCAATACGCCGCCTCGGCCGCGCGGTAGGTGCCGAGCGTCCGGAGGAAGCGGTCGATGTCCAGCGCGCCCTCGCCCACCACCTCGCTCAACCGCCCGGCGCCCACGCGGCGCTGCCACTCCATCTGCCACAGCCGGTCCTGAGCATGCACGAAGCCGAGCGCCATGAGGGCATCGCGGTCGGTGGCCGCGACAATATGCGGCACGCCCGCCGCGTCGCGGACCACCGTCACGGGCGCCCGCAGGCCGGGAAGCGCCAGCGTGCCGCGCGTCCGCGGGAGGCTGGCGCGGAGGCCGAAGCAAGCGGCGGCAAGGGCAAGCACGAGCCCGCCGACGAGCGCGGCGCCCAGCCGGCGCCACCGCCGGCGGCGCGGCGCAACGTCTCGGGCGCCGGGAGGCGGCGCGAGGCTGGCGGAGGTCTGCAAGGACGTGCTCATGGGTGGCGCCCCGCGGAGGGCGCAGGGGCGGGCGCTATAATGGCCGGCCGCGACCGACCGGGTCAAGAGCGGCCCAGCGCCGTGACCGACGCCGAGCCATGCCCAGGAGCCTCTCCATGAACGCGCGCATCATCCTGAAGGCAGGCCGCGAGAAGCCGGTGCGCCAGCGCCACCCGTGGGTCTTCTCGGGCGCCATCGCGCGCACCGAGGGCGCGTTGGCGCCAGGCGACCCGGTCGACGTGCTCGACGCCGACGGCACGCTGCTCGCGCGCGGCTACGGCAACCGCGCCTCGCAGATCCGCGCGCGGCTGATGACGTGGGATCCCGACGAGCAGCCCGACGCCGGCGCATGGCGGCGGCGCCTGGCCGCGTCGGTCGCCGAGCGCGCCGGCGACGGCCGGCTGGCTGCGCCGGACAGCGCCTGCCGGCTCGTCTTTGCCGAGTCGGACGGCCTGCCGGGACTCATCGTCGACCGCTACGGCCCCTGGCTCGTCCTCCAAGCGCTGACGGCCGGCGTCGAGGTGCGCAAGGCGGCGCTGGCCAAGGCCGTCGCCGAGCTCGTGGCCATCCACACGCCGGTCGAGGGCGTCTTCGAGCGCAGCGACGTCGACGTCCGCGCCAAGGAGGGCTTGGCCGAAGCCACCGGCGTGCTCTGGGGCGCGGCGCCGCCCGCCGAGATCCTCGTCGCGGAGCCCGGCGCCGGCGGGAGGGCCGTGGTCATGGGCGTCGACGTGGCCGGTGGGCACAAGACCGGCGCCTACCTCGATCAGGCCGACAACCGGCGCCGGGTGGCCGCCTGGTGCGCGGGCGCGGACGTCTTGAACGGCTTTGCCTACACCGGCGGCTTCGGGCTCCACGCGCTGGCCGCCGGCGCCCGGCGCGTGCTGAACATCGACAGCTCCAGCGCCGCCCTGGACAGCGCCATTGCCAACGCGGAGCGCATGGGCTTTGCCACTGCCAAGGGCGACGATCCGCTCGCGCCCGAGCTGGAGGCCGCGGCGTTCGCGTGCAGCGAGGGCAACGTGTTCGGCGTCCTCCGGGCGTGCCGCGCGGCGGAGCGCACGTTCGACGCGGTTATCGTCGACCCGCCCAAGTTCGTGCACTCTGCCAGCCACGTGGACAAGGCCGCGCGCGCCTACAAGGATCTCGCGTTGGTCGCGCTGCAGATCCTCCGCCCGGGCGGCATCCTCGCCACGTTCTCGTGCTCGGGTCTGCTAACGCCCGACTTGTTCCAGAAGATCGTGTTTGGCGCCGCTGTGGACGCCGGACGGGACGTGGCCATCGTCGAGAGGCTGGCCCAGCCGCCCGACCACCCGGTGCTGCTCAGCTTTCCGGAGGGCTCCTACCTCAAGGGGTTGGTGTGTCGGGCACGCTAAGTACCCGACCACATAGGAAACCCGTTGTTCTCT
>Ga0326597_10002952_pt1 | contig 24918 bp, 21 predicted proteins | sample RVTome_12_FD_203789 | JGI IMG/M metagenome (GOLD analysis project Ga0326597, IMG submission 203789) | Soil microbial communities from uranium-contaminated site in the Upper Colorado River Basin, Wyoming, United States - RVT100D185 | ecosystem: Environmental > Terrestrial > Soil > Contaminated >... | reverse complement strand
TAACGTTCAATGATAAGCAAAAGTGCTGAATAACATGGTCGCCCCCGGTTTTCGTTTTGTCAACCTGCCATTGAATCAATGCGTTATGCCACTTATGTTTATACGGTATCCATGATGAACAGCTATTTATGGGACAAGCGTCTGATTCATTGCGGGATTCTTCAAACGCACCCAGTGCGCCCCGTCTGATCGATCGCTTTCGCGCGGCGATCCGCTCGCGTCACTACAGCCGACGCACCGAAAAATCCTACTGGTTCTGGATCCGCTACTTCATTTTCCATAACAACAAGCGCCATCCCGCTGAAATGGGCGCCTCCGAAGTGACGACGTTCCTCAGTTGGCTTGCCACCGATCGCAACGTCGCGGCCGCGACTCAGAACCAGGCGCTTGCCGCGCTGCTTTTTCTTTACAAGGCGGTCCTCGAGCGCGACTTGCCCTGGTTCGACGATCTCGTGCGCGCAAAGCGTCCGGTACGCCTGCCGGTCGTGCTCAGCGAGGCCGAGGTGCGCAAGTTGCTCGAGCAACTCGACGGCGTGACATGGATAATGGCGAGCCTGCTCTACGGCGCGGGCCTACGCCTGCAGGAATGCCTGATGCTTCGCGTCAAGGACGTGGACTTCGCCTACCGTCAGATGCTGGTGCGCGACGGAAAGGGCGCGAAGGACCGCGTAACAATGCTGCCCGAACGCGTGGTGCAAGCGCTCCAGGCTCACCTCGGTAAGGTGCGCGCGCTTCATCGCCGGGACCTCGCGGAGGGTTACGGAGAAGTCTGGTTGCCTCACGCCCTGTCGCGCAAGTACCCTCGCGCGGGATACGAGTGGGGCTGGCAGTTCCTGTTTCCGTCGAAAAACCGCTCGGCCGATCCGGAATCGGGAGTCATCCGGCGCCACCACCTCTACCCCGACACGATGAGCCGCGCGGTCAAGCGCGCCACGCGTGCCGCGGGCATCGTCAAGCCGGTGAGCTGCCACGTGCTGCGCCATTCGTTCGCCACTCACCTCCTGCAGGCCGGCTACGACATACGCACAGTGCAGGAACTGCTTGGACATTCGGACGTATCCACAACGATGATTTACACCCATGTGCTGAACAAAGGCGGGCGCGGCGTGAAAAGCCCGCTCGATCGCGCGGAGCAGCGCAAAGCGGAATATCGCGTAGCGTGATGTGTTCACCCTTCACCCTAAACAGTGATCAAAGCGTAACGGTGAACCTGTGGGCGCAGGGCAATCGACATCGTTTATGTTTACCTTCAGTCCAATTCCGCCAGCAGTTGTTTGAGCCCTTGCTTTTCACGCTTGCGGCTGACGAGACAGCGGCGCGCTGCGCATTGGCGCTTCAGCTTGCGATAAAACTCCGGATCGGATTCGGCACGCCGCAAGAGCCGCGCCAGTGCGCGTTCGTTGCCGAGCGGGTAGTAGCCGCCGTAATCCGCCCCCAGCATTCCGATGTTGCCCGGAATTCTCGACGCAACGATCGGCACGCCGGCTGCCAGCGCTTCGGTAACGACGTTCGCGCCGCCTTCCATGCGCGAGCTGATGACCATCAGGCGCGCGCGCGCGAGCCGGCGCAATGCAAGCCCGCGCGGCAGCTCTCCCATCCAGCGGTAGCGCGGTTCCCGCTCTAACCAGTCGCGCGCCGAGGTTGCCATTTCGACACTCATCGCGGCTCCCATGTGCGTGACCTGGATGCGGCTATGCTGCGGCAGATATTCGAGTGCAGCCGCGAGACGGAATGGGTCCTTTTCTTCGCGTAGATGACCGCTGATGCACACCTCGAAGCACGACTTGAGCGGCGGCACACGCTTGATCGGCCGTGTCGACTGGTAGATCACGCGGGTTTTCTGGCGCAGCACCGGCGCGAGTTCAGCGAGCCCCATCTCCTGCAATACGATCATGCGGGTGGCCAGCGCGAGCGAGCGCTTGGCATCGGCATCGAACCGGATGTCGCGATAGAGGTCGGTACCGGTCAGGACCAGTACCAGCGGCCGCTCGGGACTCGCCACGGCGAACCGCGCGATCGAATCGTGGCTGCGCCGCGCGTGCAATGCAATCATCAGATCCGCCGGCGCGCCGTTCCAGATCATCTGCACGCTGACAGCGTGGCCAAGCTCACGTAACAGTTGCGCCCAGCGCACTGCGGTATTGCGGTTGCCCGAGCGTGCTGCGGGCCGCGCGGGCGTGATCAGTGCGATTTTCATAGGTTAGAATGAACGCATGCCGGAAGCAGTTCAAACTATATCAGAGGCGCGCGCTCGGCAGTTGCCGACGAACTCGACGGCGCGCGAACTCGCGAAGCGTCTGCAGGCCGTACGCGAGCGCACGCTGCTGCTGGCGTCGGATCTGAATGGCGGACAGCTGCTCGGCCCAAAGCTCGCCATCGTCAATCCGCCGCTGTGGGAATTCGCGCACGTGGCGTGGTTCCAGGAAAACTGGTGCCTGCGCTATCGCGCGCCTGGCGATCTGGCACCGTCGTTGATCGAGAGCGCGGACCCGATGTATAACTCGGCGATCGCCGCGCACGATGCGCGCTGGGACCTGCCGCTGCTGCCGTTTGACGCGGTGCTGCGTTACCTCGCAGAGGTGCTGGTGCGCGTGTTGGAGCGGCTCGGGCACGAAGCGGAAAATTCCACGCTGCGTTATTTTGCCGAGCTCGCCGCGTGTCATGAAGAAATGCACTGCGAGGCATTTACCTATACGCGCCAGACTCTCGGTTACGCGCCGCCGCGCGGCGTTGCCTCCGTCGCCGCGACGGGCGGTGCATGGCCGGGGGATGTCGCGGTCGCCGGCGGTGAATTTCTGCTCGGCGCGCAAACGGGCAGCGGGTTCGTATTCGACAACGAGAAATGGGCGCACCGCGTGCGGCTCGCCCCGTTTTTAATTGCACGCGCTGCGGTCACCAACAGCGAATTTTCCGCATTCGTCCACGCCGGCGGATACGAGCGGCGCGAATGGTGGAGTAAAGCCGGCTGGGAGTGGCGCAAATCAGCGCGCGCTGTCGCACCGGTCTATTGGGTCAGGCAGGGAGGCACGTGGCAGCAGCGCGTCTATAATCGGCTGGAGCCGCTGCCGCCTCACGCGGCCGTAATTCATGTCAACTGGTATGAGGCTGACGCGTGGTGCCGCTGGGCGGGACGCAGGTTGCCCGGCGAGGCCGAGTGGGAGCAGGTCGCGGCGACCACGCCGAATGATTTGGATGGCAAGCGCACCTACCCATGGGGCGAAGCGGCTCCGGACCCGACGCGCGCCAACCTGTTCGGCGTATCCAACACCACGTCGGATGTGTCGGCGTTTGCGGCGGGGGACAGCGCGTGGGGCTGCCGCCAACTGCTCGGCAACGTGTGGGAATGGACCGCGGACTGGTTCAACCCTTATCCGGACTTCGTGCGCGACCCTTACCAGGAATACTCGCAGCCCTGGTTCGGCAACCACAAGGTGCTGCGCGGCGGCTGTCACGCGTCCAGCGCGCCGCTGCTGCGCAACACCTGGCGCAATTTCTACACCCCCGAGCGGCGCGACGTGTTCGCCGGATTCCGCACGTGCAAATCATGAAGGTGATCACTTCAGCTGACAACGCGCGTTTCAAGTCGATCCTCAAGCTTGCCCGCTCGTCGCGCGAGCGCAGGGAGCAGGGCCGGTCGCTACTTGACGGCATCCACCTGGTCGCCGCTTGCCTTGACCATGCCGGGGTGCCGGAGCGGATCGTCGTCAGCAAATCAGGCCTCGACAATCGGGAAATCCAGGCGCTGCTCAAAGCGTTTGCGCTGCCCGAGCCGCTGCTGCTGGTCGACACGCTATTCAAGCAGCTGTCGACGGTCGAGACGCCAACTGGTGTGCTGGCGGTGGTCAAGACGCCGCGGCCGCGCGCCGCTCCGACGGATATCGATGCGTGCATCATGCTCGAAGACATGCAGGACCCGGGAAATCTGGGTTCCATCCTGCGTTCAGCCGCCGCCGCCGGCATCAAACTCGTGTTTCTGTCGAAGGGCTCGGTGCATGCATGGTCGCCGCGCGTGCTGCGCGCGGGGATGGGAGCGCACTTCAACCTGCAAATCCACGAGCAGTGCGATCTGCTCGGGCTCGCGCGCGCCTTCAAGGGTAAAGTGATTGCGACCAGCCAGCGCGCCCAAAAGTCCGTGTTCGATGCCGATCTGACCGGCGAGATCGCGCTGCTCATCGGCAACGAGGGCGCAGGGCTGTCGGATGCGCTGACGAATGCAGCGCACGATGTGGTTGCTATTCCGATGCCTGGGAAAACCGAATCGCTGAATGCGGCAGCAGCGGCTGCCGTGTGCCTGTTCGAACGGGTTCGGCAGCTGAATGCCGGCCGCTAATATACCCGCCGCTCCAGACTCGCTTGCTGCAGGATCGTCGTCGCCAGTTCCTCGATCGACTTGCTGGTCGCATCGAGACAGGGAATTCCTTCCTGGCGCATCAACGCCTCGGCTTCGCGCAATTCGAATATGCAGTTGGCGAGCGTTGCGTAAGTGCTGCCGGGAAGGCGCTCGTTGCGGATCTGCTGCAGGCGCGCGGGCCTGATCGTCAGGCCGTAGAGCCGCTCGCGCAGCGGTTTGAGCTGCGACGGCAGTTGCATGGTGCTGAAGTTCTCGGGGATCAGCGGGTAGTTCGCGGCGCGGATGCCGAACTGCATCGCGAGATACAGGCAGGTCGGCGTCTTGCCGCAACGCGACACGCCCACCAGGATCACGTCCGCCTCGGCGAGATCGCGCGTCGCAATGCCATCGTCGTGATTCAGTGAATAGTTCACCGCCTCGATACGATTGTGATAATTGACTAAATCACTCGCGCTGTGCGAGCGGCCAACGGTGTGCGTTGCCGGCACGCCGAGCTCTATTTCCATCGGCCGGATGAATACCTCGAAGCAGTCGAGAAACAGCGCCTTGGCGGAGGCAACGACTGCCGACACGTCGGGATGAACGAGCGTGCTGAACACGAGCGGCAGCGCACCGTCTTGCGCACCCTGGCGGTTGATCCGCTCGACTGCGGCCCGCGCCTTCTCTACCGTGTCGATGAACGGCAGCGTTACCTCGCTGAAGGCAACGCTCTCGAACTGCGTCAGCAGACTGTGGCCGAGCATCTCGGCGGTGATGCCGGTGCGATCCGAAATGAAGTATGCGCTGCGTTTGGCTGGCATGGGCGGGATTTGCGCAATGGGTTGACGCGTCCGAACCGGTAAAATATCGGGTTTTGATGGTTTATACAATCTCATTGAACGCGGGGCAGAATTCGGGCTAAAATGTGAAAACGGCTGGCACGACATGAAATGACCAAATATATCTTTGTCACAGGTGGCGTAGTCTCCTCCCTTGGCAAAGGTATCGCTGCCGCTTCTCTTGCCGCCATTCTTGAGACGCGCGGCCTCAAACTCTCGATGCTCAAGCTGGATCCATACATCAACGTGGACCCCGGCACCATGAGCCCGTTCCAGCACGGCGAAGTGTTTGTGACCGAAGACGGCGCCGAAACCGATCTGGATCTCGGCCACTACGAGCGCTTCGTGAGCGCGAAGATGAGCAAGCGCAACAACTTCACCGCCGGCCAGATCTACGAAAGCGTGATCAAGAAGGAGCGCCGCGGCGATTATCTCGGCGGCACGGTGCAGGTGATCCCGCACATCACCGACGAGATCAAGCACTTCATCCGGCGCGGCGCGGGCGACGCCGAAGTTGCGATCGTCGAGATCGGCGGCACTGTCGGCGATATCGAATCGCTGCCGTTCCTCGAGGCGATCCGCCAGATGGGGATCGAGATCGGGCGCAACAATGTCTGCTACCTCCATCTGACGCTGGTGCCGTACATCGCTTCGGCCGGCGAAATCAAGACCAAGCCGACGCAGCACTCGGTCAAGGAGTTGCGCGAGATCGGTATCCAGCCCGATGTTTTGTTGTGCCGTGCGGACCGGCCGCTGCCCTCCGACGAGCGGCGCAAGATTGCGCTGTTTACCAACGTCCAGGTCGAAGCGGTGATTTCCGCGGTCGACATCGACAGCATCTACAAGATTCCCGGCATGCTGCATGCGCAGAATCTCGACGAGATCGTGTGCCGCAAGCTCGAACTTGCGCCGCCGCCCGCCGACCTGTCGGAGTGGGACAAACTGGTGTATGCGCTCGAGCATTTGAGCGAGGCCGTCAATATCGCGCTGGTCGGCAAGTACGTCGATCTCACCGAATCCTATAAATCATTGTCGGAAGCACTGATCCACGCCGGCATCCACACCGGCGCCAAAATCAAGATCAACTACGTCGACTCCGAATCGATCGAGAAGAACGGCATTGGCTGCCTCGCCAACATGGACGCGATCCTGGTGCCTGGCGGCTTCGGCAAGCGCGGCGTCGAAGGCAAAATCAAGGCCATCCGCTATGCGCGCGAGAGCCGGCTGCCGTATCTTGGCATCTGCCTCGGCATGCAGCTTGCGGTGATCGAGTATGCGCGCCACGTGGCCGGTCTGGAGGGCGCGCACAGCACCGAATTCGATCCCGATACGCCGCATCCCGTGATTGCGCTGATCACCGAATGGCAGGAACGCGACGGGCGCATCGAGCACCGCGACGCCAATTCTGATCTCGGCGGCACGATGCGGCTCGGCGGTCAGGAATGCCTGCTCAAGTCCGGCAGCGAGGTGCGCGAGGTCTACGGCACCGAGCGTATCATCGAGCGCCATCGCCACCGCTATGAAGTCAATAACCATTATCTGCCGCGGTTGGAACAGGCGGGGTTGAGCGTGTCCGGCGTATCAGTCAAGGACGGGTTGTGCGAGATGGTGGAGCTGCCGTCGCACCCATGGTTGGTCGGCTGTCAGTTTCACCCGGAATTCACGTCCACTCCGCGCGGCGGCCACCCGTTGTTTAGCGCCTTTATCCGCGCGGCGTTGCGTAATGCAAGATCCACGGGCAGTCCCGCTCGCGAAGCCGCCCCAGAGCTGCAGAACATCGCATGAGGCGTCGTGAAATTGTGTGGGTAAGGCGGCAGTCATGAAGCTGTGCGGGTTCGAAGTCGGTCTCGATAAACCGCTGTTCGTGATTGCGGGCCCATGCGTAATCGAGTCGCGCGAGCTAGCGCTCGATACCGCCGCTCAGTTGCAGGAGATCTGTGCCGAGGTCGGGATTCCGTTCATCTACAAATCCTCATTCGATAAAGCCAACCGTAGCTCAGGAAACTCCTTTCGTGGAAAAGGGATAGATGACGGACTTAAGATATTGGATGAAATTAAGTCCGTGCTTGGGGTTCCGGTCCTCACGGACGTCCACGCAAGCGACCAGGTGCAGGCGGTCGCAGCAGTCGTTGATGTGCTGCAAACGCCCGCGTTCCTGTGCCGCCAGACCGATTTTATCCGCGCCGTGGCGAGCGCAGGTAAGCCGGTCAATATCAAGAAGGGCCAGTTTCTGGCGCCCGGCGACATGCAGAACGTGGTCGCCAAGGCCAAGCAGGCGAGCGGCCAGGACAACATCATGGTGTGCGAACGCGGCGCGAGCTTCGGCTATCACAACCTGGTGTCCGACATGCGCTCACTCGCGATCATGCGCGAAACCGGATGCCCAGTGGTGTTCGACGCCACGCATTCGGTGCAGCTGCCGGGCGGACAGGGTACCGTCAGCGGCGGGCAACGCGAATTCGTGCCGGTGCTGGCGCGTGCCGCGGTCGCCAGCGGCATCTCCGGGGTATTCATGGAAACCCATCCCAACCCGGAACAGGCGCTGTCGGATGGCCCCAACGCGTGGCCGCTCAAGCACATGAAGGCGCTGCTTGCAACGCTGAAGGCGCTCGACGCGCTGGTCAAGCAGCAGGGTTTCGCGGAACGACTGGTTACGGGGTAACGAGGCCGGCGCGGGGCGCCGGACAACTACATTTCAGGGAAGAACATGAGTGCAATAGTCGATGTGATTGCGCGCGAGATTCTCGATTCGCGCGGCGTGCCGACGGTGGAAGCCGACGTGTTGCTCGAATCCGGCGTGCTCGGGCGTGCCGCAGTGCCTAGCGGTGCCTCGACCGGCAAGCATGAGGCCGTCGAACTACGCGACGGTGACGAGAAGCGCTATGGCGGCAAGGGCGTGCTGCGTGCGGTCGAAAGCGTGAACACCGAGATCTGCGAAGCTCTCATCGGGCTCGATGCCATAGAGCAACAGTTCGTCGATCAGGCGATGATCGAGCTCGACGGCACCGACAACAAGTCGCGGCTCGGCGCCAATGCGACGCTCGCCGTATCGCTCGCGGTGGCCAAAGCGGCAGCCGAGGAGTGCGGTCTGCCATTGCACCGCTATCTCGGCGGAGCCGGCGCGATGTCGATGCCGGTGCCGATGATGAACGTGATCAACGGCGGCGCGCATGCCGATAACAGCCTCGAAATGCAGGAGTTCCTGATCATCCCGGTTGGCCTGCCGACGTTCCGCGACGCGTTGCGCTGCGGCTCCGAAGTGTTCCATGTGCTGAAACGCCTGCTCAAGGACAAAGGGCTGTCGACCGCCGTCGGTGATGAAGGTGGATTTGCGCCGCGGCTTGCCAATCATGAGGCCGCGCTGAAGCTGATTATCGAAGCCATCTCGGCCGCGGGCTATCAACCCGGCGCGCAAGTTGCGCTCGGGCTCGATTGCGCAAGTTCGGGATTTTTCTCCGACGGCGAATATACGCTGGCGTGCGAAGGGCGGACACTCCAGCCGGCCGAGTTCGTCGATTTCCTCTCTGCCTGGATTGACAAATACCCGATCATCAGCATCGAGGACGGCATGGCCGAGGACGACTGGGAAGGCTGGAAGCTGCTCACCGAACGACTTGGAGGCAAGGTGCAGCTGGTCGGCGACGACGTGTTTGTCACGAACACCAAGATCATAGAAAAAGGCATCCGGGAAGGCATCGCCAACTCGGTGCTGATCAAGGTCAACCAGATCGGCACGCTGTCCGAGACGCTCGCCGCGATCGAGATGGCCAAGCGCGCGGGGTACACGGTCGTGGTATCGCACCGCTCCGGCGAAACCGAGGACACCACAATCGCCGATATCGCGGTCGCGACCAACGCGCTGCAGATCAAGACCGGCTCGCTGTCGCGTTCCGACCGGCTCGCGAAATACAATCAGTTGCTTCGCATCGAGGAAGATCTGGGCGCTGCCGCGGCTTATGCGGGCCGCGGCGCGTTTAATCAGCTGCGATGAAACTGCTTACGCTTGCGCTGCTGTTGGCGATCGCGTTATTGCAATATCCGCTGTGGCTGGGCAAGGGCAGCTGGCTGCGGGTGTGGGAGGTCGACCAGAAGCTGCGTGCGCAACGCGAAACCAATCAGAAGCTGCAGTCGCGCAATGCGGTGCTCGATGCCGAAGTGCAGAATCTCAAGCAGAGTTTCGAGGCGGTCGAAGAGCGCGCGCGCAGCGAGCTCGGCATGGTCAAGCAGGATGAGATATTTTTCCAGATTCTCGATCATTCGCGCAACGCGGCGCCGCCTGCGCGGTGAGGGCTGAGCGTCGTCCGCGGCTACCGCCGCATCTTATGGTTACACCCGCGCGATTGGTTAACGGCATGTTCCTCCACACCGTCGCCATGATTCCGTCATACCGGCGAAAGCCGGTATCCAGTACGGTGTTGATTCGCTTGAATCTCGCTTTCTGGACCCCGGCTTTCGCCGGGGTGACGAGTCGAATTTCGATAAACTGTTGGACGCTTGAAATCCGATAAATCATGGCAGCTACTCTGATTGACGGTGTCGCGATCGCTCGCGAATTGTATGCCGGTCTCAAGGAGCGTGTGAAGGCGCTCGCCGGCCGCGGCGCGTGCCCGGGCCTGGCGGCGATCCTGATCGGTGACAATCCGGCATCCGAAGTGTACGTGCGGACCAAGACCCGCGCCTGCGCCGAAGTCGGAGTTCATTCCGTGCAGCATCGCTTTGGCGCCGATGGCTCCGAAGACGAGGTCATCGGGCTGATCGAGCGCCTGAACGCCGACCCCGCTATTCACGGCATCCTGGTACAACTGCCCCTGCCTCCGCACTTGGATTCCGAGCGTATTCTGCAAGCCGTCGCCGCCACTAAGGACGTGGACGGTTTCAACTGGTGCAACCTCGGTGCCATGGTCGCCGGCCATCCGCGCTTTTCCCCATGCACGCCGCTCGGCGTGATGACGATGCTCGAGCGGGAGCGCGTTGCGGTGGAAGGCAGCATCGCAGTGGTGATCGGCCGCAGCGTAATCGTGGGCAAGCCAATGGCGCTGATGCTGATCACGGGTGGGGCAACCGTCACCGTGTGCAACTCGAAGACGCGCGACTTGCGGGAATACACCTCGCGTGCCGACATCCTGGTCGCCGCTGCCGGGCGGCCCGGTCTCGTGCAAGGCTCGATGGTCAAGCCCGGCGCAGTCGTGATCGATGTCGGAATCAACCGCCAGCCGGACGGGAAACTCGTTGGCGACGTCGATTTCGCCTCGGTGAGCCGGGTGGCATCGCGCATCACACCGGTGCCGGGCGGAGTTGGCCGAATGACTGTGGCGATGTTAATTGCTAATACGGTCACGGCTGCCGAGCGCCATTTAGCGCAATCGCCAGCCAAATAATTCTGAACTTCGGACTAGCAGGAAAATATATTGGCAAAGCCGATCAGAAAGTCCGGGCCGAGGTAAGCTCTGAAGCTTACATAGGTGATGTGGGCGAGCAACACGCCCAGCAGCACCCAAACCAGCAACTGACGCGCCTGCCGCGTCATGAGAAACGCCGCCGGGAGTGCGGCGCAAGAGCGCGCGTGTTTCATTATGTTAGGCACTCTAAGCCTCATGGCAAATCCACGTCATCGCCGAAATGGAACATCATTATCGCACAAAGGAATAACGCCGCTACACTGCGTGCCGCGGACTGACATCCGCAATGTTTTGTGCTATGTTCGCGCGCTTCGCTCGTGTCCAATCACACGAGCCCGCATCTCATGCTGAACCTTGCTTTCGCTCTGAAGTTCGCCGATCTGTACCAGCACGACGGTCTGCTACGGCTCGACACCGCGTTTGTACGTGCGCTCGAGGCAGTTGACGGCGCGTTATGTCAGCGCCTGCTCGAGGCGCGTGCCGATCCGTCCGCACTCGCGGCTAAGCAGGAATCTGAACTGTTGATCGCGCTGGCGCCACGGGTCGAAGATTTCATCACAGAGCTGTTCGGCATCGAGGCCGAAGTACAGCAGCTTTCAGCGCGCCATAACGAGCTTGCACCGCTTTACAGCTGCAAGCGCCTGTTCGTGCAGCGCAAGGCAATGCACAAGTACAAAGCCGACGCGGCATCCCAGTTCGACGGCGCCGTGCTGCGCGGCGAACTCGCCCAACGCTTCCGCGGCGTTTTCAGCGAGCTCGCCTTCGCGCAACACGTGACGCGCTGGCAGCAGGACGAAACCGCGCACGCCAGCGAGCTCGATTGCGCGCTGCGCTATGCAGCATGGGCTGCGCTGACGCCTGCCGGGCAGGCGTTTCATGCGGCTGGGGTATTGTTCAAGGCGCCGCACAAGCTTGATAGCCAGCATCTCGTGCCGCTGGTTGCCGACACGAGCGCCGGATACACCGCCTATACCGCGCCTGCCGGGCGCCTGCGGCGGCGCGAAGGCTTCAAGCTGAGCGACCAAGGTAGCGACCTCGTTGGCGCGCTCGATGAGGCCAGTTACTGCATCTGGTGTCACGAACAGGGCAAGGATTCGTGCTCGAAAGGACTCAAGGAAAAAGGCGCCGCCGGCAAAGGGGCGGCCTCATTCAAGAAAAGCGCTTTCGGTGTCACGCTCGCGGGCTGTCCCCTCGAAGAAAAGATTTCGGAATTCCACAAGGTCAAGACCGAAGGTCTGGCAATCGGCGCGCTGGCGGTGATTACGGTCGATAACCCGATGGTCGCTGCAACCGGTCACCGCATCTGCAACGACTGCATGAAAGCGTGCATCTACCAGAAGCAGGAGCCGGTCGACATTCCGCAGGCGGAGACGCGCACGCTGAAAGACGTGCTCGAGCTGCCGTGGGGTTTTGAGATCTACAGTCTGCTTACGCGCTGGAATCCGCTCAATCTGCGCGCGCCGTATCCGCAGCCGGCGTCGGGCAAGCGCGTGCTGATCGCCGGCATGGGCCCGGCCGGCTTCACCGTCGCGCACTATCTCATGAACGACGGTCATCTGGTGGTCGGCGTCGATGGCCTTAAGATCGAACCGCTGCCGCCGCAGCTATCAGGCGTCGACGCGCGCGGCTCCCGTGTTGAGTTCGAGCCGATCCGCGACGTCAAACACCTCTACGAGTCGCTCGATGGCCGCGTGATGGCGGGATTCGGCGGCGTCGCCGAGTACGGGATCACGACGCGTTGGAACAAGAACTTCCTGAAACTGATACGCCTGTTGCTCGAGCGCCGCGAGCAGTTCGCGCTGTTCGGCGGAGTGCGTTTCGGTGGCACGCTGACCCTCGATGACGCATTCGCCTTCGGATTCGATCACATCACGCTCGCGGTCGGGGCCGGCAAGCCGACCATACTCGAGCTGCCGAAGGGGCTGGCGCGCGGCGTGCGCGCCGCGTCGGATTTTCTGATGGCACTTCAACTCACTGGTGCGGCGAAAGCGGATTCGATCGCCAACATGCAGCTGCGGCTGCCGGTGGTGGTAATCGGCGGCGGGCTCACTGCGATCGACACCGCAACCGAGTCGCTCGCATATTACCCGCTGCAAGTCGAAAAATTTCTGCAGCGCTACGAAACGCTGATGCACGAAAGCGGCGAGGCCGCGGCGCGCCTGGCGTGGAACGACGAGGAGCGTGTGCTTGCCGACGAGTTCCTCGATCACGCGCGCGCGCTTCGCGCTGAACGCGCGGCGGCGCAAAGCGCAGGGCGCGAACCGCGCGTTCTCGAGTTGCTGCAGGAGTGGGGCGGCGTCACCATCGCCTACCGGCGGCGCCTGATCGACAGCCCTTCGTACACGCTCAACCACGAGGAAGTGCAAAAAGCGCTGGAGGAGGGCGTGCGCTTTGCCGAAGGGCTGACCCCGGCTGCGATCGAAATCGATGAGCACGGCCATGCGCGCGGCATCCGCATGACGTCCCGGCAACTCGGCGCCGACGGCAAATGGAGCGCTGCCGGCGCAATCGAGCTGGCGGCGAAAAGCATACTGATCGCCGCCGGCACCCAGCCCAACACCGTGCTCGCGCGCGAGGATGCAGCGCATTTCGCGCTCGACGGCAGGTATTTCCGCGCCTGCGACGAGGACGGCAATCCGGTCAAGGCCGAAACCGCGATTTCGAAGCCGAACGAGGTGCGCGTGCTGCTCGCGAAGCATGATGGCCGTTACATCAGCTACTTCGGCGACGTGCATCCGTCGTTTTTCGGCAACGTGGTCAAAGCGATGGGCAGCGCGAAACAGGGCTATCCGCTGGTGAGCCGCGTGCTGGCACGCACGCAGCCGGCCACGGCGCGAAGCGACGGTGAGTTCGTGGCGGCGCTCAATCGTGAACTGCGCGCGACGGTGCACGAAGTCATCCGGCTGACGCCACAGATAATCGAGGTCGTGGTGCGCGCACCGCTGGCGGCGAAGCGATTCCGCCCCGGCCAGTTCTACCGTCTGCAAAACTTCGAGACCACCGCGCCGCGCACCGCCGATACCACGCTGACGATGGAGGGTCTGGCGCTGACCGGTGCGTGGATCGACCCGCAGCAGGGCCTGATCTCGACGATCGTGCTCGAGATGGGTGGCTCAAGCGATTTGTGCCGCCTGCTCAAGCCCGGCGAGCCGGTGGTGTTGATGGGGCCGACCGGCAGTCCGACTGAAATTCCTGCGGGCGAAACCGTGATCCTGGCCGGCGGCGGGCTCGGCAACGCAGTGCTGTTGTCGATCGGGCAGGCGCTGCGCCGCGCCGGCTGCAAGGTGCTGTATTTCGCCGGTTACAAGCGCATGATCGACCGCTACAAGCTGGCGGAAATCGAAGCGGCAGCGGATATCGTGGTGTGGAGTTGCGACGAAGAGCCGGGGTTCACGCCCGACCGGCGGCAGGACCGGACTTTTGTCGGCAACATCGTGCAGGCGATGCACGCCTACGCCGAGGGCGAGCTCGGCGCGCGGACGATCGCGTTCGAGGCCGCGGATCGCCTGATCGCGATCGGCTCCGACCGCATGATGGCGGCGGTGGCTCGCGCACGGCACGAGGTGCTGAAGCCGTATCTGAAGCCGCACCATTTAGCGATCGGTTCGATCAACTCGCCGATGCAGTGCATGATGAAGGAAATCTGCGCCCAGTGCCTGCAGCCGCAGCGCGACCCGGCAACCGGCAAAGTCAGCTACGTATTTTCGTGCTTCAACCAGGATCAGCCGCTCGACCGTGTGGACTGGGCCGCGCTCGACCAGCGCCTGCGCCAGAACTCAGTGCAGGAGAAGCTCACCGCGCTGTGGATCGGCCATTGCCTGCGCGCGATTGCTACTCGCGGCTAGCTGAGTATTGATAGAGTCGACAGAAGATGTAAATACGTCATTCCGGCGGAGGCCGGAATCCGGAATGTATCTTGCATCGCAGTACTGGACACCGGCTTTCGCCGGTGTGACGAGTCGTTTTTCAGCAGCCTGTTGGCCGCAGATGAACGCAATCAGGGACTGGCGAGCTAATCCAGCTTGCGCAGCACGCCGGCTATGGTCCCGACAAGTTCATCGATCTGCTGCTTGCCGATGATGAGCGGCGGCGACAGCGCGATGACGTCGCCGGCAACTCGCGTGAGCACACCTTGCTCGAAACAGCGCAGAAACGCGTCGAACCCGCGCGCGCCGGGCTTGCCCGGCCGCGGCTCAAGATCGATGCCGGCCATCAGGCCGAAATTGCGCACGTCCGCCACATGCGGGACCCCCTGCAGACGATGCACCGCGTCCTCGAAGTAAGGGGCAAGTTCGCGCGAGCGGTCGAACAATTTTTCCTCGTGATAAAGCCCCAGCGCCGCTTCCGCGGCCGCGATGGCGACGGGATGGCCGGAGTAGGTGTAGCCGTGGAACAGCTCGACCATTCCGGGTGGCGCGTTGTTGATCACGGTGTCGTAGATTTGGCTGCGCACGATCACGCCGGAAAGCGGGATGGTCGCGTTGGTAACGCCCTTGGCAAACGTGATCATGTCCGGAACGACGCCGAATGTTTCAGCCGCAAACGCGCGGCCGGTGCGGCCGAACCCGGTGATCACTTCGTCAAAAATCAGCAGCAGGCCGTGCTTGTCGCAGATTGCGCGCAGCCGCTCGAGATAGCCTTGCGGCGGCACCAGCACGCCGGTCGAGCCGGCAACCGGCTCCACGATCACGGCGGCAATGTTCGACGCATCGTGCAACGCGATGATGCGGGTTTCGAGATCATCGGCCAGATGCGCACCCCATGCCGGTTGCCCTCGGCTGAACGCGTTCTTTTCCAGGTTGTGTGTGTGCGGCAGGTGGTCCACGCGCGGCAGCAGGCTGCCGTAGACCTTGCGGTTCGCGGGTATGCCGCCGACTGAAATACCGCCGAATCCGACGCCGTGATAACCGCGCTCGCGGCCGATCAATACGTTGCGATGGCCTTCGCCGCGCGCGCGATGATAGGCAAGCGCGATCTTGAGCGCGCTGTCCACTGCCTCCGATCCGGAGTTGGCGAAAAATACATGATCGAGGTCGCCGGGCGCCAGTTGCGCGATCAGATCGGCAACGCGAAATTCGCCCGGATGCCCCATCTGGAACGCCGGGCTGTAGTCCATGGTATCCAGTTGGCGTTTGATGGCCTCGACGATTGGGGACCGGCAGTGCCCCGCATTGACGCACCACAACCCGGCCGTGCCGTCGAGCACCTGGCGTCCGTCGTCGCTCGTATAGTGCATGTCTTTCGCCGCCACGAAAATGCGCGGTGCCGCTTTGAACTGGCGGTTTGCGGTGAATCCCTTCCAGAGTGCCTGCAAGTCGTAATCGCGGGGTTTCATGATTTCTCGCTTGGAATGTGGAGATTCGGGGCAGATGCTATTTTGCCGCATCTGCGAAGATTAGGCTACTATTGGTATTGTAGTCGCCGCAAACCCAGAAAGCTGGAGAGTCAATGGCACGGCACATCGTTTGTCTGACATTCGATTTCGACGCGATGTCGGGCTTCATCGCACGCGGCATGACTTCGCCGTCACCCATTTCGCGCGGCGAGTTCGGCGCCAACGTCGGCGCGCCGCGCATCCTCGCGCTGCTCGGGAAATACCGCATCCCGACCTCCTGGTACATCCCGGGGTACACGCTTGAAACCTATCCCGGCCAATGCCAGCGGGTGTTCGATGCCGGCCACGAAATCGGCCACCACGGCTGGACGCACGTGCCGCCGGCATCGCTCACGCGCGAGCAGGAAGAAGCGGGGCTGGTACGCGCCAACGAGCAAATCCGGAAACTGACGGGCCACCGTGCGCGGGGCTACCGCTCGCCATCGTGGGATCTCAGCCCCCACTCGGTCGAGCTTTTGCTCAAGCACGGGTTTGTTTACGACAGCAGCATGATGGCAGACGACTACACGCCGTATCGCGTTCGCCAGGGCGACGAAATCACGCTCGAGAAGCCCGCCGTGTTCGGCAAGCCCACCAAGCTGATCGAAATGCCGATCAGCTGGGCGCTCGACGATTTTCCGCATTTCGAGTTTGTGCGCACCAAAGAGTCGATTCAGCCGGGGCTGAAGAACGCGAGCAGCGTGCTCGAGAACTGGGTCAATGATTTTCTCTACCTGCGCAAAACCATGAAGTGGGGCGTGATTACCTACACCTTTCACCCGCTCGTGATCGGGCGCGGCGGCCGCATGCTGATCCTAGAGAAACTGATCCGCAAACTCAAGCGCGAGGGCGCGGTGTTTATGACGGTTGAGAACGCAGCCGCAGAATACGTCAAACGGGTTTCGTTCAAGGGCTAAAAGCCGCGCGCATGCCGCTCGGCCATTTCATGACCCAGGCTGCGAAAATCGCGACGCGTCTCGCTTTGGATCTCTTCACGAATATGACGGGGACCGATATCGTCAACATATCCTATAATAGTAAAGGTTCGGCCGTCATCGCGCGGATTGAACGCGAATTCGAGCGGCCGGTAATAAGCGCAAACATCGTGATTGAGTAGGCTGCGCCGACATCATGCAATCGTTTCCTGCATTGACGGTCTACCAGACAGAAGTATTCGCGCGCCTTCCCGAACGGTATCGGATGAAAGGGCGGCAATCGGAATGGGGAAATGCCAATCGCGCAGGAGCGGCGCTCGAATGTTTTCTGGAAAGCCCCGCCTTCGATCGCTCGGGAAGCCTGTATGTCGTGGATGTCCCGTTCGGCAGAATCTTTCGCGTTTCACCCGCCGGAATCTTCGAGCTGGTGTCCGAGTATGATGGCTGGCCGTACGGCCTGAAAATCCACCGGGACGGCAGGATCTTTGTCGGGGATTACCGTCACGGAATTCTTCTGCTCGATCCGGCATCGGGAGCAGTCACGCCGATTGTAGCGCGCCATCTTCCCGTCAGCCTCAAGGGTGCCAACGACCTTTGCTTTGCCAGGACCGGCGACCTGTATTTCACCGATTATGGGCAGACGGACTTGCGGGATCCGACGGGACGCGTGTTCCGACTCACGGCGGGCGGCAGGCTGGAATGCCTGCTCGATTTCGTTCCCGGGCCGAATGGTTTGACCCTGAATCCGGCGGAGAATGTTCTCTACGTCGCGGCAACGCGGGCCAACGCCGTGTGGCGCGCCTCGATCATGCCGGATGGGGGCTTCGTGAAAGTTTCCGTTTTTGCGCATCTCACGGGCGGCGTCGGCCCCGATGGGATGACGGTCGATTCCGAAGGCAGTGTCGTGGTCGCGCACGCGGGTCGTGGAATCGTGTGGGTATTCAGCAAGCGCGGCGACCTGCTTTGCCGCATCGAATCCTGCGGCAGCGACGAGCTTTCGAACGTCGCCTACGGCGGGCCTGATGCCAGGACCTTGTATATTACCGACGCCGAGGGCAAAATCCTCACGACCCGCCTGCCCGTTCCCGGACACACTCTTTATTCGCATCAGTGAAGATGACGAAATCAGTATTCATATACAGCGATCTGCTGTTGCACCGGAGGAGCGAGGGATGAGCGGGATCAAGAACAAGTTCGAGGCCTATAAGGGAATCGTTTTGCTTAAGCGCAGGGAAGGGATGTCCCGCGAGGAACTGCTGGAATGGCTGCTGAACTCGCACAGCCGCTACAGCAGGAGTGTGCCTGAAGTATTGCGCTACACAGGCTCGCTGGTCGTGGCGCCCGGCCCGCGTTACGAATTTCCCGACGGCGAACCGCCCTTCGACCTGATCAACGAGATCTGGTGCCGCGACCGGGCGTCGCTCGAGCGCGCCTATGCGCAACTCCAGGCCATGGGCGGCCCGGACCACACGCTGGCAGCCGTCAGCCAGCGCATACCGCTTTACTGCGAGGAGTACGTGCTGAAGTAGCTTAGTTCGGCTCACCTGGCGCCGAATCGATAGGCGTTCGGGAACGCCGCAATCCTGAAACTGTTTAAACGAGGAGAAAAGTCATGCGAAAAGCTCAACTGCGCGGATATTGGCTCTGCCTGCTGGCGGGTGTATTTGCTCAAACAACCGCGTCCGAGGCGCCGGCGCAAAGCTATCCCAGCAAGCCCATTCGCCTCTTGGTGGGGTTTGCCCCGGGCGGCGGCACCGACGTGACCTCGCGCCTGGTCGCGCAGAAATTGTCTCCAGAACTGGGCCAGTCGGTGGTGGTGGAAAATCGCTCCGGGGCATCCGGCTCGATTGCAGCCGAGTACGTTGCCCGACAGCCGGCAGACGGCTATACGCTGCTGATGGTTGCGAGCACCACCCAAATCAACGCGGTGCTGCGCGCCCATCAGGACCTGACACGTGATTTCGCTCCGGTGTCGCTGGTGACGACCGCACCGATGGTGCTCGTGGTGCATCCGTCGGTTCCGGCGCGTAACGTGAAGGAGTTGATCGCGCTCGTGCGCTCAACCCCGGGCGGGCTCAGTGTTGGCACGGATGGTGTCGGCGGCACCACGCATCTTATCGCCGCGCTTTTTAGCCAGATGGCCAAGGTAAAGCTCGTGTACGTGCCCTATAAGGGCGCGGGAGACTCTACAGTCGCAACCGCGAGTGGTGAAGTCGACATGAATTTCCCCAGCACCCCGGCGACGCTGCCTCTGCTTAGGGCCGGCAAGTACCGGGCCCTCGCGGTGACCAGCTTGAAGCGCACGTCGGCATTGCCGTCGCTGCCCACGCTCGACGAATCTGGTTTGCGCGGGTTCGATCTCGGTACCTGGTTTGGCGTACTCGCCCCGGCTGGCACGCCCAAAGACATCATCGCACGTCTTAATGCGGCGATTGTCAAGGTCGTCGCCATTCCCGAACTCGCGGCAGCGATCAACAAGCAGGGCATGGAAGCGCAAGCCAACTCACCGGAGCAGTTCGCCGCGTTTATACGCAGACAGAACGCGCAGATCTCCAATGTGGCCAAGTCGGCTGGAATAAAATTGCAATAACGCTCGCTTGTCCTGTTGAAGCATCGTTCCGGCCGGAAGGTTACGGCGTAGCCGGGGTTCCGGCCGGTAACAAACGCAGCCGCGGTAACGGGCGGAGCGTCATTGGTGATGTCAGGGATATTCCAGGTGAACAGGAGAAATCATGGCGGTTAGCGATCCGTTCCGCGGCACCCCGTTTGCAAATCGCGGCACGCGCATGCGCGGCACCAAGGCTGTCATCGAGACGCTCAAGGCGCATGGAACCGAGTACCTGTTCGGCGTGCCGGGCAGCACGTTCGTGCTTTTTGCAGAATTCGCGGGACGCAGCGACGTCAAGGCCATTCTCACTCGTGATGAGCGAGCGGCAGCCTGCATGGCCGATGGATACGCGCGCATCTCGCACAAGCCGGGCGTTTGCACCGGGTGCGAAGGGCCCGGGACAGTCAATCTGATGAATGGCATCGGTGAAGCCTGGATGAGTTCCGTTCCGGTCATCGCGATTACGGCTTGCCGGTCACCCTCGGAGATGGCCAAGAACCCGATCATGTTCTGCCGCGGCCGTGTCTACGATACTTTCGACGTGCTGCGGCCATTCACCAAATGGAGCGTTCAGGTCCACAGTCCGGCGCGCGTATCGGAGCTGCTCTCACGCGCCTATGCGATCGCGACCACCGGGCGGCCGGGCCCGGTACAGGTCGAGCTTTTCCCGGATGCGCAGTGTCAAGAGGCGTCCTATGAAATTACTCCCAATGAAGAGTACAGCGTCTGGCCTGCGCAGCGCGTATGGCCGGATCCCGCCAAGCTCGAGGCGGCGGCCAAGCTGCTAGTTGATGCGCGCCATCCCGTAATTGTTTCCGGCGGCGGCGTGGTCCACTCGGGTGCCTTTGACGAACTTGCCGCATTGGCGGAACACCTGTCCATCCCGGTTGCGACCAGCCTTTTCGGCAAGGGCTCGATTGCGGAAACGCACCCGCTGGCGGTGGGAGTCAGTGGTATTCATCACCGCATCAGCGCGAACCAGACGGTTGCCGAGGCGGATCTGGTCATGTTCGTCGGCAGCAATACCGACATGCACACGACGAATAAATGGACGATACCCGAACCCGGCAAGGTCAAGGTCATACACATTGACATCGATCCCGAGGAGCTCGGGCGCAATTATCCAACGGAGGTCGGGATCGTTGCGGATGCCAAGACGGGACTCGCGGGTTTGCTCCTGGCGGTAAAGGCCCTGCGCCCGGAGAAAGTTCATGTCAAGGAACGATATGCAGCGGTTGCCAAGCGAGTAGGGGACTGGCGTCAGGGCATACGCGCTGACCAGACTTCCGATGCGGTGCCGATCAAACCGCAGCGGCTGATGTACGAGATCAGCAACTTCCTTGACGAAGATGCGATCGTCCTCGGCGACCTGAGCTTTTCGTCCGTTTGGGTAAATGTTCATTATGACTGCCGCAAAGCGGGTCCCAACATCACCTATGCCCGTGGATTCGATATTCTAGGATGGGGATTACCCGCCTCCCTTGGCGCAAAGTTGGCCGCGCCGGACCGGCAGGTCTTGAGCATAGTCGGTGACGGCAGCCTCGGCTATTGCATCGGCGAACTCGAGACCGCCCGCCGCTATAACATTGCGGCGGTAAACATCGTGTTGAATAACAGCACGCTGGGATACGAGAGGTTCCTCATCAACTACTACAACGAGCCCGGCAAGTTTACGGAGCAGGCGCCGGGCTGCGATTACTCCGATACGGACTACGCGGCAGTTGCGCGTGCGTTTGGCTGCGTGGGGATCCGGGTCGAAAAGCCGGAGCAGATACGTCCGGCACTCGAAAAGGCATTTGCCTCCGGACGGCCGGCGCTTATCGACGTAGTCATCGATCCTTCCGTCATCCCGCCGATCACGTATTTTCCGGAAGAAGTCCGCAGCCTGTGACCGGCAGAATCTTGGGTTTGGATCGAAAGTTTATTTATGCCATCTAGCCGCTGGGATGTCGTTATTGCGGGCGCTGGTATGTCGGGCCTGGCGGCAGCGATTGCCGCCGCAGAAAATGGCGCGCGGGTTTGCGTGCTCGAAAAGAGAAAAGAACCTGGCGGTGCTGCCGCGATTTCGGCTGGCGCGATCTGGGCGCCGCAGTCGATCAGCCGCCTTAGGGAATATGTCCCTGACGGTGACCCCGAATTGCAGGAAATTCTAGTCAGCCGCCTCGCGGGAGATTTGGCTTGGCTCGACTCGCACGGTTTGATGCTCAGCGCCCCGGAATCCGTGGCTGAGCTTGGCGAAGGCAGAAATATGCTCGGAGGCGAATCCGGGAGCCACAATCGGTTCATGCAATCGATGGCCGATCGCGCCGTGAGCCTCGGCGTGCAATTCGGCTATCAAGCCGCGCTGCGGGAGGTCCGACGGGACGCCCCAGGGTTCGAAATCCGCACCACTGCGGGGACCACGCTTTCGACTCAATCTTTGATCCTGGCAACCGGTGGGTACCAGGGAAATAAACAACTGCTGACCCGATATCTTGGCGCAGACCGGGCTGGTCAGCTTTATCTGCGGGCGTTGTCTGAAAGCGCGGGCGATGGACTGACGGCAGCGCTGTCTCTTGGTGCTCAAACGGCAGGCGACATGTCGGCGTTTTATGGCCATACGATGCCCGACGGGCAAATTCCCGCCGAGCAGCTTCAGCCGGTGACGCCGTACTTTGCCCGGTTCTCGGTCCTGGTGAATTTACACGGGCGGCGTTTTGTCGATGAAGCGGCGGCGCTCCTTGAGGAGGTAAATCCGCAGGAAGGTTGTCGCCAGCCCGGGGGACGATATTTCTTGATCTTCGATCAACACATCTACGAAGCTTATGGCATTAACCAGCAAGTAACCTCGGCGATTCCCGCAATTGATCGAGTAGCGCTTGCGAAAAAACTCGGCGTTCCCGTTTACGAAGCGCAGACACTTGCCGAGCTGGCACGCAAGCTTGGCGAAGAAGGGGTCCCTGCCGAACGCTTCGTTAACGAAATCCAGATCTACAACGCGGCGTGCCGGTCCGGTTCCGGCGCAAACCTTGATCCGACGAGAATTCGACACGCGATTCCGATCGAGAAGCCGCCGTTGTACGCGATGCGCTGTGTACCGGGTATCACGTGCACGACGGGTGGCGTATCGGTCAACCGCCGGGGTAATGTCCTCGGTGCGCAGAAACGCCCCGTCGGCGGATTGTTCGCCGCGGGTGCCGATGCTGGCAACGTGTTCGGGCGGCATTACGCGGGATTTCTGGGCTGGGCACTGGTTTCGGGCCGGCTTTGCGGCGGCAATGCGGCGGCTGAATCGTAATGCGTTCGTGGCGGTGTTTGCCGTGCGTTGGCTGGTGCGCGTCGCCGGAGTTACCCGCAGCCTGGTGTTGTTCCTTTTGATGAGAAGTCATGTCGAGCTGGTGAGAATCATTGCCGACATATTGTTGCCCAAACAGGAGGCCGATCGATGAGTGAGATCCGCAATTGCGACGTGGTGGTTGTTGGCGGAGGAATTGCCGGCCTGACGGCAGCCAATCGTGCAGCCCAACAAGGCTTGAAGGTTGTTTTGCTCGAGCGCGGTGCGGATGAACGCTACCTGTGCAATTCGCGCTATTCGGGAGGCGTGCTCCATGTTGCGTTCCGCAACGTCAAGGATCCTCCGGAAGAATTGGTGGAAGCGATCAATGAAGCCACAAGTGGTAAAGCGGACCCGGCTTTAGCGGGAGCACTTGCGGCAACGTGTGGAAGGGCGGTCGACTGGCTCGGTGAGGAAGGCGCGAAATTTATCCGCGTCGGGCAGATTGCGTGGCAGCAATGGGTGCTTGCTCCGCCGCGGCGGATTATTCCCGGTCTTGACTGGGAAGGTCGAGGCCCGGACTTTACGCTCCGCACCTTGGCGAACAACTTCGCGCCTCGCGGCGGCAAGATGTTCCGTGGTACCGCGGCCACTGCGTTGATGGAGAAAAATGGGGCATGCACTGGCATCGAGGCGAGCAACGCGCAAGGCACGCATCAATTCAATGCCCGCGCCGTGGTTCTTGCGGACGGTGGTTTTCAGGGGAATCTGGAACTGGTTCGGCAGCACATCTGCAGCGTTCCGGACAAGCTCAAGCAGCGCGGTCCCTCCACCGGCGTTGGTGACGGCATGCGCATGGCACAAGCCTTTGGCGCTCATGTTACCGATCTCAGTAATTTTTACGGGCACATGCTGTCGCGCGACGCGTTCACGAACGACGTGGTTTGGCCCTACCCTCAACTGGATGAACTGGGCATCGCCGGGATCGTGGTCAACACGGCAGGCAAGCGCTTTGCCAACGAGGGGATGGGTGGCGTCTACCTTGCCAATGCAATCGCGAAACTTCCAGACCCGCTTGCAGCATGGGCGATCTTCGACGAGGCGATATGGGAGGGGCCCGGGCGGGCAGCGCGTATTCCTGCCAATCCGAATCTGATTAAAGCCGGCGGAACCATGCTGAAGGCGAATACGCTGCGAGAGCTGGCGGCGCAGGCGTGTATCGCTGCCGAGCCGCTGGAATCGACCGTCAATGAATACGTGAGAGCGTTAAGCTCGGGGCGGCTTGAGAAGCTCGATCCGCCTCGCACGCCGTCGGCACTGGAGGCTTTGCCGATTAAGCAGCCGCCATTTTATGCGGTGCCTCTATGCGCCGGAATTACCTACACCTTAGGTGGCATAGCGACCGATGCGCACGGCCGGGTTTTGCGACCGGGCGGAGATCCGATAAGCGGACTGTACGCGGTGGGGGCGACCACCGGTGGTCTCGAGGGAGGCAGTAATACTTGCGGCTATGTCGGGGGGTTGGTCAATGGGCTCGTCTTTGGCCTGCGCGCAGCGGAGCATGCCGCGCAGAACCTCAAGGTTGTTTCACACGGTTAGAGCAGTTTGTTGAATATCGCCGCCGCGGCCGTGTAATAGCGTGTACCGTTCAGGAATTACGCTACGAATTGCGCTGGCCGCACTCGCAACCAGCTTGATGTGGGGCAGTTGCTTTGCCGCGGAACTTGCGGTCGGCTCCAAGCGTTTTACCGAGTCCTACATTCTCGGCGAAATCGTCGCGCAAACGGCGCGGCAGGCCGGTGAGGCGCGCGTCATTTTCAAGCCGGGGCTTGGCAATACCGCCGTCGTGTTTGCCGCGCTGAAAAGCGGCGCGATCGACGTCTACCCAGAATACTCGGGAACGATCGCGTTCGAGCTGCTCGGCGGGAAATCCGGAACCGCACCCGCTGATATCAACCGCGCGCTGGCACCGCTGGGCCTTGCGGCATCGGTGCCGCTCGGCTTCAGCAACACTTATGCGCTGGCAATGGCGGAGGCAGCGGCGCAACGCAACGGCATACGCAGCATTTCCGAACTGAATCGGCGCGCCGGACTCGCGCTCGGACTGTCGCAGGAATTTCTCAATCGCAAGGACGGCTGGCCGGCGCTGAAGCATGCCTACGGGCTGCCGTTCAGCCCAC
>Ga0326597_10002951_pt1 | contig 24919 bp, 24 predicted proteins | sample RVTome_12_FD_203789 | JGI IMG/M metagenome (GOLD analysis project Ga0326597, IMG submission 203789) | Soil microbial communities from uranium-contaminated site in the Upper Colorado River Basin, Wyoming, United States - RVT100D185 | ecosystem: Environmental > Terrestrial > Soil > Contaminated >... | reverse complement strand
CCCAAGCCCGACCCGCCCTCACCGGGAAACCCGTCCGTCCTCTCCCGACCCGCCTCCCAGAGGGACCGCCCCAAATCCAACCGCCTGGCCCCAATCCCACTACCCCCAGTCCGACAGACTGTTAGCCAAGTTGTGTCCCAGCCGCGTGTCGTCAAGGGCGCAATCTCGTCGCGGCGGCGCCGAGGTCGCTCAGGTGCCCGCGTGCTGCGAGCGCCGGTCGTGCGGCGTTCGCCCCGGGACGATCACCACCGCCCTTCGCAGATCACACGGTCCCCCGCCCGCACGCCCGTCCCCCCGCTGTGGAAGGGGTGCTGCAAGATCCGTTGCCGCCCATGACCCGCGGCGAGCCCACCGCGGGCTCGCCGCGGGTCATGCAATGGCTGGCAATGCGCGCTGCGCCGGCTACTGGGCCTTGTTCTCCGCGGCCGACGGCTTGCGCAGGTACTCGACGATGGCCTTCACCTCGGACCGGAACACGGCGAGATCCACCTGCGACCCGTTGATCTAGGTACTCCAGCCGGTCGTGGACTTCGTGTAGTGCAGCGCATCCTCGATCTCGCCGTAGATCTCGGCCCGGCTCCTGCCGGCGGCTCCGCACTCGTCCGGCGCCGTGCAGTATCCGGCCATGGGTGTCGCTAGAAGCAGGCCTACCACCATCAGACGCAGCGAACACCGATACCACGCCTGCGTTTTCATCTTGCCCTCCTGGTTCCCGGGGCGTTGTTTTCTCTCGTGCCGTAGAGCATGCCCCCAATCTGCTCTCGATCCCCATCGTGACGTTCCCATCATGCCAACGGACCCAGGTTGATCCGCCGGCCGACAGGGTACGCCGCGCCATTGAGTAGTGAAGCGCCCGCCACGTGCCCGCCTCCCCCGCACCGGCACCTCGATCGGCTCGTCCGCCATCGACCCGGGAAGCCGTGGCAGAGGCTCCCGGAGAACTCTACCGGTCGGGTTCAACGGCAATCGGGTAGCGCGGTCCGCCGCGCCCGTTTGTCCGGCAAGGACCGCCCATTCAGAGCCGCTCCACCAGGGCCGCGAGCTGGTTGGTGCATTGTCCCCAGCCTGGGTAAAACCCCATCTTCTCGTGCGCGTCGCGATCGGCGACCGTCCAGTGCCGTACGCGGGCGGTGTACTTCGTCTTGCCACCCTCGTCCGCCAGCGTCAGGGTCACCGTCATGAACGGTTTCTCGGATGGCTCCCACGCGCGGGTGTAGGCGTCCGTGAACACCAGGCGCTGGTTCTCGACGACCTCCAGGTAGACGCCGCGGTTGGGAAAATCCTGGCCCTCCGGGCTGCGCATCACGACCAGGCTGGAGCCGCCCGGCCGGACGTCGAGCTCGGCGAGCGACGTCGTCCACGGCAGCGGCGCAAACCACTGCCTGAGCAGCTCCGGCTCGGTCCATGCCCGATACACCTTCTCCCGCGGCGCATCGATGATCCGTGTCAACACGAGCTCGCGATCCGAGCGCGCGGCGGTTTCGTCAGGAGGGGCCATCTGTATTCTCCGTTGGCAGGCGGATGCTCACCGCAGACATCTTGTACGGTCTTCGGGCGCGCGCGGCATAAGTTACCGTCATCGAGGCCGGCGGCCTATCGACAGCGAACGTCGCCGGTGACGCCCCCCGGGCACTCGTCGAAGCTCGGACAGGTTCCGGGTGCACACGACCTTTACCAGCAAGCCCGCCATGGCGAGCGCGGACAGCGAGCCCCAGGTCCAGCACAAGGCACGTACGTCGTGCAATTGAGCGGTGACATAGGTGACGAAATGGGCGGCCCGGGAGGCGACATGGGTCCAGATTCAAGATCTGCGCCACGAGCAGCCGCGGCGGGACCAGGACCAGCAGAAAGCCCGCGGCGAGAAACCCGGGGGTGCTCTCCAGGTCGTTCAAATTTAATCGCCGCGAGCGATCCACATCCTCGTTCACCGCGAGTTGTTTCGGGTCTGGTTTGGGCTTGAGCGGACTCTTCTTGGCATCTTTGGGACGGCGAAATCCCGCGTTCACCTTCCTCATCCGGGCGACCGTCATCCATGGCTGGAGCATCAGCTTCAGGATCATCAGGCCGACGGCCACCAAGTAGGTCCGGAACACGCGATTACCGAGGCTCAGGACGGCGGTATCGACGGCCATGGCGACTTTCGCCCTATCTCACGCATTTCAGGTGACGGACGGCCGACCGGCGATCGGCGGCGCCGGCCGGCGCATCACCTGCCCTCAGACCGGCTTGATGTTCTGGTTCATCCGGAAGAGGTTCGTCGGGTCGTACTTCTTCTTGAGCTCCACCAGCCGGTCGTAGGTCTCACCGTAGGCGAACTCGATGCGGTCGGTCTCCTCTTCGGTGAGGAAGTTGATGTACGCGCCGCGGCTGGCGAACGGCTTGGCCTTGGCGAAGAACTCGCGCGCCCAGGCGATGCAGCGCTGGTCGTCGGCGGCCGACTCCCAGCGGCCATGTACATTCATCACGTACCGGGCGTCGCGGCACGAGTAGGCCATCGCCTCGGGCGCCACGCGCGCCGTCTGGCCGCCGATCGTGCCAATGAAGATCTCGCATTGCGGCGACGGCAGCGTGGCGGCGAATTCGAGGATGGTGTCGATCGCGCCGTCGCTGAGGTCGCAGAAGTTGTGCGACTTCCAGTAGTTGCGCGCACCCGGCGTCAGAAGCGGGTCGAAGGCCTGCTGCCAGGCCGTGTACGGCTGCACGCCGATGTGCTCGCCGTACGCCGTGCCGAAGCCGCGCAGCGGCTCGATCAGCTTCTCGCCCTCGGCGGGGTCGCCCGCATAGCACACGGCGAGCACCACGATCTCCTTTCCGTGCACCGTCTCGGGGAGGAAGGGCAGCGGCGGCGCCTTGCGGGTGACCATCCAGACGTTGAGGTCGTCCGGCATCGTCTCCGTGAACCGGGCGAACTGGGTGAGCACGGACTTCGCCTGATGGAACGGGAAGACGATCAGGCCGCTCAGCACCTCCGGCCCGACGGGATGGAGCCGGAACTCGAAGCGGGTGACGATCCCGAAGTTCCCGCCGCCCCCGCGCAGCCCCCAGAACAGGTCGCTGTTCTCCGTCTCGCTGGCATGCACCTGCCGGCCATCCGCCGTGACGACCTCCGCGGACAGCAGGTTGTCGATGGTCATGCCGTACTTCCGGCTCAGCCAGCCGAAGCCGCCACCGAGGGTCAGGCCGGCGACCCCCGTGGTCGAGTTGATCCCCACAGGCGTGGCGAGGCCGTAGGGCTGCACGGCCGCGTCGAAATCGGCGAGGGTGCAGCCGGGCTCGACCGTCGCCCGGCGGGTCTTCGGGTCCACCCGGACGTCTTTCATCGGCGAGAGGTCGATCATCAGGCCGTCGTCGCAGACGGCGTTGCCGGCGATGTTGTGCCCGCCGCCGCGGATCGACACCAGCAGGTTGCGCGCGCGCGCGAGCTTGACGGCCTGGACGACGTCTTCCGGCGAGCCGCAGCGGGCAATCAAGGCGGGCCGGCGGTCGATCATGGCGTTCCAGATCTGGCGCACCTCGTCGTAGCGCGCATCGCCGGGAACCAGCACGTCCCCCCGGAAGCTCGCCTTGAACTCATCGATCTCGTTTTTTTGCAACGACTTCATGTGACGCTCCTTGGCTTGCGTGGTACGTCAATGCCCGACGAACGGGAGGTGATGGCGGGGTGCCCCGGCGCGCGCGGGAAACGGCGCCTTTCCCGTGAACGGCAGCCCTGCTGGAAGCCGCGCCCCGCGGTCCCTTTTCTTTCCTCTCTGCCGCAAACGCGCTGCCAGCGGCTAACGCGCGTCTTGCCCCCTGCGGTGGAGACCGGCGCCGACATCGCGTCTCGGGACACTCGTCTCCTGGAATTGAGAACTTACACGATTAGCATACTTGTGTTTTATTCCTCACGCTATCACAGGACCCCTTCCCTTGGAGCGACTGTTCAAAATTGCGACAGAAGCCGGGGACCGTCGCGCCTTCTGGTTGGCTCGGGCTGGAGTGCAAGGATCCCGAGTACGCGACCCCGCTGCCTGACCGCCCTCACCGAGTTTGGCAGGCTGGACGCCGTCACGTGCTACTGCCTTGCCTACGAGCTGTGACTCAAGGAAGGCCCGACCGGGACGGTCTCCCCCATCGCGCGTTGGAACCCTGGGAGGACGTGGACGCCCGCCTCTAGACCAAGGGCGTCCCGCCTGCCGCCGATCTAACCAGATCCTGAAGCGCCCCTTCGATCCCGCCAAGGACGCCCTGCGCTTCACGCTCTCCAACGCGGGATCCGCCCTTCCGCGGTCGCGTGCGTCCCTAGGTCCGAACGCCCATCGGGTCGCGCATGATGCCGAGTCTTCGGCGTCCGGGCGCACAGGCTAGGTATCGCCGACCCCACCCATTTTCACCCGGATCGGGCGACGGCAGATGCTGCCCCGACCGCGCTCACGACCGCGACGTTGGGGCACCAAGCCGAGAACACGTCACCCACCATCACTGGCACCACCGATCCCCAATTCCGGAACCGGGAAGCCCGCCGTCGGCCGGAGCTTCTATATGGGGTCACCCAACGTCACCGCGATCGGCGCATGGGTCGAGTCCTGAACCCGCTCTAAGGCCGGAAGCTGCTCATTTGCAAGGCAGCGGCAGTCATCGCTGATGAACTCCTAGGCACTGCATCTAGCTCCACGGCGCTCTCGCCCGGAGGCGTATCACGTTGCTGAAAAACTGCCTAAGAGCGTTCAGTAACGAGGTTTACGACGAATGCAAGAACGCCTTATCAATCACTTACGGTCCCGGCCTCGTTCGAAATTCGTTAAACATCACCATTTGTCAAGAGTTCTTTCAACTCCTCGGTACTGCCGTACCGGCCTCTGGCACCTCACTTGCTACTCCTAGCCAATCGCGAAGACCGCTCAGGTCCTCGTACGAAGATTAAAACGAACGGTTAAACGACGCATTCGCCCATCACGGATTCTTGACAGATCGAATGCGGGATACGTTGCCGTTCACGGGGAGATAGCGATCAGAAGCGGAGGCGGCCGACATTCCGTCGGTCGTGGCTTTTTCGTCGTGGACAACGACGCGTGGGATTGGTGTTGCCGTTCTATCGATCATGCCGTACGACACGGCCCAGCCGGTCTACCTAGACCAACGAGGAGGAGAAGAAATGGGAAGGGTGAACAAGTGGAAGAAAGTCACGCAGTTCCGGTGGCGTAACGTGGGGCGCGTCGTATCGCTCGGCGTTCTCTTGGCGGGGATACTCTGGTCGGCCAATGCCAACGCGGGAATGACCTACAAGATCGATGAGGTTAGGTCTTTCAGCGCCGGGGTCGGTATACGGGGCAGTTTCAGCGCGGTGGAGGACGCGGCCCCAAGCAACGACGACTGGTCAAACGATTTCAATCTAGATAATGCCCGCATTTACCTGAGTGGAACGATCCTCGACTGGCTGAAGGTCGAGCTCAACACGGAGTGCACGTTCTGCGGCAGTGACATCCAGGATTTCGTCGTTCTCGACGCGATCGCCAAGTTCGAGCTGAGTCCGTATTTCAATATCTGGGCCGGACGCCTTCTCGTGCCGTCGGAGCGTGTCGAAATGGACGGCCCTTACTACGGGAACGTGTATGAAAACTACAAAACGCCCTTCTACCCATCGGACTTCAGCGTGGACTTCGGCACGGGCGGCGCGGGTGTCTACGCTCGTGACCATGGCGTCAACATCTGGGGCAACGCCGGTAAGCTGAAATACGTCTTCGGCGTCTTCAACGGTCTCCAGGGAGGCGCCAACGCAGACGACAACCTCCTGTGGGCGACCCGGATCGCCTATCAGTTCCTCGACATCGAGGACAACCCGGCTTATTACACGAGCAGCACCTACTACGGGGCAGCGAACGTCCTGACCCTCGGCTTCGCCTTGCAGTACCAAGAGAATGGTGCAGGATCGAGCGCGAACCCGGGTGACTTTCTAGGCTGGAGTGTCGATCTTCTCTTTGAGAAGCCACTCGGGAATGCCGGTGTATTCACGTTCGAAGGCGAGTACAAGGACTTCGATAGTGATTACTCGACGGCAGCCTTCTCCGATACTGATACTAGCCCTGACAAATTCCTGATGTTCGACGGGAACGCCTACACCGGAACTGCGCTCTATCTGCTACCGAATGCCACCGGACCCGGAAAACTTCAACCGTATCTGCGTTACACCAATATCGACCCCGACGATAGCACCACCCGCGAAGAGTTCGAGGGCGGATTGAACTATATCATCTCGGGCCACAACGCGAAGGTCTCGCTGTTCTATCAATACGGCGATCTTGCCACGAAAAGCCTCGTCAACTTCGCACCCGGAGTCGACGAGGACTACGTAAGCGCGATCAAGCTTGGGGTCCAATTGCAAATCTGATCCGGTGCTTACTTTTCGGTGGAATGATAGATCACTCGGTAGGCGATGACGGAGTCGCCGGCTGAGCATAACCTTTAAGGAGTAACCCAATGGTGAAGTTCTCGAAAAGGAGTTTGTTTCGATCCGCAATCGCCACCATCGCCGTCACGGCGACGGTCCTCGGCCTGCCGGTCCGCGGTAGCGCGGCGGACGAGGGGCCGATCAAGGTCGGCATCCTGCATTCGCTGTCGGGCACGATGGCCATCAGCGAGACGACGCTGAAGGATACGATGCTTATGCTGATCGAGGAGCAGAACAAGAAAGGGGGTCTCCTCGGCCGCAAGCTCGAAGCGGTCGTCGTAGACCCTGCCTCGAACTGGCCACTGTTCGCCGAGAAGGCACGCCAGCTCCTCCAGAAGGACAAGGTGGCTGCGGTCTTCGGCTGCTGGACATCGGTATCGCGTAAGTCCGTGTTGCCCGTGTTCGAGGAGCTGAACGGTCTGCTCTTCTATCCCGTTCAGTATGAAGGGGAGGAGTCGTCGAAGAACGTCTTCTACACCGGCGCCGCGCCGAACCAGCAGGCGATCCCGGCGGTCGACTATCTGATGAACGACCTCGGGGTGAAGCGCTGGGTGTTGGCCGGCACGGACTATGTCTACCCGCGTACCACGAACAAGATCCTCGAGGCGTACCTCAAGGCCAAGGGCGTGGCCGCGGACGATATCATGATCAATTACACACCCTTCGGCCACTCGGATTGGCAGAGCATCGTCGCCGATATCAAGAAGTTCGGCAGCGCCGGCAAGAAGACGGCAGTCGTGTCGACCATCAATGGCGATGCCAACGTCCCCTTCTACAAGGAACTCGGGAATCAGGGTGTGGCCGCCTCCGACATCCCCGTCGTCGCTTTCTCGGTCGGCGAGGAGGAGCTCTCCGGCATCGACACCAAACCCTTGGTTGGCCACCTTGCCGCCTGGAATTACTTCATGAGTGTTGACGCCCCGGTCAACGCCGCTTTCATCAAGACCTGGCACCAGTACATCAAGAACCCCAAGCGTGTCACCAATGATCCTATGGAGGCACACTTCATCGGCTTCAACATGTGGGTGAAGGCCGCGGAGAAGGCCGGCACCACCGACCCCGCCGCCGTTCAGAAGGCGATCATCGGCATCGAGGCACCGAATCTATCGGGGGCTACGTCGAAGATGCTGCCCAACCATCACATTACCAAGCCCGTCCTGATCGGCGAGATCCAGGAAGACGGCCAGTTTGCCACGGTATGGCAAACGGACGGGCTGGTACCGGGCGATGCCTGGTCCGATTACCTGGCCGACAGCAAGGTCATCGAGGCGGACTGGACGGAGAAGCTCAACTGCGGCAACTACAACACCGTCACCAAGAAGTGTTCCGGCCAGAACTACTGATCCGCCGACCGCCGCAGTTTTCAATGCCCGGGGGAGCAGGTCGCCGCGATCAAGCGACCTGCTCCTTCTTCGGTCTTTTACGGCCTCCTCGTTGGGAGCTGCCGTACGACTATCGCGACGGGTCAAGGTACTGCTTTCCTTACCATATCAGAGATCCGGAGGCCTGAGTTTGATCTTACGACTTCCGCTTACGGCGATTGCCATCATATTGGCCTTCTGGATCGTCTGGTTACCCGTAACGGGCCATGCCGACGAGGCCAGCTTGGCTAACGGCCTCGATGGCCTCAAGAGCTCAAGCTTCAAGACCAAGGCCGAGGCGGCGGCGCAGATCGCGGATAGCGGTGCTCCACAAGCCCGCGCAGTGCTCGCCGCGCTACTCGATGGCCGGCTATACATTCGCCGATCCGACGAAGGTGTTGTGATCGGATCGGAAGAGGATCAGGTCTTCACCGATGCGCTCACGGGCGCCGAGCTACCCGCGGTCGATAAGACCGATCTCAAGAAGATCATCATCAACAACCTGATGCGGGTGTCTCTGCGCGTGGCCGTATCCCGCCTGAGCCTTCGCGCACGGGACCCCGCGGAGCGGCGGCTCGCGGTGGAATCGCTTCTTGGCTCACTGACGAGCGAGACGGTCGAGATGCTGCGCGAAGCGCTTGCGGAGGAACGCGACAGTGACGTACGGGCGACGCTCCAAACCGCACTGGCGCTTGCTGATCTAAAATCTTCCGACCGTGAGCTCCAACTCGCCGCGGTCAACGCCCTGACGGGTAGCATGTATGTTGAAGCTCGCAGCGAGTTGATCGCCCTCCTGGAATCGGAAGCCGCTACCGAGGGTGGACCCGATGTGCAACTTCGCGAAGCGGCGGCCGCCGCGCTCAAGCGTATTGATGATTTGCGTTTTTTTTACGGCCTGATCGAAACCGTTTTCTTCGGCCTGAGTCTTGGCTCCGTGCTCGTCCTTGCCGCAACCGGGCTAGCGATCACGTTTGGCGTCATGGGGGTCATCAACATGGCGCATGGCGAGCTCATCATGCTCGGCGCTTATACGACCTGGGGCGTCCAGCAGCTCATGCCGAACCATCTCGAGCTCTCCTTGATCGCCGCCATACCGGTCGCGTTTCTCGTGGCTGGGGCAGTCGGTATCGCGATCGAGCGCGGTGTCGTAGGATTTCTCTACGGCCGCCCGCTGGAGACGCTGCTCGCGACGTTCGGGGTGAGTCTGATTCTGCAGCAGACGGTGCGGACGATATTTTCGCCGCTCAACCGCGCCGTATCCACGCCGGACTGGATGAGCGGACAGATGGTCATCAACAAGGCGCTGGCCATCAACTACAACCGCCTCTACATCGTGGTCTTCAGCCTGGCCGTATTCCTCGCGCTGGTCGCCATGCTGCGTTACACGACCCTGGGTCTCCAGGTTCGCGCGGTGGCACAGAACCGACGCATGGCGATGGCCATGGGCGTACGCGCGAGCTGGATCGACGCGATCACCTTCGGTCTGGGGTCCGGTGTCGCCGGCCTCGCCGGTGTCGCGCTCAGCCAGCTCACCAATGTGGGACCGAATCTTGGACAGAGCCAGATCGTCGACTCGTTCATGGTGGTCGTTTTCGGTGGCGTGGGCAACCTGTGGGGCACGCTAGTCGCCGGGCTCTCGCTAGGCATCGCCAACAAGGCGCTTGAGCCCTATGCCGGTGCCGTACTCGCCAAGATCTTCGTCCTGGTCTTCATTATTTTATTCATCCAAAGGCGCCCCCGCGGATTGTTTCCGCAACGCGGCCGTGCCGCCGAGGCCTAGCCCGCAGTTCTTACCATGCCTCGGACGTTTCCCTTTCGCTTTCCGCTTTCAGACGTCGCGGTGGTCGGTATTCTCGCGTTCGTCGCGGTAGTCGTACCGGCACTGAATCTACTCACGTCACCCGAGTCGGCATTGTACGTGTCGACGTTCACGGTAACGCTCCTTGGCAAATATCTATGTTACGCGTTGCTCGCCCTCGCAGTCGATCTCGTCTGGGGCCTCTGCGGAATCTTGACACTCGGTCACGGTGCGTTCTTCGCGCTCGGTGGCTACGCGATGGGTATGTATCTGATGCGGCAAATCGGCGATCGCGGCGTCTATGGCAATCCGATCCTGCCCGACTTCATGGTGTTCCTGAATTGGCCAGAGCTACCGTGGTACTGGTGGGGGTCGTCGAGCTTTCCCTTCGCCATGGTGCTGGTCGTCGTCGTTCCGGGTTTACTTGCCCTGGTATTCGGCTGGTTTGCCTTTCGCTCGCGCGTGACCGGCGTATACCTATCCATCATCACGCAGGCACTCACCTATGCGCTGTTGCTCGCCTTCTTCCGTAACGATATGGGCTTCGGTGGCAACAATGGCCTGACCGATTTCAAGGATATCATCGGGTTCGATCTGCATACCGACGCTACGCGGGCGGCGCTTCTGGCGGTCACGGCAACCGTCCTCGGCGTTGCGTACATCGGCTGTCGCGTCATCAGCGCGTCCCGGCTCGGCCGTGTCGTGGTTGCCATCCGCGACGCCGAAGACCGGGCCCGCTTCCTCGGATACCGCGTCGAGCATTTCAAGCTATGGATTTTCGTCGTCTCGGCGATTCTCGCGGGCGTCGCCGGCGCGCTCTATGTGCCGCAGGTCGGCATCATCAATCCCAGCGAGTTCTCACCGCTGAATTCGATCGAGATCGTCATCTGGGTCGCCGTCGGTGGTCGCGGCTCGCTGTATGGCGCCATCCTCGGTGCGGTACTGGTCAATTTCGCCAAGACCCAGTTCACGGGCCTGTTTCCGGAGGCATGGCTGTTCGTGCTTGGCGGTCTGTTTGTGCTGGCCACCCTCTTCTTTCCCCGCGGGGTCGTGGGCGTGCGCCGGCCGTCATGGGCAAAGTGAACGAACTTCTCATGAAGGTCGCTGCTCCCGGCGTGGACGCGGAACCGGTCGCGGACGATGCGACGGTGACCACGGCGGATTTGTTGCACGGCTCGATCCTGTACCTTGATGGGATCACGGTGAGCTTCGACGGATTCCGCGCGCTGAACGATCTCAGTCTGGTTATCGAAAGGGGTGAGCTGCGCTGCATCATTGGACCGAACGGTGCCGGCAAGAGCACGATGATGGATGTGGTCACGGGCAAGACCCGGCCGGACGCAGGCCAGGCCTATTTTGATCGACATTCCGATTTGCTCAAGATGAGCGAGACGGAAATCGTAAGAGCCGGGATCGGTCGCAAGTTTCAGAAACCAACCGTGTTCGAGCAGCTTCCCGTCCGCGTCAACCTTGAGCTTGCCATGCGTGCCAACAAGGGGGTGTGGGCGACCTTGATGGTTCGCCTTAACGGCGAGCAACGGGATCGCATTGATTCCGTGCTTGCAACGATCGGGTTGATCGATTGCCGGCACCGGCACGCCGGCGTGTTATCACACGGTCAGAAGCAATGGCTCGAGATCGGGATGCTACTCATGCAGGAGCCGCAACTCATGCTCATCGACGAACCGGCTGCCGGTATGACCCACCAGGAAGTGGAACGAACGGCCGAGCTCCTGGTATCGCTTGCCGGCGAACGTTCGGTGGTGGTCGTCGAGCACGATATGGACTTCGTACGTTCAATCGCGCGCCGGGTGACCGTTCTCCACGAGGGCCGCGTGCTTGCCGAGGGCAGCATGGACGCCGTGCAAGACGACCCAAAGGTCATCGAGGTCTATCTCGGGTCATGATGCTGAGCCTACGAGGCGTCAACCACTTCTACGGCGAGAGCCACACCCTCTGGGACCTTACGCTCGAGGTCCCGGGTGGCTCGTGTACTTGCCTCATGGGTCGCAACGGGGTCGGCAAGACGACCACCCTGACGTGCATCATGGGCCTCTTGCCTCTGCGGTCCGGGGAGATTCATTTCGATGGCTCGTCGCTTTCGTCACAACCGGCCGAATCCCGAGCTCGATTGGGGATCGGTTATGTGCCGCAAGGGCGCGAGATCTTTCCGCGTCTGACGGTCGACGAAAACCTCCGCCTCGGGTTGGTCGTCAATCGCGGCGAGAGTGGGCGCAGCGCCTACGAGCGGGTGCTCGATGCCTTCCCCGTATTGCGTCAGATGTTGCGCCGCAGCGGCGGTGACCTTTCGGGCGGGCAACAACAGCAACTCGCCATCGCTCGCGCTCTCATCCTCGAGCCGCGCGTGCTGATCCTGGACGAGCCGACCGAGGGTATCCAGCCCAATATCGTACACGAGATCGGCGATACCATCGTGCGACTCAATCGCGAGCTCGGAGTCACTGTTCTGCTAGTGGAGCAGAAGCTGCCACTCGCGCGCCGGGTGGCCGACCGTTTCTACGTGCTGGACAAGGGTCGCGCGGTGGCGAGCGGGGCGATGAGCGATCTCGATGACAGTCTGGTCCGTCGCTACTTGACCGTGTAAGAAAGAGCAGACTGTGGGCATAGGGAGGGATCGACACCCAAGCGGCAGGTGCACCACGGCATCGGAAGATTCCCGACGGGTTGCTTGGCTTGGCCGGCGCCCCCGGCCGTCGTGATTGCCGAGCGGCCGCGGTGCGTCATCGGACTTGCCATGCAAGGTCAATTGTATATCCGGGTCGGCGTCAGCGATGGATCGACACACGTGAGCGACTGCTATGCCCATGCCCCCTTCCACTACCTGCCTCCGCGCGCCTTTCCCGGCGAGCCGCCACTCCTCACGATCGTCAACTCCTCGGGTGGCGTCCTGGGTGGCGACCAGCTAGACATGCGGATCGAGCTCGACCCGGGCACGATGCTGACGCTGCGCACACAGGCCGCGACGAAGCTATATCGATCCAGGGGGGAGGCCGCCCGCAGCCTCAGCCAGTTCTCCCTGGGCGCCGATGCCCGGCTCGATTACTTCCCCGACGAGATCATCCCGTTTGCCGGCAGCGACTACGAGCAGATCACGATGATCGATCTGGGCTCCGGTGCGACCGCCCTGGTCGGTGAGGTGGTCACCGTCGGTCGCCTGGCACGCGACGAGAACCTGGCCTTCACTCGACTCGCCCTGGACCTGCGCTGTACCGGTGGCGGCAGGCTCCTGTTGCGGGATCGCGCAGAGATTCGTCCCGCGGACCACCCGCTCACCGCCCGGGCGGTCCTGGCCGCGGCCACGGTGTGGGGAGCGTTCTATTACTTCACGATGGACCCCGTGGAGGCCGGGTTGGTCGAGGGGATCGACGAGGCACTTTGTGCGGTCGACGGCGGCGTGGGGGGAGCCAGCAGGAGCCTGTGCGGAGTGATCGGAAGGGTGGCCGCAACCTCGGTGCAAGCGGTCCACGAGTCGTTGCAGAGGGCCCGCGAGGTCGCCCTCCGAGACGGGGCGCTGCATTGAGGACAGACACCGGCGGCGAGGAGAGATGGAATGAACCTGAGCCCACACGAGCAGGACAAGCTGCTCATCTATGTCGCCGCGCTGCTGGCACGCGAACGCCGCGCCCGCGGCGTCAAGCTCAATCACCCGGAGGCGGTCGCCCTGATCACTTCGGCCATCCTGGAGGGGGCTCGGGACGGCAAGTCGGTCGCCACGCTGATGTCCGAGGGGGCCAAGGTGCTCACGAGATCCGAGGTGATGGATGGCGTGGCGGAGATGATCGAGGAGATTCAGGTCGAAGCGACGTTCCCGGACGGCACCAAGCTGGTGACCGTCCACCACCCGATACGGTGACGCTCATGGCGAAAGCGAAGACGAAGGGCAAGGCCGCCGCAACCAAGCCGGCGAAAGCAACGACCCCGAAGGCCAAGCCCGGCGCCGGCGAGGGTGCGGCAGCCAGGTCGCGTCCACAGGCAAAGACGCGCGGTGCTTCGGACAAGGCGGGAAGCGTCACGGCCGGTGCCGCCTCGCAGGCGCGAATGATCCCCGGGCAGTACTTTCTGCGCGGCGATCCGATCGTGGCGAATGCCGACCGTGAGGCCATCGAGGTGCAGGTCGAGAACGAAGGCGATCGCCCGATCCAGGTGGGCTCGCACTTCCATTTCTTCGAGGTCAACCGCGCGCTGCGTTTCGACCGCAAGCGCGCGTATGGCATGCGCCTCGATATCCCCGCGGGCACGGCCGTGCGTTTCGAGCCCGGCCAGGCCAAGAAAGTCGCGCTCATCCCGCTCGGCGGCAAGCGCCACGTCTGGGGCCTCAACGGGCTGGTCAACGGCCCGCTGAAGTGAGCGTTTGACCTAACATTCACATCGCAGATTGCTTGAAGGGGTGGAGATGAGCCTCAAGATCTCACGTGCGGCGTACGCATCGATGTTCGGCCCGACCGTCGGTGACCGGGTCAGACTCGCGGATACCGATCTCGTCATCGAGGTCGAGAAGGACCACACCCTCTACGGTGAGGAGGTGAAGTTCGGCGGCGGCAAGGTGATCCGTGACGGCATGGGCCAGGGCCCGTTCCCCAGCGCCGAGACACCGGACTTGGTGATCACCAACGCGCTGATCGTCGACCACTCCGGAATCGTGAAGGCAGACATCGGCATCAAGAACGGACTCATCTCCGGAATCGGCAAGGCCGGAAATCCGCTGATCCAGGACGGCGTCACGCCGGGCATGGCCATCGGTCCGGCAACGGAGATCCTCGCCGGCGAGGGGAAGATCGTCACTGCGGGCGGCATCGACTCGCACATCCACTTCATCGCGCCCCAGCAATGCTACGAGGCGATCGCCTCGGGCGTGACGACCATGCTGGGCGGCGGAACGGGCCCCGCGACCGGTACCAACGCCACGACGTGCACACCGGGGCCCTGGAACCTGGCCCGCATGCTCGAGGCGGCCGAGGGGCTGCCGGTGAACCTCGGCTTTCTCGGCAAGGGAAACTCCGGAAAGCCCGAGGGCCTGCGCGAGCAGGTCGAGGCGGGCGCGATCGGCCTCAAGCTGCACGAAGACTGGGGGACGACCCCGGCGGCAATCGACTGCTGCCTGTCGGTGGCGGACGACTACGATGTCCAGGTCGCCATCCACACCGACACCTTGAATGAAGCGGGCTTCGTCGAGGACTCGATCGCCGCGTTCCAGGGCCGGACCATTCACACCTACCACACCGAGGGCGCGGGAGGGGGACACGCACCGGACATCATCCGTGTGTGCGGCGAGGCGAACGTCCTGCCGTCGTCGACCAACCCCACACGCCCGTTCACCGCGAACACCATCGACGAGCACCTGGACATGTTGATGGTCTGCCACCACCTCGATCCGAAGGTGCCCGAAGACGTGGCCTTCGCCGAGTCGCGCATCCGGGCAGAGACCATCGCCGCCGAGGACATCCTCCACGATCTCGGCGCCTTCAGCATAATCTCCTCGGATTCGCAGGCGATGGGGCGCGTCGGCGAGGTGATCATTCGCACCTGGCAGACCGGGCACAAGATGCGCCAGCAGCGTGGGCGGCTACCGGCAGAACGCGGGGAGCACGACAACCTGCGGGTCCGCCGCTACGTCGCGAAATACACGATCAATCCGGCGATCGCCCACGGCATCGGCCACATCGTCGGCTCCGTGGAAGTGGGGAAGCTCGCCGACCTGGTTCTCTGGTCCCCCGCCTTCTTCGGCGTGAAACCCGACCTCGTGCTCAAAGGCGGGTTCATCTCCTGGTCGCAGATGGGGGATCCGAATGCTTCGATCCCCACGCCCCAGCCGGTCTTCATGCGGCCGATGTTCGGCGACTTCGGCCGCGCGCGTTCGTCGACCTGCGTCACTTTCCTCTCGCAAGCGGGCGTAGCCAACGGTGTGCACGAGCGCCTCGGCCTGAGCCGGCGCATCGAGGCGGTCAAGGGATGCCGCGCGCTCGGCAAGAAGGACATGATCCTGAATGACGCGCTCCCGAAGATGGAAGTGGATCCAGAGACCTACGAGGTGCGCGCCGACGGCGAGCTTCTCGTCTGTGAGCCGGCCAGCGTCCTGCCGATGGCGCAACGGTATTTCTTGTTCTGAGCTCGCAGGAGACGGAGATCACCGAGGCCGAGTGGTCTTCAGCAACGACGGTGCGGAAGAAACAGGACTGCCGATCCGGTGAGGTCGTCTCCACCCCACCGACCCGTACAAAATGGAATACGAAAGGACGAAACCAGGAAAACACGAACTGTCTGGAGGGGTTCTTTTGGTGCTTTCGTCCTTTTCGTGCTTTCGTGATCCGACGTGCACTTCGCTCTCCTGGCATTCCTGAGCGGAGGGGACAGCAGATCAGCAAACCAGCGCAGCCGTCGTCACTCTCATGATCCTCATCGAACGGCTGCCCACCTCCATGCCCGCACCCGGCTCCTCCGCTGATCCTGTCGTGCTGACCTGGGAGGAGCGGGCGAAGACACGCCAGCGAGTGACCACGCAAAGCGGGCGCGATGTCGCGATCAAACTGCCGACCGGAACACGTCTGCCGCCCGGCACCCTCCTGTTCCTCGGCGGGGACTTCCACATCCAGGTGGTCGCCGCGGAGGAGGACGCGTGGCTGATCCGCCCCCCGGATTCGGTCACCCTGGTGCGCGTGGCCCACGAGATCGGCAACCGCCACTTCCCCATCGAGATCGGCGACGGCTGGGTGGCCGTCCGTTACGATCATACTCTCGCGGAGCTGTGGGAGCGCCTCGGTGTCGCCGCAGAGCGCGTGCGACGTCCCTTCCTGTCGGACCAGCGCCCGTCCCACCACCACTGATGCTGTACACGCTCCTCCAGATCTCCGACTCGCTCTTCCCGTCAGGCGCCTTCGCGTACTCCTGCGGCCTCGAGGGGCTCGTTGCGGCAAACTGGGGGGACGCAAGAGTCGACTGGCTGTCCGAGGGCGGCGGCGGGCGCAACGGTGCGGATGCGCTGGAACCCGTCCTCGGGTCAATTTTCGCCTGTCACCTCTTGCACTGCGACGGACTGTTCGGGGTCAGGGCACATCGCGCAATGCAGGACCACGCGATCGACGCGTTATGTGAAGCCGATCAGGCGCTCTTTGCGATGAAGACCCCGCGTGAGCTACGCGAGGCTTCCACCACGATAGGACGAAGCTTCCTGACCGAAGTTGCGGCCGTATTGCCCGAGGATAAACTCCTTGGTGCCTGGTACGAGCGGGTCGAGAGCGGTGCGAGTCCGGGCAACTACGCCGTAGCGTTCCACGCCGCCGCCGCCGCCGCGGGGGTTACGGAGCATGACGCCCTGCTCGCGTGGGGCTACCAGAGCGTGGCGCAGATGGCCGGAGCGCTCCTGCGCCTGGGGCAGCTTGGCCATCGCGGCGCCCAGACGATCCTTTCCGGGTTGCGGCCGCTCGTGGAGCGTGGCGTCCAGGACCTCCTCGCCCCGGATCGGGACGCACCGTCGAGCTTCGCCCCCGTGCTCGAGATCGCCAGCATGCGCCATGAGCGGCAATACAGTCGGCTGTTTCGCTCGTGACCCGGGTTTGCCCGGCGGGTTGAAGCCCGCCCTACATGTAGGGCCGACTTCAGTCGGCCTCCGCGAGGTCCGCAATCATTGGTTTCTGGAGGAACCCATGTCGCTGAAGATCGGGATCGGCGGCCCCGTCGGGTCGGGCAAGACCGCGCTGGTGGACCGCCTGTGTAAACGGATGCGGGGTCGCTACCGCCTCGCCGTGATCACCAACGACATATACACGCGCGAGGACTGCGAGTTCCTCATCCGCTCGGGGGCGCTGCCTGCGGAGCGCATCGAGGGGGTCGAGACCGGGGGCTGCCCGCACACCGCCATCCGCGAGGATGCGACCGTGAACCTGATCGCGGTGAAGAACATGGAGAGCAGGCTTGGCGAGCTGGATATCGTGTTCATCGAGTCCGGGGGCGACAACCTCGCCGCCACCTTCAGTCCCGACCTCGCCGACGCCTGCATCTACGTCATCGACGTCGCCGCCGGCGACAAGATCCCCCGCAAAGGCGGCCCCGGGATCACCCGTTCCGACCTGTTGGTCATCAACAAGACCGACCTGGCACCGATGGTGGGCGCCGACCTGGGGATCATGGAACGGGACGCCCGCAAGATGCGCGGCGATCGGCCATTTCTGTTCACGAACTTGAAGGACGGCCAAGGGGTGGACGACGTCATCGCCTGGATCCGGCAATCCCTCCTCTTCGAGAGCCGCAAGGAGACTGAGCTGGAGCATTGATCCTCAAGGACCTGCGGATGCGCTTTCCTGTTACTATCGCCGCGGCCGGCGATCGGCGCCGGCGAGCGGGAGTCCCTCGGTCACCGGCGCTACCATCCCGAAGCGCGGATCGGGTCCGTCCTTGCGCACCACCACGCTCCCGTCGGACCGGGTGACGGTGGGCGTGCCGTCGGGAGTGGTGAGGGTCTCCCGTGTGGTGCCGTCCGGGTCGGTGTTGAGGCGGTGTTCCTCGCCCGTGGCCGAGGTTCTCCACCCGGTAGGTGGTCGCCCGACCCTCGGCGGAGGCGAGGGTGATCTCGTAGGCACTGGTCTCCTCGGTACGAGCGAGATCCCACGAACCCCCTGCGGCGTTCTCATCCCGGATCAGGCGCCCGAGGGCATCATAGGTCACGTGCGAGGTGTGGCCCCGCGGGTCCGTGAATGCCTGGAGCAGCCCGCCGGCGGCGTAGACCATGTGATAGGTCTCACTGGCCGGGTTGGTGATACCGTGGATGCAGCCGTTGGCATACAAGGCCAGCTCCATGCGCTGTCCGTCCGGCGCGACGATGGCGGTAGAATCGCCCCGGCCGCTACATTCGAATCTGCAATAGCGCAGGCCAGAGGCCAGACCCCATTGCCCCTTTGGACCCCTTTGCGGAGACCCCTTTGGACCCCTTTGCCCGTCATCCCCGCGCACGCGGGGATCCAGAACCGCAGAGGGCATGGGTGGCCGGCTCCGCTGGCCGATGATCGAGCGAGTCGAACCGCCGATGGCCGGTGCTCATCGCGGCGGCGAGTCCGCATTTCTCACCACCGCGACATTCGTGTCGCCGAGTGCGCCGCAACGCCACGCCGTAGGTGCGAATTCATTCGCACGACGCCGCAGGCCCAGAGACACGATCTCGGCTGAATGAATTCGGCCCTACGAGCAGGCAGCACCGTCGCGTCTCCGCTCCCGGGGGTGGACGGGGCGTGGTGGAGAGAACTACGGGCCAGGGATGAAGCCCCAAATGCCATGACGGAAGCCCGTCAAATGCCATCGGCCGCTGCTCGGACGGCCCTGGCGGCCTTCACCAGGGCGTCGAACAGACCCTGCTGGGTGGGGTCGATGGCGGCGGTGAGCTCCGGGTGCCACTGCACCGCCACCAGCCAGGGATAGCCGGGCAGTTCACAGGCCTCCACCAGCCCGTCGGGGGCGTAGCCGGCCGGGATCAGGCCACGCCCCAGCAGCTTGATGCCCTGGTGGTGCCAGGAGGCGGCCTCCATCTCGTCGCGCTTCAGCAGGCCGCCCAGAAAGGTGTCCGGCAGGATGCGCAGGGCGTGTGGGATCGGTTCGCGCGGCGGCGCGCGGTGCGGCACGGTCTCGCCGTAGGCGTCCGGCAGGTGCTCGTGCAGGCTGCCGCCCAGGTGCACGTTGAGGACCTGCATGCCGCGGCAGATGGCGAACACCGGGATGCGCCGTTCCAGGGCCGCGGCCAGCAGCGCGAATTCGCAGGCGTCGCGTTCGTGGTCGATGTTGTACAGCGTCTCGTGCGGGCCGCCGCCGTAGCGTGCCGGATCGATGTCCCCACCCCCGGAAAGGATCAGCGCATCGAGCAGCTCCAGCCAGTCGCCGGGCTCGCCGTCGCCGGGCGGCAGCAGCACGGGCACGCCGCCGGCCCGGCGTACGGCGTCGATGTAGTCCGCCGGCAGGCTGTAGCGGTTGCTCTCGCCCCGCCCGTAGGTGGTGATGCCGATAACGGGCGCGCTCATGCCGGCAGGCGCCCGTTCAGGGCGTCGAGGAAGATCTGCTTGAGCTCCGTCGCCGTCACCGGCACGGGGTTGCCGGGCGTGGAGGGGTCGTGCTCGGCCTCCGCGGCGATGCGGTCCACGTCGCGGTCGTCCACGCCCAGCCCGGCCAGGGTGTGGGGGATGCCCAGCGCCGCGCGCAGCGACAGGATCCAGGCGAGGAACCCGTCGAAGTCGGGCGCCGGGAGGGCCAGATAGCGCGCCACGGCGGCGATGCGGGTCGCGATCGCCGGACGGTTGAAGGCCAGCACGTAGGGCATGAACACCGCGTTGGTCCGGCCGTGATGGGTGTCGTAATGCGCGCCCACCGGATGGCTGAGGGAGTGGATGGCGCCCAGGCCCTTCTGGAAGGCGGCGGCGCCCATGCCGGCGGCGGCCAGCATGTGGCCGCGCGCCTCCAGGTCGCCGCCGTCCGCGTAGGCGACGGGCAGGAAATCGTGCACCAGACGCATGCCCTCCAGCGCGACGCCGTCGGCGAGCGGGTGATAGCCGGGCGCGCAGTACGCCTCCAGGCAGTGGGCCAGCGCGTCCATGCCGGTCCAGGCCGTGAGGTGGGGTGGCAGACCCACGGTCAGCGCCGGGTCCATGATGACCTGGGCGGGCAGCATGCGCGGATGGAAGAGGATGACCTTGCGCGCTTCCTCCTCGTTGATCAGCACCGCGGCGCGGCCCAGGTCCGAGCCGGTGCCGGCGGTGGTGGGGACGGCGATGATCGGCGCGATGCCCTCCGGATCGGCGCGCAGGTAGTTGTCGCCCACGTCCTCGAAGTCCCACAGCGGCCGGGTCTGGCCGGCCATCAGCCCCACGGTCTTGCCGACGTCCAGCGCGCTGCCGCCGCCGAAGGCGATCACCCCGTCGCAGCCGCCGGTGCGATAGACGTCCAGGGCCGCTGCGAGATTGGCCCCCACCGGATTGGCCTTGAGCGCGCTGAAGACCGCGACCGGCAGGCCGGCGGCTTGGAGCATCGCGCAGGCGTCGCCGAACAGGGGCAACCCGGCCAGACCGGGATCGGTGACGAGCAGCGGACGCGTGACACCGAGCTCCCGGCAAGCCACGGGCAGCTCACGGACGCGACCGGCGCCGAAGCGCACGCGGGTGGGGTAGTTCCAGTCGCCGACGGGAGGCTTCACGGGGGTCCTCAGGGGGTGACGGTCTTCAGGTGAAAGGATTTGGGGCGGGTGAGCTGGGCGTAGCCCAGGGACGAGAGGGTGCAGCCGCGGCCGCTGTCGCCCACGCCGGTCCAGGCCAGGGCGGGGTCGAGGTAGTCGCAGCGGTTCATGAACCAGGTGCCGGTGGCGACGCGCCCGCCGATCGCCACGGCGGCGTCGGTGTCGGCGGTCCAGATCGAGGCGGTCAGGCCGTAGGGGCTGTCGTTCATCAGCGCGACCGCCTCCTCGTCGGTGTCGACCGCCATGATGCCGACCACCGGCCCGAAGCTCTCCGCGCGCATCACGCTCATGCCGTGGTTCACCTCCACCAGCACCTGCGGCGCGAGATAGGGCGTGCCCGGTTGGGACGCGGGGAATTGGGCCTCGTCGATCAGCGCGCAGGCGCCCGTGGCCAGCGCCTCGGCGATCTGCCTGCGCACCCAGTCCGCGGCGCGGGTGCGCACCATCGGCCCCAGGGTGGTGGCGGGGTCCAGGGGGTTGCCGAGCACGTAGCGGCGGGTGCGCTCGACAAAGCCCTCGACGAAGCGGTCATAGATGCCGCGCTGCACGTAGATGCGCTCGATGCCGCAGCACGACTGGCCGGCGTTGAAATAGACCCCGTCCACCAGGTTGTCCAGGGTGTAGTCGAGGTCGGCGTCGGGGCGCACGTAGGCGGGGTCCTTGCCCCCCAGCTCCAGCCCCACGCCGGTGAAGCGCTCGGCCGCCACCCGCTGCACCGTGTGCCCGCCGGCGACCGAGCCGGTGAAGGCGACGAAATCGACCCGCGGGTCGCGCACCGCGCCATCGGTGGCCGGGTGATCGAGAACCACGTACTGGAACAACCCCTCGGGCAGACCGCCGGCGTGGAAGGCGTCCGCCATGCGCTCGGCGGTGAGCGGGGTCTGCGAGGACGGCTTGAGGACCACGGCGTTGCCGGCCATCAGCGCGGGCACGATGGAGTTCACCGCGGTGAGGTAGGGATAGTTCCAGGGCGCGATGACCAGCACCGTGCCCAGCGGTTCGCGGCGGATGAAGCGGGTGAAGCCGGGCATGGAGTCGGGCGCCGGCACCTCCGCCAGCGCGTCGGCGGCAATGCCGATCATGAACCGTGCCCGCTCCGCGAAACCGCGCACCTCGCCGGGGCTGTGCGCGATGGGGCGTCCCATCTGCAGGGTGATCTCGTGGGCAATGCGATCGCATTCGGAAACGAAGGCATCCACCGCGCGGCCGAGCCGTTCGGCGCGTTCGGCGCCGGGAACGCTACGCCACGACGCCTGCGCCGCGCGCGCCCGGTCCAGCACGGCGTCCAGCTCTGCGGAGGTGGTGTGGGGGCGCTCGACGACGACGGCACCGTCGACGGGGGAGATCGTATGCAGTGGCTCACTCATGGAGGAATCTCGGGTTGACCCGCATATCTCACCACGCCTCTGCTGCGACCGCACAACCGCCTGCATCTCCTGGCCGTGTCCTCGTCCGCGGTAGGAGCCGAATCCCTTCGGCGACCCAGGCCCGATGGGCCTGCCGCGCCTACGGCGCGGATCGCCGGTTCAACCGGCTCCTACCACGGGCCAGCCAGAATCTACATGCGTTTGCACGGCCTCGCGACGATCCGTGGTGAGAAATGTGGGTTATCGTGCAAGCCGCACCGCGCACCGCGGTGCGGGCGCCGCGGCGTAGGCCGCCGCTGGACCCTATAGGCGCTCGAAGTTTCGGAACCGCTCCCAGTCGGTGACCGCGGCGTCGAAGGCCTCGATCTCGATGCGGGCCATGTTGGCGTAGTGCTCGACGACCTCCTCGCCGAAGGCCTCGCGCGCGGCCTGGCTGGCAAGCCACCGTTCGCGCGCCTCGTGCAGGGTGCGGGGTACGTGCGGCTTGTCGGCGTGGTAGGCGTTACCCGTGCAGGCCTCCTCCAGCGACAGCGTGTGGTCGATGCCGTGCAGGCCGGCCGCGATCATGGCCGCCAGGGCGAGATACGGGTTCACATCGCCGCCCGGCACGCGGTTCTCCACGCACAGCGAGGGACCGTGGCCGATGACGCGCAGGGCGCAGGTGCGGTTGTCGAGGCCCCAGGCGACCGCCGTGGGGGCGAAGGAGCCGGGCGCGAAGCGCTTGTACGAGTTGATGTTGGGTGCGTAGAACAGGGTGAGCTCGCGCAGGCAGGCGAGCTGGCCGGCGAGGAAGTGCCGGAACAGCTTCGACAGCCTGTTCTTCCTGTCGCTGAACACCGGCTGGTCATCCTTGTCGCGCAGGCTCAAGTGGAGGTGGCAGGAGTTGCCCTCGCGCTCGTTGAACTTGGGCATGAAGGTGATCGCATAGCCTTCCTGGGCGGCGATCTCCTTGGCGCCGTTCTTGTAGATGGCGTGGCCGTCGGCGGTGCGCAGTGCCTCGTCGAAGTGGAAGTTGATCTCGTGCTGGCCGGCGTTGCACTCGCCCTTGGCGGTCTCCACCGGGATGCCGGCGCCGTCCATGCTGTTGCGGATGCGCCGCAGCAGCGGTTCGATGCGCGCCGTACCCAGCATGGAGTAATCCACGTTGTAGCGATTGGCATGGGTGAGCCCGCGATAGCCCTTGTCCCAGGCCTCCTCGTAGGTGTCGTTGAACACCAGGAACTCGAGCTCGGTGCCGGCCAGGGCGATCAGCCCGCGATCGGCCAGGCGCTCGAGCTGGGTGCGCAGGATCTGGCGCGGCGAGGCCACCACCGGGGCGCCACCCTCCCATTCGAGATCACACACCACCAGGGCGGTGGCGGGATGCCAGGGGATCCGGCGCAGGGTGAACATGTCCGGGTGGAAGACGAAGTCGCCGTAGCCGCGTTCCCAGGAGGACATGGTGTAGCCGTCCACGGTGCGCATCTCCACGTCGACCGCCAGCAGGTAGTTGCAGCCCTCGGCCTTGTGGTGCACGACTTCGTCGAGGAAGTGGTGCGCGGTCAGGCGCTTGCCCTGCATGCGCCCCTGCATGTCGGTCATCACCAGCAGCACGGTGTCCACCGCGCCGTCCTTCACCAGGGCTTGCAGTTCCTTCAGGGTGAGACCGCCGGGTACCCCCCGGCCGCCCCCGCGCGTGGAACCCTCTTTCGATGAAGGCATGACAGATCTCCGAAAGGATGACGACCGTGCCCCGATGCGCGACCAGGGTATTCGGGTCACCTCTTCGGTCGCCAGATCCGAGCGGATCACGCGGTCAGCGGGCGCGGCCGCTGACGATGAGGAGAACACCGATCGTCAGGGGGAAACGACTGAACGCAGAGTCGCGAAGGTGCGGAGCCGCAGAGAACATGGGTGGCCGACTACGCCGGCCGAGGAATAAGCGACATCTCCTTCCTGCTGCTTCGCACCGAGACCGCCTGCATACGATGCATCGTCGATGAGTGCCCCGGCCCCACCGCGGCACGATGGCTACGACGCCGGGGACACGACGACTCGACGGGTGACCTCCTCTGGGGCCCGTTGCATCCGACCTTAACAGGACCTAATATCTGGTCTTGTTCATAGCCCCTGTTGGAGATTTTCGATGCCCCCCAAGTTTTCCGAAGACGTGGTGCCCCTGGGCGACCTGAAGATCAATCCCGGCCGAGTCGTGAAACAAGTCCGGGAGGTCCACCGCCCGGTGCTGGTCACCAGCAGGGGCCGGGGGGTCGCGGTGGTGCAGGCCCTGGCCGACTTCGAACAGGCCGAGGAGGAACGCTCCTTCATGCGGGCCGTGGTCCAGGGCATCGTGGACCTGGAATCGGAACGGGAGACAGAACTGGCGCAGGTGAAGAAACGGCTCGGCCTGGCCTGATGCCATGGGCGGCAAGGTCCGGATCTCCTTCGCCCACTCCGCCATCGAGGATCTGGAGCAGGTTCTCGCGTACTACACGGCGGAGGGCGTTCCCGAGGTGGGACGCCGACTGGTCACCGAGGTCGTGGCGGCCGTGGAAACCGTCGCGACCCACCCCGACATGGGCAGGGTGGTGCCGGAGTTCAACACCGACAACCTCCGCGAGTCGATTCGCCCGCCCGTGTTGAACGTCAATTACTTTGTCCGGTCGGCGACAACTACTTTGGCCGCTCGGCGTGCGGGGGACTCCTGGGTTGTCCGTCGGGCCAGGGACTGGCCCTTGCGGTAGCTCTCGCCGCCGATGGAGA
>Ga0326597_10002949_pt1 | contig 24924 bp, 27 predicted proteins | sample RVTome_12_FD_203789 | JGI IMG/M metagenome (GOLD analysis project Ga0326597, IMG submission 203789) | Soil microbial communities from uranium-contaminated site in the Upper Colorado River Basin, Wyoming, United States - RVT100D185 | ecosystem: Environmental > Terrestrial > Soil > Contaminated >... | reverse complement strand
TCCTCTTCCTCGACGAGCCGACCACCGGCTTCGACCCGGCCGCCCGCCACGGCGCCTGGGAGATGATCAAGGCGCTCCAGGCCCTCGGCAAGACGATCTTCCTCACGACCCACTACATGGAGGAGGCTGAGTATCTCGCCGACCGCGTCGCGATCATCCGCCGGGGCGAGGTCGTCGCCATCGGCCCGCCGCGCGAGCTCGTCGGCGGCACGCCGGCGACGACCATCCGCTTCGACGCGCCGGCCGGCGCCGAGGCGCTCGTCGCCGGCATCGAGGGCCTGGCGCCGGCCGAGGACGGCCGCGTGACGATCGAGACGAAAGCGCCGACCGCCGTTCTCTACGAGCTGACGCGGCGGGCGCAGGCGAGCGGCGCCGAGCTGGCGGGCCTGACCGTCGCGCGGCCGACGCTGGAGGACACCTACCTGAGGCTGGTCGAAGATTCGGAGGCGGCGGAATGAACGCCGTCGTCCTGACGCTGCGCCAGGGCCGGTACGAGAACCGCGCCTTCTGGCGCAACCCGGCGGCGGCCTTCTTCACCTTCGTCTTCCCGCTCATGTTCCTCGTCATCTTCAACGTCGTCTTCGGCGACAGCGAGATCGAGGTCGAAGGCGGCAGCGTCGACACCTCCACCTTCTACGTGCCGGCGATCGTCGCGCTCTCGGTGATCAGCGCCTGCTACACGAACGTGGCGATGCGCATCGCCTTCTCGCGCGACGCCGGCGTCCTCAAGCGCGTGCGCGGCACGCCCCTGCCGGCCGTCGCCTTCCTCCTCGGACGCATCCTCCAGGCGACCAGCGTCGCCCTCCTCCTCGTCGTCATCGTCATCGGCGCCGGCGTCGTCTTCTACGGCGTCGACGCACCGACGGACCGCCTGCCTGCCTTCGTCGTAACCCTGCTCGTCGGCGCCGCCGCCTTCTGCGCCCTCGGCCTCGCGATCAGCGCCCTGATCCCCAACGCCGACGCCGCGCCGGCCGTCGTCAACGCCTCCGTCCTGCCCCTGCTCTTCATCTCGAACGTCTTCATCCCGACCGAGTCGGCGCCGGCCTGGCTCAACGACTTCGCCTCGCTTTTCCCCGTCGTCCACTTCGCAGGCGCCCTGCACACCGCCTTCAGCCCGTTCACGACCGGCGCCGGCTTCGAGGTCAAGGGCCTGCTCGTCATGGCGCTCTGGGGCCTCCTCGGCCTCGCGCTGAGCGTGCGCTACTTCTCCTGGGAGCCGCGCCGCTAGCCACCAAGGGCAGTCGGCAGAAGGCCGCGCTCTCGTGCCCGCGCCAGGCTCTCCTCGACGCTGAGGCCGGTGGTATCGAGGCGCAGGTGCTCCGGCCAGGCGAGCGAGGCCGCGTGCTGCTCCCGCGCTCGCACCTCAAGCACACGCTTCGCCCGTGCCGCCGAGCGCCGCAGCGTCTCATCGAGGCCAGGCAGGACGACGATGATCTGCCATCTCAGTCCCTCGAGCGCGGGCAGCCAGAGAGCGTCGAAGGCCTCCGGCTGCAGGACATCGTCGATCGCTACGTCATAGCCCCCACCGGCGAAGACCCGCGCGAGCTCGGCGCAGGCCGAGACGCTCACCGCATACTGGCCGGCTTGCTCGGGACCCGGGCCCTGTGGGTCCGCGAAGCCGGCGACACTCAGCGCCCGGATCGAGTCGAGTTCGATATGTACGGCCCGGGGCCGCGTCTCACACCAGGCGCGAGCCAGCGTCGATTTTCCCGCTCCTGCCGGCCCGCCGAAGAGGACCGTGATGCTATCGTGCGGTCGGGCGCCGGAATCTCGGCTCGTCGCTGCCACGGGGAGCATGGTAGCCGACGACGAGGCAGCCGGGCACACCCGGCTGCCTGCTATGCTGATAGCGATGGGGACGAGACGGTCCGGCCGGCTGGGAAGAGGCGGTTTCGCTTGACGAACGAGCAGCAGGGGCGGGACGGAGCCGCGGCGGCGGCCGCGGTGAGCGAGATCCGCGAGGTGGCGGCGCGCGTGCGCACGAACATCGCCCGCGTCATCGTCGGCAAGGACGACGTCATCGACCTCGTCCTCGTCGCCCTCTTCTCCGACGGCCATATCCTGATCGAGGACGTGCCCGGCATCGGCAAGACGACGCTGGCGAAGTCGATCGCGCGCTCGATCGGCTGCTCCTTCGGGCGGATCCAGTTCACGCCCGACGTCATGCCCTCCGACATCACCGGCATCAACTTCTTCAACCAGAAGCAGGGCGAGTTCGAGTTCCGGCCGGGGCCGATCATCGCCAACATCGTCCTCGCCGACGAGATCAACCGGGCGACGCCGCGCACGCAGAGCGCCCTCCTCGAGGCGATGGAGGAGCGTCAGGTGACCGTCGAGGGCGTGACCGTGCCCCTGCCGCCGCCCTTCCTCGTCATCGCCACCCAAAACCCGATCGAGCTCGAGGGCACCTTCCCCCTGCCCGAGGCCCAGCTCGACCGCTTCTTCATGAAGATCAAGCTCGGCTACCCGGACGCCGCCGACGAGGACGCCATCCTCCTCCGCTTCGAGGAGGCCAGCCCCCTCGAAGCGCTCGCGCCGGTCGTGACGGCGGCGGAGCTTGTCCACCTCCGCGGCCAGCTCTCCCAGGTCTACTGCGAGCCCTCCCTGCGCCACTACGTCGTCGAGGTCGTCCAGGCCACCCGCCATCACGCCGCCTACGAGCTCGGCGCCAGCCCTCGCGGCAGCCTCAACCTCTTCCGCGGCGCCCGCGCCCTGGCGGCGATCCGAGGCCGCGACTACGTCCTGCCGGACGACGTGAAGCTCCTCGCGCCCCACGTCCTCAGCCACCGCGCGATCCTTAACTCCCAGAGCCGCCTCCGCGGCCGCGACGCCGACGAGGTGCTCCAGGAGGTCCTCGAGGGCGTTGCGGTGCCGGTCGAAGGCTGATCTAGCCCTCCGAGAAGGACCTGCGCGTGCCGGATACCTGGATCAGCCGCTTCTGGATCTCGGTTCCGCTTTCGCTCATCCTTCTCGGCGTCGCGACTACCAGCGGGCCGCTGATCGGCCTCGCCGTCCTCCTCGGCCTCGCCGGCATCGTCGCCCGCGAGTGGTCCAAGCGCTCGCTGGACCGGCTGAGCTACGATCGCATCATCCCCCAGAACCGCGCCTTCGCCGGCGAGGGCATCGCCATGACGCTGCGCATCGCCAACGACAAGCTGCTCCCCGTCCCCTGGGTCGAGCTGCGCGACCTGATCCCGGAGGCGCTCTCGATCAAAGACGAGCACCTCTCGCCCTCCACCTCCCCCGGCGCCGTCGTCATCTCCCGCTCCACTCACCTCAGCTGGTACGAGCGCGTCGACTGGCCCCTGCACTTCGACGCGCCGCCGCGCGGCTACTACCGCCTCGGCCCGGCGCGCTTCAACGCCGGCGACATCTTCGGCCTCTTCCCCGCCTTCCGCCAGGACGAGACCTACGACTCGATAATCGTCTATCCGACCACCTACACGCTGCCGGAGCTCGGCCTGCCGGCCGAGCGGCCCTTCGGCGAGCGCAAGGGACGCGAGCGGATCTTCGAGGACCCGAGCCGGATCGCCGGCCTGCGGGACTACCGTCCCGGCGACCCGATGCGCCGCATCGACTGGAAGGCGACGGCGCGACGCCAGGCCCTCCAGTCCAAGGTCTACGAGCCCTCCGCCACCCTCCATATGCTCGTTGCCCTCAACGTTCACACCCTCGCCCATAGCTGGGAAGGCTACCTGCCGGAGACGCTCGAGCGCCTGCTCTCCGTCGCCGGCTCCGTCGCCCAGCACGGCTTCGAGGCCGGCTACGCCATCGGCCTCATCGCCAACGGCACCTACCCGACCTCCGACCGGCCGATGCGCGTGCCGGTCGGCCGGCGCGCCGACCAGCTCATGCACGTCCTCGAGGCCCTCGCCGTCATCGGCCCCCTTACCCTGACGCCGCTCGAGACCGTCCTCGACCGCGAGGCCCAGGCCTTCCCCTTCGGCGCGACGCTGGTCTGCGTAACCGCGCGCATGGACCCGCCCCTGGCCGCCTCCCTGCAGCGGGTCGCCGACGCCGGCCATACCGTAACCGTCCTCTCGCTCGCCGACGGCGAGTTCGAAGAGCCCCTCGGCCGAAGCGTGCGCGTGATCAACCTGAGCCTCGCCGTCCAGGGCCTGGAAGCACGTCAGGCAGCGGCCCGGGCATGACCTGGCAGGGGCCGGCCACGCGCTTGGCGCTCCTTTTCATGGAGACGTTCTGGGTCTACGCTCTCGTCGCCTTTCTCGTCGCGCTGGTCGGGGAGGGCGGCAATCCCAGCCCCTTCGGCGCCGGCGCCGTCGTCATGCTCTCGTTCGCGATCTCGCGCGTCCTCCAGAGCAGCGACCTCTCGCTCGGCGTGCTCCGCCTCTGGGGCCTGCTGCTCTCCTTAGTCCTCTTCTACGCGATCGTCCGGGTCGACTTCTTCGGCAGCTGGCGCTTCTGGGACTTCGAGTGGGCGAACGACCTCTTCTATCACACCGCCGCCGTGACCCGCGACCGGTCGGCGGCCGTCATCGGCATCCCCCTCCTCTGGGCCTTCTGGATCCGGGGCGTCCTCCGGGGCCAGCAGCCGGTCAGCTTCGATAGCGTCGTGATCAGCTTCGCCGTCGGCCTCGTCGTCGTCGCCAGCGTCGAGCTCCTTCAGGAAGACGTCGACGCGCCGGCAGCCGTCGGCGGCATCGCCGTGCCCTACGTGACGCTCGGCCTCCTCGCCATCGGCCTCGCCCACGCCGCCCGCACGCAGGGCGAGTACGGCCGCTCCTTCGGCGCTACCTGGATCCTCGCCGTCGGCGGCGCCGTTGTCCTCATGGCCGCCTTTGCCCTGCTCTTCGTCCTCATCGACCTGAACACGGCGAACGATGCCCTCGTCAGCGTCGCCAAGCCGTTGGGCGCCGCGATCGCGACGGTCGCCGCCTGGGTGATCTGGCCGGTCGCCAAGGTGACCGAGTATGCCCTCAGGCTGGTCAAGTGGCTGGGAGAGGCCCTCGGCGCGGAGCCGCGCGAGCCCGAGGAGGTCGTGCAGGGCGAGCAGCAGCCGCCGCCCGACCAGGCGGACGACTCCGGCGGCCTGGCCGGCTGGCTCAAGACGACCTTCCGCAGCGCCGTCGCGACCTTCGTGATCGCGCTAATCGTCGCCGCCACCTACTCCCTCTTCCGGCGCTTCAAGAAGCCGCCCGACATCGGGCCCGTGCGCGAGTCGACTTACCAGGAGGGCCGCCTCGGTGCCGACCTTGGCAGCCTCCTCGGCGGCCTCGTGGGCCGCCTGCGTCCGGGCTCCCACCGCCGCGATCAGACCGAGGCGATGCGGCGCCTCTACTTCGAGGTCCTCGCGGCCGCGGGCCGGCGCGGCATCGAGCGCCGGGCCGCGGAGACGCCGCTCGAGCTCTCGCCCCGCCTCGACCGCGCCTTCGCGGCGCCGACGCCGGGCCGGATCACCCTCGCCTTCGACGAGGTGCGCTACGGCGGCCGGCCGCTGCCGCCGGCCGAGATCGAGCGCCTGCGCGACGAGTGGGAAGCGCTACCGTCGAAGTAGCGCCCGCCTGAGCCGGCGACCGCGGCGCGCGCCTGATACGCGCTACAATGGCGCCGATGGCGAAGGAATTCGTGACCAAGCTCCAAACGGCTGCCGCGCGCAACGACAGCCTCCTCTGCGTCGGCCTCGACCCCGACCCGGAGCTGATGCCGGTCCCGGCCAGGGATGTCGCCGCGTTCAACCGGGCGATCATCGAGGCGACGAGCGACCTCGTCTGCGCTTATAAGCCCAACTTTGCCTTCTACGAGGCGCTCGGCGAGGCGGGCTGGCGCGCCCTGCGCGAGACCATCGCAGCGATCCCGGACGGCATCCCTGTAATCGCCGACGCCAAACGCGGCGACATCGGCAACACGGCCGCCGCCTACGCCCGCGCCATATTTGACGTCCTTGGCTGCGACGCGACGACCGTGAACCCCTACGGCGGCGAGGAGGCCGTGGAGCCCTTCCTCGACTACGAGGACCGCGGCGTGCTCGTCTGGTGCCGGTCGTCGAACCCGAGCGCCGGCGACTTCCAGGACCTCCTCGTCGCGGACGGCGGCGGGGCGCGCCCCCTGTGGCAGGTCGTCGCCGAGCGCGCCCAGGCCTGGAACCGGCACGGCAACGTCGGCCTCGTCTTCGGCGCCACCTACCCGGAGCAGCTCGCCGAGGGTCGCGCCCTCTGCCCGACGCTGCCGATCCTCGTGCCGGGCGTCGGCGCCCAGGAGGGCGGCCTGCGCGACGCCGTACGCGCCGGCATCGACGCGGCGGGTGGCGGCATCATCGTCAGCGCCTCGCGCTCCGTCCTCTACGCCTCCCGCGACGCCGACTACGCCGTGGCGGCGCGCGTCGCCGCCCAGCGGCTGCGGGAGGAGATCAACCGCCACCGCCGCGACCTGGTCGTCACCCTCGGGGAGTAATCATGGTCCTCGAGATCCGTCTCGGCGACGTCTTGCGTCTGCGGCGGCGGCACCCCTGTGGCGGCTCCGACTGGCTCGTGACCCGTCTCGGCGCCGATATCGGCCTGCGCTGCCTCGTTTGCGGCCGGCGGCTGCTGCTCGATCGGCCAACCCTGGAGAAGCGTCTCGCGCAGTTCGTCTCCCGCGGCGCCGAAGGAGCAGCGCCACCCTGAGGCCGAGGCGCTGATGGCGGAGCGAGCGACGCCGCGTCGCAACCGGCTGCTCCTCGCCCAATGGGCGGAGCTCCTGGAGAGCGACGCCTACCGCCGCTTCTGGTTCATGCGCCTGGCGAGCCACGGCGCCGCCAACGCCGTCACCTACGCGCTGCTCGTCTTCACCGTACGGCAGTCCGCCTCCGCCCTCGCCACCGGCGGCCTCCTCCTGACGCTGATCGTCCCTTCTGCCGTCTTCGGCGCCGTCGCCGGCGTCGTCGTCGATCGCCTGCCGCGTGGGCTGATCCTCTTCCTTAGCAACGTCGGACGGGCCCTGCTCGCCTTCGCCCTGATCGGCGCGAAGGACTCGTTGCCGTCGATCTACGCCGTCTCCCTGGGCTTCGGCCTGATCCTCCAGTTCGCGACGCCCGCGGAGGCCGCCGTCGTGCCCCACATCGTCCGGCCGACGAAGCTCGTGGCCGCGAACTCGTTCATCAACCTCGGCACCCTTGTCAGCCAGGTCCTCGGCATCCTCGTGCTGGCGCCGATCCTCCTCAAGACCACGGACGGCGCCCCCCTGCTCTTCCTGCTCGTCGCCCTCTTCGGCTTCGCGGCCGTGATCATCACCGTCATACCCCAGTTTCACTTCGCGCCTCAGAACGACGGCCGAGGGCGGGTCACGATCAGCGCCGCCCGCCGCGAGTTCGCCGAGAGCTGGCAGACCCTGAGCCGGGACAGCACCGCCTTCCTCGGGCTCACCCTCCTCGTCGTCACCAGCATCTCGATCCTGATCATGGCGACCCTGCTGCCCAAGTTCGGCACCGCCGTGCTCGAGATCGCGCCCGAGAACCTCGTCTACGTCCTGGCGCCGACGGCCGTTGGCGTCTTCCTCGGCCTGCACTCCGTCGAGTACCTCGCCGGCCGCTTCGACAAGCTCGCGACGATCAGCGGCGCCTATCTGCTCATGGCCGGCTCGCTGATCGCGCTCGGCCTCGTGCCGGCCACCGGCGACTTCCTCGTTTCCGTCGATCCGGCCGGCCTCTTCAGCGCCGGACCGCTCAACGAGCAGTCGGCCCGCATCGTCGCCACCGCGGCCTATGCAAACCTCTACGGCTTCGCGCTCACCGTCGTCCTGACCATGGGCCGTACCCTGCTCAACGAGCGGATCCCGCTGGCGATGCAGGGGCGGATCTTTGCCGCGCAGGCCGTGCTCGCCAACATGGTGGCGATCCTCCCCGTCGTCCTCGCCGGGCTCCTGGCGGATGCGATCGGCGTCGGCGTCGTGCTCATCGCCGCCGGCGTCGCTGCTCTCTTCGCCGCCGCCTGGTCGCGGGCGCGGACCGGCAAGCTCTACGCCCAGAGCCCGTAACGCCGGCCGACCTCTTCAGAGGGTTGCCGTCTACGCCCAGGAACGTAACACTGGCCTCTCTGGGATTGCCGCCATGCTAATGGCTCGTTGACACCCTAAAATGTCGACGCTTAGACTGAGCGGGAGCAGCCGCTGGCGCTCGGAGGTCGACGCAAATGATCGAGATGAGTGTCGAATTCGTCCGCGTGCATATGGAGAACTACAACCGGGTCGTCATTCTCAAAGAGAAGGAATCCGACCGCTACCTGCTCATCTGGATCGGCCCCGCGGAAGCGGACGCGATCGCGATGCGCCTCGGCGACGTGCAGCCGCCCCGTCCCCAGACCCACGACCTGCTTCGCGACGTCATCGACACACTCGGCGCCCGCGTCTCCCACATCCTCGTCAACGATCTGAACAACGACACCTACTACGCCCGCATCGTCCTCGAGGCGAACGGCAAGACCTTCGAGATCGACTCCCGGACCAGCGACGCCATCGCCCTCGCTGTCCGCGCCCAGGTGCCGATCTACGCCGAGGAGACGGTCCTCGACCGCGCCGGCGTCCTCCTCGACCGCGACTCCGGCAGCACCTTCGCCGGCCAGAGCGAGCCCTTGTCCCAGATCGGCCCCGAGGAGCTGGAGAAGATGTCGGCGTTCAAGGACTTCATCGACACCCTCGACCTCGACGACTTCGAGAAGCGGAACCAGGCCTAGCCCTCACTACGGCAAGGCGCGCCCCTAAGGCTTCAGATCATCGTCCTTAGTGGGCGCGGCCGGGAGATCGTCCGCCGCGGGCGGGCCGGATCGGCGCCTTATCCGCCTACGTCGCCCTCGTTTGATCGTGATTTGGGCATGTGATAGTGTTCGCAAAGTCGCAAGCCTGGGAGCCGGGAGCAACCGGATGGATGCACTGCCGCCCTCGGCCCGGCTGGTTGGGATTGGCTTCTACGTGGCCCTGTGCATCGTGCTGGGCGCCGTCGCCGGCAGGGAGCTAGACAAGGCGCTGGACGCCGACAGGGTCTTCACCCTCCTGGGGCTAACTCTCGGCTTGATCCTGGCCCTGTGGGGCGGTGTGCGGCAACTTCTGGACGTGGTGAGAGCGATAGACCAGAGCCGAGGTCAGGGGAGCGAGCGCGATGAGTAAACGGCTCATTATTCTCGGAATCCTGATCTACACCGTCATCACGGTCGTGCTCTCGATCTTCCTCGTGCAGCCCGCCAAGCCGATCATCGACATCAAGGGCGAGCGGCTCGTCACGATCGTCGAGCAGGACAGCGACATCCTCAACGTCGCCATCACCAACACCCTGTTCACGGCCTGGGTCGTCATGGCCCTGCTCCTCGTGGTCTGCTTCCTCGCCCTGCGCGGCCGGGCCCTGGTCCCGAGCGGCTTCTACAACTTCTTCGAGGCGATCATCGAGGGCATTCTCCACTTCGTCACCGGCATCGCCGGCGAGCGCAACGGCCGCCGCTTCTTCCCGCTCATTGCGACCTTCTTCATCTATATCGCCTTCGCGAACTGGCTCTCGCTGACGCCGATCTTCAACACGATCGGCGCCTTCGAGCCGTTGCACGCCGAGGAGGCGGAGTTCCACGAGCGCGCCGTCGTCTTCAAAGACAGCGGCGGCATCTCCCTGATCCTCCCCGGCGCCGAGGACCTCGAGATCGACGCGGTGGACCCGGCGACGGGCGCCGCCTGCGCCGCCGGCCACGCCGGCGACGAGTGCCGCGAGCACGCGATCGAGGAGGCCGCTCACGACAAGATCGGCGAAGGCGAGCAGGCGGGCATCCTCGCGCCCTTCTTCCGCGGCATCAACACGGACCTGATGACGCCCTTATCGTTCGCCATCGTCTCTGCCGTCTTCGTCGAGTGGTGGGGCATCTCGACGCTCGGCTTCTTCCGCTACATGAGCAAGTTCGTCAACTTCAGCAGCCCGATCTCCTTCTTCGTCGGCATCCTCGAGTTCGTCGCGGAGATCGCGCGGCTGATCAGCTTCACCTTCCGTCTCTTCGGCAACATGCTCGCCGGCGAGATCCTCCTCCTGGTCATGACCTTCCTCGTTGCGGTCGCCTCGCCTATCCTGGTGATCTTCTACGGCCTGGAGCTCTTTGTCGGGGCGATCCAGGCATTCGTATTCGGCACGCTGACTCTCGTCTTCGGCATGCTCGCCGTCACGTCGCATGGTCCGGAGCACGGTGAGGAGGCGCACCACTGAAAAAGCGGTCGGAAAGAAAGCGGTCAGAGGCCTTGCGGGCCGGATCAGAGGAGGATCGAACGTGCTTATTCCCCTACTAGAGATCGGTGACGACGGACTCAAGTTCATCGGCGCCGCCATCGCGATCGGCATCGGCGGCTTTGGTCCCGGCCTGGCGATCGGCAACCTCGTCGGCAAGGCCATGGAGGCCCTCGGCCGCAACCCGGAGGCGCAGCCCGTCATCCAGACGAACATGATCCTGGGCATCGCCTTCGCCGAGGCGATCGCGATTTACGCCCTCGTCGTCGCGGTGATGATCGGCTTCGTATTCTAGGCGGGAGACCAGGAAGCTAAGCGCATGGTAATTCTTGGCATCGCCGATATCGGCATCAACCTGCCCGTGCTGGTTGCCCAGATCGTCAACTTCACGGCGCTGCTGATCGTCCTGCGCCTCTTCGTCTACAAGCCGGTGCTGCGCATGCTGGACGAGCGCCGCAGCAAGATCCAGGAAGGCCTCTCGGCGGCCGAGCACGGTCGCGAGCAGGCGGCGGAGGCGAGCCGCGCCGCCGAGGCCCAAATCGACGGCGCCCGCCGCGAGGGCCAGGAGATCGTCGTCCAGGCCCAGCAAGTCGCGAGCCGGCTCCAGGAAGAGGGCCGTCAGCAGGCCCAGACCGAGGCCGAGGCGCTGCTCCAGCGGGCCCGCAGCGAGATCCAGCTCGAGCGCGACGGCGCCATCGCCGAGCTGCGCAAGGAGTTCACCGATCTGACGATCGCGGCGGCGGAGAAGGTCATCGGCCAATCGCTCGACCGGGCGGCGCATGAGCGCCTCATCGAGCAGGCGATGAGCGAATCTTCTTTCCGAGAGAACTAGCGGGGAGCAAGAGTGGCAGCGACTGACCTGGCGGCAAAGCGCTACGCGGAGGCGGCGTTCGACCTCGCCGGCCGCGACGGCAGGCTGGACGAGTGGTCCGCCGCGCTAAGCCAAATCGCCGCGTTCATGACGGAGGCCGACATCCGGCGGGCGCTCGAGAACACGCGCCTCGCCGAGCCGACGAAGCAGCGCCTGATCGAGGTCGGCCTCGCCGGCCTGTCGCCGCTGCCGCTGAACCTCGCGCGCCTCCTCGTCCACAAGGGCCGCACCGGCCTCGTGGCGGCGATCGCGGCCCACTTCGATCAGCTGGTCGAGGGGCGCCAGGGCATCGCCCGTGCCAAGGCGATAACGGCCGTGCCTCTCTCGGACGCCGCAAAGGCGGCCGTCATCAGCCAGCTCGAGGCAGAGACCGGCCTCAAGATCATCCTCGAGACCGAGGTCGACGCCAGCCTGATCGGCGGCGCCGTGATCCAGATCGGCGACCGCCTCGTCGACGCCAGCACGCGCGGACGGCTCGCCGCCCTGCGCCAGAGCCTGGCCGGGGCGGTGGCGTGAGGGGGATAGCGATCTGGCGGCGCGGAGGATAGACGAACACGTAAAGACACCGAAAAGCAGAGGGTACGAGAGGCGGCTCAAAAGATGACAGCGAGACCGGACGAGATAACGGCGATCCTCAAGGCGCAGATCGAGCAATTTGGCGCCGAGACGGCGGCGGTCAACGTCGGCACCGTCGTCCAGGCCGGCGACGGCATCGCGCGCGTCCACGGCCTCTCCGAGTGCATGTCCAGCGAGCTGGTCGAGTTCGCCTCCGGCGGCATGGGCCTCGCCCTGAACCTGGAGGAGGAGACGGTAGGCGTTCTCGTCCTCGGCGACTACACCGGCATCGAGGAAGGCGAGCAGGTAAAGACCACCGGCCGCATCGTCGAGGCGCCGGTCGGCGAGGCCCTCCTCGGCCGCGTCGTCGACGCCCTCGGCAGCCCGATCGACGGCAAGGGCCCGATCAACACGACGAAGCGCCGCCCCGTCGAGCGCATCGCCCCCAACGTCGTCTCCCGCCAGGGCGTCAACACGCCCGTCCAGACCGGCATCAAGGCGATCGACTCGATGATCCCGATCGGCCGCGGCCAGCGCGAGCTGATCATCGGCGACCGCTCCACCGGCAAGTCGACCCTCGCGATCGACACGATCATCAACCAGAAGGGCGGCGACCTCGTCTGCATCTACGTCGCCATCGGCCAGAAGGCCGCCAAGACGGCGCAGATCGTCGCCCTCCTCGAGCGCCACGGCGCCCTCGATCACACGATCATCGTCTCCGCCGCCGCCTCCGACCCGGCGGCGATGCAGTACCTCGCCCCCTACACCGGCTGCGCCATGGGCGAGGAGTTCATGGAGTCCGGCAAGGACGCCCTCATCGTCTACGACGACCTCTCCAAGCACGCCTGGGCCTACCGCCAGGTCTCCCTCCTCCTCCGCCGGCCGCCGGGACGCGAGGCCTACCCCGGCGACGTCTTCTACCTCCACAGCCGCCTTCTGGAGCGGGCCGCCCGGCTCGCGCCCGAGGCCGGCGGCGGCTCCCTGACGGCGCTGCCGATCATCGAGACTCAGGCGAACGACATCTCCGCCTACATCCCGACCAACGTCATCTCGATCACCGACGGCCAGATCTTCCTCGAGGCGGACCTCTTCAACGCCGGCATCCGGCCGGCGATCAACGTCGGCCTCTCCGTCTCCCGCGTCGGCGGCTCCGCCCAGCGCCGCGCCGTGCGCCAGGTCGCCGGCAGCCTGAAGCTGGAGCTGGCCCAGTTCCGCGAGCTCCAGGCCTTCGCCCAGTTCGGCACCAGCGACCTCGACGCCGCTACGGTCCGCCAGATCGAGCGCGGCCGGCGCTTCACGGAGCTCCTGAAGCAGCCCCAGTACTCGCCCGTCTCCTTCGTCCACGAGGTCGAGATCCTCTTCGCCGCCGTCAACGGCTTCCTTGACGACGTCGCGGTCGAGAAGGTACGGAGCTTCGAGACCGCCCTCTACAGCTTCATGGACAGCAGCCATCCCGAGATCGGCGCCGAGATCGCCGAGAAGATGACCCTCTCGGACGAGCTCCAGGAGAAGCTGCGGGCCGCGATCACCAGCTTCAAGCAGTCGGTGCCGCTCTAGATGGCGACGCTACGCCAGATCCAGCGCCGGATCCGCTCCGTCCAGACCACGGCGAAGACGACGCGCGCCATGTCGCTCGTCGCCGGCTCGAAGATGCGACGCGCCCAGCAGATGGCGCTCGCCCACCGCCCCTACGCCGACCAGCTGCGCTGGCTCCTCGCCGACGTCGTCGAGAGCCTGCGCGCCGCCAGCGAGGGCCAGGACGCGGCGCTCCACCCCCTGCTCCAGCGCCGCGAGATCAGCTCGCCCGGCCTCCTCTTCATAACGCCGGACCGCGGCCTCTGCGGCGGCCTCAACACCAGCCTCATCCGCCTCGCCGGCAGCCACCTCACGGCCCATCCCGGCGCCAAGATGGTCAGCGTCGGCCGCAAAGGCTACGAGTTCTTTCGGCGGACGCCGGTCGAGATCCTCGGCAGCTTCTCCAAGCTCGGCGACTACCCCTCTTACGACGACGTGCGGCCGATCGCCCACCTCCTGATCGAGGCCTACACGGCGGGCGAGATCGACAGCGTCGCCATCGTCTACCCGCGCTTCGTCAACACCGTCCTCCAGCGGCCGGAGCTCCAGGAGCTCCTGCCGGCGACGGCGCCGGAGGACGCGGCGGTCAAGAACGTCGAGTACATCTACGAGCCGGACGCCGAGTCCGTGCTCCTCTCCCTAATGCCGCGCTACGTGGAGATCCAGGTCTACCGCGCCGTCCTCGAGCTCGCGGCGAGCGAGCAGTCGGCGCGCATGGTCGCGATGCGCAACGCCACGGACGCGGCCGAGGAGATCATCCAGGCGCTGACCCTCCTGCGCAACAAGGTGCGCCAGGAGCAGATCACCAAGGAGCTGCTGGACATCACCGGCGGCGTCGAAGCTTTGGCCCACGCTTAGCAGATGCGAGGAGCGTGCCCGAGCGAGACGCCTTTTCGAAGCGGAGAAACGCGATGATCCGGCGAGCCACGCGAGGCGGCGGCTCCCGGAAGCAGCAGGAGGTTTTACGTGGCAGCCGGCGATAAAGGCACCATCGTTCAGGTAATCGGCACGGTCGTCGACGTCGAGTTCCCGCCCGACCATCTGCCGTCCGTCTACAACGCGATCGAGATCGAGGGCCGCGACGGCACGATCGTCGCCGAAGTGCAGCAGCACCTCGGTAACAACTGGGTGCGCGCCCTGACCATGGCGAGCACAGACGGCCTCCGCCGCGGCGCCAGCGCCGTCGACACGGGCAGCCCGATCACCGTGCCGGTAGGGCCCGCCACATTGGGCCGCCTCTTCGACGTCCTCGGCCGGCCGCTCGATAAGCTTGGCGACGTCGCTGCCGCCGAGCGCTGGCCGATCCACCGGCCGCCGCCGAGCTTCGAGGAGCAGGAGACGCAGCCCCAGATCCTCGAGACCGGCATCAAGATCATCGACCTCATCGCCCCCCTCGCCCGCGGCGGCAAGGTCGGCCTCTACGGCGGCGCCGGCGTCGGCAAGACCGTGCTGATCAAGGAGCTGATCAACAACATCGCCCGCGAGCACGGCGGTCGCTCCGTCTTCGCCGGCGTCGGCGAGCGCAGCCGCGAGGGCAACGACCTCTGGGTCGAGATGCAGGAGTCGCCCGACGTCTACGAGAAGACGGTGCTCGTCTTCGGCCAGATGAACGAGCCGCCCGGCGTGCGCCTGCGCGTCGGCCTCAGCGGCCTCACCATGGCGGAGTACTTCCGCGACGTCGACGGCCAGGACGTCCTCCTCTTCATCGACAACGTCTACCGCTACACGCTCGCCGGCATGGAGGTCTCCGCCCTCCTCGGCCGCATGCCCTCCGCCGTCGGCTACCAGCCGACGCTCGCCACCGAGGTCGGCCAGCTCGAGGAGCGGATCACCACGACTCGAAAGGGGTCGATCACGTCGTTCCAGGCGATCTACGTGCCGGCGGACGACTACACAGACCCCGGCGTCGCCACGACCTTCGGCCACCTCGACGCCAGCGTCACGCTGGACCGCTCGATCTTCGAGCAGGCCCTCTTCCCGGCCATGGACCCGCTCGCGTCCTCGTCGCGAATGCTCGACGCGCTGATCGTCGGCCAGGAGCACTACGACGTCGCCCAGAACGTGCTGCGCATCCTCCAGCGCTACAAGGACCTCCAGGACATCATCGCCATCCTCGGTATCGACGAGCTCTCCGACGACGACAAGACGGCCGTCGGCCGGGCGCGGCGCATCCAGCGCTTCCTCTCGCAGCCGATGTTCATGGGCGCGATCTTCACCGGCATCCCCGGCCAGTACGTGCCCGTGCGCGAGACGATCCGCGGCTGCCGCGAGATCCTCGACGGCCAGCACGACGACCTCTCCGAGCAGGCCTTCTACATGGTCGGCTCGATCGAAGGCGCCGCCGAGAAGGCGCAGCAGATGGCGAGCGCGAGCTGAGTCATGCCACTTAGCCTCCAGATCATCACGCCCGAGCGCGTCGTCTTCGAGGAAGAGGGCGTCGAATCCGTCACCCTGCCCGGCAGCGCGGGCGAGCTCACCGTCCTGCCGCGCCACGCACCACTGATGACGGCCTTGCAGGCCGGCGCCCTCTTCTTCCGCAAGGGCGGCATCGAGACCGACGTCGCCCTCTCCGGCGGCTTCCTCGAGGTGCGGGACGACAAGGTAATCATCCTCGCGGACACGGCGGAGCGCTCCGAGGAGATCGACGCCGCCCGCGCCGAGGAGGCGCGCCAGCGGGCCGCCGAGCTGCTCGCGAGCCACGAGGGCGAGATCGACATCGCGCGGGCGATGGCGGCGCTGGAGCGGGCCGAGGCGCGGATCCGGGTGACGGAGCGCCGCCGTCGTCGCGGCACGGGCGTCCCGTCGATGGAGCCGCCGCAGCGCAGCTAGGGCTGCCTCCATCGGCCAGCGGCAGACGCGTGAATCTCCCGCACGGCTACACCAACCGTACACGACGTGACGGGGATGCGGTTCTCAAGTATTTCGTCGGTCTGAAAGCGCAAGGGCGGCTGCAGAACGAATCCCAAGCGCTGCAGCGTCTGCAAGGGCTCCTCCCCATACCTGTGCTGCTAGAGATCGACGAGCGCGCCGTCACACTCAGGACTACTTATGCGGCGGGCCGCCACGGCCGGGAGCTCAGCGACGAAGGCAATGCGGCGGAGGTCCTACGCCTCTGCGGGGCGCTGCTGAGACAAGCTTCAGAGCCGTACCGCTAAGAGCCCTGTTCGATGATGAGCTGGACGATTCACTCGTCGCCGGCCACGGTGACTTTGGACCGCAGAACCGGATTATCGAACCGCAGGGCTGGTCCGCCGTAGCGTTTACGGACTGGAATGGGCTCATCCGGCCGAGGCCATCGAGGATCTGGCCTGGGCTGAGTGGCTAATCCGCACCCACCACCCGACCGCGATCGATGCCCTGAGCGAGATGTTTTCGAGCCTCCGGAAACACACCGAAATGGCGAGAGCGTCACGACGCCATGATCACCAGGTGTCAGCAACTGGTCGCCTACTCGCAGGAAAGCGGCAGCGATGACGCCGCACGGCTCTGGCAGCAGAGGCTCGAAGATAGGCTGCATTTCGCTTAGGACTCCTTACGGGGCCGTAATCGGAATGCGATTACGACTGCCGCGAGACCGAGGGGCACCAGCAGCCAGTAGATCGGCGAGCCTCTGCCGGACTCCCCTGCCAGATCGAGACCGCCGGCCGGCGGCACCTGGCCCGGCCGCGGCGCGTCGGCACCGAGCACGGGCTCGAGCCACCCTGGCGGCACGGCGTAGATCGCCAGGCTAAACGGGTCGAGAAGGAGGGCGCGCCCGTACAGGTAGCGAAGGCGCACCGACCTGCCCTCCGGCAGGCCGATCGTTAGCCAGACGGCTTCCGGCTCGCCGTCGAGCTCGGCGCGGGAGGCGGCCGATGGCACGCCGGCTATCGGAAACTGGTAGGCGCTCGTCGCGGCCCAGAACGCCGCCGCCGCCGCCGCGCTCAGCGGCCGGCTGCCGACGGCGACGCTGAGCGGCTCGCTCTCCGCCGCGGTCACGAGCACGCTCAGCAGGCTCGGCGCCGCTAATAGCCGCCCGGCGCTACCGAGGCGGATATAGCGGTCGAGGATTGCCCGCTGCCTCAGGTCGAGGACGAGCCAGACTGCCGTGTCGCCCTGCAGCGCCCGGACGTAGCCGCCGCTCGGGTAGTAGAGAGCCGCGGCCGCCGCCGGGCGGTCATCCTCGTCGTCCGGGACCACCTCGTTCCAGTAGCCGGAGCGCACCGTGTAGGAACCCGCCGCGGCACTCGGCGCCGCCTCGAGCCGCGGCGGCGGGCTGAGGCGGCGGAAGAACGCGTCCTCGTCCGCGAAGGCGAGGCGCACCGAGTCCGTCAGGTCGCCGCCGGAGATGAAGGTGCCACCAGTGCCGGGCAGCGCCGCCGCGGAACCGTGGGCCATCGCCAGAGCGAGGAGGAGAGGGAGAAAGGCCGCCAGCCACCGCATCGCGAAATACCATGTTAGCGGGCGCGGCCACCTCGCTGAAGGGCCCCAAGTTGCCGGGCGGACAGGCCTACCGTATTCTGCATGCAGTCATAACGGCGAGGGAGAAGCGTTTATTGCCCGGATCGCAGCTCATAATCGAGGGTAGCAAGCCCCTGGAGGGCAGGGTGCGCGTCGGCGGCTCGAAGAATGCCGCCGACTACGCGTTTGCCGCCTGTCTCCTCACCGGCGAGGAGTGCGTCCTGGAGAACGTCCCCGAGATCGAGGACGTCCGCCTCATGGCCGGCATCCTCGTCGCCCTCGGCGCCGAGGTGAGCTCCGAGGGCGACGGCGTCTGGCGGATCCGCGCCGACCGCATCGATCGCCTGGACGCGCCGAACGACCTCGTCATGAGCCAGCGGGCGAGCTTCCTCGTGATGGGGCCCCTGTTGGCCCGCTTCGGCCGCGCCGCCTGCTGCTCCCCCGGTGGCGACGTCCTCGGCATGCGGCCCCTCGACGTCCACATCGACGGCCTGCGCGCCCTCGGCGGCCGCGTCTCGCGCCAGGGCGAGCAGTACGTCGCAGAGCTGCCGGCCGGCCAGGAGCGTCTGCGCGCCGCCCGCATCTTCCTCGACTATCCCAGCGTCATGGGGACCGTGAACTTGATATTCGCCGCCGCCCTCGCCGACGGTAAGACCACCCTGGTCAACGCCGCCGCCGAGCCCGAGATCCTCAACGTCATCGATATGCTCAGCGCCATGGGCGCGAAGATCGAGCGCGCCGCGAGCGGCGTCCTCGAGGTCGAAGGCGTGCCCGCGCTCGCCGGCGTCCGCCATCGGATCATCGCCGACAGGCTCGAGACCGGCCTCTTCGCCCTCTCTGCCGCCGCCACGCGCGGCGAGGTGCTCGTCGAGGGCGCCGTCGCCGGCCACCTGGACGCGCTCCTCCACAAGCTGCGCGAGGCCGGCGTCCAGGTCGAGATCGAGGAGGACGGAATCCGGGTCGGCGCCTCGCGGCAGCCGTTCCACAGCGTCCAGGCCCAGGCCGTGCCCTACCCCGGCCTCGCCACCGACCTCCATCCGCCGCTCGCCGCCTTTCTCACTCAGTGCCAGGGCGTCAGCGTCATTCACGAGCGCGTCTACGAGAACCGCCTCCTCTACGTCGGCGAGCTGCGCAAGCTCGGCGCCGACGTGATCACGGCCGGCCAGACGGCGATCATCACGGGGCCGACGCAGCTCTACGGCGCCGTCGTCAGGGCGCTCGACGTCCGGGCCGGCGGCTCGCTCGTCCTCGCCGCCCTCGCCGCGGAAGGCCGCACTCAGATCAACGACGTTTACCATCTCGACCGCGCCCACCAGGACCTCGTGGGCAAGCTCCGCTGCCTCGGCGCCCAGGTAGAGAGACACCAGGACAACTAGATTGGGACTGACGAAGCGAATCGGCATCGACCTCGGGACGGCGAACGTCCTCGTCTACGTGAAAGGTGAGGGCATCGTCATCAAGGAGCCGTCCGTCGTCGCCCTCGCGACGCGTGACAACACCATCGTGGCCGTCGGCAGCGCCGCCCGCGACATGATCGGCCGCACCCCGGGCAGCATCAGCGTCATCCGGCCGATGAAGAACGGCGTTATCGCCGACTACCTGATCACCGAGGCCATGCTGCGCCACTTCATCGGCAAGGTCGTCGGACGGCTCAACCTGATCCGGCCCGAGGTGATGATCTGCATCCCCGCCGGCGTCACCAGCGTCGAGCAGCGCGCCGTCCGCGATGCCGCCGAGCAGGCCGGCGCCCGCCGTCCCGCCCACCTCGTCCCGGAGCCCCTCGCCGCCGCGATCGGCGCCCACCTCCCGGTCGGCACGGCCAGCGGCAACATGATCATCGACATCGGTGGCGGCCGCTCGGAGGCAGCCGTGATCTCCATGTACGGCATCGTCGTCAAGGAGTCGGTCCGGGTCGCCGGCGACGCGATGGACGAGGCCCTGATTACCTACGTCCGGCGGCGCCACAACCTCGCGATCGGCGAGCGCACGGCCGAGGAGATAAAGATCGGCATCGGCAGTGCCATACCGGTCGAGAACGAGCTGGCGATGGAGGTCCGCGGCCGTGACCAGGTCAGCGGCCTGCCGAAGTCCGTGATCATGACGACGAACGAGGTGACCAACGCCCTCCAGGACAGCCTCGGCGCGATCATCGGCGCCGCCAAGGCGGTGCTGACGAAGATGCCGCCCGAGATGGCCTCGGACGTGGTCGACCGCGGCATCATCCTCACCGGCGGCGGCGCTCTCCTCCGCGGCATCGACGAGCTCATTGCCGAGCAGACCAACGTCCCCTGTCAGGTCGCCGACAACCCGCTCGACTGCGTCGCGATCGGCGCCGGCGCCGCCCTCGAATACCTGGACGTGATCAAGCGCTCGCTGCCGACGGAAGAGGAGCTCCTCGTCTCGAACCAGCCCTCGGCACGGCCGTAGCGAGCGAGCGTTCTCGACCCGCTCAAGCGGTCCGTGGCGAGGTTCCGAGACGTTGCTTAGCCAGGCGGCGCGCCGCTCTTCAGGTGGAAGGTCATGCTCTGGAGAGCGAGCACCGGGTCGACGTTCTTGATCTGGACGCTCGCCGGCACCTGCACGGCGGTCGGCGCGTAGTTGAGGATGGCGCGGACGCCGCAGGCCACGAGCTCGGCGATGATCGGCCCCGCCGCCGCCGCCGGCACGGCGACGATGCCGATATCCACGTGACGCTGGCTCAGGTAGCCGCGCAGCTCCGAGACGGGATGGACCGTGATTCCGGCGACGCTGCTGCCGACGACGGCCGGGTCGCTGTCGAAGGCGTCGGCGATGACGAAGCCCTGGGGCCGGAAGCCGTCGTAGGCGAGGATGGCGAGGCCGAGATGGCCGACGCCGACAAGGATCATCGACCACTCGCGGTCGAGGCCGAGGATCCGGCGCAGCTCCTCGGCCAGGCGGCCGACGTTGTAGCCGCGGCCCTGCTTGCCGAACCGGCCGAAGTAGCTCAGGTCCTTGCGGATCTGCGCCGGCGTCACGCCCAGCAAGACGCCGAGCGCCTGGGAGCTGACGACCTCGTCGCCGGCGGCCTCCAGCGTGTTCAAGGCGCGGGCGTAGGTCGGCAGGCGGTCAATGACGACCGATGGTATCTCGATGGGCACTGGCTCCTCGGCTTGTGTAATGCGGCACAACTTTACGATTGGCCACCACTGCGGTCAAGGAATCTCACGACGCCGCGGCGGCTGTAGAAAAACCCCAAGGCGTCGCCGAGGGGACGCATGCTAGACTTGGCGAAAAGGGCCGAGGTTCTTCCGCATTGCTCCTGACCTATAGCGAGCTCCTTGGAGAGAGCCTCTTCCTCTTCCTCGCCTTCTTTGGAGCCGTCGTCACCGCCCTCGTCGCCGGCATCGCCTGCCACGAGTTCAGCCACGCCCTCGTCGCCGACCGCCTCGGCGACGGCACCGCCCGCCTGCGCGGCCGCGTCACGCTCAACCCGGCCCGTCACCTCGACAGGACCGGCACCGTCTTTCTCCTGCTCGGCGGCTTCGGCTGGGGCAAGCCCGTGCCCGTGAACCCGCTCCGCCTGCGCCACGGGCCGCAGACCGGCCGGGCGATCGTCGCCGCCGCCGGACCGTTCGCCAACCTGCTGCTCGCCAGCCTCGCCGCCCTGCCCCTCCGCCTCGGCATCGTCGACTGGCGCAGCCCCTTCCTCATTCCCCGCAGCATCAGCGACTGGTCCTTCAGCGAGTACCTCGGCCTCTATCTCAGCGCCGTGATCGTCTTCAACGTCGTCCTCGCCGTCTTCAACCTCCTGCCCGTGGCGCCCCTCGATGGCTTCGCCGTCGCCGTCGGCATCCTGCCGCGCGATCTCTCGCAGACGGTCGCCCGCCTCGAGCCCTACGGGCCCGGCATCCTCATGCTCCTCATCGTCATGCCCTTCGTCTCCCAGGGCTCCGTCAGCCTCCTGCACGAGGTCATGTCGCCGGCGATCAACGGCCTCACCGACCTGATCGCCGGCAGCAGCCGCGCCATCGGCTGAGCCCCCTGAGCTTGGCGGCGTCCCGGCCTGGCCTGCTATGCTGATGAGAGACCTTCAGGAGGCGTTCTCATGGCCAAGATAGCCATCATCGGCCTCGGCTTGATCGGCGGCTCCATGGGCCTTGCGCTGAAGCGGGCCAAGCTGACCAACACCGAGGTCGTCGGCTTCGACCGCGACCCCCAGGTCGCCGCGCGCGCGCTAAAGGCGGGCGCGATCCAGAGCGCCGCGCCCACCCTCCAGCAGGCCGTCTCGCGGGCGACGATCATCGTCGTCGCCACGCCGATCCTCAGCGTCCGCAAGGTCTTCGAGGAGATCGCCCCCCATCTGCAGCGAAACGCCATCGTCACCGACACTGCCAGCACGAAGCAGGAGGTCATGCGCTGGGCGCAGGAGATCCTGCCGGAAGGCGTTCACTTCGTCGGCGGCCATCCCATGGCCGGCAAGGAGAAGTCCGGCCCCCAGGCGGCCGAGGAGTCCCTGTTCGACGGCCGGCCCTACGTCCTGATCCCCAGCGTCAGCGCCGGCGGCGGCGCCGTCCAGGCCGTCCAGACCCTGGCCCAGACCATCGGCGCCGAGCCCACCTTCCTCGACGCCGCCGAGCACGACACCTACGCCGCGGCGATCAGCCACCTGCCGCTGGTCGCGTCGATGGCCCTCTTCAGCCTGGCACGCGCCAGCCTGGCCTGGCCGGAGCTCGGCAACATGGCCGGGCCGGCCTTTCGCGACTTCACCCGCCTCGCATCCGGCGAGCCCGAGATGTCGCACGACATCTTCCTCACCAACCGCGTCGAGGTCCTCCACTGGCTCGATCGCTACGTGGCGGAGCTCCAGCGCCTCGCCGAACTCATCTCATCCGACGATAGCGAGGCCCTCTTCCGGGCGATCGCCGAGACCCAGATGGACCGCGAGGCGTTTCTCAGCAGCCCGCCGGTAAGGGAGACGCCCGGCCCGGGCCTGGAGCTGCCGGGCCAGCTCGACTCGTTCATGAGCCAGATGGCCGGCGTCCTCTGGCAGCAGCGGGCGAGCGAGATCACCCAGGACCTCGAGGAGCGCTCGCGCCAACGCCAGCGCGAAGAGCGCCTCCGCCGGCGCGAAGACTAGCGCCCCGCCGCCGCCATGGCACTACCCGAGATCGTGGGGATCGTCCCGCCGGCGGCTCTCGCGCCCGCCGTCGTCACGATCCCCGGCTCCAAGAGCATCACGAACCGGGCGCTGATCCTCGCCGCGCTCGCCGACGGCGAGACCAGGCTCCGCGGCGCCCTCTGGAGCGACGACACGGAGATCATGGTCGAGGCGCTGCGCGCCCTCGGCTTCGAGATCGGCGTCGCAGCCGATCCCGGGGAGGCGGCTAACCGCACGATCGCCGTCTTCGGCCGCGGCGGGCGCATCCCGAACGCCGGCAACGACGCCGCGCCGCTCGAGATCTTCGTCGGCAACGCCGGCACGGCCGCCCGCTTCCTGCTGCCCCTGCTCTGTCTCGGCGGCGGCGTCTACCGGATGAGCGGCAGCGCCCGCATGCACGAGCGGCCCCAGGCCGCCCTCTTCGCTGCCCTGCGCCAGCTCGGCTACCGCCTCGATGCCGAAGGCGGCCGCCTGCCGGCGGTGGTCCGGGGCGAGGCCGGCGGCGGCAGCGGCGCCTGCGTCGTCAGCATCGAGGAGAGCTCCCAGTTTGCCTCCGCCCTGCTCCTCTCCGCCCGCCGCGGCGGCTGGCGGGTGTCCGTCAGCGGCGAGGACGCGGAGGAGTCCGCCTACGTGGCGCTGACGACGAAGCTCATCGACGTCTTCCCCACGAGCGGCGGCGACTTTCAGGTCGAGCCCGACTGCTCCAGCGCCAGCTACTTCCTCGCCGCCGGCGCCATCCTGCCGGAGGCGGAGGTCGCGATCGCGTCCTGGCCGGAGAGCGACTGGCAGCCGGACGGCCGCTTCAGCGCCTTCCTCCAGCGCTTCCGCGCCGGCGACGAGACCGAGTATCGCGACATCTCGCGCCTCCACGACCTCGGCGACGCGATCATGACCGCGATCGTCATCGCGCCGCTGCTGCCCCGCGCCTCCCGCTTCGTCGACCTCGGCCGCCTGCGGCTCCAGGAATCGGAGCGCGTCGCAGCGCTGCACCGCGAGCTGGAGAGATGCGGCGCCCGCCTGACCGAGAGCGGCGACGCGCTGACGATCGCCCCGTCGGCGCTCCACGGCGCCGAGATCGAGACCTACGACGACCACCGGCTGGCGATGTGCTTCTCGGCCCTCGGCCTCAGGGTCCCGGGAATGCGGATCCGCAACCCGGGCTGCGTCGCCAAGACCTTCCCCAACTTCTACGCCAAGCTCGCCGCCGCGCCGCCCGCGGGCCTCGGCGCGACGATCCTCGACGCGACCAGCGGGCGGCGGCTGACCGGCGCCGACCTGATCGCCTGATGGGGGTGAGCAACCCTCAACCGCCAGCCGACCTGCCCGCCATCCCGGCCGGCCCGCCGCTGGCCATCGTCCTCTCGGCGCCCTCCGGCGCCGGCAAGGACGCCGTGCGCGACCTTCTCGCCGCCTGGCAGCTGCCCGTCTACTTCGTCGTCACGGCCACGACGCGGCCGCCACGGCAGGGCGAGGTCAACGGCCGCGACTATCACTTCCTGACGGAGGCCGAGTTCGATCGCCTCGAGAGCGAGGACGCGCTGATCGAGCGGGCGATCGTCTACGGGCAGCGCAAAGGCGTGCCCCGCTCGGAGATTACGGGCCCGCTCGCCGCCGGCCGCGACGTCCTCGTCCGGGTCGACGTCCAAGGCGCCGCTACTCTGCGGCGCGTCGTCCCGGACGCCCTCCTGATCTTCGTCGCGCCGCCGTCGCTGGCCGAGGGCGACCGGCGCCTCGTGGAGCGGAGCACGGAGTCCGAGGCCGAGCTTCGCGCCCGCCGCGCCGCGGCGGCAGCGGAGATGGCGGCCGCCAAGGACTTCGATTACGTCGTCGTCAACGAGACCGGCGCCCTCGAGGCGACGGCGCGGCGGATCGTCGAGATCATCGTCGCCGAGAAGGAGCGCCGGGCGGCGGCGGCGGGCGGCAGCGCTTGACCGGCGCCGCGACTTGCGGCCAGACTGCTGCTCACTGAGCGCCCGGGCACGACGCCGGCCGCGAGCTGAGAGAGGGGACTCGATGGCAAACCTGGAGAACCACCGCAAGGAGATCGTCGACGCCGCCGCCGACATCGTCGGCCTCGGGATCATGACGAAGAGCAACCACGGCAACGTCAGCCTGCGCGTGCCTGGAACGAATACCTTCCTCCTCACCGCCGGCGGCAGCCTCGCCGCCATGAAGCCG
>Ga0326597_10002948_pt1 | contig 24946 bp, 25 predicted proteins | sample RVTome_12_FD_203789 | JGI IMG/M metagenome (GOLD analysis project Ga0326597, IMG submission 203789) | Soil microbial communities from uranium-contaminated site in the Upper Colorado River Basin, Wyoming, United States - RVT100D185 | ecosystem: Environmental > Terrestrial > Soil > Contaminated >... | reverse complement strand
GACCTGCTGGAGCCGGCCCGGCACGTGCGATTTCACGCTCGAGAGACTTCCGGAGGGCCAGTTAGAGCAGGTGGGCGATTTCAACCTCAACGGCGCCGTCACCGCGGCCGATATCGTCGCCATGGTGGGGCTCGTGTTTCGCGGTCTGCCCGGCCCTCTCTGGCCCCCTGCGGCCGACTTCACCTGCGACCTGGAGGTTACGGCCGCCGATATCGTCGCCCTCGTCAATTACATCTTCAAAGCTGGCCCGCCGGCCTCCTGCGGGGCTCCAGCAAGAGGCCTTACCCAGCCCTCGGCCGCTCCAGCGGGATGCTGAGCCGCCCCAGGCGGCGTGGCCGTGCGCATGGCCGCTTATGCTATTGGGTAGTAACACACTGATAGTAGGCACCTTAACCTACCAGCTCGGTTCATTGGGGGAGTATTGAAGGAATCTGTCGATTTCTTTGTTCCGAATGGCGACAAAATCGTATAACTTTCCGTCACTGGCGGCACCCCCCACGTACCCCGGGGCCGAAAAAACCAGGAATATCAAGCGGAAATTGAGAGTTTTAAACGCAAACGAAGCATCGAACGGAGGAATGATCAGTGAATCGTAATCGCATCATGATCGGACTGCTCGCGGCCCTCGTGCTCATGGTCGGCGGGCTCTATGCCACCCAGTACGCGAACGCCGGCGACGGCTGCCCGGCGCACGCCAAAGCCACAGTAGAGACTGCCACCAACGCTACAGCGACCGGCGCCGCGGCTGAAGCCACGGTTCAGTCGGCCGACGCCAAGTCCACTTCGGGTGGTGCCTGCGGCGCGGCCGGCAAGACTGCCAAGGCCCAAATGACCGGTGCGGGCGCCTCGTGTGCCACCTCTGCCGATGCGAAACAGGCCTCCGCCGGTAAGAGTTGCTCCGCCGAGGGGATGAAGACCGCCTCTCACGCGGCCTGTGCTTCCAAGGAAGCCTGGACCGCCGAAGCCACGCTGACCAATCTGTCGCACTGCGGCATCGACATCAACAAGGTCGATACCGATGTTTTGGCCGCCAAGCTGGCCGAAAAGGGATGCGGCAGCTACACCAAGGAGCAGTGGGCGACGATGATCACGTCGGCCAAGGGACTGGGAGCCGAGAAGGCCAGTGCCGTTCTCGCCAGCGCCAAGGATGACAAGGCCTGCGCGTCCGACGCCTGCCCCATGACGCAGGTGGCCAAGGATCTCGCCTCAGTCGATACGGAGACCACGAAGAACTAAGCGTTGTTATTCACGCGAAGTAATGGCAACACGGAAGGCGGCCTTCGGGTCGCCTTCTTTTTTCGCCCGTTTTTCGGCGTCGTCGTGCGCGGGCTTTGTCGCGGTGTCCGTGAATCCGAGTATTAAGAGAACTCGGTCGAGGGTCCGGCGGCGGATTGCCAGAGTAGCCACACCCCTGTCCCTTCCCATTCGTTCCTTCAGTTGATTGAGGGCGGCCACGCCGCCGACCACGATGAACTCGACCTTATGCTGCGCCAGAACTCGGAGCAGATCCAGGATATCAAGCTCGGGTTCGGGCATTCCTCAGCGTCTGAAGCGATCGGGCTACCCCCTGGAGCGCGCGTAGTCGCCCGAGCGGTGTGAGCGATTTCATCCAGCGGATAAGCGTCAGATCGACGCCCTCAGGGCTGAAGGCGGGCTGCGCCTTGCCGCTTTGCGCGGTTTCTTCGGGCAGGGACTTGTTCATCGGGTACCGGGCTTCTGGCAGCATGATAGCCGGTACGTGCCCTGTTTGCAACGTCTTGGCGAGGCGGGAGCTGTAACGTACCGGCCAGATCACGGGGGAGGCACGAATAGGGCTTGATTGGCGAGGGATTACAGCTATCTTCTCGCATTATCCGGTGCCCCCACGGGGTCGATATTTAGAATACGGGCGGCGGGCAGCCGGCAGCCGGGGGCACGACAGCAGGTCGAAAGAGGTGACGGCAGTGAACTTGATCAAATCCAAAAAGGGCTTTCTGACCATCGGCGCGATGGTGGCGGTATTCTGCATTTTCGCCGGCGTGACGTTCGTTCAGTCGCAGGAAGTCAAGACGACGGCGGCAACCGCCACGGCGGCGGATGCGGTCGGGACATGTCCCGCCGGCAGAAGCACCACGGCCGGGCAGGCTTCGGCCATGCCCGGGTCCTGTTCCGAACTGCATGCCCAGGCGCTGGCCGCAGGCTCGATGACGAAGCCGGAATTCGCGGCGGCCACGGCCATGCTCGCTTCTGCGACGACGGAGTCGGCCGGCATGACGGCCGAGCGATGCCGTGAGGCGATGGCCAAGCTGGGCTACCTGTGCAACGAGACCGACCTGAAGGTGTGCGCGGAGAAATTGAAGGCACTTGGCTTCTGCAAAGAAATGACCGCGGCTGAGTGTGCGGCGCAGATCGCGAAGGGCCTGTGCACGCCCTCCGACGCAGCGAAGTGCGCGGACGCGAAGGCGGCCGGCGCGTGCTGCGTGACGAAGACGACATCCGCCGATGCGGGCACTGCAGAGGTCACTCCTCTGGTGGCCACCCAGACCGTTCAGGTGGGCACGGCCAAGCAGTGCGACTGGTCCAAGGGCAATTGCGGCCCGGCCGCTGAAAAGAGCGCGGGCGACTAAGTCAGGCAGGATATCGCAGCGACATTCCAGCGGAGCTTCGGCTCCGCTTTTTTTATGCGTCTATGCGAACGGTTGGATTCAGTCTGTCCCGGGGCGGCAGAATCAGACCCGGTGCATGTAGCGAAAGACGTCCTCGTGCTGCACGAAGATCGTCACACCGAGCCGCTCTTCGACTGCCTTCAGCTTTTCGCTCAATGCGGCGAAGTCCGCCTTGGAGCTGGCGATGTCGACGATCATGATCAGGGTGTAGAACTCCTGCATGATCCGCTGCGACATGTCCTCGATGGAGCAGTTGTTCTCGGCCAGCACCGCCGAGATCGAGGCCACGATGCCGGGGCGGTTCAATCCGAACGAGGCCAGGATGATGCGCGTGCGTGTCCCCGGGGCGTCGGCGATTTTCCCGGGCAGAGCCGCGGGCGCGGAAGCGGGCTCGGTCGCAGGCGCGAGAGGCTCTTTGCCGGCCGTCGCCGCACGCACTGCGGCAGAGAAGGCGCTCGGCGCTACGGCTTGATCACCCAGCTTCGCGAGCACGCCGGCGGTGATCCGCGCAATATCGTCGGCATCCAGTTGAGCGTCCATCCGGCTCCTCCTTCGGAACACGATTTCAACCTACACGACTCGGCGCAGCTCGGCAACCCGCGCCGCGCCCAGAGGGCTAGATCAGGTCGTTCATCAGCTCCTTGCACGGAGCCGGAATGACGACTTTGCGCACGAGCAGCCCCTTCTCTTCGACCGGGACCGCGCCGGCCTCCACGGCCGCGCGCACTGCGTCCACGGCGCCGGTGAAGGTCACGAATCCCTTTCCGCCCAGCGCCATGGCCAGGCGAATGTCGATCAGTTCGATCTGCGCGGCCTTCGCGGCGGCGTCGGCGGCTTCGATAAGCGAGGCCACCGAGAACGACTCCACGATCCCCAGCGCATCGGGCACCTTCACCCGGATCGTGGCGGACATCGCCGGGAAGATCGCCGGGTGCACGTTGGGAATGACCATCCAGTCGACGACGGTCTCCTGCCCGCAGTCGGTGCCGGCCTCCACCGATGCTTGCACCGCCGCCACGTCGCCGGCCACCAGGGCGATGTACTTCCCCGAGCAGATCGTGCGCGCCAGCACCAGCTTCACGTCGGCGGCCTTGAGCATGGCGTCGCAGCCTTCGTGACCGCGCGCGATGGAGGAGAACTCCACCATGCCGATCGCTTCGTAGGTTTGGGTCATGTTCTCTCGATCACTATCGCCGTTTCGTCGACCGACCTCACAGTGCCCGCGCGGGGAGCGTGAACGGGGCAGCCGAGGTCAGCCGTGTCGACTTCTCCGATTACCTGACCGGCGGTCACGGGTTCACCGGTCTTTACCACCGGGCGCGCAGGCTTCCCCCGGTGTTGATCCAGCCGCACGGTCAGGACCGGCACGTCATCAGGCCACAGCCGCAGCGGCGCCGGCCGATCGTATTCCGACAGTCCCAGGCGACCGATCAGTTTCGGGAGCGGCACCTTGCGACCCTCGGCCATGGGGTGCACCGTGACCTCCCGGGGCTCCGGGAACGTGTAGCCCGTGGCCAGCACTTCGCGCTTGGACCACGTGCATATATTCTTGGGATCGAGGTCCTCAGGGCAAGCATAGAGACTGCAGAGATTGCACTCGCAGCAGGCGGCCGCCCATTCGGACCAGTATTCACGCGAGACCCCCACGAAACCGAGCGAGCGCATTACCTTGTGGGGTTCGATCGGATGCCCGAGCAAAAAGCGCGGGCAGAATTCCGTGCAGTAGTAGCACTGGTCGCACGCGGACAGGCCGACTTTTTCGACTTTGGGCCGGGGTAATTCCCTGCGCCTTACGAGCTCGTGCGACCGGTCGAGAACCACGAGGCCCGCGGTGCTCTTGACCGCCGGCGTATCGAGATCCGTCACCAGTTTGCCCATCATCGCCCCGCCGTCGAGGATGGCCAGATCCGCCACAGTCGATCCCCCCGCCGCGGCCAGCAAGGCCCGGTACGGCGTGCCGATCGGGACTCGGAATGTCGCGGGAGCGCGCACGGCACCGGTTACCGTGATCCACGTTTCTGTGACCGGTGTCCCGGCGTCGACGGCCGCGGCGAAGTTGACCAGAGTCTCGCTGTTCTGCACCAGGCAGCCGGCGTCTTTAGGCAGCCCGCCGGTGGGTATCAGCCGCCCTGTCGCTTCGTAGACGAGAACGTACTCGTCACCCGACGGATAGAAGTTGCCGAGCAGGCAGAACTCGACAGTGCTCCCCACTGCCGCCTGGCGCACAACCTCCACAACGTCCCGGTATTTTTCCTTGAGCCCGAAGATCACGCGCCCGGCGCCGACGGCACGGGCGGCCCCGAGTGCGCCGTGCACCATCTGGGCGGCATGCGCCTTCATGAGCTCTTTGTCCTTGTGCAGAAGCGGCTCGCACTCGGCGCCGTTGACGATGACGGTGTCGACGGGGAACTGCAGCTTGACGTACATCGGGAAGCCCCCTCCGCCTGCGCCCACGATCCCCGCCCGGCGCGCGATCTCGATGTATTCAGTCTGCGTTCTCATCTTAGGAGAATATGCCGTCTCAGGCGCGGCGGGTGAAGTGGAAACCGGGGCTCACATCAACTAAACTGGCACGCGGCGAGGTGGCCCCGCCGAGGAGGCCTGTCTCTGAGTCACCATATCGCCGTGTACGGTGCGGCGGCTCTAAGGCAGCCTAAGGGGCGACAGGCTGATTGTAAGGAAGAAAAATGTCCGAACGGACTACGGAGAGCCGCCTTCCACGAGCCGCTGCGCCTCACCCGGCTGGATGGCTTCATGCTCGTGGATGTCGATGCGGTCGATGATGCCGGTCACCGCCGCCTCGATGGAACAGTTTTCGTTGCCGACCGCCAGACGCGCAGCGCGCCCGTAGGCGACCATCACGTATTCGCCGATGCCCGCGCCGAGCACGTCGGCGGCCACGACGATGTCCGTGTTCGGCGCCTTGTTGAGGTTGAGCGGGTGAATCACCAGGAAGCGGAGCGACTCGATGCTGGACGTTTTTTTCGTCGACCAGAGCGTGCCCACGACTTTGCCGATAAACATGGCTCAGCCGCGATCCAAAGCCGGACCCTGTTCACCGGAATTTGCGCGCGGCGCCTTGTCGCGCCAGACCGAGAGGTGCTTCGTCAGCTCCTGCTTGTTCGCGCGGGAGATCTCGCGGCCGGTCAGCGGGAAGCCCGCCTGGTCGCGGGCCAGGCGCCGGAGGTCGACGACCGTCATGGATTCAAGCACTTCGTCGGACGGAATGAGCACCGACGGACGCCCGGAGGCCCGCGCGGCGTCGGCCGGATTGATGAAGGGGACATCGGGCAGAATCTTGTCCAATTCATCGTCGGGGCGCGGAATGACGTGGGCCGCGACCAACTCACCGATCTTGGAGGCCGCCGCCGCACCGGCCGAGACGGCCGCCTGCACGGCGCCAAGGTCCCCCTCCAGCTTGACTGTAACCAGAGCCGGCACGGTTACCTCCACAGAGGTTATCCGCACCTCGGCGGCCTTGACGGCGGCGTCGGCGGCTTCGATGGCCGAGACCAGGCCCCGTGTTTCGAGGAGCCCGAGGGCGGATCGGTTAGGCATGGTGGTTTGACTCAACTTATGCAGCGCCCTGCCGGGGTCAATTTACATTTTGACCGCGGCCAGCACCCTCAGGTGCCCCTGGTAGTCGGGGTGCAGCCGGATGTCGCCGATGGCGGCGGTCAAGCGGCAGATCTCGCTTACCGCCTCGGCCTGGTCAAAGCCGATTTCAAGCAGCAGGCTTCCGCCCGCGGCCAGGTGCAAAGGCGCCTCCCGGACGACCCGCCGCAGAATCGACAACCCGTTCTCCTCGGCGAAGAGCGCGCCGGGCGGTTCGAAATCGCGCACTTCCCGGGCAACGTGCGGGCGCTGGGCGGGCGACACGTAGGGAAGGTTGGCCACGACCAGATCGAAGGGGCCCTCGAGGGCGGTGAACAGATCGGACACGACGAACGAAATGCGTTCGGCGACGCCGTTCAATTCGGCGTTCTCGCGCGCCAGCGCCAGCGCGTCCGAGTCGATATCGGCGGCCGTGACCAAAAGCGCCGGCGTATTGGCGGTCAGTGCAACAGCTATGCATCCGCTCCCCGTGCCCAAATCGACGACACGCGGCGAGGGAGGCGCCGCCTTGAGCCTGGCCAGCGCCAGGTCCACCAGGTGTTCCGTCTCCGGGCGCGGGATGAGCGCGCGCCGATCACAGCGAAAGGGAAGGCCGTAGAACTCCGTGGTGCCGAGGATGTACTGAGTCGGTTCGCCGCCGGCCCGGCGCGTGAGGGCCGCGCGAATCGTCGAGAGCTCGCCGGCCGCCACGCTACGTTCCGTATCGAGGTACAGTTCGTGGCGCTTCATCCCCAGAATTCCACCGACGATCAATTCCGCGTGCCAGTCGGGATGAACGATGTCGCGTGACTTCAGGTAGAGGTGGGCGGCGCGCAAAAGCGCCCGCACGGACGCGCCGGCGGGGGGCACAAAAGCCGGGACGAAGGCCACTAGGACCGCAAAAGGGTGAGCACGAACACCGTGTTGGCGCGGATCTTCAGCGCGTGCGGTGCGCGCGCCTCCAGGTAGAACCAGGCGCCCGGCACGATGGCGTGCGACTCGCGCCCGAGCACGAACTCCCCTTCGCCCTCGAGGAAGTGAATCGTGACCGGGTGGCCCGCCGTGTGTTCGGTGAGCTCCTGGCCGGCCGACATGCAGAACAGCGTGACTTTCACGTGCGGCACATCGAGCAGCGTTTTACTCACCGTCCCCTGCCGGGCGAACTCCACCAGGTCCGGTATGGTCAGAGCCTTGGATGAAGACACCGCTCAGCCCTCCTGCACAAGGTTGAATCCGTCGATGAGCAATGCGGGAATTTTCATCATCACGGAATACTGCCGGTAAAGGGTTGCGTCGTTCTCGACCATGCGCACGCTGGAGAGCGCTTCGAGGATCGACTGCTCCATCCGCATGTCGGCCAGGCGCCCGGCGAGCTCGCCCTTTTCGATCAGGAATGTGCCGTCCCGTGTCGTGCCCGTGACCATCGTGCGCATGGGGTTGAGAAAGTTCACGTACCAGAAGTGCGTGATGAGGATTCCGCGGTCGATGCCCTTCAGCATTTCGCTGCGTGACGCCTGGCCGGTTTCCAGAATCAGATGCTTCGGGTAGGGCCCGTACGAATTGTCCGGGGGCAGCGCATGGCCGGTCGAGCGGCCGCCGGTAACGGCCGCGTGGTAGTGGTTCGACACCGGCTCTGTGGCGACGCCTCGCTCGATCAAGGCGACCGGGCGGCGCACGCTCCCCTCGTAGTCGATGGGAAGGCCGAACAGCCCCGGCGCGAACGGAGCCTCGCGCACGGTGATATTCTCGCCACAGATCTTTTCACCGGCTTTGAGAAACGACCGTTGCTGCGCCACGGTGCGGGCGCCGAAGCCCATGAAGCCGAGGAACAGCAGAAGCTGACCGACCGCAGCCGGTTCGAGCAGAACCGTGTAGGCGCCCGACGCGAGGCGCTCGGGCGCTTCCGACAGGACGACCGCCTTGGACAGCGCCAAGCGAGCCACCTGGTGCGGGTCGATGTCGCCCACTTCGCGCGCCACCGCCTGCGCCCACCCGGAGCGCCCGTCGGCAAGCGCAATGGTCGCCGCCAGCTCCGCCGTGGTGACGCGCCCCTCGCGTACGACACCGTTGCTGTTGGCGACGTAGACGGCCTCTGAACCGGTCTCGAAAATCCCGGCGGCTTCGGCCCCTTCGCCCGTCGCCGCCGCCGCGATGATCGAGGACCCGTCGGAACGAATGTCGGCGTCGCACGCCGCGGTTTCGGGATCGAATCCCGATGAGGCCGGCGCCGCCTCCAGGTCCGCGGGCGGCAGTCCGGGGAAATCCAAATCGGCCGGCAGCGTGCGCGCGATGGAGGCCGCAAGCTCCAGGGCACGCCGGATCGCCTCGGGCGTGAGCTCGGACGTCGACGCCACGCCGACCTGTTTTCCCACGACGCAGCGGGCATATATCGTCCGGTCCTCGATGGAGACATTCTGGTGAACGATGTTCTCGGCGAAACGGGTCAGGCGCCGCGTTGTGTCGATTCGCACGAGTTCCGCCTGGTCGGCCGGTGCGCCGGCCAGCAGCCCGGCGAGACGCTGCTCCGTGGGGACGGGGACACTGACCGGGGCCGTATCGAGAGTGTCCGGCATCGTCAGCTCTCCTCTCCGACTTCGATCTGCCGGAAGCGCGCGTGGCTCGCCCCCTGGCCCGTGCGCATGTTCTGGCCGGGCTGCCCCTTGCCGCAATTGGGAGTGCCCCAGATGTAGTAGTGCTCACGTCCGGCGATGCCGTCGCAGGCGTTCCAGAACGAGACGGTGTTTCCCCGGTACCGCGGGCCCTTCACCATCTCGCGGATGCGGCCGCCCTTGATCTTCCAGCCGATCTCGCCCGCCAGCTGGAAGTTTTCGCGGCGATCGTCGATGGACCAGGACGCCGTCCCTTCGATGTAAAGCCCTTCATCGATGCCGGCGATCAAGTCGGCCGGCGATCCGCTTCCCGGTTCCAGATTGATGTTGGTCATCCGCACGAGCGGGAGATTCTGCCATCCTTCCGCGCGCATGCAACCGCCCGAATGGGCGATGCCGAGCCGCGCGGCGGTTTCGCGGGACGTGAGGTAGCCTACGAGCACGCCCTTTTCGATGAGCGTATATTTCTTGGCCGCTGTGCCTTCGTCGTCGAACCCGAACGTGCCCAGTCCCCATGGCGCGGTGGCGTCTGCGCTGACGGTGACCAGCTCGGAGCCGTAGCGGAGGTTTCCCAGCTTGTCGGGCGTCGCGAACGACGTCCCGGAGAAATTGCGCTCGGAGCCGTACACCCGGTCCAATTCCAGCGGGTGGCCGATGGACTCGTGAATCTGCAGAGATACCAGGTCGCCGGAGAGCACAAGGTCGGCGGGGCCGGAAGGCGCGTCGGGCGCGGCCTGAAGCGCCACGGCCTGGGCGGCGATGCGCGGGATCTCGCGTTCGTAGGGGATGCTCTGCACGATTTCGAATCCGCCCGTAGCGTATTGGCCGGGGCCCGACGGGTATGAGCGGGTGGCGGACTCGCGCCGCGACTTGTGCACGCCAGAGGAAAAGCCGGAGCCGCTCTGCACGATGAACTGGTGCCGCGCCGGACCGTCGGTGGCCGAAAACCATTTCTCCTCGCGGCGAAAATCCATATGACCGGAGGTGTTGGTGATTCCCGGGGTGCGCATCGCCAGCTCGTGCCACGCCTTCAGGATCGTCACCAGTTCCGGGATCGGTATGGCGAAGGGGTCGGTCTTCATGGGCGTGCGGTACTCGTTCACACCCGCGGCGCCTGTGGGAAAAGAAGGCTCGACGGCAAGGCGCACCGCAGGCCCCGCAAGGCGGGCGGACGCCCGCGCCACCGCCACCGCTTCACGGGCCGCGCGGGCCGCACCGTCGACCGTCCAAGCGGGGACGGCCGCGAATCCCCACGCGCCGTCGCGGATTACGCGCACGGCCAGGCCAAAAGACTCGGCGTACGAGGCGGTGCTCGCGGCGCCGTCCTCGGCTTCGATCCGGCGCGACTCGATTCGCTCCACGCGGCAGTCGGTGTAGCTCGCGCCCAGGTCGCGGGCGGCCGTCAGAGCGGTGGCCAGGAGTTCGTTCATTGCATCTCCCATGGGGTGTGCCTCGTGTGCCGCATTTAACTCTTCTGCCACAGGGCCACTTGCCGCGCCGCTTCGGCCAGGCGGTTCTCCACGTATTCGGGTGCGTGGCTTTCGGCCACGAGGTTGAACTGCGCCTTGTAGCGGTCGGGTCCCACCCAGATCCAGCCGCCGTCCTCGACGGCCCGAACGCCGTCGATCGTGAGAGCATTGCGTTCTGTCGCCCACCTGGAGAGGTGGCGCATCACCTGGCCCCGCTTGTCCCACGGGCAGTGCGCCGTTGCCGAACCGTAGCGATAGCCCTCCACTTCCCTGCGAACCGCGGAGAGCGCGGCGCCGCTTCGGGCCATCAAGGACAGCGCGTAGACGAAGCCGAACAGCCCGTCGGCGCCCGGGCCGAATTCGCGCGAGATCAATCCTCCGCGCGTGCCCAATACCAGGTCGACGCCTGCCGCGTGCGCCTCCATCATGGCCTGGTGATCGTTGCGCAGGCGCGACACGCGCGCGCCGAAGCGGCCGGCCAAATCCTCCAGCGCCGCAGAGCCCACGATGGGCGTGGCGATTACCGTACCGGGATAGAGCGACAGAAACAGGTAGGCGATCACGCGTTGCATCTCGATGGCGTCCAGGGGCTGCCCCTCTTCGTCGAAGAGCGTGAACTTCTCCGCGTGCGGGTGGATAAGCACGCCCAGATCGCAGCCGAGCGACTTTACGACGGCGCCGATCTGCATCCCCTCGTCTCGGGCCGGCGTACCCTCGCTCTGGTGCGAGCGCTCCGGGCCGGTATCGATAGTCACCGTGTCGATGCCCAGATCGGAGAGAAGCGTGCCGAGAATCGAGGCTCCGATGCCGCGCCGGTAGTCGACCACGATGCGGAAGGCCCGCCGACGCAAGAGTTCGGCATCGACGGCGGAGAGGAATGCCGCGCGGTAACCTTCGAGCACGCGGATGGGGTATTCGATCCGGCCCGTGGAGTCCATGTCGGCGCGATGGTAATCTTCGCGCTTGAACAGACGTTCGATCGACTTGGCGTCGGCGCTTCCCAGATCGCGGCCGCGCAGGTCGAACGCGATGAAATCGGACCACTGCAGGTGTTCCAGGCTCCGGCGCACGTGAAATCCGCCCGAGTACATCCCCACGGACAACAGGTGGCGGAGGACGGGCACTGGCACCGTGGAGAGATCGTGCACGTTGACGCCTGCCGCGCAGAGGCCCGAGGCCACGGAGCGGGTGAGCAGGCGCGAAGACGGCGAGTCATCTCTGCTGGCGAGCACCGTTTTGCCCGTCCCCAGCTGTGCCCCCCACGCGCCGCCGAGGCGAACGGCGAATTCCGGCGTGAACTCGCGGTTGAACAGGCCGGAGACCTTCGCGTCGGTGAACAGTTCGCGGTTAAACTTGTCCCCCCAGACGAGCGAATCGGTCACCGTCGCTCCCGCTTCGATCTCCTTGCCGGGCCAGATGCGGATGTTGGGCCGCACCTGCACGTCGGCGCCCATCGTGACCCGCTCGGAGATCACGGTTCCGTCGGCGACGCTGGCCCCGGCGCCGATGACGACGTCGTTGCAGACCGTAGTCTTGCGCAGCCGCGCCTGCGCGCCCACCTGCACCCGGTCCCAGAGCACGGAACGAAATACAGAAGCGCCGCTCTGCACGAGGCTGTCCGCGCCGATGACCGCATCGCCCACGCGGGCCCGCGCCTCGATGACCGCACGCGGGCCGAGGACGACCGTTCCCGAGAGTTCCGCGTCGTCGGCGACACGCGCCGTGGGGTCTGCCCAGATTTGGGCTTCGCCGCGGTGCCTCAGGTCCCCCGGGAACTCGACGTGCACCAGGCCGGCGAGCAGGTCGTCATGCGCACGGCTGTATTCGTCGAGATTGCCGATGTCGCGCCAGTAGCCCTCGGCGATGTAGCCGTAGAGCGGCGCGCCCTGTGACAAAAGGCGCGGGAAGAGGTCCTTGGAAAAATCCACGGCGGTCCGGGCGGGGAGATCGGCGATGACTTCCTTCTCGAGTATGTAAATGCCCGTGTTGATCGTGTCGGAAAAGACTTCGCCCCACGAGGGCTTTTCCAGGAACTGCACGATCCTCCCCAGGTCGTCGGTGATGACCACTCCGTATTCCGGCGGGTTGGTCATGCGCGTCAGCACCATGGTGACCTGGGCACGTTTCTCTTCGTGGAAGGCTATCGCGGCTCTCAGATCGAAGTCGGTGAGCACGTCACCGGAGACGATGAGAAAGCGCTCGTCCAGAAGGTCCAGCGCGTTGCGCACCGACCCGGCCGTGCCGTAGTCCGCGTCGGCGCGACGGTAACGCATCTCCACGCCGAATCTCGAGCCGTCGCCGAAATAGTCGCTGATGCACTGCGGTTGAAAAAACAACAGCGCCACCTGCCGGTCGAGCCCGGCATGGCAAAGCCGCTCGACCACGTGCTGCATCAGGGGTTTGCCGCCGACCGGCACCATCGGCTTGGGGACGGAAGAAGTCAATGGGCGCAGGCGCGTGCCGAAACCGCCTGCCATGACTACAGCGTTCATCCTGATTCGGCCACCTTTTGATCGATCCCCCGGCTACCGGGAGATTCTCGGTGCATGCCCGGATCGCGCGACATTCCGTGCGCCCGCGGTCTTGGGGACGCCCTGCCGGCCGGGCCTGAGGCCCGAACCGCCGGCTGATCCTATATTATCCAGGCGATGCAGAATAGCACACAGAGCCCCAGTGCGGCAACAGCAGACCACGGATCGGTCCGCCAGCGTGGCCAGAGGTCGATGGCCGCGGCGACGAACGGGGCCCCTGTAAACAGCACTTTGGCCCAGTCGGTCCAGGCCGGCCGGAAGAGTACCGCCACCCAGAGGAGCAGAAGCGAGGCGGTTCCGAGCCCCAGCCAGAGGCGGGCGGCGTTCTTGTTGCTCATCGCCACCACGGCAGGTTGAAGCCACGCACCAGCATTTCGATCGCAACGTAGAAGAGTACCACCACGAACGTCTTCCGCACCAGGCGCAAAGGCGCCCGGGGTGAGACGAATGCACCGATTCGTCCGCCCACAAACGCGCCCGTGGCGCAGCCCGCCGCAAGCGACCAGTCCACATGGCCCAAAGCCGCATAGGCGGCTGCACCCGCGGCGGCGGTGAACGCCACGATGAGCGTGCTGGTGGCCACGGCGGTGATCATGGGACGACGCAGCGCCAGGTGCAAAGCCGGGACATTGAGCACACCTCCGCCGACGCCCAGCATGCCCGCAATCAGCCCTGCACCGGCAAAGAGGCCTGAGGCGAGCCACGGGGAGGAAATGTGCGTCTCGGATGAGTGATTCGCAGGTGGACGGATCATCTTGGCCACGACAGCGATCAAAAGCAGTGCGAAGGCGATTTCAAGCGCCGAAGAGGGGATGCGCACCGCGAGTCGTGCCCCCACCAGCGCAAAGGCCATGGAGATTCCCGCCGCGCGCACGGCCAGAGGGCGATCGGTGTGACCCTCGCGGATGAACATGGCGCTGCCGCCCACGGCGGTGGCGATGACGCCCACAAGCGAAGCCGGGACCGCGGTTGAAAGCGGCAGTCCGAGAAGCAGAGTGAGGATGGGCACAAGTATGAAGCCGCCGCCGAGTCCCCACAGCGCGCCCAGCGCGCCCCCCACCAGCCCCGCCAGAATCGATTCGAGAATCACGATGCGTCTGGGGCTAAAAGCCGTGCATACCAGCCCGGGCGACGGAGAACCTCGAGTGCAGTGGAGAGCGCCCGGTCGAGGTCGAGCAGCGGCGCCCGCAGAAGCGGAACGTCCCGGTCCGCGCGGCGCAGGTGACGGGCCAGGCTCAAGAGCACACAGTCCGATGCCCGGGCGCGATCGAAGGCCCGTTCGCGCTCCCCGGCGTCCTCGACCTGAGCCCAAAGCAGAGCGCCGGCTTCGGGCCTCCCGGCCACCAGGGAATCCAGTTCGTGCGCGCGGCGGCCGACGTAGCGGTCCGCATCGTGGCTCATCCAGAAGCGGTGGACCAGCTCGGGCTCCCACGCCACCGGACCGCGCTCCGCGTTCAGCTCCACAGCGAAGTCGAAAAGCGCCCGCCCACGAATCAGGCCGCCCAGATGGACCAGGCACTCCTGATCCGGAACTTCGATGTCGGGGAAAATCTGTCCACCCCCCAGGATGGGACGGCCGGAGACGAGCGAGCGATAGTGCGTCGTGTCCACCGCGCTCGTCGTGTCGGGCCGGTAGAACGTGCGGCCGCCGGGAGTGTGGTAGCGTCCCACGGTGAGGCGCAAAGAGGAGCCGTCAAGCAGGCCGTAGAGGTTCTGCACGAACCCCTTCCCGAATGTCGAGGAGCCGACGAGGACGGCCCGGTCCCAGTCCTGAAGACACCCGGCAAGCAATTCGGAGCCTGAGGCCGATCGCCCGTCCACCAAAACGACGAGCGGTTCGTCCGGGAATGGGCCGCGTCCGGCCTTGATTTCCTCGCGCGGCCTCACACCGGACACCGACGTCACAGCGCCCGCCTGCGGCATGAACAACTCCGCACATGCCACGGCCGCCGAGAGCAGGCCCCCCGGATTGCCGCGCAAATCGAGAATGAACTGGCGCGTGCCGCTCTGCTTCAGCGTGTCCAGGGCGCGCTTCAGGGCAGGCGCCGTACGGCCGTTGAAGGCGCCGACATGGATGAGGGCGACGGAGTCTTCGCGCGCCGGAACCGTGACGGTGCCCACTTCGATATCGCCGCGCCCGCAGGCAATGACCAATGGCTCCGCCGTGCCCGGCCGGTACACGGACAACGGCACCACCTCGAGCGGGACCGAAGCCAGCACCCGGTGCACCGAATCGATCGGGAGGTTCAAAAGGGAGATCGTATCGGCGGCCAGAAGGCGATCGCCGAATTTCAGGCCGGCGGCCTGGGCGGGGCTCTCGCGGAACACCTGCCACACGATCGTGGTATCGCCGAAGCTCGTGATCTCGATGCCGAAACCGCCGTAATGGCCCCGGGCCTCGCGGCGAATGGTCGTGTCGGCCACGCGATCGTGCCACGTGGAGTAGTCGTCGAGCAGGGACACCAGGCCGCCGATGGTGGCGTACTTGAGCTCTTCCTCCGTCCCCTCGAACACCCCGCGCTCCCAGACCAAGGCCGCGCTCTTCGCCATAGTGCGGAGCGAACGATACAGAGGATCGGTAAGCGCGTAGGCCCCGACCGCGATGACCAGGGCCGACAGCAGTACGAAATAGACGGCGGCGCGGATCACGATCGAATCTTCAGACGGCGGTCCGCCGCCTCCTTGATCGCAAGCCATACCTGCGCGCGGTCTTTCGACCCGTCGATGACCACGACGCGGCGGGGCTCCTTTTCGGCCACCTGCCGGTAGCTTTTCTGCACGCGCCGGTAGAACTGCCCCTTCTCGCTTTCGAGCCGGTCGGCCACGCGCCCCTTGCGGCGATTGGAGACCGCAAGCGGCAGATCGAGAAGCAGCGTGAGGTCGGGGCGGCGATTGGCCGTGGTCAGATCGTTCAGTGCGCGCAGGAGTGTCTCGGGGAAGCCGCGCCCACCGCCCTGGTAGGCGAGTGTCGAGTCGGTGAAGCGGTCGCAGACCACCACTTCGCCGCGCGCCAAAGCCGGGGCGATGGCTTCGGCGTAAAGCTGGCCGCGCGCGGCGAGATAGAGGAACAATTCGGCGGGGCGGGCCAGGTTCGCGGAGCGGAAGTCGAGCAGGAGGCGCCGGATGCGTTCGGCCAGCTGCGTGCCGCCCGGTTCACGGACAAGCGTGACGGCAAAGCCCGAACGACGCAGGTAGGACGTCAGTCGGCGGATCTGCGTGGACTTCCCGGATCCGTCCACGCCCTCCACGGTGAGCAGGAATCCAGGTCGGCGCGGCATGCCGCGGCCTTACGCCTTGAGGGCGGTCTTGCGCGCGGTGGTCCGGTTTTTGGTCCTCGTCGTGCGCGCTTCCGCCCTGCGCTTCAAAGACAGCTTCTGGGAAGCGGGTGCGGATCCGTTGGGCCCCGCCTTGACGGTCACCTCGGGGCTCCTCTTCACGGCCGATTTCTGGCCGTACTGCGCGATGAACGCTTCGGTGAGCCGGCGCGCTTCGTCGTCCGTGTACTGGACCGGCGGCGACTTCTTGAAGTAAGACGAGGGCGCCGTCAGCGCGCCCGCGATTTTGTGATCGAGCGCGAGCTTGCAGCAGCGCACGGAGTCGATGACGACGCCGGCCGAATTCGGGGAGTCCCACACTTCCATCTTGAGCTCGATGTTGAGCGGCACGTCGCCGAAGGTCGTCCCCTCCATGCGGATGTACGCCCACTTGCGGTCGGTGAGCCAGGCCACGTAGTCGGAGGGGCCGATGTGACAGTTGCCGGCGCCCATATCGTAGTCGAGCTGGCTCGTGACGGCGTCGGTCTTGGAGATCTTCTTGGACTCGAGACGCGAGCGCTCGAGCATGTTCAAAAAGTCGGTGTTGCCGCCCACGTTGAGCTGGCTGGTGCGTTCGAGCTTGACGCCGCGGTCGCGGAACAGGCGCGTGAGCACGCGGTGGGTGATGGTGGCGCCGACCTGGGATTTGATGTCGTCGCCGATGACCGGAAGCCCGCGCTTCTCGAAGCGCTCCTGCCAGTATTTCTCCCTGGCGATGAACACCGGAATGCAGTTGACGAAGCCGCAGCCCGCCTCGAGTACCTGCTCGACGTACCACTTCGTAGCCTCCTCCGAACCCACGGGGAGATAGTTGACGACCACGTCGGTCTTGGTGTCACGGAGCAGCCTGACGATGTCCACGGTGTCGCCCGGGGCCTTCTCGATGATCTGCGAAAGGTAGTAGCCGAGGCCGTCGTGCGTCATACCGCGCTGCACCTTGATCCCCTGCTTCGGCACGTCGCAGAAACGGTAGGTGTTGTTGGGCGGCGTGTAGATCGCCTGCGAGAGATCCTTGCCGACCTTGTTCTTGTCGATGTCGATGGCACAGGAGAATTCGATGTCGGAAATGTGGTAACCGCCGAGATTCACGTGCATCAGGCCGGGGACCGTGTCGCCCGCTTTGGCCTTGCGATAATAGTGAACCCCCTGCACGAACGATGAGGCGCAGTTGCCGACGCCGATGATTCCCACGCGTACTTTACGGGACATGGTAATGAACTCCTCGCGCTATAGTTTACGCCGCGACCTGGGCCGCGGCCGTTATGGTTTCTGCCCGGCGGGACGCCTCTTCCCCCGTCAGGGGGAAATCGGGTCCCACGTGCTCGATCATGATGGACGCGACCGCCGTCCCCCAGATGCCGCACTCCTGCGGCGCCGCACCGAGGAGCAGGGCGTGCATGAATCCGGCCGCGTACGTGTCGCCCGCCCCGGTGGCATCGACGACATCCGCCGGGTAGGCCGGAATGCGGCAGAATTGTCGGCCGTCGTAGACCACCGAGCCCGCTTCGGCCAGCGTGATCACAACCAGCCCCGGCCCCCACGAGTAGATGATCTCGGCCGCCTTCCGGGCATCCTCGCGCGGATCGATACCGGTCAGCACTTTGCACTCGACTTCGTTGGGTTTGACGACGTCGAATAGACCGATCACCTCTTCGATGCCGTCCGGTTTGAAATGCAGAATCGTGCCGCCGTCGGTGGTGCGCAGGAGCCCCTGCGGATCGAGCATAAGGACTCCGCTTGAAGCTTTGCGCAGCTTGCGGATCAAAGGGAAACCGGTCTCGCCCAAAATCGGGCCCACCAGAATGGCGCGGGCGTGCGCCGTCTCGGGCGGGATGAAGTCGATGTCTTTGGCCCGTCCCAGGAGGTCCAGCGTACGATTTCCCCTGTCGTCGTAGTAGTGCAGGGCGAAGCCCCCCGTCTCCGGCGACTCGGAGACCACCGCGTCGATGCCCAGCGCCGACAGCGCGGCGTGAAACGACGCACCGAAATCTTTGCCGATGGTGCCCACCAGCGTGACCTTGTGCCCGAGGCGTGCCAAAGCCAGAGCGAAATTCGTCGAACAACCCGAAAGAACGCGCTCCTTGGTGTTTACCCGCGGCGTCGTGATGCGGTCGTAGACGGGATTGCCGAAAGCGTAAATCACCGGTCGGCTCCGTTTCGCGTGGCGCGGTAGCTGTAGACCAGTCTCTGCATGGCGGTGAAGGTCGACACCAGACCGACCGCGATTACAGCGTAGCGCAAGGGGGCGTATGCGGGGAAGATGATCTGGCCCACCGCGCCAGCGATGATGGCCACGAATTTCTCCAGGCGGCCGGCCATGCCGACCGCGCACGTCGCGAGGCCGCCCACCGACTCTGCCACCGAGCGCGTGTAGGAGGCGATGATGACCCCGAATTGCGCGAACAGCACCCACGCAGGCTCCACCGCTCCGGAGAGCAGAATGCCCATGAGGATGAAGAACTCGCCGAACCGGTCGGAGACGCGGTCGAGCACGCTGCCGAAGCGTGTGCCGTTGCCCGCCGCGCGCGCCGTGGCGCCGTCGAGCATGTCGGTGAAGGCCGAAAGCAGCATGGCCAGCACCGCCAAAAACCATTTCTGCTGCCAGAAGAAGAGGCCGGCGCACACGCCGATGAACAGCGAAACGGCCGTCAGCACGTTCGGCGTGAGTCCCAGCTTGACGCAGATACGCCCGTAAGGAAGGGAGCCCTGCTCGTAGCCCAAGCGACGCTTATGATGCAATCTTGCTAATCCTCGGAAAAAACCGGACCACGGGCCCGGCCGTAAACAGCCAGGCTAAAATGGATTTGGCTTGCCGCAAGGGTCAAGCAAAATGTCCCGTGTGGAGGCGTAAATCGTTATCCGGTAAGCCGTAGATCGAACCTTGGATACGCCCCCAGAAGCTCCCGTGCCGAGCTGGAAGCAAGCAAGGGCAGGTGATTTGTCCCGACCGTGCGATGCCGCACGCGACAGCTATCCCTTTGACTTGCGAAGGTCCGCGGCCTAACGTGGGCCGCATGCCTGGCGTGAATTTCGGTTCGGTATGGTGGTGGGTCGGGTTCAACCTGTTCGTTCTGGTGATGCTTGCCATCGACCTGGGGATCTTCAACCGGAAAGCCCACGCGGTCAGCCTCAAGGAAGCGGCCGCCTGGACTTCGGTATGGGTGTCGCTCGCCCTGGTGTTCAATGTCATTCTTTTTTTCGAAGTCGGACACGCCAAGGCGCTGGAGTTCACGACCGGTTACCTGATCGAACTTTCCCTCTCCGTCGACAACATCTTCGTGTTCCTGATCATATTCCGGTATTTCAGCGTACCCGTGCAGACCCGGCACCGTGTGCTCTTCTGGGGCATCCTCGGGGCTTTGGTGATGCGCGCCGCCATGATCTTCGCGGGCGTGATCCTGCTGCGTCGTTTCGAGTGGCTCATTTATGTCTTCGGTGCCTTCCTGATCTACACCGGCTTCAAGATGTTGAAGCACGGCGACGAGGAGATTCACCCCGAACACAATCCGATCCTCAGGCTGGTGCGCCGGCTGGTCCCCATGAGCCACGACTACGCCGGCTCGCATTTCTTCACCGTGCACAAGGCGAAGCGCGTGGCCACGCCGCTTCTGGCCGTTTTGATCATGATCGAAACGACGGACGTGGTCTTCGCCCTCGACAGCATACCGGCGATCTTTGCCATCACGCGCGATCCTTTGATCGTGTACTCCTCGAACATCTTTGCCATCCTCGGCCTGCGTTCGATGTTCTTCCTTCTGGCCGGCGTGATGGACCGCTTCATTTACCTCAAGACCGGGCTGGCCATCGTGCTCGGCTTCGTCGGCGTCAAGATGGTTATCTCCGACCTCTATCACATTCCCATCGGCGCCTCGCTGGCGGTAGTGGGCCTGATTTTGGCCGGTTCGGTGATGCTTTCGCTTTGGCGCACGGCCAGGGACAAGGCGGTCCAGCCGCCATGTGAACAGCCCTAAGTGCCCTTTTGACTTTGACTTTTGGGAGAGGCGCGGTTAGATTTCAAGATTGAACGACAACCGGGAATGGGGTGGCTCGATGGCCAGAAATGCTCAAACGTACGCCGCTGTTTCACCCTTCGTACCGCTCGCCGAGGTCACGCGCGGCGGCATCGTGGAGAGCGTCCACGAAGGGGCCGTCGCCGTGGTGGACGACGCCGGTCGCCTGATATTTTCCGCCGGGGAGCCGCACGTCAGGGTGTTCACCCGCTCGGCCTGCAAACCGTTGCAGGCGGTCCCCTTCATCGCGAGGCGGGGACACGAAGCGTACGGGTTCTCGATGCCCCAGGTCGCGATCATGTGCGCCAGCCACTCCGGAGAGCCGCGTCATGAAGAGGCGGTGCGCAGCATGCTGGCCAAAAGCGGTCGCCGGGAGAGCGAACTTCAGTGCGGCACTCACCCGCCGATCTTCTACAGTCTCAACGGGCGGCTGCCGCGCGCCGGAGAGGAATTTACCCCCGCGCAGCACAACTGCTCGGGCAAACACGCGGGAATGCTGGCGTTGTGCACGCTGACCGGCACGGCACCCGACACCTATCTCGACTTCGAGCACCCCGTTCAGGTCGAGATCCGCCGTGCCGTCGCCAGCCTCACAGCGACGGCCGAGAAAGACATGGTGCTCGGCGTCGACGGCTGCAGCGCGCCCAACTTTGCGCTGCCTTTGTCCGGCCTGGCGCGGGCATTCGCCCGCCTCGCCCAAGACCGGGCCGATCCCGAGTACGACGAAGCGCCCAGGATTATCTTCGGCGCCATGACCGCGCACCCCGAGATGGTCTCCGGCGAAAAGCGCAACGATCTGGCCATCATGCAGGCGGGCAAAGGCGACTGGGTCTCGAAAGTCGGCGCCGAAGCCATGCAGGGAATCGGAATCAGAAGCCACGGGTGGGGCATAGCCATCAAGATCGCCGACGGCAATCCCCGCGCGCTCCATCCGGTGACGGTCGAAGTGCTCAGGCAAATCGGGCTGCTGGGCGATCCCGATTCGACCCCGCTTGCGGCCTTTCGCCGGCCGCCCATAATAAACTTCCGCGCCATCGAAACCGGGGTTGTCCGCCCGATTTTTCAATTGAATACTCATTAAAAAGCGGAAGGGCCATGCGTACGTGAGGGACGATGACGATGCAGCCGGAACCTTATAAAATCAAGGTCGTGGAGCCGATTCACCTGCTTTCGCCCAGGCTGCGCGAGCAGAAGCTGGTGGATGCGGAATTCAACCTGTTCAAGCTTCTCGCCAAGGACGTCTACATCGATCTTCTGACCGACTCCGGCACCGGGTCGCAGTCGGACACGCAGTGGGCGGGCATCGTGCGGGGCGATGAATCGTATGCCGGCAGCCGCAGCTACGTGCGCTTCGAGGCCGCCGTGAAAACGATCTTCGGCTATCCGCACGTGATCGCCGTGCACCAGGGGCGGGCCGCCGAGAACGTGCTGTTCGGATCCATGCTCAGGCAGGGCTCGCTCGTTTTGGCCAACACCCACTTCGACACCACGCGCGCCAACGTCGAAGCGCTGGGCGCCGTGGCCATGGACCTGCCCACCCCCGAGGCCGGGGACACCGATCTGCTCTACCCGTTCAAGGGGAATATCGACCTGGCGGCGCTCGAAGAGGTTCTGGCCAGAGAGGGCGCGCGCGTTCCTTTGATCATCCTGACGGTCACCAACAACTCCAAGGGGGGGCAACCGGTCGCGATGGCGAACATCAAGGCGGTGCGCGCGCTGTGCGACCGCTTCGGCATACCGCTCATCTTCGACGCGGCACGCTTCGCCGAGAACTGCTACTTCATCAAGACCCGCGAGCCGGAGTACGCCGACAGGTCGCTTCTGGACATCGCGCGCGAGCTGTTCCGCCAGGGGGACGGCGCCGTCGTGTCGCTCAAGAAAGACGGGCTGGCCAACATGGGGGGCGTCGTGACGCTCAAATCCGCCGAGCTCACCGAGTTGGTCCGCACGCGCGAGATTCTTTACGAAGGCTACATCACCTACGGCGGCATGTCCGGTCGCGACCTCGAGGCGGCAGCCGCGGGGCTCGAGGAAGTCCTCGATTTCGATTACCTGGGACACCGCGTCGGCCAGGTCGAGTACCTCGGCAAGAAGCTGGAAGACCTCGGGATCCCGACGGTGCGCCCCTTTGGCGGTCACGCCGTCTTCATCGACGCGGGCAAATTCCTCCCGCACATACCCCCGTCGCAGTTCCCGGGACATGCACTGGCCGTGGCGCTTTACCGCGAAGGGGGAATCCGTGCCGTCGAGATCGGAAGCCTGATGTTCGGCACGGGCGACGCCCAGCCGACATTGGAACTCGTGCGCATGGCGCTGCCGAGACGGGTGTACACGCAGAGTCACCTCGACTACGTCGCCGACGTATGCTCGCGCATCAAGGCGAAGCGCAAAGAGCTGAAGGGATTCGAGATCACCTACGAAGCGCCGTTCCTCCGGCACTTCACCGCCCGGCTCCGCGAATTGACCGCCAGGTCCGAGCCGGTCGGCGCCTAAGGCGGTCGCGGCCGGCCGAAAGAGAGCGGCCATGCCGTTCAAGGGAACCCTGGTCAACGTTCTGGCGGTGGTGATCGGCTGCGTCATCGGCATGGCCATCGGCGACCGCCTGAGCGACCGATTCAAGTCCACCGTGCTCAGCTGCCTCGGGCTGGGCACCATCCTCATCGGCATAAAGCTGGCCGTCCTGACGGATCACCTCACCCTGGTCATCGGCGCCATTCTCTCGGGCGGCGTCATCGGCACGCTGCTCGATCTCGAAGGCAGACTCGAACGCCTGGCCGTGCACCTCAAGCGCGGCGTGAAATCCGATTCAGCCACGTTCGTCACCGGATTCGTTTCCGCCTCGCTGCTCTTCTGCGTAGGGCCGATGACCGTGATCGGATCCATTCAGGACGGCACCATAGGGGATGCTTCGCTGCTCTACACCAAGTCCATCCTCGACGGCTTTGCCTCCATCGCCCTGGCGTCCGGCCTCGGCGTGGGAGTCATGTTCGCAGGTTTGACCGTCCTGGTGGTGCAGGGGGGGTTGACGGCGGCGGGTGCGGCACTGGCGGATATCACGAGTTCCCAGGTCATCGTGGAAATGAGCGCCACCGGCGGTCTTCTGATCGTGGCGATAGGGCTTTACTTGCTGGACATCAAGAAGTTACCTCTAGCCAACCTGCTGCCGGCGCTGGTTGTCATCGTTCCACTCACCATGATCTTCGGCTAGGGACGGCCAAGGGAAGCTACGGATAAGTACATGACAGAAAAAGAGTTGGATCTCAGGTTGCTCTATTTCGGCCACGACGGGGCAGAAATCGCGCTTCTGACCGGGGCCCTCGACTCGGCCGAGATCCCCTACATACCCAAGCGCGATTTCGGGCTTCAGAGCCACGCCCCGGCGGTCTTCTATTCGCCGGGCACCGAGGTGAAGATCTACGTTTCGGGGGAGGACTGGGAGAGCGCGGTCGACCTGGCCCGAACGGTGCTGGGAGAGAGCTGGGCGGAGCCGAAAGACGAGTAGTCCGGGAGGTCACGACGGCGCCCGCCATGTTCAGATTTGCTACAGCGCTCCACCGACAAAAACCTTGACTCTACTGCGTTTGCACGTATACTTAGGCAGAAATCATCCGCACACGGGAGGCTCCATCGAGAGACGTTGTAAACGGTTTTGGCTGTAGTCAAGACGCAACCGGCGCCCAGGCGCCCAAAGCAAAGTTGGTGAACCGTTAGCAACGTCCATAGCAGGCTCTCTGTGCGCCTGCCGATGCACCAGACCAGGCCACCTCTCCATCGGTCCGGTATTTTCGTATCCCCAGCGTCCGTACATCGAAGCGGCGTTCGCTTTCTTTTGTGCGCCGTTCTCCTGGCCGGCCTGGCGGCGCCCGCCCCTGCGGTGACGCGCGGCCTGTTTGGCGATCTGGACCTGGTGCAGAGCACCGAGGATGGGCTTGATCTGGCCTTCGTCCCCGAGGGCTGGAAAGTGGATACGCTCGCGTCGGGGAGGATCGCGCCCGCCTTCCAGGGCGCTCAGTGGTCCACCGAACCGGGCGCGCCGGCACTCCCGGAGCGGAGCGTGCTCGTGGCGGTGCCGCCCGACGGCGACGTAACGGTGAACGCATCGGCCTCGGCGTGGCAAGCGCTCTCGTCCGGTTCGGTGGGCAGACTGCCCCTTTCCCCTCTGGCTCTGGCCCAGGGTTACGAAGCCGCCCAAGTTGCACCTCCGCTTCTGCGCTGGGAAGGCCCGTTCCGCGTGCGGGACGTGCGCGCGATTCGCATCTGGCTTGCACCGGTGCAACCGGCGGCCCGGGGACTTTCCGCCGCCGGGCGCATCGATGTGCAGGTCCGCTGGAGCGGCCGCGCATCCCCGGCGCCGACCGCCGCCGACGGCGTGTTCGCGCCGATCTATCGCCACGTCTTCCTGAACTCCGAGCAGGCGCAGGCGTTCGCCACGACACGGGCGCGCGGTGCCATCGACAATCCATTCGCAGGGTCGGCGTCGTGGTACAAGGTGTTCGTCACCACAGACGGTCCGCATCGGATCACGCGCACCGAGCTGGCGGCCGCCGGGTTCCCGGTCAACTCATCCGATCCGCGCAATTACCGGATGTTCTATGCGGGCGGCAAACCGCTGCCGGTTCCCAGCAGCCTGCCGCGTCCTCTTTTGACCGAAATCCCGATCGACATCACGGGCGCCGCGGACGGAAGCTTCGACGCCGGCGATGCCGTTTACTTTTTCGGCCAGGCGGCCAACCGCTGGGAGAACGAGGGGGGCGACGCCGTTTACCGCATTCAC
>Ga0326597_10002947_pt1 | contig 24954 bp, 20 predicted proteins | sample RVTome_12_FD_203789 | JGI IMG/M metagenome (GOLD analysis project Ga0326597, IMG submission 203789) | Soil microbial communities from uranium-contaminated site in the Upper Colorado River Basin, Wyoming, United States - RVT100D185 | ecosystem: Environmental > Terrestrial > Soil > Contaminated >... | reverse complement strand
TCCCCGCCGCGGGGAATGCGCTTTAGCTTGGCCAGAACAAAACCCGCCAGGGTCCGGTACTCGGAGGACTCTTCGAAGGGAATGTGATAATCCGATCTCAAGTCCTTCAGGAGCGCGGAACCCTGAACGACCAGGGAGCCGTCCGGAAGGCGTTCCACCGGACCCCGTTCTTCGCGGTCGTATTCGTCGCGAATTTCCCCCACGATTTCTTCGAGGAGGTCCTCGATAGTGGCGAGTCCCTCCACCTCGCCGAATTCGTTTACCACGATGGCCATGGCGATGCGTCTGCGCTGGAGGTCCTTGAGAAACTGGCTGATGGGCAAGGAGCCGGGGACGAAGAAGGGCGTGTGCAGATGGTCCCGGATCTCAAAGGTCTCTTTTTCTTGCAATGCGCGAAAAAGGTCCTTGTTGTAAAGAATCCCTACCACACGATCCATGGTTTCGTCGTATACCGGGATACGGGAGAATCCGCTTTCGACAAAGCTCTTGAGCACTTCATCCGGAGGGGTTTTAATTTCGATGGCGTGGATTTCCGTCCTCGGGACCATGACTGCTTTGACCGGGGTATCGACGAATTCAAAAACGCTATGGATCAACTCCTTTTCCGTTTCATCGAAGATCCCTCTGGCGGCGCCCTCGCGGATCAGTGACTTCACCTCTTCCTCGGAAACGAAGCTGGAACCGCCGCCTTCCTTCCCGCCGGCAAAGATCCACAACAGCACGTTACTCGACCCCGTCAGGATTCCGACAAAAAAGGAGGTGAGCCGCGCCAGCAGATCGATGGGCTGCGCTACAAAGAATGCGATCTGTTCTGAGTAGCGCAACGCAAGGGATTTGGGAAAAAGCTCCCCCAGGACAAGGGAAAAATAGGCGATGGGGAGGACCACGGAGACAATGGCTATGGATTCGCCCCATTCGGCCAACCAGGGAAGGTCGGCGGATTGGATGACGGGTTTCAAATACTGAACGGCGGCGGCCCCTCCAATGGCCGAGGCCAGGGTGCCCACGATGGTGATGCCGATCTGCACTGTGGCAAGGAAACGGTCCGGGTCTTCCTTCAAACGGGCCACCGCCACCGCCGAGGGCGCGCCCGTTTCCAGAAGGGCGTCGATTCGGGTTTTACGGGTCGCAATGATCGCTATTTCCGAGGCGGCGAAAAAGCCGTTGGCCAGGATCAGGCCGAAGATCAGCGCCGCTTCAATCCAAAAGGTCTCTAGGAACATAGAGGGATCTCCTGTGCTTTCAAGAGGTTCGCAGGGGTCGAAATTTGGGCCGGCGATTGATGATAGGGGTCCACGGGAAGACGGTGCCGGCGGGTGGGTCCACTCACAACACCTTATTTAATATCTATGTCCATGGGCAAAAAAATACAAGTCCCTCTTTCCAGGCCCCGAGGCCTGAAGTATGATGACCCGGTGGAATCCAAAAGTGGCTCTTCCCATTGGCTTTTTCCCCGCGAAAAGGCCCGCCCGGCCGTACCGGGCGAGCGGGCTACCCTTAGAGGAACCATTGCCAGGGTTACCTACCAGAATCCCGAGGGACCCTATACCGTGGCGCGATTGGAAGGGGACGGGCTTATGGGGGTTACCGTCGTGGGAGGGCTCTATCCCATCAGCCAAGGGGAAGAAGTCCAGGTCAGCGGACTCTGGAAAATGCATCCCCGCTATGGTCTCCAGTTCGAAGTTGAACGGTGGCAGAAGATCGAGCCGGCCACCCTGGAAGGCATCGAGAGGTATCTGGGGTCGGGATTGATTAAGGGTTTGGGGCCGGCCTTCGCCCGCCGCCTCGTCTCCCGATTCGGCCTGGACACGCTGCGGGTCCTTTCCCAGGAGCCCCGTCGCCTGCTGGAGGTGGAAGGCATCGGACGGGGACGCTGGAAAAAAATCCTCGATGCCTGGGAGAAACAAAAAGGCACCCAGGAGGCCATGGTCTTTCTCCAGGGACACGGCGTCAGCAGCGCCCTAGCCCTGAGGATCTACCGGGCCCTGGGGCCCGATACCATCTCCAAGGTAAGGGCCAACCCCTACTCTCTCGCCTATGACGTTAACGGCATAGGGTTTATCATCGCCGACCGGATCGCGCAGGCGCTGGAGGTCAAGAGGGACGCCCCCCTGCGGGTGGAGGCCGGAGTCCTCCACGTGCTGCAGAAATTCTCCGAGCAAGGCCACTGCTTTGTGCCTTTACACTCCCTCAAGGCCAATGCCGCGGCCCTTCTGGGTTCAGAGGTCGAGGAGGCCGGGGTGGAGGACGCCGTGCGCAGCCTGGCCGGTAATGGGCGGGTGGTTGTGGAGGAAACGGACTTCGAGGGTTCCGCCCGGGTTTATCCGCGCCAGCTTTACCAGGCGGAAGTCAACGTCGCCTGCTCGGTGCGCGGTCTGCTCACCACGCCTTCCAGCCTGTCCAGTGCGGGGGGAACCTGGACCCTGGAGGAGGGTGGCGCTCCCCTGGACTTATTTTTGGAGGAAAAGCAGCGGGACGCGGTTCTTCAGGGGGTCACCCATAAGGTCTCGATAATTACCGGCGGTCCGGGCACAGGGAAAACCACCCTCCTAGTCCATCTGCTGCGTCTATTTCGCAACCGTAAGGTATCCTTCGCCCTGGCGGCACCCACGGGCCGGGCTGCCAAAAGAATGGGCGAGATGACCGGAGAGGAGGCCAAGACCATTCACCGGCTCCTCGAATACAATCCAAGGACGGGCGGCTTCCAGCGCCATGGCAAGACCCCCCTGGATGTCGATGTGGTCATCATCGATGAAGCCTCCATGGTGGACGTCACCCTTATGGACCATCTACTGCGGGCCGTCAGACCCGAGAGCCACCTCTTGCTCATCGGCGACGTGGATCAGCTTCCCTCCGTGGGTCCGGGCCATGTGCTTCAGGATATGATCGAATCCGGCGTGGTGCCAGTGGTGGTGCTGAGCCACATTTTTCGCCAGACGGGCGAGAGCCTGATCGTGGTTAACGCCCATCGTATTCTTCGTGGCGAGAACCTTGAGCTAGGCAAGGACAGGCCCGATGCGGACTTTATTTTCATTCAGCGGGAGAGCCAGGAGGATATCCTGCGCACGGTCAAAGAACTGGTCAAAGAACGCATTCCCCGCTTGCTCGGGGCGGAGCCGAGCCAATCGGTCCAGGTCCTGAGCCCCATGAACCGGGGGGTTCTGGGCACCATCAACCTGAACCAGGAACTCCAGGGTCTACTGAATCCCGGCGGCAGGTCCGTCGAAGGTGCGGCGGGACTGTTCCGGCTGGGAGACAAGGTCATGCAGCTCAGAAACAATTACGACAAAGGAGTCTTTAACGGCGACCTGGGGTGGATCCGGGACGTCAATGGTGAAACCGAAAAGATCGCGGTGGACTTCGACGGCATCCGACTGGGCTACGGTGTCGACGAACTCGATGAGCTGGGCCTGGCCTACGCGACATCCGTTCACAAAAGCCAGGGGAGCGAATATCCCGCCGTCGTGATCCCCCTGCATACCGCCCATTATCCCATGCTGCACCGCAGTATCCTGTACACCGCGGTGACGCGGGGAAAGAAGCTCGTGGTGCTGGTGGGCAGTCAAAAAGCCCTGTGGATGGCCGTCAGGAACGTCCGGGTGGAGCGTCGCTTTACGGCCTTGCGGGAAAAGCTGACGGTCCGTTAACCCGAGTTGCCTTGCGGTATCGCCCGGGACGCTTTCCTGCGGTTGACCGTGGATTGCTTATCGGCTATTCAAGCAGGGATGATTCCTTCCATCTTGGCGGCCTGTCGTGAGGGAAAGCCCTTGAACAGGGATGAGGCCCTTTTCCTTTCCTCGGTCCAGGGGGAAGAGTTGGCCCCTGTCCTGGAGACGGCTGCGGATCTCCGCGACCGGCACAAGGGGAAGACCGTCACCTTCTCTCCCAAGGTATTTATTCCCCTGACCAACCTGTGCCGTGATTTCTGCGGGTATTGCACGTTTCGCAAATCCCCCCAGGATCCAGGGGCGAAAACCCTGACGCCGGAAGAGGTCCTGGAGGTGGTGCGGCGGGGAAAACGGTTGGGTTGCACGGAGGTCCTCTTCAGTCTGGGGGATCGGCCCGAGGCCATATTCCCCGAGATGCGCGAATTTCTCACCCGCAGAGGGCACCAGCGGACATTGGATTACCTTTACGAGGTTTGCGCGGCGGTGCTCGAAGAGACCGGGCTGCTGCCCCATTCCAATCCCGGCCTCATGGGGCGCACGGATTTGAGCCGCCTGAGGGAGGTAAACGTCAGTCTAGGCCTGATGCTGGAAAACCTGAGCCACCGGTTGCTCCGACCCTGGGGGCCGCACTTCAATGCCCCGGACAAGAAGCCGTCATTGCGCTTGAAGACCATTGAGGAGGCGGGAAAGCTCCGCATCCCCTTCACCACGGGGATACTCATCGGCATCGGGGAGAACTGGCCCGAACGGATCGACTCCTTGATCGCCATTCGGGAGATGCACGAGCGTTACGGCCACGTCCAGGAAGTCATCGTGCAAAACTTCCGGTCCAAACCCGCGACTCCCATGAGCGCCTGGCCTGAGCCCGCGCCGGAAGAGATGGTGAAGACTATTGCCATGGCACGGTTGATTCTCGGCGGGGAAATGAATATTCAGGCCCCTCCCAACTTGCACCCGAACGGTTACGAGCGCTACCTCGCCGCGGGAATCAACGATTGGGGCGGCGTTTCCCCCCTGACGGCTGATTTCATCAATCCCGAGGCGCCGTGGCCCGCCCTGAGGACCCTCGCCGAAAACACCGCGCGGGCCGGCTTCGTGTTGAAGGCCCGGCTGCCGATTTATCCGGAGTTCATCTCCAAGGGCGAAGTCTTTATCGCGCCGTCCCTGAGATCCCGCGTCGAGCGGTTTTGCGGCGAGGACGGGCTGGTGAAATACGAGGAAAACCATGGTCCAGCACCCGGCGCTGTTTGAAGTCGATGATCCCGAGGACAGGTTGAGAGTCCTGCTCCCTGGCGTAAAAGCGCCGGTAAAACGGATCGTGGAGCAAGCCCTCGAGGGCCGTGAAATAGACGAGTCGGAGGCCCTGGTCCTGTGCCAGGTGGAGGGTGCGGAGCTGGCCGCCCTGGCTGCGGCGGCAGATCTGCTGCGGCGCCGCAAGGTGGGAGACCGGGTAACCTATGTGGTCTGCCGCAATATCAATTTCACAAACGTTTGCTATGTGGGGTGTAAATTTTGCGCTTTCAGCACAGGCCCCCATGGCCCCGACGCGTGGGATCATCCGTTGGAGGAAGTCGGGCGCCGGGCGGAGGAGGCCTGGGATCGTGGAGCCACCGAGGTCTGTATGCAGGGGGGGCTACCGCGGAATATGGCCCCCGGTTATTATCGGGACCTGCTCCATGCCATCAAGTCGCGGGTTCCCAGGATCCACATCCACGCCTACTCCCCCATGGAAGTGACCTACGGAGTGGAATTGACCGGCCTTGCACTGCGGGAGTATCTCTTGAGTCTGCGGGAGGCGGGTCTGGGCAGTCTTCCGGGTACGGCTGCGGAGATCCTGGACGATGAGGTGCGGCGGGTCCTGTCAAAGAACAAGCTCAGCGTGGCCCAGTGGGTCAAGGTCATTACCACGGCCCATGGCCTGGGAATTCCCACGACGTCGACCATGATGTACGGCCACAGGGAAACGGGAGCCCATTGGGTCCGGCATATGCTCTTGCTTCGGGAGATTCAAAAGGAGACGGGCGGGTTCACGGAGTTTGTTCCGTTGGGTTTCGTCCACCAGCGCACCGCGCTCTTCCAGCAGGGCCTGGCGCGCCCGGGTCCGACGCCCGAGGAACACATTCGCGTTCATGCCCTGGCACGGGTTCTCTTAAACGATTGGATTCCCAATCTCCAAGTCTCGTGGGTCAAGATGGGGCGAGCCATGTCCCAGATGTGCCTGCGCTCCGGGGCCAATGACTTCGGGGGCACGCTCATGGAAGAAAGCATCTCGCGACTGGCTGGTTCGGAAGAGGGGCAGTTGCTGTGGCCCTTTGAGTTCCGCCGGCTGATCCATGAGATCGGGCGGACCCCGGCTCAAAGGTCGACAACGTATAAGATCCTGCGCGCCTGGGAGGGCAAGGGAATCCTCACACCGCGGGAAGCCGCGCATGGTGTCGAGGGTCAAGAGGAAATGCGGCTTCCGTGCGAGCTGTAGGGCATGATCGTACTGCTCACGGGGGGAACCGGAGGCGTCAAACTCGTTGAGGGATTGAGCCTCGAGGTTGAGCCGGCTGAACTGGTGGTTGTCTGCAACACGGGTGATGACCTGGTTGTTCACGGCCTCTACGTGGCCCCGGACCTGGATACCGTAGTCTATACTCTGGCGGGGGTTGTGGATCGCACCAAAGGTTGGGGCGTCCAGGATGACACCTTTGCGACTCTTGGACGGTTGGGTGAGCTTGGAGAGCAAACCTGGTTTCAGCTGGGGGACAGGGATCTCGCCACCCACCTGATCCGGACCCAACTCTTAAGGGATGGGCTGAGCCTCTCTCAAATCACGGAGCGTCTCGTACGGGCCCTTGGAGTCCGGGCCCGCATCCTTCCCATGTCCGACGACAGGGTTGCAACGAGGATCGTGACGCCAAAGGGAGAACTCTCCTTTCAAGAGTACTTCGTCAGGGATCAATGGGCGGATCCGGTGCGGGGCATCGCTTTTACCGGGGCTCCACAGAGTCGACCGGCACCGGGGGTGCTGGAATGCATCGGGGATGCCCGGGCCGTTATCCTCTGCCCGAGCAATCCCGCGACAAGCCTGGGGCCGATCCTGGCGGTGCCGGGAATCCGGGACGCGCTGCACCGAACGGCGGCTCCCGTAGCCGCGGTGAGCCCCATGATCGGATCCATGCCCTTCAGCGGCCCGGCGCACAAGTTCATGGCCCACCTGGAGGTCGAGGTGTCCTCCTTCGGAGTGGCCCGCCTCTATAGCGACTTCCTCGATTTGCTTCTCGTTTCCCATGAAGACGGGCCGCTCATGGGGCGCATCGAATCCATGGGGATCCGCACTGCCGCCACTTCCATCTCCATGCACACCCTTGAGGACAAGCGGCGTGTGGCGCGTGAGCTGCTGCGATTGATATGAAAGCCTCGGTTGTTGTCCCCGCCAAGGGGTTCACCCATGCCAAGCGACGGTTGGCATCTCACCTGAGCGCTCGAGAACGCCGGGCAGTGGCCGAGGCCATGCTCCGTCACGTCCTGGAACAGGTCCGCTTGTCCCGTGGCGTGGACGAAACCTTCGTAGTAACCGCCGATGCCGAGGTGGCCTGCTTGGCTCTTTCTCTGGGGACTCAGGTGATACCCGAACGGGAAGAGACGGGAGAGTCCCGTGCGGTAAGTCTTGCTCTGGACGAATTGGGCCGCAGCGGTGTCCGGGGTGTTCTGGTTATTCCGGGAGACCTGCCCCTGCTGCAATCGGTTGACATCGAGTTTGTTTTGGACGAGGTCCCGCAAGCCAGCGCAGCGGTGCCCTTTGCCCTTTTGGTCCCGTCTCGGGACAGGATGGGAACCAATGGCCTGTTTCTCACTCCCCCCGGCGTGATTCGGCCCCAGTTCGGACACGACAGCTTCTGCAGGCACTTGAGCGAGGTTTCCGCCAAGGGGATTCCCTTCAAAGTGTTGGAGAACCGGCGGATCGCCCTGGATGTCGACGAGCCGTTGGATTTGGAGCATACGCGCGCCGAGACCAACGGCGGCGGCTCTTCGGGTGCGAGTCCAACGTGGACCGGGGCATGAACCGGCTGGAGATTCTGGGGTTGGAGGGGATCGGCGAGGTGGTCCCGGGGTGCCGCGTCGGGAAAATGATTCATGAGGCCTGCCTGCGTCTCGGCCTGCGCATGATCGAGAGTGACGTCTTGGTCATCGCCCAGAAAATCGTCTCCAAGTCAGAAGGCCGCCTTGTGCGATTGGACAGCGTCATTCCCTCGCCGCAGGCCGAGAAACTCTCGGTTCAACTGGTCAAGGACGCGCGCTTGCTGGAGGTTATCCTGGGGGAAAGCCGACGTATTATCCGAACCGGCCGGGGAGCCATCATCGTGGAAACCCATCATGGTTTTGTCTGTGCCAACGCCGGTGTGGACCTTTCCAACGTCGGCGGAGGGCAAGTTGCGCTGCTGCCCGCTGACCCTGATGGATCGGCGGGGCGGATCAGGGAGGAAATCCGAGGGTTCGAGGGGGTGGCCCCGGGAGTGATTATCAGTGATTCCTTTGGCCGTCCCTGGCGCCTGGGGACCACCGACGTTGCCCTGGGTATGGCCGGCCTCAAACCGTTTAGGGATTACCGCGGACAGCTGGATCCCTACGGCTATGAGCTCCGGGGATCCGTAACTGCCTTGGGAGACGAGGTCGCTTCCGCAGCGAGCCTCGTTATGGGGAAAACTGACCGTATCCCCGTGGTTCTAGTGCGGGGCCTGGCAATGGAACGGGGCGGGGGTTCGGCCAGGGAGCTGTTGCGTCCCGAGGACGAAGATCTCTTTCGCGACTTTTGAGACCCACCACATGGCTGAAGAAATTTCCATCGCCATTGTCGGCGGCACCGGCGCCATGGGCACGGCCCTGGCCCACAGGCTGGCTATGCCGGGCATCAAACTCATTATCGGCTCCCGCGATCCGGCCCGGGCCAGGGCTGCAGCGGAGTCGCTTGGGGAGTCGCTGGCCGGGGAAAAACCGGAGGGCAAGAGCAATGAGGCGGCCGTCAGGGACGCGGAGATCATCGTTGTCGCGGTTCCCTACGAGGGGCACGCTCGCACCCTTACAGAACTCAAAGGAGAGATGGGAGATAAAGTCGTCATCGACACCGTTGTCCCCCTGGAAAAAGGGCGCCCCTTTATACCTCGCGCCGGCTCGGCCCTGATGGAGGCGCAGGAAATATTGGGCCCCGGGGCCCATTTAGCAGGCGCCTTTCATCACGTGTCCGCGGTGGATCTCCTGGTCGTGGATGCGCCCTTGGGCGACGTGCTGGTTTGCGGGGACAGCGCCTGGGCGAAGCAAAAGACCATGGCGCTGATCGAGAGGATCGGGGCCCGTCCCCTTGACGGCGGCCCGGCACGCCATGCCTATATTATCGAGGGTATGACGGGCGTGCTGATTTATCTTAACCGCAAGTACAAATCCAAGCATGCAAGCTTGAAAATTACCGGTATTCCGGATTAAGCGGGGGGGCGCGATGCGCGGGGGCTAGGCCCGGGAAATGGCCTCGACGCCTTTGGGGGTAACGATCCAGCGGTCTTCCAACTGGGCTTCCATGAGGCTATGGGCCGGACCGTTTTCCTGGGGTTTCGCACGTTCGATCCACCCCTGGGAGGACAGGTGTTCGACAAACTTCTCGGTGGCATCGCTGTGGTTTTTGATGATGGAATTGAGCCGGGAAAATTGGCCGCGCCACTGTGTCTCGGTCTCGATGTAGTTCTGAATGCGCCACTCGTCGAAGCTATCGGCGCGTCCGTCGGGGCCAATGGCCAAACTCAGCTGTTCCCCGGATTTTGAGTTATAGAAATCCACTCCCCAGCCGCGAAAGACATAGAGCCATTCCGGCGCCTTCTTGAGATTCCCAAAGTGGTTCTGTTCTTTTTTCAGGCGAACTTCGAGTCCCTGATACAGCCACTGGCTTGACGATAGGCCGTCTTGGGCCGCGCACTGGCCCGCAAGCTCTTTGGCCCGTCTAGCGAGCTGGTTGCAGGCCTTGAGAAACTCCAGGGCGTTGCCCTCTACGGTCTGCTTCGGCAGGCTCGGACGCAGGGTCAGCACCAGGCGGATACCATTACTGATTTGGCTATGGGTAAAGGGCTTGGTAATGTAACCATCGGCCCCCAAGCCGTAACCTCCTGAAACATCTTCGTATTTATCAAGGGAGGTCAAAAGAATAATGGGGATGGACGAGGTCCCGGGATTTTCCTTGAGCCGCGTCATGACCTCGTCGCCACCCATTTCAGGCATATTTCGGTCCAAAAAAATCATATCCGGCCTGGTTTCTTTAACGCAGGCCAGGGCTTCCAAACCGTTGTTTGCAGACTGTACGTTGTAACCTTCTTTTTCCAACATCATCGTAACGATATTGATGATGTCCGGTTCGTCGTCCACAACAAGGATCTTCTTTTCGGAGTCCATACTTAAAAATTCTACTTGCCTCCCCCAATCCTGTCAACTGATTAAAAAACAGTACTTTTCCCGTTTCCCACAGCACAAAGGATTCCCCCGGGATTGGCTCCGGCTAGGCGCCTTTCGTTTGAATAAGCTCGATTTTATAGCCATTGGGGTCTTCAACAAATGCGATCACGGTTTCTCCGTGTTTCATCGGCCCCGGCTCGCGCACCACCTTGCCTCCCCGGCCCCGGATGTCATCACAGGTCTTGTAAATATCGTCGACACCGACGGCGATATGGCCGAAAGCGTTGCCCAAATCGTACCGATGCGTGTCCCAGTTGTAAGTCAATTCAATAACGCTTTGTTGGTCCTCCGCACCGTACCCGATAAATGCCAGGGTGAATCGACCTGCCGGATAATCCCTTTTTCTGAGGAGCTTCATCTTCAACAGGCTGCAGTAGAAGTTGACCGATTCGTCCAGATCGTTGACACGAATCATAGTATGGAGAATTCTCATGCGGAGCCTCCTGAAACAGCGGCTTTTTCCGCGAGCTTATATCGGAGCCGTCCATGGAGCAAGGACTTTGCCGCTGAGGAGTCGATCGGTGCGGCGGCGGGTTCCCCTTTGCATTAAACCGGAGCGGAATCGGAACGGGTCATTGTTCCTGGAAAGTATCGGGTGGAATGATGGGCTCTTATGAGAAATTCACTTATTCTGTTCAAAACCTGTGGATAACCCGCGGTGCCGTCTTAAGGGAAAGCGCAAAATAGCTGGCGGCAGCTAATTGCCTAACGAGTAATCGCGATAAATTTCGGTTAATCAGCAACTTGGCAATGATCAACTTCCCGGGCAGTAGGCGGAGGACTATTTTTCCTTGTCGAAGTTGGCAAGGAAGGATCGAAGGCGGGACTTGCGCGGGCCTTTCTCCATGGGATTGTTCTCTAATTCTCTCACTTTATCGGGCATCGACTGTTTGATCATGTGGACTTCCATTTCCTTGGCTTTGAGAAGCGTGTTGCGCTGCTCCAATTCGGCTCGGAGCCCTTCCAGTTCTCCCATAATCTGCTGCTGTTCAAATCCCTCTCGTTTGAGTTTTTCCAGAAGGTCCTCTTTTTCTCTGAGCTGGTATTCCAGGTCATTGATCTTGCGGCTCAGGTTCTCCTCTAACTGCTGTGCATTTCCCTCCCGTTCCTGAAGGGCATTCTCCCTTTCCTGAAGCTGAGATTCCAGGTTCGCCGCCTTATGCTCCATCTCGGTTCGCGCACTGTCGGTGTCGCTGTCGTGTCGCTCCAGGAGGGCGTCCTTCCTGCCCAGCTGTTCTTCCAGGTCATAGATCTTCGCGTTCAACGCTTCTTCCAGCTGCTTGGTGTTGTCTCCATTTTCCAGTAGGGCTTCTTTCTGGCTGAGCCTGCCTTCCAATTCCTGAACCTTGGCGTTCAACGCTTCCTCAATCTCCTTGGATTTTTCCTCCCGTGCCCGCAAGGAGTCCTCTGTGTCCAGGAGTTGCGCCTGCAGCTCGGCGGCGCGGCTTTCCAGGCCCGATACATCGCCATTGGTGTGCTCTACCCGCTGTTCCAGTATCAGTTCTTTCTGTTTGACCTGATCTTCCAGGTCGACGATCCTCCCGTTCAGGGTCTCTTCCAGTTCCTTTAGGGCTGCCTCCTTGCGCCGCAGGATCTCCGCCTTTTCCTCCAGCTGGGTCTGAAGCAGGGCGGCCCGGGACTCGGCGTCCAGCTTCTGTTCCTCGGATTGGTACACTTCCGTCATGGCCTTGCTCTCGGCCTCCTTGATTGCCGATTCCATCTTGTCGATGCGCTTGAGCAGCGCCTTTCTGAGATTGGCCATCTCGGGGCCCGCAAAAGGCTGCCCCATGGATTGGGAATCGGGAACGAAAAAGGCGTAAAGGGTAAGGCCTCCGATGGCCAACCCGAATACGGAATAAAACGCAACGGCTATGGGATTGCCGTCAATCAGGGCGAGGATATCGGTGCGGTAGAGGTGAAAGAGCCAGTAGAGGACAAAGAGGTAAATACAGATAACCGCAAATTTCCCCCTATGGGCCAGCATCATGGACGCGGCCAAGGTAACGCAGAGGATGATCTGCCAGGCTGGTATAACGACTTGAAAGAAAAGAACTTTTTCCATGGGGCTGTCTCTGGGACAGGAAAATCCAGGGCCTAACGATGCAATCGCCGTGCCAAGGATTCCGAGCCTGTGAGAGGAGATCCACCAACCTGGGGGGACCGGCCGTGCGCCGGTGCGAGGTTGTTAAAAGGCTTTTTAATAACTGTTGTCGAGGGCCGGTCGCGGCGCTCGACTCGCCAAGGGCCTTGGTTTGATCGCTTACCCGTGGGTAGTTTTTAGTGTCGTCTTTCGATGTTGGCCAAAAAGGATACCAACCTGGACTTGCCGGGTTTGTGCGCTCGCTGCGACTGAAGGACTTTTTCAAGCTCCTTTACCTTCTCCTGCATAGCCTGCTTGATCATCTTGATTTCAACATCCTTTGCCGCCAGCATGGTTTCCCGTTCCCGGAGTTGATCCCTGAGTGTATCCGTGTCGTGGTCAGTGGATTCGCTGTTGGCTGGCGACCCGTGCCGCAAGCTGACCACTCCGGAGCCGTTGCCCGTGCCATCCCATACTTTGTCGGAAACCACCACATCCTCCTCCCTGAGGGTAACGAAGCTTTCCGGGTTGGCTCCAAGCGCCGACATCTTTTCCCTCAGATCGTCCAGCTCGACCTGGGAGCTGAGGAGAAGCGATTCCTTTTCGGTCAAGCGGTCCTCCAGCTCTTGAATCTCCGCGTTGAGGCTTTCCTCCAGTTGCTGCATGTTGTTCTCTCTGTTGCGGAGGTCTTCCTCCCTTTCTTGGAGCCTTGCCTCCAGGCCGGTGCTGTCCAAATTCCGCTGTTCTTTGAGATTTGCAATTTCCCTCGCGCGTTCTTCCAGCAGCCCCTCCTTGAGCCCGGCCAATTCCTCGAGGTCCTTGATGCGGGCCTGCATCTCGTTCCCTGCTTTCCTCTGTTCCTCCAGGGTCCCCGCCTCGGTCTCCGTATGCTGCTGCAAACTGGCGATTTCCTCCTTAAGTTCCTCCTGGAGCATGTCCTTTTCCCGTAGCCGATCTTCGAGCTCCCGAAGGGCTGCTTGAAGCCTTTGTTCTTGTTCCCGGGATGCGGACCCTTGGGCACTCGAGGCTTCGTCCTTCTCCTGGTAATCGCTTGAGAGCCTCGTTGATTGCCCGTCTCTGTTTTGTTCGAGTCCGGACAGGGTGGCGCCGGCCTGCTCGAGCAGCGCGTTCTTCTCCTTGACCTGTTCTTCCAGGTCGCAGATCCTAGCGAGTAGTGCTGCTTCCGTCTCCTTGAAGCCTTCCCCGAAATCGGTCCTGGCAGGTTCCTTAAATTTCCCGAGCGCCGCTTGGGCTTCTTCCAGGAGGCCCTCCTTTTCTTTCAAGCGTCTTTCTAGTTCCACGACCTTGGCTGCCGGCTCGCCGTGCGCTTCACTCGCTTGCGGTCCGGTAGCGGAATCCATGGCAGGGTCCTGCGTGACCCTCGAGAGTTCCGCCTGCCGTACCTCGAGGAGTCTCTCTTTTTCCGCCAGACGGTCTTCCAGCTCTAGAATCTCCGCGCTCAGGCTTTCTTCAAGTTGTTCAAGGGTGGTTTCCCTGGACCGCAGAACGCCCTCTTTTTCCTCCAGCAGGGATTCGAGGCGAGACACCTTGGCTTCCGCTTCCTGCCGGAGGGCCTCCTCCTTTTGCCAATCCAGGGAGGAAGAGGCCTCGGCTTCCCTCAAGGCGGCCTCGACCTTTTCGATCCGACTTAAGAGCGTCTGCTTGAGCTCCAGGATATCCGCGCTCAAGGTGGCGATGCGTCGACCTTCTTCGTCTTTGGGAAACTCCATATCTATAGCCTTCCCTCTCCAGCCTTCAAGGGCGCCAAGCTTATTGAATAGGGAATTAGAAAGCAAGCCTTTGGAATTGGGGGCGGATAACGATGTAGCGAAAATCGTACCAATAGGACGGGACGCGTTTTGCAGGGCTTTTATGCTCCTTCAAGTCCTCACAAGCGCCAAAAAATACCAATTCGTGCATTCACGTACAAATTTGGCCGTTTCCCGCGGTCACGGCACCGGGAATAGGGACGGACCTTTAGGCTCCAGGAGCCGCCATCCCTCCACAGGATCATGGCTGATGCGCACCAGGGCGCATGGGTCCACGTGAAACGAGCGGTATTGATTGAGTGGGGTCCCCGTGACCCGGCAGAGAATGGCGAGCATGGGGAATTGATGACTCACCACAAGCACCCGCTCTTTGGGGCCGTGGTTTTGTTGGATTCGCTCCATAGCGTGCCACGCCCTGTCCTCGACTTCCGTAAGCCTCTCACCCCCGGGGATGAGCAGCTCGGCGGCGCGACGTTGCCAATCGGCAATGAAGGCTGGAAAGGAGGCCCGGATCTCCAAAAAGGTGAGGCCTTCCAGATCTCCGTGATTGAGTTCGCGGAAATCGTGATCCGTGACAACGTCTAACCCGTGTGGCTCGCTGACGATGCGTGCCGTTTCCACGGCCCGCTGCAGGCTGCTGCAATAAACCGCATGGATCTTCTCCGCGCTGAGGGTGAGGGCGGCCTCGCGTGCCTGCCGGAGGCCGGTTTCGTTGAGATGAATGTCCGTGATGCCCTGGCACCGCTTTTCAAGATTCCACTGGGTCTCTCCATGACGCAAGAGTAGAATCTCCATGCCGTTGTTCCCGTAATGCTGAAAACGCGCCTGGGTTATCCCGCCATGAGGTTTTGTGTTTCGACCTCGATATTCGCCGCCGCCTTGAGGCTGGTCACAAATCTTTCGAGGACCCTTTGCCTCCGCTCCTCCAGAGCGGTTTCGAGAAGGGTGTCCTTTTCCTTTTCGAAGTCTTCCATGTCTACTCCCTGGCTCTCCTTGAACGCGAACAGGTAAAGGGCGTCCTTCTGGCTATAGAGCTTATCGGGGATGGGATTGCCGGCAAAAAGCGGTAGGCCGCCCGGCTGGATATCATCCAGGCTGCCGACCTTGGGGATACGAAGATTGCTCCTGGGGAAAAAACCGGTTTCTTCCAGGGGGAGGCTGTGCTCCTTGGCGAGCTCCGCCAGGTCCTTTTTCTCTTTGAGCTCGGCGAGTAATGCGTCCCCTTTTTCCCGCGCCATTTCCATGGCCTTTTTTTCTTTGACCTGCCGCGTCACGTCACCCCGGATAGCCTCCAGGGCCGGGAGCAACGGTTCCTTTCGCTCTTTCAATTGGATTAGATAGGCGGCCTTGGGGCCCTCCACGACGGAGCTGATCTCTTCCGGCGCGAGGCCAAAGGACGTGGTGTAAAAGGCGTCTACGGGCCCCACGTCCTTGATCCCCTCGTTGCTTTTAAAAAACGGCGGGGTCTTTGTGGATAGCTCTCTCTCCTTGGCAAGGGCGGCGAGGGAGACGCCGTTCAGTGCCCGGGCGCGGTCCGTTTCGGCGGCCTTCACGGCTTCCTCCCTGCCGCGTTCGTCCCCAAGGGACTTTCGTATCTTTTCCTCCGCCTCCTTGAGGGTCTCTGTTTTTTCCTCGCGGACACCTTCCAGTTTGAGGAGGTGGTAGCCAAAAGAGGTCTTAACCGGGTCGCTGATCTCTCCCGGCTTCAGGCCAAAGGCGACCTCCTCGAGAGCTGGTAGGAGCTCTCCCTTGGTTAGAAAGCCGACTTCGCCCCCGCGGGAGGCCGTGGGGTCTTCCGAGTACTCCTTGGCCAGTTCCGCAAAGTCCTTGCCCCCTTTGGCCTCCTCAAGCACATTCTGGGCCTTGGCGCGCGCCTCCTCCGTTGTCTCGGGGCTGGCGTTGGGGGGGAACCGAATTAATATGTGGCGTAGCTTGACCGCCCGTTTCTGGTGGAATTTCGTGTCCCGGTAAAGATTGTAGTACTCTTCGACGTCTTTCTCGCCGACCTGAACCTTGGCGGCAAAGTGAGCGTGCGGGTAGGCCAGGTACTCCACCCGGACCTTGGCCGGTTCCTTCAATGTCTCTTTGTTCCCGTCGTAGTAGCTCTGCAATTCCTGCGCCGAGACTTCGGCCTTCAAGACAAAGTCCTTTATCGCAAGACGGATGAAACGAAGATTGATCTTCTCGTTTTCCAGGCGGTAGCGCTCGCGAACCTCAGCCTCGCTGACGCGCACGGAGTCCCGCATCACGTCGAAGAGCTTTTGAATAAGCAACTCGTCTCTCCGTTCCGCCTCGAATTGAGCGGGCGTCATGCGTTGATAGCGTAGAAAACGGAGATAGAGATCTTTGTCAAAACCCTTGTCGTTCTGAAAGACCGTGTTGGCGGCGATGCTATCGCTTAATTCCAGGTCCGTAACTCTGAGCCCGATGCGTCGGGCTTCCTGTACCAGGAGGCGGTTTTGAATCATGTTGTCGAGAAGGGCCATGCGAAGGTTTAAGGTGTCCATGGCCTCCCGGGGCCGGTTGCGGTAAGTCTGCATGAGTCTCAAAAAGCGCGTCTCCAGTTCCCGGCTGCTGATGGTCTCGCCGTTCACCTCGGCGATGGTTCCCAAGGTCGGGTCGGGCTGGAGACTCCCGGCTCCAAAATATAGGGCGAAAACAGCGACGAGCACGCCGATCATGAGCAGGATGGACCACGACCGCTTTCTCTTGCGCAAGAAATCAAGCATGAAAGAACTCCCCCTCTAATCTTCCAGGCACAACGCTTCAGGATAGGGAATCCCCCTTTCCATTGCAACAATGCGGGGTGTTCCGGCCTTGACACCCGGGAGGCGGCGACCTAAGATCCGGGCCGCTAGGGTTGGCAAAGTGGGGAGGGGGCTTGGGCGCAGGGGGCCTCAAAGCGTGGCGCCGGATAGGAGCGCTCCTTCAAGAAGAGCATTTCCCGGTGGAGGATAGATGATGGCGACATGTAAGGCGGCGGTCTTTTTAGGGGCCGGCCGGCCCCTCGAGATCCAGGAGTTTCCCATCCCCGATCTTGAGCCGGGCGCTGTGCTCGTGAAGATGGACATGGCGGCGGTGTGCGCCACCGATGTCCATAATTGCCACAACCCGGCTTGGCCCCATCCGATGATTTTTGGCCACGAGAACATCGGCGTGATTGACCGCTTGGGCAAGGGCATTGATCGAGATGTGCTGGGGCAACCGTTGAAGGAGGGCGACCGCATCATTTTCCGCTCCACGCCCTGCGGCCGGTGTTTCAATTGCTCCATCGGAGAGAATTGCCAGGTCGTCAAAACCTACGGTTTCATCCCCTGTGACAAGCCGCCCCATCTCAGGGGAGGCTTCGGCCAGTATCTCTATCTTGATCCGACGCCTTGGCTTCTTCGCGTCCCCGACGCTTTGTCCAATGACCGGGCTCTCCTGAGCGTCATCGGCAATCACACGGTGCTAAACGGCATCGAGCGAATTGGGGGTATCGGCCTGTCCGACACGGTAGTCGTCCAGGGGGCCGGTCCCATCGGTATGGGAGCGCTTACCCAGGCCCGGGTGGCGGGGGCTTATAGCGTCATCGTCGTCGGCGCCCCGCCATCGCGCCTCGCCTTGGCCCGGGAGATGGGAGCGGACGAAACCATCGACCTGGAACGGTACCCGGAGCCCGAGGCGAGGGTTGGGAGGGTGCGGGAGCTCACGCGCGGGCGCGGCGCCGACGTGGTCATCGAGTGCTCTGGAGGAGACACGGCCTTTCAGGAGGGTCTGGAAATGGTCCGGGTGGCGGGAAAATACCTCGTGATCGGGCAACTGCGGGACCAGGCGCGATTTCCGATCGCTCCGTCGCTGATCACAAGGAAAGTGCTCCGATTGAACGGTGTCATCTCCTCCAGGCCGCATCATATCATCCGCACCGTGCAGATGATGGAACGGGCAGTCAGGTACCCCGTGGAGAAACTGATCACCCACCGTTTCCCCTTACACGAAGTCAACCGGGCGTTTAAATTCCACGAGACCTGGGAGGCCATGGTCGCCGTGGTTCTTCCCAACGCGTGACCCGGACCCGGGCGCCGGCAAGCCGCACCCGGAGTGACGGCTTTTTCCGGCGCTTGAAGCGAGAACCGGCCGGGACCGTCGTTTGACAGGTCCCCAGGACGGTATTAGATTCCCTGGAGCGTGGGGAAATTCCATTCTGAGAATGTGTATAACGATAGGCTCTAACGGAGGATCGTCCGGTGCCGCCACTACTGCTCAGTGAAAACGACGTTCGTTCGGTCTTGACCATGGAGGACAATCTGAAGGCCCTGGAGAGCGCCTACAAGCAGGAAGCCGAGGGAGCGGCATCCTATCGCCCCAAGGCGACGGTCTACGTGGGGGGGAAGTACGGCCATGCCATGACGCATGTCACCAGCCTGGGAGGGCTGCGCAATCCGCCGGTGGTGGTCCTCAATATTCGATCCATGCTTCAGGCGACCAGCGAGAGCCGGGACGTTCACAAGCTCAAGGGTCCCGGGGGGACCTACATGGCCATGCTCTTTAGCGGCGATACGGGCGAGTTGCTGGCCATGATGAGCAACGGCGATATCTCCTGGTACCGGCATGCGGGCAGCGCCGGCCTGGCTGCGCGGGAGATGGCCCGGCCCGACGCCAAAGTAGCGGGCATCCTCGGTTCGGGGAGCACGGCCCGTGCTCACGCGCTGGCCTATGCCTGTATCCGGCCGCTGGAGCTTTTCAAAATCTACAGTCCCAGCCTCGAGCACCGCAACACCTTTTCCGAATGGCTCAACATGAAGACGGGTGTGGAGGTCAAGGCCATGGACAACCCGGAAGCCGTGGTCCGGGGATCGGCCATCGTAGCGGCCTGCACCTCCAGTCGCTTCGAGCCACTGGTCAAAAAGGAATGGCTGGAGCCGGCGGTGCATTTTACCGGCGTGCAGACGGGGGAGGGGTCCATGGAACTGGAGGCCGAGGGGCTGAAGCTTTTCCAACGCCTGGTCACAAGCTTTGACAGCGCCTCGAGCCATCACTTCACGGAGCCCGAACATAGCCCGTTGAGAACAGCGACCACGGAGGAGATGCTGGACGTTTTCGATGTCATCCCCCATCGCCACACCCTGGCGGAGGTCCTGTCGGGGAAGGCCCCGGGCCGTGAGAGTCCGGAGGAACGCAATTACTATATTAATAACGGCACGGGTGTCCAATATGCGGCTACCGTGGCTTTGGTCTACGAACGCGCGCGCGAGCGTGGCGTTGGACAGGAGATGCCCGTGGAGTGGTTCCGGTGGTTCCAGCGTTAGGGAAAACCTGTTTTTGCGGACTCAGCTATCGAGATAACCCAGCGCCTTCAGACGCTCCATGATCACGGAGACCTCCTCTTCCGGTGTCTGCCGGGTGGAATCCACCGCCACCTCGGGGTTCACCGGCGGTTCGAAGGGTTCCGTTACGCCGGGAACGGGGTGCCCTTCGGTCTCCGCCCGCACGTAGATTCCCCTGTGGTCCCGCTCCTTGCAGATATCAAGCGGGCACCGGACATAGACCTCCACGAACCGGCCGATCTCTCTTCGAACCTCCTCCAGCGGCTCGCGCTCGGGCGTAATCCACGGGACCACGGCTACCCCGCCGCATTGGGTAATAAGCCGGGCCACGTAACCGAGCCGGCGCGTAATCTGGATTTTACCGTCTCGGTCAAAGCCCAGGTCCGGCATGAGCCTCCTTTTCAGTTCCTCCCCGCTGCTTGGCTCCAGGAGTACCGCCGGATGTCCACCATTGAGGAGGCGTTGCTCAACCAACCGGGCCAACGTGCTCTTACCGGCGCTTGCCAGGCCGATGATCCAGATCACAAACCCCTTGCCGCTTTTATCTTGCGCCATTTTTCTTCCTTGCCGTGGATCTGACTGGAAAGGTTCCGAGCGACAAACCTCCCACCGGCCGTCACACAACTAGCACCCCCGGCTTTCCAGGGCAAGCCGGGCGTAAGGCGAGGCGGGGCCGGCATTGGAGTTGTCAAAAGGTGTAACATGTTGATTTATATATGCTTTATAAAAACATTTTGACTCTTTATATATAAATCGTTTATACATTAAACATATAAGCTCCACGGCGCACCCCCTGGAGCGCAGGGAAAAAATCGCACCGTCATGGCAAAGAAAAAGCAACACGGCAGGGCAAGGAAAGCCGCCCACGAAGCATCCCTTTGGGCGCTCTGCCGACTGATCGATGGCGCGGTGTTCTTTTTTCGCGGGACCTTCAGGCTGTTCCCTCGGGGGGTATTCAGGGTCTTATCGGGCTCCATCCTGACTCCTGTGATGCGTCTCCTCCTGCCCCGGCGCCGTATCCTCAGAAACCTGAATCGGGCCTTCGGTCATACCTACTCGCCGGCAACGAAAAAGGGAATCGCCAGGGGTGTTCAGTCGCATTTTGCCAGAAGCATCCAGGATTGTGTCTTCCAGTGGCTCCGGCCGGAGTACGTTCACGAGCAGGTCCGCATCTGCGGGATGGAAAACCTCGAAGCCGCGCTGGCCAAGGGTAAAGGGGTCATCGCCCTGGGGGCCCACATCGGCAATTTTGTTCTGGTCGGGACGAGGCTCGGGACCATGGGTTACGCGTTTCATGTCCTGTTTCGTGTCCCCACATACCCGGGGTTCAAGACCCTCGTTGAAAAGCACATCGGTTATTTCCATCAAATGATCATCCCCTCCCGCCCCAGAAGAGACGCGGTTAAAAGAGTCCTTGCCGCCCTCGAGCAAAACGAAATCGTCTTTATCCTCGCGGACAATCTAAAAAAAGGAAAGATCGAAACCTCCCTGTTCGGGCGCAGGGTTCTTACCCCGCGGGGCCCCGTGAGCCTGGCTCTGAGGTCCGGAGCCGCCGTGCTCCCGGTTCACCTCATTAGAAACTATGAGGGGCGGCTGGAGCTCGTCATCGGCGGGGAAATCACCATGGCTCGAAACGGCAACGTCCTTTCGGATATTACCCGCAACACGAGCCACACCATGGCGCATTTGGAAAGCGTCATCCGCAGTTTTCCCGACCAGTGGAATTGGCTAACCGTCCGCATGCGAGAAAAGACCGAGCCGGCACCCCTCCCCCCGTCCGTAGAGCTTCGCGCCGCCGGTAACCAGCACTCCGCGTAATCAGTTTGCCCCGAGAAGTTGCGCCTCGCCCTGGCGCGTCGGTCCGGTCCCCTTCTGCCGCCATGGCAAGGCATGGCCCCGCTTGCGAACCAGTGCGCCGTGGCTTATCTTCTAGCTGGATCCCGCCATGGATAAGAACGGAGTTTCCCCCCTGGGGGGGCTGGACGAGACCACGGCGCTCCGCACGATTCTCGAAGGGACGGCCGGCGAGACGGGCGAGCGATTTTTTGCGGCCCTCGTGCAAAACGTGGCCAAGGCGCTTGATACCTACGGGGCCTGGGTCACCGAGTACGACAAGGAGCGTCGCCGTCTGCGCTCCCTTGCTTTCTGGTTGGGGGGGGAGTGGGTGCAGGATTACGAGTACGACATCGCCGGGACTCCCTGCGAACCCGTTGTCGAACAGGCCCGTTTAATCCATGTTCCCGACAAATTGCTCGAGCTCTATCCCTGCGATCCCGACCTGAAGCCGGTGGGTGCGGTGAGCTATATGGGCGTCCCGTTGCTGGATGTGGACAAAAAGGTTCTGGGACATCTCGGAGTTCTCCACACGCAACCCATGCCGGAGGAACCAGAGTCTCTGGCGGTGTTTAAGATCTTTGCCGCCCGGGCGGCCGCAGAGCTCCAGCGCTTGCGCGCCGAGTCGGAAGTGCGGGAACGGGAGGAAAAACTGGTTCGCCTGGTGGACAGTGCCATGGACGCCATTATTGAGCTCGACCGCGACCTGCGGGTGACCCGGCTGAACAGGGCCGGCGAGAAGGTTTTTCGGTGTTCAGGCAACGAGGTCGTAGGGAGGGATTTCGGCCGTTTCCTCGCCGCGATGGATCGGGAGAAGCTTATCCGTCTCATTGGCGACCTCGACGCCCGCCCGGAGGGTGAGCGCTACCTTTGGATTCCCGGGGGGCTCAAGGCCCGATGTGGAGAGGGCGGGGAGTTTCCGGCCGAAGCCACTCTCTCCCGCTTCGAGATGCACCGGGAACGCTACTATACCCTTATTCTCAGGGACGTGAATGAGCGGCTCGAAGCAGAACAAAAGATTCAGGCGCTGAGTATGGAGGCCGAGTATCTCAGGGAGGAACTCAAAGACCTGCACCATTTTGATGAGATCATCGGCCGGAGCCGGCCGCTGCTCCGCGTCCTGCGCGACGTAGAGCAGGTGGCCGGCACCGACACGACGGTGCTGATCCAGGGCGAGACGGGGACCGGCAAGGAAGTCATCGCCCGGACCATCCACGGGTCCAGCCGGCGGCGCAAGAAACCGCTGATCAAGGTCAACTGTGCCGCCATTCCCGCAACGCTTATGGAGAGCGAGTTTTTCGGCCATGAGCAGGGGGCCTTCAGCGGGGCAACAAAAAAACGCGATGGTCGCTTTACCCTGGCCCATGGTGGGACGATCTTCCTCGATGAAATCGGTGAACTCGCCACGGACCTCCAGGTCAAGCTCCTGCGCGTCTTGCAGGAAGGGGAATTCGAGCCCGTGGGCAGCTCGCAAACGAGGAGGGTGGACGTGCGGGTCATCGCCGCAACCAACCGGGATCTCGATCGCGCGGTGAAAGAGGGCGAGTTTCGGGAGGACCTCTTTTATCGGCTCAACGTATTCCCCATCCGTATACCGCCGCTTCGGGAGCGGGCGGACGACATTCCCCGGCTGGCGGCCGCCTTTGCCAGCCGGTTCGCGCAGAAAATGGGGCGGCCCCTGGAGCCGCTCTCGGAAGAGTGTTTCCAGCGGCTGAAAGCCTACCCCTGGCCCGGCAACGTGCGCGAGCTCGAAAACGTCATGGAGCGGGCCGTGATCACCTCACTGGGTGGCCGGCTCAACCTGGACCGCGCGCTTCCCGAGGCACCCCAGACGGTTACTCCCCAGGGGACGGTTCTGCCGGGAGAGGGGACCGGCCGAGTGCGGACTTTAAGAGAACTACAGGAACTGGAGCGGGCCAACCTGATTTCGGCCCTGGATAAATCCGGGTGGCGCGTCTCGGGAGCAAACGGGGCCGCGAGAATGCTGGGCGTCAACCCATCGACCCTCAGCTCGCGCATCAAGGCACTGGGAATTCAACGCTCCAGGTAGACATGGGGCAACGCTTGGAACTCTAGAACAGGCATCCAGGAGGCAACCTATGGAGCGGGAGAGACTCAGAGAAGCGGAGGCCACCCAAAGGGAAAAAGAGCCACAATACGAGTTGGTCCTGCAACGCAACGCCGCCGTTCGGGAGCGGGCCAGGTCCGGCAAGGTCGTGATCAAAGGGAAGGAAAGGCCCTGGCAGCAGAACAGGCAGTCCTTGGTCAAGATGTTCTTGTCGACCCACGGTATCGACGATACGGCAGCGCGTAACTGGACGTGTTTCATTCATGACGTCAAGGTCCATTCGGGCAAGCACCGCCACCAGGGCGGAATTCAACTGTTCGTCTTGGAGGGGGAAGGGTCCACGGTGGTGGACGGGGAGACGGTGGAGTGGGAGAAATGGGATCTCATCATTCTCCCGGTGAAACCCAATGGCTGCGAGCACCAGCATTTCAACAAATTCCCGGGAAAAAACGCTAAATGGATGGCCTTCCAGTACTATCCCTTCACGGAAGTTCTGGGCAACATGTTTGACCAGGTCGAGAACTCCCCCGACTGGAAACAAGAGAAGAACCGATAGGTAAGAGGGCCGCGAGCCTGCGGCCGTCTTGTTTGACCTCAGATCCCTTCCCCCTGACAACGAAATTTCACGAGCCGGCTTCGCGAGATCTCGTAAATCACGAGATCTCATAAGAGACCGGGGGTTTTTAGCTCCGCTCAACCTCCTGATTTCATTCGATAACACGCTTCAGTGAGCGCCTGGCATGCTCCCTGCAATAGGGTCCTTCCGTGCTGAAAAATAAAAATCAAAAGGAGGATCCGACGATGAAACACAATTACTCTTACCAGGGGGCCCTGGCTACATCCCAGAGAATCAACTGGACCATCGAGGATATCATCGGGGGGGACAAGCGGCTCGACTTTACCAGGCCGTTCATGCCGGAAGCTTTGGCCGGCGTCGAGCGGGTCCCCTTTCTCACCCCGAGGGAGCGGTTGGTCTTGAATCAGGTTCGGGGGCACGAGTACCTGTCCATGTTCGGCCTCGTCGAGGAATTTATTCTTCCCTTCGTGGTGGACCACGCGCGCCCGCAGCTCCACGGAGACGATTACAGGGTACGGGCCCTGCTCCAGTTCGCGTCGGAAGAGGCGAAACACATCCACCTCTTCAAGCGCTTTCGGGAGGAATTCGAAAAGGACTTCGGCAGTCCCTGCTCGGTGATCGGCCCCGCAGAGGACGTGACCCGCTTCGTGATGGGGCACAGCCCGCTGGGGGTGGGCATTACCATCCTCCACATCGAGTGGATCACCCTGCGCCACTACATGGACAGCGTCAAAGATGACCGGCAGATGGACCCGCAGTTCAAGAGCCTGCTCAAGCACCACTGGCAGGAAGAGTCCCAGCACACAAAGTTGGATACTCTCATGGTTGAGGCGCTTGTGGCCAATGCCAGCCAGCGCGAGATCGATCAGGCCTTTGACGAGTACGCCGAGATCGGAGCCTTTCTTGATCATGGCCTGCAGCAACAGGCCGAGTTCGACGTAGAGAGCTTCGTGCGGGCGACGGGGCGGGAGCTGTCCCAGGCCCAGAGGGAGGAGCTGACGGCGGCGGTGCTGAAGGGAGTTCGCTGGACCTACCTGGGCACGGGGATGACCCACCCGAACTTTCTCGCCGCCGTCGAGGCGATCAAGCCCGAGGCGAGAAAGCGAATCGAGGAGATGGCCCCCGCGTTCTGCTGAAAATAAAACTGTTGAGCGGGGACTAGGGACGCATCCA
>Ga0326597_10002946_pt1 | contig 24964 bp, 28 predicted proteins | sample RVTome_12_FD_203789 | JGI IMG/M metagenome (GOLD analysis project Ga0326597, IMG submission 203789) | Soil microbial communities from uranium-contaminated site in the Upper Colorado River Basin, Wyoming, United States - RVT100D185 | ecosystem: Environmental > Terrestrial > Soil > Contaminated >... | reverse complement strand
GTGCTGCGCTGCGCGCGCCTGGGGCTTCGCTCCGCACGCGGGCCTGCCCCACGACCCTCGGGGAACGGCTCAAAAACGTACCGATGTCGTCTTGCATCGAGAGAGCCTTTCATGGATAGGGTCCGCTTCGCGGACCGTTCCCACGTCAACCGTCGAACGAATGGTCACAATCGAAGGGTCCGCTCCGCGGACCGATCCCGTATCAACCACCGAACAAATGGTCCGCACAGCGGACCGATTGTTTTCCAGGGACCGTGTGCGTGTCGCCCGTTGGGTGAATGGTCCGCACAGCGGACCCAACTCAGCTCAGCTTGATAGAGTCCGATCCCGGCCCGCAGGACGGGCGGGTTCAGGCTTTGAGCGCGAACGATGTTGAAGATACGTCCCGCGCGACTATGGGCCGCTTCGTAAAGCGTTCGGAGCAGCCCACCGGCCTCCCGGTCTGCGATTGTTTGAATCAACGCCACGTTATTTGCTCCATTGAATGGCTGTGTCGGCGATGCGCTTAATCGCGGCTTCTTCGGACGGACGGTCTTGGACCTGGTGTATCTCCGTTTTCGCGCACAAGGATGTATACACGGACGGGCGCGAGATCGGGCGCCGCGTCGTGCCCGATGAATGCCCGTCCGCAGAACAAGCCGATCCACTTGTCTCTTCGCCGCGTCGTCCGCGCCACCCGGCCAAGCGCTTGGGCGAAACGCCGAAACGCCGGGCGACGACACAGGCCTGATTGACAAGCGTTGTTCGCCACACGCCGTTGGCCAGCCAGCGACGCGCGGCTGCGTAGGCCAACAGGGAAGAGCCGGCGGCAATCCATCCAATGGACGCGGGCACGTTCCCGTCGGTTGTCGTGGGCGTGTGAGCAGCAAACTGCACGAACGGCTCCTATGCGCGATGGGGACTGTGGCTTACCGTCGCCATCGCAGGATCGTCTCAAACAGGGACTTGATCTTCGGCGTCAGGCGCGTGCGGTTGTAGGCGTCGCCGGCCTTGCGAAAGACCTCGGCCTGCGTTGGATAGGGGTGGATCGTTTTTCCAAACGCGCCCAGCCCGATGCCGTTCACCATAGCAAGGGTGATTTCGGAGATCATCTCGCCCGCATGAGAGGCCACCAGAGTTGCTCCGAAAATCTTGTCTGATCCGCGTTTGACGTGGACCTTCAAGAATCCATCGATCGCGCCGTCGAGAATGGCGCGGTCCTCCTCCGATAGTGCCACCGTGAAGGTGTCCACGGCGATGCCTTTCCTCTCGGCCTCGTGCGCATACATGCCCACGTGAGCGATTTCCGGGTCTGTGTACGTGCACCACGGGATGGTCAGCGCGCTGGCCTTGGCCCGACCGAAAAAGAGGGCGTTCTGTATGACGATCCTGGCGGCGAAGTCCGCGGTGTGCGTGAACTTGTACGCCGAGCAGATATCGCCGGCGGCGTAGATGTTGCGGTTAGTAGTCTGGAGGCGATCGTTGACCTTCACGCCCTGCCGAGAATCGTGCTCCACCCCGGCGATGTCCAGCCCCAACCCCTCCACATTGGGCGCCCTGCCAACACCGACGAGTACTTCGTCCACGCGGACCTCGGCGTTCTCTAGAAGGCGGATCAACTTCTCCGAGCCGTCGAGCGACACCTTCTGAATGTTGCATGAGCAACGGAGATCTATGCCGTCGCGAACGAGGGCCTTTTCCACGCGTTCGGCGGTGTCCCGGTCCTCGCGGCCCAGAATGTGCGGTCCGGCTTCGAGCAGCGTGACCTTTGACCCAAAGCGGGCGAAGGTCTGGGCCATCTCACAGCCGATCGGACCTGCCCCGATCACCGCGAGTCGGGCCGGAAGCTCGGTGAGTGAGAACAGCGTTTCATTCGTGAGGTAGCCTGTCTCGGCGAGACCGGGAATCGGAAGTGACGCCGCTCGGGCGCCGGTTGCGATGCATGCTTTGACGAATCGCAGGGTTTTGCCCGCCACTTCGACGGTGTCCCGGCCCGTGAAGCGGGCCTCGCCGAGAAAAACGTCCACGCCCAATTTGCGAAACCGCTTCGCGGAGTCGTTGGGACTAATGCCCGCGCGGAGACGCCGCATGTGTTCCATGACCGTTGGAAAATTCACTGAGACGCCGCTCGGCACGCGTACTGCGAAATTGTTCGCGTCTCGGACTTCGGCATACGCCCGGGCGCAGCGGATGAGCGCTTTCGAGGGGACGCAGCCGACGTTCAAGCAGTCTCCGCCCATCAACGCTCGTTCCACCAGTGCAACCTTGGCTCCGAGTCCGGCGGCACCCGCGGCGGTGACCAGGCCGGCCGTTCCCGCGCCAATGACAACCAGATTGTAGCGACCCGACGGCTCAGGATTGATCCAATCCGGCGGACGGACGTTCACCAGCAGCGCACGGTTGTGCTTGTCAAATGGTTGAACTTGAGGCAGATCGGCGAGGACGGACGCGAATTCACGAAGTTCCATATCGCCGTCGTTCCTTGTCAGCCGCGTAGCCGCCTCATGGTTCAAGTCACCGGCGATTTGTCTTGTCATTGAGTTTCCAATCGTAATCCAGCCATTCGATTCGCGGCTTTGTTCCGCCGTCGAAGAGCCTCTTTAACTCCGGAAAATAGCGGGCCGCAAAGTCAAGCACCGAGCCGGCCACTTGCTTGAAGTCACCGCCGTACCAGTCGTAGAGCCTGGTCAGTCGGACGAGACTCTTCTGTGCGTCGAACCCGAACCATCGGTCGTGGGTGTGAACGTATCGCGTCTGATCGTCGAGCTGTTCATCGATCCGCTCGCCCCCGTAGGCTTCGTTGCGCAGCTTGGGGCAGCCGACCGCGGCGCACACCAGCGCGAAGTGCACGCGCGGCTCGATGAATTTCGGACGGACTTGCTCGTGCTCGATTTGGTTGAGGCTCCAGGTGTTTCCGCCGACGTTCCAGCGTTTGGCGTCCCACCGCTGCGCGTCGGGAATGTCCTTGATCGAGTCAACCGGGTAGTGGTCTAGAATGAGTCGAAGGGTGAAGTCGTTGTAGGCGTTGATCAGCAGCGCAAGTTTTTCGTCGCGCCCCAGGCTGTCGAACTCGACCCGTGCGACGCTCTGGAGGTAGGTATCCAGTGTCACGGATTCAGCCTGGAGGCCGGCGTAATCCACCCACCCATCGGAGTCCACATGTTTCCGAAGGAGGGCATCCAGAACCGAGTGATCGAATTTCATCAAATCCCCGTTCTTCGCGTATGCCTCTTTCAGATTCGCCGTCGGCGGTCCAAACAGACCACGCAGGGCGGTCTCATGCATACACGAGTACATGGCACCGGCCAGCATGACAAAAGCCAGGAGGAGCAACACGGTCGCGCTCATAGGCCATCGTGGGGAATCGTCCCTGGGCAACACAGATTGCTCCGTCTTCGCCGCGGACGCGGTTGTGTCCTGAATGTGCGTTCGTTCCCGAATCGCTTTTCGCGCCAGCCGGGTCACATAAACGGTCACGGCGACTGTGGCCAAGAGTCCGACCGTCAGCAACGCCCATTCGCCGGACGTTTTTTTCGTTTGCGACCCGGCCGCGGCCGAAAGCCCAACTTGCCCAACGTGCCCCAGGTAGACGTACATGAACGTCCCGGGCAGCATGAAGATCCAACTGGCCAGCAAGTACGGCGAGAAGCGGATCGACGTTAGCCCGTAAAGGTAGTTTCCCAGACTGAAGGGAACGGCGGGGGATAGCCGAAGCATGGCGACGATCTTCGGACCGCCTTGACCGATGGCCTCATCAATCGCCGCGAACTTCGGGAACTTCGCTGCTTGGGTCGCGACTTTGTCGCGGGCCAAGTACCGGGCGACGAGAAACGCAATCGCGGCGGCCGTCGTGGAAGCAACGGAGACAGTCGCCGTACCCCAAAGCGGGCCGAACAGCGCCCCGGATGCCAGGGTGAGCGCCGACCCAGGAACGAATAGCAGAGCTGCGATGATGTATGCCAGTCCGAACACGACGGGGCCCCAAGGGCCAAGATTCGCCACTGTCGTTTGCAAGCGATCGATCGCTTGATCAAACGGCAAGGAGCGAACCACGATGATGAATCCAATCGCGATCAGCGCAATGGAAGTCCACTTGAAGGGCACGGCAAAACGAACGAGACCATTCGCATGGCGCGCTGGCGAGCGTGCTGGACTCGAACGAGTTCCGTCGTGGGAGCCGGACGCTGCGGCGTGGGTTGTGGTCATCCGTTTACTCCTTGAGTCATCAGGCATTGTCTGCTCGCGCCGATCAGGGCTCCGGAGCAGCGACATTCGCCAGGAAGTCTGCCGCGTCCGACGCCGGGATTGCGAAGCCCATGCCTTCAATCCCGGGTCCAGCGAGTTTCGATGAAACGACACCGAGCAAACGGCCGTCGCGATCCAGCAACGGCCCGCCCGAATTGCCCGGTGAAATCGCAGCGTCGGTCTGGATGAGCGGTATCGGACCGACTTCGCCGGCCTTGCGCGTCGCGGAGACCACCCCTCGGGTCACGGTCCATCCCAATCCGACGGGATGGCCGATGACGTACACGTCGCTGCCGACTTCCGGTAGGGGGGGGGTCGATGGTAACCGGTTCCCAATGAACGGTCGATTCGGCGGCCTGGAGCAGGGCCAGATCAAGTTCCGCATCGGAGCGCAGAACCCGAGAATCCAACGAGTCCCCACCATAGGTCTCAGCCACTGGGGCAAGATCATCGTCCGCCACGTGCGCGTTCGTCAGGATTCTCCCCGAGGCCGTCACGACGATGCCGGCGCCAAGACCTGCATTCGTGCGAACGAGCACGACGTGGGCGCGGGCTTTGTAATAAAGGTCGCACAGGTCGCATGTGCCCGGCGCGTGCCCGACGCGGTGCGGTCCCGACCGTGCCGACTCGAAGGTCGCTGGCGTGGCGGGGCCCATCGGTTTTCCATTGGAGCCGGCGCGACAACCGCCGCAAACGAAAACGAGTAGGCCAACTCCAAGCAGAGGTATAGCGGGACGAATAGTGGTCGGGTGCATTCTCATTCTGCATTGTCCTCGGAGTCGAGAGTACTTGTTTCGATTGGGTTCATCGCCTGCCTACCAGTACCTTTCGATGTGCAGCGTTCCAGGTCGCGCCGGAGCATGTAGCGTGAACCGTTGCTCCATCAGCAATCGTTGTAGTTCTTCCACCATTTCCGGATTGCCGGACACGAAAACGTCGGTTGATTCCGGCGCGAGCGGATTGCCCAGCGCGGTTTCGATCGTACCGTCGATGAACACCGACTGGACTCGTCCGACGTGGCCGGTCCACCTGTCATCGGAGTTGGTACGGGTTACCGTCGGCACATACTTGAGGGTGGAGCAAGCGCGAGCCAGCGTTTCGAGTTCGTCGCGATACCCCAGATCGCCTGCGTAACGGGCCCCATGTACGACCACAAACCGCCGGCCCTGGTTGCATCGGTGGTGCTCGCGGACCATGGCGATGTACGGAGCCAGGCCGGTGCCGGTTCCGACGAGCACGACCTGACGATCCGGCGGTACGTGGTCCATCGTGAAATGCCCCCTTGGCTTTAGGTCCCAACCATAGGCGATCACCCTCGTGTAGGCACCACAGTCGCGGCGTCAGTGCGCCGGAGCGCACAAGCGTGATGTAGAAGTCCACGTATTCGTTCACACGGGACGACGAGGCGATGGAGTACGCCCGCCGCACGAGCTTCGCAGGATCGCCGTTTGGGGCATCGTCCGGTTCCGCGCCAGCGCATCGCGGCGCGCCGGCGGGCAAATCCAACACTCCGTACTGACCGGCCTGAAACGGAATGAGCGGACCGTCCGCGCGCACGCGGAAAACGCTCAGTTCTTCGGTGATGCCGTTGCGGCCAGTCAGGGTGGCGTTGCTCCATGCTCCAGGCAGCACCGCATCTCGCATGGCTTCGCCGACTCTTGGGCCTACTTCGCTCGTTGCGTCTATTCGCGTCATGGTTCGTACTCTCTTTTACGCCAATGCCCCACCGCACGACGAGCCATGCCCGGCCGTGCAACCGAAGCAATGCGGCCCGGTCGCGACCGCGCGATCGGCAAGAACGCGAGGATTGAAATCGCGGATGTGCCGCGCACGAGGCGTTGTCGTTCCGATGCGCAGGGCATAGTTGAAATCGCAGTCGTGTAGGACGCCGTCCCAGCTGACGTGCACCTGATTTCGGCACATTAGCCGATCGACCGTTGCCGGGTTGAACGACTCGCGGAGAACTTGCAGATAACGCTCATCCTGGCCGTCTCGTTGCAGGTCGCGGAGGAACCGCCCGATGGGCATGTTGGTAATGGTGATCAAGCGTGTGAACTTGATGCCGAAACGGTGGCCAAGCTCCCGTCGATAATCGTCTTGCAGCTTCTGCTGGTCCGGCGGAAGCGCCGGTCCGAGCGGGTTATAAACGAGGTCCAGAAGTAGGGTGGGATCGGTGCCATAGCCGAGGTTGTTAAGCCGGCGGATCACCTCGATGCTCTTTTCGTAGACGTGCAAGCCGCGCTGCTTGTCGACGTTCGCCGGAAGATAGCAGGGTAGAGAAGCAACAAGATGCACGCTGTGCTCGGCGTAGAACTGCGGAAAATCCTCGAACCCGGCCCGGAGCATGATTGTCAAGTTGGTTCGGACCATCACATTCAAGTCCCTGCAACGAGCCACGATGATCAGTTGCCGAAAATGGGGATTCAACTCCGGCGCGCCGCCGGTGATGTCGAGGGTCTTCGCTCGCGCCCGACTGGCCGCGTGGAGCACGAGCATCATCGTCGGCCAGTCCATCTGCTCCGTGCGCTTCGGAGAAGATTCGACATGGCAATGGCGGCATGCCAAGTCGCATGTGAGTCCGATGCTGAGCTGAATGGTATCAATCGTCCGCGCAAAGAGGCCGGCACCGGTCGTCGCCTCGACTTGGCGTTGGAACTCGTCACGCTCGACAATCGGTAGTGCTATGTTCAACGCAACACTCATCGTTTCAGCCTTGGAGATGGGTCAATAACCAGTACGCGCCGGCCCCAAGGAGGGCACCCATCGGCAGCGTGGTCATCCAGGTTAGGAGAATCTGGCCGATCGTTCTCCACCGGGCCGTCCCGCTGACCATGCCGATTCCGAAGATCGACCCACACGAAACATGTGTCGTCGAGACAGGCACGCCGAGCCGCGACGCTATCAGCACGAGAAATGCTGTCACCAAGCTGCTCGTCAGCCCCTGACCGGGGTTTAGATCGGTGATTCGCTTGCTCATCGTCTCGGCGACCTTACGGGCACTAAGGATTCCGCCCAGCGCCATCGCCGCAACAACCAGCCCCAGCTTCCAGCCTGCTTTGTCAGCTCCGGCTGCGCCCGCTGCAAGAAGCAACGCGGCGATTTTCGGCGTATCGTTCACTGCGCGGGCGAAGCAAACCACCAGCCCGCTGAGGGTGTGGATGCCGCTGACGGCCGTCTGCGCGCCGATTCCGACCAGGCGACCCTCGTAGCGCTCCACGCAATCCTCCCGCGATCCGACCATAAAACTCGGTCCTCACACCCGACGCAGAGGCGCTGGTAACTGTCGAATGCATAAACTGATTCCTTGGCTCACCAATTGGCCGCTGGGACGCGGCAAGGGGTCACCTGTCCGGGGCGGAAGAACCGCGTGGAAGTCGGCTGTCACGCGGCCCTCCGTCCCGTGTTTTTTAGAAACTCACCCTCACGCCGCCGACTTCCGGGCGTGCCGCCGCAATGGGCGTTCAAAACCGGTGAACAAAGACGAAATCGTTATCCCGGACGCCGCCATGACATACCGTGCAACTCTGAACCTTACCCTCTGCCACGATCTCGCCGTTCGGCGTAACGTTGGCCCAGAACCAATCGTTGTTCGGCGGATCGAATCCCGCGACTTTCCACATCACCGTGAGCGCCGCCTCCGTAACCTGCGGACTGGTCCCGACGTTTTCCTTCACGATGATCGAGCCGTCCGGAAGTTCTCCCGTGAAGGCGGTCATGGCCGACTCGACCTCGTCGTTAATGAACACGCGCGACATCGGCCCGTGGGGAAGCACACTGGGCAACGTGCCCTGGCGATCCGAGAACTGCGCCCATTGCTGATACGAATCGGTCTCCGTGATCAGCGTGGCGAGTTGCTCGCCAGTGGGCGATGGTGATCCGGACGACCCGGGCGGCGCCACGGTGGTGGTGCAGCCGCCCGCTGCGACCCACGTCAGCACCATCACTAGACCGACGCACGCACCGCCGAAACACAGGCCGGTGAGAGGGTTTCGCTCTTTCTTTGGAAACATAGAGTGTTCCTTTGACGATCAATCAGTACGCGTGAGACGCCGGAACTTCCTACGCGCAAGCTCCTCCGAGGCGTCGCATGCCGTTCTTCCACCTGCCGAAACCGCCCTGAACCGGCCCGTTTCATCGGCGGCCGAGTTTACGCGCCCGCTACTTCGCGTATTTCTGAGGGTTCGCCTTGAACTTTTCGAGCTGCTCCTTTGTCGGAAACAGGTATCGCATCGCGCGGTAGTCGACGGCCAACTCAGGCTTGCCTTTGACGTCCTTCTTCATGTCCACCTTGCAAACGACACAATGCCCGTCGAGTGCGACGTCGGCGTCGGCGTACTTTTCCGGCTTGGCCTTGAACATCTTAAGCTGCTCGTCAGAGGGGAACAGATACAGGCGGCCGTTGTGTACCAGGTGGATGTCCGGCTTGCCCGGCACGTCCTTTTTCATCTCCACCTTGCACACGACGCAGTTGCCGCCCATCGCAGGGGCGAACGCCGCCGGTTTCGCGTCGAACATCGTCTTCTGCTCGCCGGAGGGAAAGAGATACTTCTTCCCGTCGTAGACCGACGAGTAGGCCGGATCACCCTTGACGAGCTTGTCCATCTTGACGATGCAGACCGGGCAGTAGCCGCCCAGCGCCGTCTGCGGCGTCTCGCTGCCCGAGCCCTGCGCCAGGGCCACTACCGGCATCAAACCGGTTAGAAACAATGTACGAACTAACATCTTGCTTCTCCTTTGCGTAAACGACTTTTTGCTAAGCGCAGGCGCACGCGGCACTGGCTTGCAGTTCACTAACCTCTGGGAAATCGACTTCTGTCTCGGAGACGTGGTTCAGGTAGTTGGTGAAGATGTTCACCGCGACGGTCGCGACGATTTCGGCTATTCCGCCGTCATCGAACCCGGCGGATCGCAACGTCGCCACGTCGTCGTCGCCGACCCAGCCTCGCTCGCGGACGACCTTTCGCGCGAACCCCAGTACGGCCTGAGTTTTGCCGTTGGATGAAGCGCCGCGGCGACTGTCCGCGATCTCCACTTCACTCAGCCCGGCCATCTTTCCGAGCGCCGCGTGCGCCGCCAGGCAATACTTACATTGATTGGATTCTCCGACGGCCAGGGCGATCTGCTCGCGTAGTTTCGCGGAAAGCGCTCCTTTGGCGAGGGCCGAATTGAACGCCAGATACGCCTCCAGCACCGCCGGTGAATTGGCCATCGTCCGCATGATGTTCGGAGCCCTCCCGAACCTTTTCTCCACGCCTTCGAGAAGCTCACGAGCCTTGCCCGTTGCATCCGTCGTCTGTACTGCTTTCAATCTTGGCATCTGACTCTCCTGTTCGTGTTGATGCGCATCGGCGCGTGAATCACCCTCAAGCCCGGCCGCCGCGGCACGGACATCGGTTCGTCCTACTGCGGCCTTTACTGATTCAGGAAACTCCGCATATCGCCCGGCACGTTCGAAACCTGTCCGGTTGCCACGAGGTCGTACAGGTCGGCGAACGGTGCGCCGCAACGATGCTTCTTCGCAGCCGCTTCGTGGGAGCAGTCCACCGCCTTGCGCAAGGCGGTGAACTCCGTCATCGTCCACCCTACGTTGTGTCGCTCGACCACGCCGTCCTCTGAAACCAGAATGACTTCGGGGCCGCGAAGGCGAATGTTCGCCATGCCAAGGGGAGTCCGCACCTCAATGAGCGTATGCGTGCCGGCAAGGCGGTTGACAGCTTGGACCGCGCTCACCTCGACCTTCTCGTGATCAAGTGCCGACAACACCATGAACCCCGGCTGATCCTCGGTCATGCCGATGGCCAAAAAGCCACCGACAAGGTTTTGGGTAAACTCCACGGAGTCAGCATCGGCCGTTGTTCCAAGCCGTTCATACGCCGCATAGGCCGTCATGCCGATGACACTCAGGAACAACGTCGCCGGAATGGGCCTCCAACGTTGGGGATTCCCCCGATGGCCTGATGCCGCCGTATCGACACTTGCCTCGTCCCCCGGTTCCAACCCCACGGCGATAACGCTTTTTTTGCCTCATGCCAGAGTTCTCAATTGGCCGGTTCGTCCCGCACGTGGATCACGAGTGGGACCGGTTGCTCCGTTGCTGCCGCTCACCGGGACCAGCGAGCCACTTTTCAGCCGGCTGCCGGATCAGGCGATGCGTGCCTTCTGAAGGGTTAGTCGTGCGGGATGCCGGAACCCTTACTTCGCGTTCTGATCGTCTGTACGGGGGGTCGCTTGGCGGAGCGACGATTTGATGCGCTGCACGGTGTCCGGGGGGAGGTGTTCGGAAACGACTGCGGGGGGGCCATTACGGTAATGGTCGGCTATGACGCGATTGAGGGCCGTTATCTGACGTGCAAAGCGTGAGCAGCCGCGGCACATGACCACGTGGAGGCGCAGGCCGAGTCGCTGCCACAACGGCAGCTCACGATCGAGCCCCTCCGAAAAAAGTCGCGTGGCCTCTTTGCAGGATAACATTATCGTACCTCGACGACGTCGGAGTGGAACCAGCTCGCCTCCAGGCAGGCGCAGAGTCGCGCCTGAGCACGGTGAAGGGCCACCCATAGGTTAGTCGGCGTGATCGACAGAACCTTACAAACTTCATCGGGCTTCCGCTGGTCCACCACGCGAAGTGTAAAGGCCTCGGCCAGCCTTCCGGGTAATGCTTGCAGGCAATTCTCGAACGCGCTCCAGAAAGCCGCCTTTTCGTGTAGCGCAGCGGGATCCATCTCGCATCGTTTGGGCCACGCGATCCACCGCCCCTTCTCTTTGAACCAGGAATCGACCGTGGGATCCGTGGCGTCAATGGATTCACCCTCGCCCTCGCGACAGCGCTTACGGTAGTGGTCCGCAATTTTTCGGCGCAAAAGTCCGATGAGCCAGGTTCGCGGATCGGAATCCCCGCGGAACGTGCCCGCCGCCTTCAGCGCCGCTAGAAACGTCTCCTGAATCACATCCTCGGCGGCGTGGCGGTCGCGCAAGCGGGGCAGGGCATATCGGAACAGGTAGTCGGCGTACTCGTCGACCCACACTTCGACCGCGTGCACATCGGGCGGACGACCTCCATGCTCCGTTTGAGTCTCCGACACGGCTTACTGCGTACGCGTCATAACCTCACGCACCCCTCAGCACGCCCAACGAGCCCGCCGCAGCTTGCCGGACGGCACCCGCGCGCCTCATTATACGGGTTGGACGCCGTTGAGGCACCACGCCGCGGTGCCCGGCGTGGCCTATTCAAAGCCTCCTCACCCCCAGTGGTGCCGGGGGGCCACGGGGCATCGGCATTCATACCGGCCACGGACCCAAGCGGCCGAAAGGGGCTTTCGAGCCGGTCGTCCGGAGCCGGCCCCGGTCCGCCAGGTTTGATCAACCCGAAGATTTTTTGAAATTCCGGGATGCGTTTCTGGCGAACCGTCATTCTTGCTTATAAAGGGAGGCATCGGATACCTGCGAATGTCTGAGGCGGAAGCGGCTTTTCTGCGACTCGTTCGCCCCTGTTGGCGGCGGCTGCATCTGGTGGCGCGGCATTACGTCCGCAGCGCAGAGGATGCGCGCGACCTCGTCCAGGAAACGCTCCTCCGGGCGTGGGCGGCCTACAACCCGGGTGAGGATCGCTCCTACCGGGAGGGCTGGCTGTTCGTGATCCAGCGGCGGGTGGCGGCCGAGTGGGTAAGACGCGCCCACCGCCGCGTGACGCTGGAGCCGGGCGAACACGACGAACTGACCGAGCTTGTCGGCATTGATCTCTCGGAACCGTTCGCAGCGATTCCATCGTTGACGGAAAACCAGTTCCGCGACTTTCTCGACGAGCGTGTGGCCGCTGCTTTCGATGCGCTTGAGCCGGCTTTTCGGGAGGTCGTCCTCCTTTCGGTCGCCGCGGACCTGAACTACCGCGAAATCGCGGAGGTCCTTGGGTGCCCGCTGGGCACGGTGATGTCGCGGATGGCCCGGGCCCGCCGGGCGTTGCGCGAACGCTTGGCCGATCCCCTCAAGGCAGCGCGTCGTCGACCGGAGGCATTGAGATGACCTGTAGCGAAGCACGCCAATACATCTTTGCCTTCCTGGACAACGAGCTCGATTCGGCGCTCAGCCTGGAAGTGCAGCAGCACATCGAGCATTGCGCCCTTTGCGCCCGCGAGTGCGAGATCGAGAAGGTCGTGCGACGACAACTCGCGGCGAAACTCCAACTGGCCGAGGTTGTGCCGGAGTTTGACGAGTCGGCGCTTCTGCGACTGCTTCGATCCGAACCCGGGGCACTCGTGCGCATGCCGCGAACCACTCGCCGCTATTGGAAGCTTGGCACCGCCGGCGCGACCGCAGCGACCCTGCTGTTCGCCGTTTCGCTGTTCGTGGTGAATTCCGTGCGGCAACCGCAAGGGGTAGCGCTGGCGGATGCGCTGGTTGACGATTTCGACCATTTCGTCACTGAGTCTAAGCCGCTTCACATCATTTCGACGGACGCGGTCAAAGTATCCGAGTGGCTCCGTGACCGAACGGCTCTGGCCGTCAGCGTTCCGTCCGTCGATCCCGCGATGGCTTTGCTCATGGGTGGTCGCAAGTGCAAGATCAATGGTAAACCTGCCGCATTTGTCGTCTATCGAATCGGTAACGAGATGGCGTCGGTTGTGGCTTTGCGCGAGTCGGACGAGGCCCTTGTGCATATGAAGCGCGTCGAACGCAACGGCCACACGCATTGGGTTGATCACTGCCGAGGCCACACGGTCCTGGCTTGCAGGCGAGGCGAGTTGATCTACGCGGTGGTCTCTCGCCTGCCCGAAGAAACGTTATACGCACTGATGCAACGCACTGAGGGCTAAGACGGGATGTCTTGAGGCCTTTCGGTGAGAGGCGCTGGTAAAGGTGAAACTGTAATGAAACGAGTACTGATTCCGACGATCGCTGGTGTTCTCGTCAGCGGTTCCGCGGCGCTTGCCGAGTCGGCTCTTCCTGCGCATGTGGAGGATTATGCCTTCATGATCTGGGGCCTTCTCGACCTGTACGAGGCTAATTTCGAGGTGCGGAACTTGAAGCGAGCCATCGAGTTGAACAATCAAATGATGCGGCACTTCTGGGATGAGCGAGGAGGCGGCTTTTTCTTTACGGCAGACGACGGTGAATCGCTGCCGGTGCGGTCGAAGGAAATCTACGACGGCGCCATTCCATCCGGCAACTCCGCGGCGATGTTGAACTTGTTGCGTATCGCGAGGATTACGGGTGACACGGGCCTGGAGGAGAAGGCGACGGCCATCGGACGGGCGTTCTCCGGTGATGTCCGACAAGGACCGTCGGCGTACGCTCAGTTGCTGTGCGCGCTGGATTTCGGCGTCGGACCGAGCTACGAGGTGGTCATCGCCGGAAAGGCGGAAAGCGGCGGAACGCAGGCGATGCTCGCGGCCCTTCGCAAGACATTCGCACCCAATAAGGTCGTATTGTTTCGCCCAGGAGACGTGGAGTCGCCGGAGATCGCGCAGATTGCGGCCTTTACCAAGAACCAGAAGTGCCGAGAAGGTCAGGCGACGGCGTACGTCTGCCGAAATCATCGATGCAATCTGCCAACTACGGACGTCGGGACCATGATTACACACTTGGCCTCGAAGGCTCACGATTGATGCGGGATCGGTCGTTCGGACGCGGAATGCAAACAGGAGAATTGCAGGATGTGGCTGGTTCGTGGCGCACTAAGGAATCCCTATTTCATTGTGGTGCTGGCGCTGGGCGTGCTCATCATCGGCGTCACTGCAGTGACGCGCATTCCGACGGACATCCTTCCGCTTTTCAAGACGCCGGCCGTTCAGGTGTTGACGTTCTATCCCGGCATGCCCGCGGAGATCATGGAGCAGGACATCACCAGCCGTCTCGAACGATGGACGGGTCAATCGAACGGAATTGCACGGCAGGAATCCAAGAGCATGATCGGCGTATCGGTGGTGAAGGACTTCTTCCGCGAGGACATCGATCCGAATACGGCCATGTCGCAAGTTACGTCGCTGGCCATGAGCGACCTTTACTATCTCCCGCCGGGAACCATCCCGCCGATGGTGATGCCCTTCGACCCCACGGCAAGCATTCCACTTTGCCTGCTCACGGTATTCAGCGAAACACACGACGAGAAGACATTGTACGACATCGCGTACTTTCAGCTACGGAACCGATTGCAGGGAATCACGGGCGTCATCGCCCCTGCGGTGTTCGGTGGAAAAAAGCGCACCATTCTCACTTACGTGGACCGGGACAAATTGCAGGCACGGAACCTGTCGCCGATGGATGTCGTGCAGGCGGTGCAACAATACAACACCATGATTCCCACGGGCAGCGCTAAGTTTGGCGACCTCGATTATCAAATCAACGCGAATGGGATGGTGGAGCAAGTCGCAGAACTCAACGACATCCCCGTCAAACTCGACGGCATGGCCCCGGTGTTCGTGAAAGACGTGGCCGAGGCCAAAGATACGGCGGCCATTCAGACCAATCTCGTTCGTGTGGACGGCCGCCGTCAGGTCTACATCCCCATCTACCGACAGCCGGGCGCGAACACGATCCAAATCGTCGAGGGTCTGCAGAAGATGCTCGTGCCGATCCGGGAAAGACTCCCCATGGGTGTGAATCTTGCCGTCACGTTTGACCAGTCCGTATACGTGAAGGAGGCCATCACCAATCTGGAGCACGAGGCGTTGATCGGCGCCGGACTTGCCATTGTGATGATTCTACTTTTCCTCGGAAGCGTACGTTCGACGTTGATCATCACGCTGGCCATCCCCCTGTCGGTGTTGGCCGCGTTCATTGGGCTCTTCTTTACGCACAACAGCATCAACGTCATGACCCTCGGTGGCTTGGCCTTGGTCATGGGGCGGTTGGTGGACGACGCCATCGTTGTTTTGGAGAACACCCATCGGCATCTGAAGATGGGCAAGACGCCGGCGACCGCCGCGTTGGATGCCGCCGGCGAAGTGGCGATGCCGGTGCTGGTGGCCACGATCACGACTGCGGTCGTGTTCTTCCCCGTCGTGTTCCTGAGCGGACTGGGGCGATTCCTGTTCACGCCGCTGGCGCTGTCGGTGACGTTTGCGATCGCGGCGTCCTACTTCGTGGCCATGACGCTGGTGCCGATCTGCTGTGCGAAGTTTTTCCGCACCCACCTTCCCAACGTGACCCACGCCGAAGGCCCGCCGAAAACGCTGGTGGACCGAATGACCGATCGCCTGGCGGCACTGTGTGGTGCCGTTGTCGGATGGGCGCTAGGGCGACGGCTGCTTGTGACCGTGGTGACGGTTGCGGCCTTTGCTGCGTCGCTGCTGCTCTATCCGTCGATCGGTCGGGAGCTGTTTCCGAGCGTGGACGTGGGCCAGTTCACGGTTCGCGTCCGGGCGCCTTCGGGCACGCGGATCGAAGAGAGTGAGAAGCTGGTTGCGCGAATCGAGAAGTCGATCCAGGAGACCATCCCGAAGCAAGATCTCTCGATGCTCATATCGAACATCGGTGTTCTTCTGGATTGGCCCGCCGCCTACACGCCTAACTCTGGACCGATGGATTCCTTCGTGCTCGTACAATTGACGCCGCAGCGATCGAAGAGCATTCAAGAATATGTCGTCGATTTGCGGGAGACGTTGAACCGGGACTACCCGGGGATCGAGTTCGCCTTCGAGACGGGCGGAATGATGACCGCGGCGCTGAATTTCGGCTTGCCCAGTCCGATTAACATTCAAGTGGAAGGAAACAAGCTGGATGTGGCGGCGAAGATTGCACGGCGCGTGCTGCATATTTGCGGAGCCGTTCCCGGCACCGTGGACGTGCGTATCCAACAGAAGCTGGATTACCCGCAGCTTGCCGTGGACGTGGACCGCACCCGCGCCGCCTATGTAGGCCTGGATCAGGTCGAAATCGTAAAGAATGTGGTCACGGCTTTCAACAGCTCGATCAATTTCAACCCCTCCTTCTGGATCGATCACAAGAACGGCAATCACTATTTCATCGGTGCCCAATATCCGGAGAGCGACATCGTCTCGATGAGCACGCTGGAACACATTCCCATCACTGGAAAACACCAGGAATCGCCCGTTTTGCTCAAGAACATCGCCAAGTTTCGGCGAACGACGGCGCCCGCGGAAATTAACCACCTGAACATCAGCCGCATCACCGACATCTTCGTGAACGTTCAAGGGCGCGATGTGGGATCGGTCGCCGCCGAGATCGAAGAGGGCATAGCCGCTCTTCGTGCCGAAATGGCGGCCGAGGATCAGGCTGCGGCCACAGCCGGGAAATCGAAGCCTTGGGAAGGCTACCGCATCTACATGCGCGGCGAGGTGGCGAGTATGAAGGAATCGTTCGCGAGCCTTGGATTCGGCTTGGCACTGGCCAGCGTCCTGGTTTACCTGGTCATGGTCGCTCAGTTCAAGTCGTTCGTGGACCCCTTCATCGTCATGTTCGCCGTCCCGCTCGGTCTGATGGGTGTGTTGGTCACGCTCTACGTCACCAACACGACGATCAACGTGCAGTCGTTCATGGGTGTCATCTTCATGGTGGGCATTGCGGTCTCCAATAGCGTGCTGCTCGTCGAGTTTGCCAATCGGCTGCGCGACGAAAAGGGACTCTCTACGTTCGACGCCGCCCTGGAGGCGGCCAAGATTCGCTTACGGCCCATTCTGATGACGGCCCTTGCAGCGATTCTTGGACTCTTGCCGATGGCCATTGGATTCGGTCGAGGTACGGAAGCGAACATCCCACTCGCCCGCGCCGTAGTGGGTGGTCTGACGGTTTCGACGGTGCTGGTCGTGGTGTTCGTTCCTGTGCTGTACACATTGCTGAAGAGACCGGGTCGCGTTCCTGTGGCGATGGCGGCGGTCGGCTAGGAGATTGGAAATGCAGAAACATGCACGATGGATCGGGATTCTTGGCGCACTCGTCGTGGCCACGGGTGGCCTCTGGCTGGGCACGCGCCAGGTGACCGCGACGGCCTCGGAGTCGCAGAAATCGCCAGCGCCCGTGGGATCGCCCGTTACAGGAAAACCGCGAAGCGTCGAGGTGACCGCGCCCAAGCGGCAAGACATGTCGCGGCGTTTGGACGTTCCCGCGACGATGGAGGCCTATGAACAGGCCGACCTCTATGCCAAGGCGTCCGGCTACATTTCCGAGGTGCGCGTCGATATCGGCGATCCGGTGAAGGCGGGTGATGTGCTCGCGGTCATCGACGTACCGGAAATGCTGAAGGAGTTGGCCGAGGCCCAGGCGCTTCATGCGGCGGCCGCAGCAGGTGTCCAGACGGCGGAGTCCAAGATCGTGCAGGTGAAAAAGATGCACGACGTGGCCAGGAGCATGCTCGTACGCGCTCAGGCCGAATACACGCTCAAGAAGACGACACTGCAACGGCGGAAAGAGCTGTTCGGAGGAACGGCTATTACCCAAGAACAACTGGACGAAGCGCAGAATCAAAACGACATTGCGGAGGCTGAAGTAGGAATTGCGGATGCGAAGATCACCGCGGCACAGGCGGACATTGCGAGTGCGGAGGCGTCCCGTGATGCGGCCGTGGCCAATGTGGCGGTCGCTCAGGCGCGCATCGAGAAGACACAAACTCTCATGCAATATGCCCGGATCGTGGCGCCTTTTGACGGCATCGTGAGCCGCCGATTGGTGGATCGCGGGGCGCTCGCGCAATCCGCCACGACCAGTCGCACGACGCCGCTCTTTACCGTACAGCGCATCGACAAGCTGCGCATTTTCATCGAAGTTCCCGAATCGGACATCGCCTTCGTCCGGCCCGGCTGCTCGGCAAAGGTCAAGCCCTATGGAATCGAAGGGGTTGAACTCGTCGGAATGATCGCCCGTGCCGCCTCTTCGCTCAAGCCGGACACCCGCACCATGCGAACGGAGATCGACCTGGACAACGCCGACGGTCGGCTAATGCATGGGATGTACGCCCAGGTTGTCATCGAACTCGACGAACGCGCAGCGGCGCTGACCGTTCCCGCGTCGTCGCTTCTGACCGAAGGAAAAGAAGCTTTCGTCTACACGGTGGTGGATAATCATGCGGTCCGGACCCCCGTGCAGATTGGGCTGGATGACGGCGTTCGCGTTCAGATCACCGACGGCCTGACGGACGATTCGGTGGTCGTGGTGACCGGAAAAGGCCTGATTTCGGACGGCTCGATGCTGCGGCCCGTTCGAATGGAAAACCGTTTATGAGCGAGATATCGGCTGCCAAGCTGAAATGCTCAATCGCACGGCGGATTGGGCTGTCGTTTGGATTATTGCTCGGGGGCTGTGCGACTCCGAAGGGACCGCAACCCGTTGTCGAGCGTCCCGACGTCTCGCCGCGGGGCGGAGGCGCATCGAGCGCGACGATCCCACTGGACTCATCGCTGATTCGGCCGATGTTCACGGAGTTGCTGCCGATCGACCTGCCCACGGTGGTCCGCGTCGCCGTTGCCCAAAACACCGACATCATGCAGGCGCGATTGAACGTCACCGCGGTCGAGGGGGGCTATGAGAGCGCCGTCGGGGCGGCGTTTCCGGCGATCGTTCCCACGGCCCTGTTCGAACACGTCGAGGGCAGCGTCAGAGCCACGGAAGGCAACATCGTCGGCGTGGGATTCAATGCGTTCCAGCCCTCGGTTGCGATTCAGTGGGTGGTGAATCCCGGCCGGGTCATCTACGACATCGTGGCTGCGAAAAAACGTCTTTCAGCCGCGGAGCACTTCGAAAAGTCCGTGACTCTGGCGACGCTGCGCGACGGCTCGGTGCAGTTTTATGCCCTCGCGTTCGGACAAACGCGGATTTCAGCGGCGCACCGGGGCGTTGAGGAGGCCACCGAACTGCTTCGCGTCAACCGCCTGCGCTTGCAGACCGGAACAGGCGTTCAGGCGGATGTCCTTCGCGCCGAAGCGCGCGTGGCGGAGCGCCAACAGGACTTGGTGTCGGCCTTAAAGGACTTCTACGACGCGTCCGTGCTCTTGGCGCTCACCCTGCACTTGGATTCATCCGTCACCTTGTTGCCGTCCGTCACCAGCCTGGAAAAGACGCAACTGGTACGCGAAGATCTGTCGATCGAAGAGACGCTCGGCATCGCCGTGGCCTTCCGTCCGGATTTGGAGGGCTTCCGAAACCTGATCGACGCAGCGATCGCGGATCGCAAAAAGGCTTGGTGGACGGGGTTAGGTCCCACGCTATCGCTCGCCTATCAATATGGCGGCATCACCGGCCACGCGAACAACGTGGTTCCGCCGGGGGGCATTCCGGGCAACCTCATACTGAACCCGGCTTCGTCGAACGGATCGTTTAGCAATAACCCCTTCGGCAACGGCGTGATTAAGGAGGGCATCCTTCGCGGTTCGAAGCGGTTGGAAGGATGGGATGACCAAACGTTCAGCTTCAGCGACCAGCAGCGGGCGACGGCTGCCGCTGGGTGGCGACTGAGCTTATCCACATTGGGCGACTTGAAGACCGCCAAAGCAAGCGCGCAGCAGGCGCTGGTGCGGTTTGAGCGCGTCCTTGACGAAGTTCGTGCCGAGGCGGTAGCCGCCACCCAGGCCGCTAGGACCTACGATCAGTTGATCAACTTCGCCCGCCAGCAAGTGACCTCCGCCGAAGAAGCGCTTCGTTTGAGCCAGGCGAATCTTCAGGTCGGGACGATGACAACCCTCGACGTATTGCAAGCGCAGGACACCGCGACGCAGGCGCGGTTACGGTTCGCGGAGGCCGTTGTACGGTATAATCAGTCGCAAGTCAGACTGCTCGCTTCGTTGGGCCTATTGGCCGAGCCTTTACCTGATCAGTGAGGTTAGGGCGATCAAGATCAGCCACCAATGCGGGCGTGTTCACAACTGGTGGCGGTGAGTCGGTGCATGGCCTCGTGGAGCCTGTCGCCGATGGCGCCCGCGGCAAAGCGACGCGGGTCAGCGCGCGTTCCGCCACTAAGTTGGTGAAACCATTCCGCCGGGGTGGGTGGGTCACCGGACCAATCGGCGTCCTTGTCGTAGAGGAGATACACGTCCCATGCCGGGCCCGCCCCCTTCCTTATGATGCCCTTGGCAAACGAATTTGCGGCAAGGTGACGGGGACGGGGATCGAAGTAATGAACGACGCGAGGGTCAGCGATGGAGGCGGCCATCTTCCTGGCTGCGTCCAGGCTGTCGGTGGGCAGCATCTCAATCCAGACGATGCTGACGCTGATGTCCGTTTCCGGGAACTTCTTCAGGATGGAAACTGACACCGCACGGGCGCCTGCAACGCAGGCTCCTCAGGTCGGGGAGAGTATCGCTACGAACCTCAGCTTGCCTTTGTCACGATTGAACCGGTCGCGCAACGGATCGAGCGATGTACTCAGAGAGCAAAGGGTCGAGTCTCCCGCGTCAAGGTGGCTCTTGCCATGCCCGTCGGCGGACACAGCGCTCGCCGAAAGAACGATCGTCTGGGTCGCGAGTGCCGATTCCGCCGCTTGAGATTCCTGTTCGGTGCCTTCTCGCGCTTCGATCCCAAATGTCTGGAGGAGGCCAACTGTTTTGGTCACGGTGATATCCGAGTCGGCTCGGGCGAGGACGGTCACGAGGTCGTTGTCCGGGTTGGCTGCCGTGGAAATCAGGCCCTGATTGTAGCGTTCGGACAGCGCTGCTTGGATGCGTTGCGAAGCTGACTCATCCAGTCCATCGACCGCGAGGACGATGAGCTTGGCTGCTACGCGCTCTTCATTGCAAGGAGGTGATTGCATAGGGGCGAGGTCGTTCGACACGGTTGGGACGGTCCCCGGTGCACAGCAGTGCGAAGGTTTTGCGCAGCCTGCCGTCGCGAAAGGCGTCGCCGCCGCAAGGACGATTAACGCAGCGAGTCTATCCCGCACCATCATGGTGTTTCCCCGCAGCCGGCGTGTTTTCAATGGTCGCCTCAAAACCGGCGGTCACGCAACGCCGCTTGGAGTAACGCCCGCGATGGGATGCCGGTGGAGCCGTACATGCGGCAACCAAAAGCGTAGTCGGTGCGTGTGCGGGCCTCGGGCTCGGTATCGACCCCATTTACATGCACGGTCGGGGAGCCAAGAAAACGCAGCCGCTCAGCATCCTCCGCATCCTTGACTAGCACTGACTCGACACGGGCCTCAAGGCCCAGGTTCGTCACGACCTGCCGAACGAGCGAAAGGGCAGGCTCGTAATTGGGACACCCTTCGAAGTAAAGAACCCGAACAGTTGTCATGATCCTGCTTTTCCCTTGCTGCAACAGGAGGATTTGGCCGCAACGTCGTTTTCGCTGCTCTTGTGGAGCGGGCGGCGGTCCTTGCAGACAAGCTTACCCGTCAGTGGACAAACGATCTTCCCGGGGCAATCCGAGCGGTCGTTCTTCGCTGCGGCAAGTTTCATGCCGCCCAGAGCGGTGAGCGCCATTCCGGCTACAGCGGCCGTTGACAGAATCCACCTTCTTCGAGTCATCGCGGTTTCTCCTTTTGGGGACGAAGTTGCATTAGCACCGCACATTTGCCCTTCGAGCGGCGGCACTGATCCAGGGCGCGCCCCAAAGCGTCCCGGAGTCGTTTGAGTTCCTTCAGTTTCTCGTCAACCTCGGCGATGCGGCGTTCGAGCATGGGTTGCACCACGGATCGACAGGCCGGTCCGTTCCCGGAGTCGAGTTCCAGCAGTGACCGGATATCGTCCAAGCTGAACCCCACGGCCTGCGCCGAGCGGATGAATCGGAGGCATTCCAAGGCTTGGGCATCGTAGAGTCGGTATCCGACGCCGCTGCGAACACTCGGGGCCAGGATCCCCTCGTGTTCGTAGAAGCGAAGCGTCGTGGCTGCCATCCCGACGGCCTTTGCGGCCTGACCCACTGTAAACAAGCCATTCGATCGAGGCATCGCTTGGACCCTCCTTTTCAAGTGTACACCTTATACCTAGATGTAAGGTCAAGGAGGGAATCGTAAGAATTTGTCGGCCAAGGTTGACGTGAACAATCGCAGGGCGCGCCGACGCACGCGCGGCTGCGCTTCGCCGTTGTGCGATACAACCAGTCGCAAGTCAGATTGCTTGCAGCGCTGAGTCCACTGGAGATCTCGCCGAGCATTGAGCAAAGTTAGTCCAGCCCGGCAAGATCAACCGGGACGTGGCGGCGTAGGGATGACATCTTCAAAGAGGCGCCTTCGTTTCGATTTGCGCGGTTCCCCGCCCCTGTTGGAGTTTTTTCTCCAGTACGGCAATCCTGGCCTGCAACTCGGCGATTACTGGGGAAATCTGTCGCTGCGAGAACCGCTTATGGATGTGCTGGGGGCAGTTGATGTCCCACGCCTCGACGGTGAAGACGAGAGCCCGCTCGACCTTGCCCGGATAGTCCGGGTCACGGAGCCGCTCGAGCAACTCGGCGTCGTCCTCGACCACTTTGGCCGTGCCCCACACCTTGACCCGTCGGCAGTGAGCGTAATCCATGAGGAAGATAAACGCTTTCGGGTTGTCCGACAGATTCCCCAGGGTGATGTACTGGCGGTTCCCGCCGAAGTCGGCGAAAGCGAGTGTTTGATCGTCCAGCGCCCTCAGGAAGCCGCGGGGGCCGCCGCGGTACTGGATGTAGGGTTGGCCCTCGGCGCTGGCGGTTCCCAGGTAGAACATGTCCAAGTCAGCCAGAAACGCTTTCAGGTTGGGCGTCACGGTCGACTCCCAACCGCCGCCCGATTCCATACGCGAGTAGCCGTGCCGTGAGCCTTTCTCAGTCTGAATCGCCTTCACGCTGGGAGTGAAGGCAATGTCGCTTGGATACTGACGCATGATTCGTTCTCCTTATGAAATGGGTCAATCGTGTTTCGCCCTCTGTCTGACGGTTCGAGGAAGGCTCACTGCGCATCACGGCTGTTCCACGCATCTTCAGCGGCTCGCACTTTGGCGGTCGCGGTTTCCAACGTGAAGCGTGGACGAATGACGGTCATGGCGGTGCCCTTTCAAAGTGCTGGTGATCGAGGGAAAACCGGGCGCCTGGATCAGGCCAGGCACCCGGTCGAGTGTCCGTCGGCTTAGTTCACGGAACAAACTCCGGTGCCGCACGTTGAGGTCGAGTACGCTTCGAGTGGTTCGGCTTTCGGAATGTCGAGTTCCGTGTCGGCCACGTTGTTGAGGAAGTTGGTGAAGCAGCCCAGCACCACGCTGGCGACGATCTCCACGATCTCGGAATCGCCGTATTCAGCTTCTCGCACCGCGGCGAGTTGCCGATTGCTGACTTTGCCACGATTTTCCAGTACGTCGCTGGCAAACGCCAAAGCTGCCTTGATGCGAGGGTCTTCGGAGTTGCCCCTGCGACCCGCCAGAATGTCGGCGGCAGACAGGCCCGCCGACGGAGCAACGGCATTCAGGATCGACGTGCAGTAGTCACAGGAATTCGTTTCGCTGGTCGTGAGCTTCACTTGGTTGTGCAGTCTCGTGCCGATTTTGGCCCCCCCCATGGCCGTGCTGAAGGCGAGGAAGCTTTCGAGGACGGCGGGCGAGTTCGCCATCACCTTGGCGGCGTTGGGGATCATGCCGAAGGCTTGCTGTACGGTGTCGAGCAGTTCCCTGGTGCGGCCCCGTGCTTGCTCGGGCTGGGTCGATTGAACGCGTTGCATAGTCAAATCTCCTTGGACGCTATACAGACAGGTCTGTATATGCGGTGTCGAAAAAAGAGAAGGGTTACACGCCGTTCTCGTCTTCGACCAATTTCATTGCAGCGTCGCGGGCGACGTCTGCCGCGTCCGGTGTTCCGTGGATCACAGCGGTCACGATCGCTCCCTCGACGAGTAAGGCAACGGCCGGGGTCATCTTGGCCTTCCCGTTGCCGACTGACTCCTCGACGAAGCCCCGCAACAGGTCTGCGAACCGCCGCTTATGCTCACGGACGAACTGCGTTCCGGCGTGGGCGGGGTCGGCCAGTTCCACCGCGGCGTTCTGGAAAGCACAGCCTCGGAAATCCGGCGACTCGAACCATTCCTTGAGGGCAGCGAAAAAAGCGCGCAGTTTGCTTCTCGTCCGCTTGCCGTGCCGCTCCATCGCCGAACGGAAGAAACCCAACACCCGCTCTTCCTGGTATCGGAGGACGGCCACGATCAGGTCGTCCTTCGACGGGAAGTGGGTGTATAGAGTCATCTTGGCGACCCCGGCCTCGGCGATAATGCGGTCGATGCCCACGGCTCGAATGCCGTCCCGGTAGAACAGACGGTCGGCGGTTTCCAGGATGCGCTGCTTGGCGCCCGAACTGGCTCCTCGTTTCGGCTTCATACTGTGATTATACAGACAGGTCTGTCTATGTCAAGCCGCTTGTTCTTTTTTTCTACGTCGGCAAAGCTTGTTTGAGACGCGAGTGTTCTAAGCACTGGATGTGCAAGGGTTTATGATCCAAGGCCGCCTGATTTCGTCGTGGAGAGTCGGTGTAGGCCAACGGCACCGTCGGGCTCCATCGGGACGCAGTATCCACAGTCGATTCCGTACCAGTTGCGGCCACGGACTCAAGCGAGCTTTACCGCCGTAGTTTTTTTCTTGATTTTCCGCGATAAATCGCGTTGGCAGAAGGCGGCGTCGCCGATCAGCACCTTGCCCCCCAACGGAATCAGGTCCAACAGCACCAGGGCCGTCTTGTGCTCGTTGGTCTTGCCACGGGTTTCAAGCGGAAATCCTTTCCAGGGTTTTACTAGTGTAGTGTCTCACGCAATTGCAACATTATTGAGTACCGCTCGCGCCCGGCGGACTTTGGCCAGGATATTTTCCACGCCGGCGGTCCAGATGAACGCCTTGGAGTTCTGATTGTGTGTTTGGAT
>Ga0326597_10002945_pt1 | contig 24967 bp, 26 predicted proteins | sample RVTome_12_FD_203789 | JGI IMG/M metagenome (GOLD analysis project Ga0326597, IMG submission 203789) | Soil microbial communities from uranium-contaminated site in the Upper Colorado River Basin, Wyoming, United States - RVT100D185 | ecosystem: Environmental > Terrestrial > Soil > Contaminated >... | reverse complement strand
TCCATCCGTACGATTATCTCGTCGATGTTCTGCAGCGCATCGATACGCATCCGGCCAGGGATGTCCGGCTGCTCACGCCGAGGCTCTGGAAAGAGAATTTCGCAGCCAAACCCCTGAGAGCACCGCTCGATACTCTACGTCAATAACGCCGTTGCGTTGCCGGTTACACAGCAACGAAGCGGTCGGCTGCTCCGTCAGCGATACGCCATTGCTAACCAGGGATGACGGCCGGACAGCCGATACCACTCGCCGACGACACCCGTTAATCGGCAAGCGTTCGCTACCGTCAGATGGTGGCTCCGAGCCTAGGCCAGCAGTAGAATCAGTGGCCTACACGAGATTAGCGGGTGTAGTTCAATGGTAGAACCTCAGCTTCCCAAGCTGATGACGTGGGTTCGATTCCCATCACCCGCTCCACTGCATCAAGGTCCTTTCCGAGGACATGGTTTACAGATTGTTCCGGAGACATGGTTTACACCTTCTCCGGGGCGAAGGGATTAGGTGCTGGTTCGACGCGCCCCTCATCCCGGTCAAAGAAGCTTAAATCATAGTCGAGGAAGCTGACGTACTACCTTTACGATCGGGAGAGCCGAAAGCGTATCCTGGCGTCGAAGAGAAAGTGTTTTCAGTATTTCGACAAGGCTATAGCGGAGTTCGAGGCAGCAGACCTCGGAGGCGATGTCGCACGCGCATGCTACAACCTAGCAGCCAAATTGAAGTTGACGAACCACTTCATGCGTGCGCGACGCCTGCTTGTCAAAGCCAGATCACTGGCGAATACCAGTGACACCAAACTCGTACAGCAGATTGGCGAGCTAGAACAGAGAATCACCGATCGAAACCGCGTCAGTCGGAACTACGTCGAAGAATTGGGCCTCGATCTGCCATAAGGCCATGTCATCATGACTATTGATGCTCGGCTGTCTTCTTGAGTCTCTCAGGTGTGGTCCGGATGTCACATCGTGCTCGCTCGGCAGTCTGCCCGCGGAAGTTCGAGCATGGCCACGATGTGGTGGTGGATCTCCACACGTTGCCGAGTGGTGCTGATCTGCCTGCTGCACGCCCGCACCGACTTTCCCAAGAATGTTCTCGGCAAAGTCGAGCGCGATCGTTGTCTCGAGAATGGCGCAACCGGCGAAGTGAAATTGTTCTTCCAGCCGTAGCCTGTTGGCCTCGACCGCGTGGCGCCGGAAGGCAGCCAAATTTACCGATCATGTTAAGCAAATTATTGTGGGACTTTATGTGGGACAGATTCGGCAGTTAACATATAAGTGACTGATTGTGAAGTCTATATGGCGAAGAGGGAGTCCTCCAGACTCGGCCCCAGATCAACGTCGTGCTGGACGGCCCAGGTCTGAACGTCCGCCCCGTCCTAAGTAAAGAGGAGCCCGGCAATCGCCGGGCTCAAGTGTCCGTTGAAAGGGAGGGGGTTAGCGAACGGGTGGCTCGGCTACCCTTACAACGGACTGAGGCCTATCTCGAAACCGTAGCGAACCCCACACGTCTATTTTTGTCCCGCGATTCGGCCGTACTCCGCGCGATTGAGAACGCCATCCTGATTGGTGTCGGCGGACGGAAAGTCCAGACCCTCGACCCTCGCGGCTTCCGAATCCCTGATTACTCCGTCGCGATTCGTGTCGACTTCCTCGAACGCGGGAAGCCCTTATGCAAGCGCGGCCGCGGGAAGGCCGGCTGCCGCGAGAAATATGGAAAGCTGTACTTTCATTTTCGATCTCCTTGTCTGATCGGTGATTCCCTACAACGCTTGATAAGCAACGTTAGTGCCAATCCCTATGCCGCGAGGTGGTGCGTGTCTATGCACTAAATTTGACGGAATTTCGTCCCGAGCCATCCAAGCTTTGCAACACCGATTGCAAATCCTGTACACGGGTACCGCGAAACGGCTCCGGCGTCCGCTATCGGCGACGGCACGCTGCTTGCGCAATCGTATCGGTACGCCCGTTGCAATGGGCGCGCCGAAGAAGGAGTTGGAAAATGAAGGCCATACGAAATATCAACGCAGTGCTCATCGGTCTGTGCTTACTTGCAGCATGTGAGGATCCCGGCCCGTTTGAACGAGTCGGCGAAGAAGTCGACGAATCTGTTGACGACATTCGAGCGGGCGGCGAGACGCTCGGGAATCGGCTCGACGACGCCGCGGAGGATGCCCGCGATGCGGTCAACGATGCGGAGAAAGAAATTACGGAGTAACCGACAGGTTACGTATCCTCATTTGCAAGCCAAGAGCCGGGCGCTGTTGCGCCCGGCCCGCTTGGCCAGATACAGGGCTCGATCTGCCGCTTCAACCAGTCTCGCAGCCTGGCACGATTTTGCAGGCTCGACAGCCGCGCCGCCGATACTCAGCGTAACGAAATTCGGAACACGCGCGCGGCGGCAGCCCGTTACGAGTTCTGCGACTGAAGAACGGAGGTTCTCCGCGAGTTGCGCGGCGGCCGTCAGCTGCATGCCGGGCAGCAGCAACGCAAACTCGTCGCCCGCGTAGCGGATCGCGAAGTCTCCCCCGCGGCGGCAGAATCTTCGCAAAAGCCCCGCGATCTCGATAAGGACCTGGTCTCCAACCGCGTGTCCGTACCGGTCGTTGCACTCTTTGAAACGGTCGACGTCGCAGATCAGCAGCGTAAACGGTTTTTCAGTTCTCTTTGCGCGGCGCAGTTCGGAGATGAGGATAGCGTCGAAGTAGCGGCGATTTCTCAGCCCCGTCAGCGAATCGAGGTACGCGAGACGTTGCAGTTGCACGATCTGGAGGCGAAGTTGCCGATTTGCTTCCTGAAGCGCCGCATTCTCGATCTCGAGAGTCGAGACGCTCGACCGGTCCGCGGGAGGCTCCAGCCCGCCGCGGTTGATCAGAGAGATTTCGGCACTCGTGTTCATCGTCGCGTTCATTCCTCGACGATATCGAGCAAGTTTCGTGCCACAGAGGGCAGTGCGAGCGCGGTGCTCCCTCTACTTTTCGTCTTGGGTGTTCGCGCCGCGCGAGGCGCGCAACGTAAACAGGAAACTCGCCCCTTCGCCTGGTTGGCTCTGCGCCCAGATCTTGCCGCCATGCCGTTCAACGATCCGCGCGGCAATCGCCAGGCCGAGGCCCAGTCCACCTCGTTCCGAAGACTTCCTCAACTGCTGCTTCGGTTTGAACAGTTCCGCGGCCACGTCCTGATCGAACCCCGGTCCGTTGTCTCTGACGAAGTAGATCCGTTCGTCGCCGCGCTCCGTGCAGCCGATCTCGATCCGCTCGCCGCCGCCGTTTCTCGCATGCTTCAACGCATTTCCGAGAAGATTCGTGAACAGAATATGGATCATCGTGCGGTCCGCATCGGCCATCGGCAGATCGCCGACGGTGATCTGGGCCTGCGAGCCGAGTTCGGACGATTGCTCCTCGACGACCTGCTCGGCCAGCGTGCGCATGTCCACCTGCTCGATCCGATACTCGAACGACGAGACCCGGGAAAAGCCGAGCAGCCGATCCATGATGGTGGCCATGCGTTCTATGTTCGCGGTGATCCTGTCCAGACACTCGGCAGTCTTTTGATCATGAGTACTTTGCTGGCGCAACCCGTGAGTCAAAAGGCTGGCCGCGTTCAGCGGCGAACGCAGATCGTGCGATACCGACAGGCTGATCGTGTTGAGGTCGGCCAATGCCTCGTTCAGATCCCTCGTGCGAGTTTCAACGCGTGCCTCGAGTTCGAAGTTCAAGGCGCGAACCCGTTGTTTTGCGGTGCTCGCGGCAACGGCACGGATACGAGCTTGTTTTCCTTCGTAGACGACGGCGCCGATCAGAAGAGCCATTGCAAGACCGACGATCAACACCGCATCGACCGCCCAAGATCTGAAGTCCGCGGCCAAAGCGGCAGTCGGCCTGTGCTCGACCCTCCATAGCGTAATCGGCGATGGCTCGATCCAGCCCTCGCGGGCCCACGCCTCGGGAACCACAGCGGCCGCCCCGCCGCGGCGATACAGTTCCGCGCCGCCGCAGCACGACACGCGCAACTGGTAACCCGGGGCTTCGTCCAACAACAGTGTCCCGAGTTGCTCGTTTGCGTCGATCAGCGCCACGAGCACGCCCCCGTGTTCTTCGCGGCGAGCCGGAATGTAAAGCCGGTACACGCTGTGGCCGTCGGCATCGCGCTCGGGATCGGTCATTGCTTGCGTCGAACGCCCGCGGGCTTCGTCGAAATAGGGGCGCATGGTCTCCCACTCCGCCGATGTCGGCTCTCGATCGAGCGCCAGATTCGCGCCGCGCGCAAAGAAGCGTGTTCCGGACGCGTCGCTCCAGGCAATCAGGTCGAGGCCCTCGATCTGGCTCAACTCGGTCAGCAGATCCGTGGCGCGTTGAGAAGGTTGAGATTGGTCGTAGGTGGCCCAGAATTCGCTCAGGTCGCGTAGTGCACGAAACTGCGCGCCGAGCCGTCTCGCGAGCTCGCTGCGAGTCGCGTAAGACGTCGACTCAGTGACGTTGGCGATCTTCGTCTGATGGTCGTGCCGCAACGCCAGCCACATCGCGACGACCACGGCGGCGGCGATCGAACTCATCAACAGCGGTACGGCAACCGGGTGCCGCAGAATTCTTTGCATCTTAATAGTCGAGTGCCGTCAACGCCGCGGTAAGCCTATTGATATCAATCGGTTTTGGAAGATAGGCGAGAACCCTGAGACCCTTCGTAATCGAGCGAAGTTCGGATATCGAGTGTGCGGTAAAGAAAATAACCGGGACATCGCGACTGGTCTGTAACGCGCGGGCGACCGAAACGCCGTCACGCAAGCCCTGCAGACGCCAATCGCACAGCAGTACGTCCGGGCGGAATATCGCTGCAGTTTCGACCGCCGCATCGCCGTCGCCTGCCGTGGCCGTCTCGTAACCGGAGGTGGACAAGAACAGGTCCAACGCTTCGCGGGCGTCCGGGTCGTCTTCGACAACCAGTACTCTACTCATTGGTTGCTCTGGCGCGTGCCTCGGCCGCGCCGCCAGCCATCACCGATCGCGGCAAGCGCGCGGTAAACGTGCTGCCTTTGCCGGGACCCCTGCTGGCGGCGACGAGTGTCCCATGATGACGTCTCATCAAGTGCTCCGCAATCGTTAAGCCCAAACCGAGCCCCGTGCGCACATTGTCCGACTTTTCTCCGCGCCAGAACGGCGTGAACGACATGTGCAAGGCGTTGCCGTCCATGCCGACGCCGTCATCCGTCACGCGAATAACGACGAACTCGTCTTCGTCGCTGACATGAACGTCTACGTGACCGCCTTCAAGCGTGAAATTGCACGCGTTCTCGAGCAGACCGTTCAGCACCTGGGTCATGCGTTCGGCATCGACGTTCACTTCGTAACTACCGGGCTCGACGTGACGAGTGAGCTCGATGCCCTTGCTCTGCGCGATCAGGCGCCACGTGTCGACGCTTTCGTCAACGAGCGCAGTTAGGTCGAGTATCTCCGTATGAATATCGATGCCGCCGGACGACATCCTCGCGGTATCGATCAGGTCATTAACGAGGCGCGCCTGGAGTTTCAGGTTTCGCTTGATCGTATCTACGGCTTTTGTCGAACTCTCGGATAAGGGGCTGAGCGCGAGGACGTCAGCCCACATCAAGCATGCGTTTAGAGGCGAGCGCAGATCGTGTGTTACGGACGCGAGAAACGTATCGCGCGCCCGGTTGGCGGCTTCCGCTTCCTTGCGCGCTTGCGCGGCTTCGGCCAGCAACTCCAGGCGTGCCTTGGCCGCCAGTTGTTCGCCGGTAACGTCTTCGATCAAAGCGACGAAATGGTCCATTCGTTCGTCGCTGCCGAACACGCCGGAGATCGACAAGCGGCAGGAAAACACGGTGCGGTCCTTTCGATGTGCCTGAAAGATGACTGTTCGCTGCCTCCCGTCACGCAGGCTCTCGGCAACCTTGTCCAGCTCTTGCGAGTCGGCCGCGATACCGCCGAAGAAGAAGTCGTAGGGGCGCCCGATTGCGTCCGCGGACGCGTAACCGCTGATTTCCGTGAACGAGCTGTTTACGTACCGGATCGGATAGCCCGACGATCGGCCATCCGCGATCAGAACGCCTTGGCCCGCGCCGGCCAACGCGCGGCTCGGGAGTTCGAGCCGATTCTCCATTCGGCGCAAAGACAGCGCCGCCAAACCGAGCACGACCGCGATGCTTATGGTGGTCCCGGCCGCGGTGATCGCGATTGCGAGTCGGGGAATCCCGAACGCTTCGTATGCTTGAACCGCGATTCCTCCCATCAGAAGAGGTATCAGAATTGCGGCCGGAAACAGCCAACGAAGATGCGCGCCGAGCACCGTGGCGCGCGCCGCGAGCGCGGTCAACCCGAACTCCGGATGCAACGCAACCATGCCGGCCGCCAGAGCAATGAACGTCGCCGCGGTGTGAGCGGCCATTGCGGGACCCTCGAAGGGGCGATAGAGCGTGGGCTCGCCATATAGATATCCGACGAGCGTCAACAAGCCGATGATGCCGACGAACGCGGCGCAGGCTCTGGAAGCCGCGCGAGCCGTCTCGCCGCCGAAATGTTCGATCAGCAACGCCGCCGCACAGAGGCCCAGCGCAATCGCCGTCGACAGAGGCATGTTGTCGGACCGGTAGCTCGGCAACGCGTATCGATCCGGTACGATCAGAAGGCTGTCTAACCCCAAGTCCAGGCCCAGCCCGTAGGCGAGCAGCGATACAACCGCGAGCGCCAGGATCGTCAACTCGACTGCGACACGCGCCGCGCTCAGCACCACGTGTCGAATTCGTAGCCACGCCAGGAACAGTCCAGTTCCGCCGAGCACGAAACCGGCAGCGGTATCGGCGCCCATGCCGGTCAGCCAACCCGGCGAGAGTTGCCCGGCATATTCCTGTTGCAACCAGACGGACAGGACCGCCGCCCCGACCAGAATCGCGAACGACGCTGTAACGAGCGGTAGATACCGAACTGAAGCGGAGGGCCTCGTTGTATCGCGCATTTTCGTGCAGTTGCCGCGGCTCACGGGGTAGCCGGGACGTTCCCGTTGAGATTAAAGTTACCATGCCGATCAGAAGAAACGTACAGTGACCGTTCGGCACCGACAACACTTCAGGGAATCTAGTGGGATGGCGCGTGTACTACTCGTAGACGATGAGCCCGACTTCGTCTCGGCTGCCGTGGAGATGCTGCGACTGAACGGTCATGAGGTCGAGACGGCACAAACGCTGGCGCTCGCACGCGGGAAGCTGCAGCAGTCCGTGCCGGACGCGCTGCTGCTGGACTTGATGCTGCCCGACGGCAACGGACTTGAGTTGCTGGACGAACTGACCGACAGCGAACTGAAACGAGTCATCCTGATAACCGGCCACCCCGGGATCAAATCGCACATCAAGGACTTGAGTGGACCTTCGGTGTCATACCTGATCAAGCCGATTGATGCCGCCGAATTGGTGGAGTCGTTACGGAATCTGACCGACGCGCCCGACTCGGTCGAAGAAGCGGAACGTTCAGCCGCCCATTTCGGGTACATCATCGGCGAACATGCGCGGATGCACGAGCTATACGAGCAGGTAGAAAAAGTCGCGAGTCTCGATACGCCGGTGCTCGTTGTCGGAGAAACGGGGACCGGTAAGGAACTGGTCGCAGAGTCTATTCATCGCGCGAGCGGTAGAACGGGCGAGTTCGTTGCAGTGAACTGCGGTTCGCTTTCGAGAGAACTTGCCGGCAGCGAGCTCTTCGGTCACGAAAAAGGCAGCTTCACCGGAGCTGTTCGTCGTCACCTGGGTTTCTTCAAACGTGCCGACTCGGGTACTTTATTTCTGGACGAATTGACTGAGATGCCGCTGGAGCTTCAGCCGCATTTCCTGCGCGTCCTGGAATCCGGGAAGGTGCTGCCTGTAGGCAGCGAACGGGAAACAACCGTCGACGCACGAATCGTCGCAGCAACGAACCGCGATCCGGAGCAGGCGATCGAAGACAAGGTTCTTCGCCAGGATCTCTTCTTTCGGCTGAGCGTGTTCCCGATTCTGGTGCCGCCGCTGCGCGAACGGCGCAGCGACATACCGTTGATCGCAAATCACTTCTTGGAACAGTTGCAGAAAGGACAGCCGCCGCGCGGGCTTTCTTCGGAGGCTCTGCGCCGCTTGCACGACTATCAGTGGCCGGGCAACGTTCGCGAGTTGAAGCATGTTGTGCAACGCGGATTTATCATGTGCGATCCGAACTCTCCCGAGATCGAGCTACCGCCACGGTTCGAGAGCCCGTTTGGTGCGCAGGGCGCCAAGCGCGGGTTGGCGGCCGGCCGTTCGATCAGCGATGTCGAGCGCGAGCTGATCGAGCGCACGCTGTCGCACTTTGACGGCGACAAGAAAGCGGCGGCTGAGACGTTGGGGATCAGTCTCAACACGCTCTACAATCGCTTGAACTCGTATCAGGAAGTGGAACCGTCCTGACGATCGACCCATCGCTTCCAGAAATCGCAATCCTTTTACGATTCTTGCGATCTCGCTGACGATCCGCAGCAGCACCGCGCACAGCCTCGCCGTATTCACGGTGGTATGAGACTTGCTTGATGGCTACACGAGTAAAGTCGATTTGGAGGTAGTCATGAAGACTCGATATTTGGTTGCTGCGGCACTAGCCGCAACGTTGGCGATTGTCCCGGCATTCGCCGGCACGAGTAAACCGTTCGAAGGTGCAATGAAGGATGCGTGGATCACCGGGAAAGTCGAGGCCGTCTACACGTTGAACGAACATCTGAATCCATTTGCGATCGCTACGGATGTCGACGGCGGCGTCGTTCACCTGACGGGAACGGTAAAAAACGACATCGATCGCGATCTGGCCGGAGAGCTTGCGAAGGGGATCGATGGAGTCGTCGAGGTCGAGAACGACTTGCAGATCGACGAGGCGCAGGCCGGCGCCGCTGCGGACGAAGCCGCGGGTAACGGAAGGGACTTCGGAACCTGGGTCGACGACGCGACGACGACCGCTACCGTGAAATCGAAGCTCGTCAGCAACGGCAACATCAAAGGGCTGCAGATCGATGTCGATACGAAGGACGACGTCGTGACGCTGAGCGGCCGAGTCGAGACCGCGGAACAGAGCAAACTCGCCGAGGAGCTCGCGAGGAATACAGGCGACGTCAAAGAGGTACGCAATAATCTCGTCGTCGATCCCGCCTGAGGCCGCTCGCTGAGCAATAATGGACTGCGCCGGCCGCGTTTAAGGGCTGGCGCGTCCTTTCCCGCCAACAAGTAGAGTCAACGTGACCGAGCAGCCTATGCGCATATTGATCGGTGATGATCACGAAGACTCGGCGCGCAGCCTCGCGCTCGTACTGGAGATCGCGGGCTACGAAGTGCACACGGCGATGGACGGCCGGGCCGTTCTCGATGCGGCGATCGACCAGCACCCGGACGCGATCTTTGTCGATATCAGTATGCCGACCATGGACGGCTACGAGGTCTGTCGATCGGTTCGCGCCGAGTCCTGGGGAGAAAACGTACTGATCGTTGCGTTGACCGGGCGCGGTCATGACGACGACCGGCGAAAATCCGCCGAGGCGGGATTCGATTATCATTTCGTCAAACCGATTGATCCCGACAAACTGATTTCCCTGCTTCGCGAGACACGTTGATCGCTGCGGCCCGTAGCCGACCTGCGATTCCAGAATCTGAATCCGAATCCCAAATCCTGGGCCGCCTGCGCAGCCGTCCGGGCCGCTGATCCTTTCGGTCTTAGCATCTTTCGCCGCGGCACGAATATTGCTCCGCTTAGGGTACAGACACTTTTCGATACGGGCCAAGGAGGCAAGCAATGGGAAACGTGGTATGGATGGTGCTCGCAACCATTGCCGTCTAGCTGATCGCCGGCCTGGTTCTGCTGACCGCGTTTCGGCGGTTTCAGGCGGTACAACGAGGCAATCGGCGCTTCGAGCCAATGACTGGAGCCGAACGCGCCATGGGGCCAGATCGCAATGCGTTGCCGAAGACGACGAGAGAGATTCTGCCGCGCCTGAACGATCCGGTGGATATCCTCGCGCTCCGGCTTTCAGACGACGTCAAAATCCGACTACTGCAGCAGTGGCGATACGACGTCGTGCAACTGCATGTCGGCGCGACAGAGTGTATGGACAGCCGGCTGTCCGACGCCGAACTGTTGCCCAAGATCGATCGTGTGCTGCGCCCTCTGCTCATTGCATCGCGACGCGCACACGACGAACGCGAGGCACGCCAAAGGAGCTTCGGATGAGCGCGCACTTGTCGCCGCGCGGCGACAGCGACGCGAACCATTTCGCCCGATGGCACACGTCTTGCAACTCGATCTGCGAGTGGCGGACGAACATCCGCTGATGTGTTGACCAATCGAGAGGAACTACAGATGAAAAAATTTGCGACCTTATTTGCACTCGGGTTCTCGACTGTCGCGTTGGCCCAAAGCAGCGCGCCGAGTTTCGAGGAAGTGGACACCAACGCCGACGGCGCGATCAGCAGGGAAGAGGCCAGCGTGATCGAAGGGCTGGGCTTTGATCGTATGGACGCGAACCAGGACGGATCTCTGAGCCGCGAAGAGTACACGGCGGAGGAGTAAGAGCAAGTGAAGCTGGCGTCGGGTCCCGGCGGCGAGCCGGGGCCCGCATCCAGCAGAAGGAGTCGGGAACATGAATACCAACAACGGAACGCTCAAACGTTTGATCCTGCTATTGGTCGTTTCGCAAGCGCTGTTGGCACAGACCGGCTGCGGTTACGTAGCAGCCCGGCGCGGTCGGCGCGGCCGTCGGCCACGAGGCCGCTGAAAGGCGCGACGACGAGGATGACGAAGACTGACGGAAGTAGCCGCCTTTAACGCCGCACTGGCTACGGTCCCGCCACGCAAACCTCCGAGGCCGTGACCCTGGTCCGGGCGGCATTCGACCGCGGAGTCACGTTCTTCGACTCAGCGGAGGCCTACACCGCGAACGAGCAAGTGGAAGGGTCTCGATAGCCATCCGGAGCGTATTCGACAAGTTGCCGAGCAGTTGCTCAAGCGTCTCAACATCGATTCCATCGACCTGTTTTATCAGCACCGCGTCGATCCGCAGGTGCCTATCGAGGACGTCGCAGGCGCGGTGAAGGACCTGATTCAGGAAGGGGAGGTCAAGCATTTTCGGGATGTCGGAAGCCGGCGTCGAGATGATACGCTGGGCGCATGCGCTGCAGACGCTGACCGCGCTGCAGAGCGAGCACTCGATGTTCGCGCGCGAGCCGGAGACGGACATCATGCCGACGCTGGAAGAACAGGGTATCGGCTTCGACGGCTCTAAGACGTATGGCTACGACTACGACAATCGCATGATCACCGCGTCGGGTGGAATCAATCTCAACTACGATCCTGTCGGGCGGCTGCACGAGGTCGCCGGCAGCGCGACGACCCGATTCCTGTACGATGGCGCGGATATGATTGCGGAGTACAACACGTCCGGCACGGTGCTGAGGCGCTACGTCCACGGACCCGGGGTCGGCGAGCCGCTGGTCTGGTACGAGGGGTCGGGCACGTCGGACAAACGGTATTTGATGGCCGATGAACGCGGCTCGGTGATCGGGGTCACGAATAGCTCGGGGACCGTCACGCAGGTCAACCGGTACGACGCGTACGGTGTGCCCGATTCGGGCAACGTCGGTCAGTTTCAGTATACTGGGCAGAGGTGGATCGACGATCTGGATCTCTATCACTACAAAGCGCGAGTTTATGACTCCAAGCTCGGCCGATTCCTGCAGACGGACCCGATTGGCACCGCCGGTGGCATCAATCCGTATGCTTATGTCGGCAACGACCCGGTATCCTCTACCGATCCAAGCGGACTTTGCCAACGGTACATGGCGACACCCATCGACAGGTGGAACCCGGGATATGGCGAGGGCGTGCTCACGCGTTCATACGATATTCAACCCGTTGGGGAAGGTGTTGCGATCATTAAGTCCTTAGAAACTTCAGAAAGGCACTGCCGCCAGACGATCGAAGAAATCGACACAAAGTTATCGAGTGAAGGGATAGGGAAGCGAGAAAGGAAAACCCTCGAACAGGCCCGTCGCGATCGACAGGCTGATTTAGACGAGGCCCTAAGAATTCTCGAAGAGCTACGCACATAGACGCGGATTCGCGTTGAAGTAATTCCAGCATACCGCGAGCTCGCAGCAAAGCGTATTGTGTCACGGATGGAATCCATATCTGCAACTAGAGGACTTCGGCTACGACTTTCGCGAATGGGTCAGCCCGTATACGAAAACGGCCCACACACTGGGCGGATTCGCCATTTTTCTTCAAGACTGGCTCAGCGCTGATTTCCTATCGCAGGGTCGATCCTGTAATAAAGGAAAGCGGACGCGTGCCGACGCTGAAGACCAACCGCTACGTCGACGAGCTTCTCAACCGTGTCTTTAGGCTCAGGGTCAATGAGGCGTACATCACGAACGCCTTTCCGTTCATCAAGCCGGGCGGCATGTCGGCAGCGATTCCGATGCGCGACGTCGTGCGCGCTGTTGAATTGTTCACGGTGCCCGAGCTGGAGCTGGCCCGGCCTACGCGAGTGCTTGCCCTGGGCTCTCAGGTGCATCGGGCACTGACCAGGGCTGGAGCCGAGGCGGACTCGAACCTTTCCAGCAAACGTCGAAGCGTGTTGCCTGTATGGCTGTCGGTGGTTGTCCCTGGACCTCGACGGACTTGTCCTCGATCGGCGCCAAGCCTATATGCGAAAATTGGGCCCACAATGCGGCCCATATCAATGGCTGCGTTGAAGAGAGTTGCTTTTCAACCAATTGCTTAGGAACGGGGTACTGTTCCCATCACCCGCTCCAATTAATTTTAAGTAACCTATATAATCCATTGAGAATATGAGACTTATAGAGCGCGCCAAAGCGCTGAATTCGAGTCCGAATTTGCGCTCCATCGTCACACTTCAAGCGTTCTCACACACACCTTAAGTCGTTGAGTCGTAGGCACTTCTGCCGGGTTCTGCCATCCAACGGGGGCGTCGAAAACGCTCCCAAACGCCACCTTCTTAGTACATTTGATAATGAGCCGCTTCGGAGCGGGGACCCCGACCATGCCCAAGATTCGTGAACTGGCCGCGCCCGTCGTCATCTGTACTGTGCTCGAGCGCGAGGACCTGGAGATCGAAGCTCTTCTGGGCCAGCTGGACGCGGACTTGCGCAGGGGCGGAAGGATCCGAGCGCTCCCGGATGGGCTCGCGCGGGCCATGCTCGACAATCTGAGCCACGCTGGAGATTTCGACGAAGAGCTCGAGGGCGAAGTTGCCCTTTCGACGCAGCGTCATGGCTGAACGCTCTATCTATTCTTGCGTTCCGCTTGCGGCGGCCGACTGAGAGCGCCGCGTCTTGGTGCGGATTGCAAACGCCGCGATCTCGGCGTGACGACTGTATAGTAGTCGGCACAAGAATGAGGCAGACCAGCGATGCGAGTTCTGATCGTTGACGATGAGCTGCAGATGGCGGAGGCGCTACGGCGCGGTCTTGAGCGGGAGGGTTACTCCACGCTGCTCGCTCACGACGGCCAAAAGGCGCTCGACCTTGCCCGGACCGTCGACCATGATTTGATGGTTCTCGATTGGATGCTTCCCAAGGTCGATGGCCGTGAGGTGGCACGCAGGCTCCGTGAGGCCGGAATCGGTACGCCGATCCTCATGCTCACGGCCCGCGATGCGCCGCCCGACGTCGTCGAGGGCCTCGATTGCGGCGCCGACGACTACCTGATCAAACCCTTCGCTTTCGAAGTGCTGCTTGCACGTTTGCGCTCGCTCGCTCGACGCATCCCGGTGACGCGGTCGCCGAAGTTGCGCGTCGCCGACTTGGTGCTCGATCCAGCCACTCGCACGGTGACACGCGGCGGCTCGGAAATCGGGCTGAGCGCCAAGGAATTCAAGCTGCTCCACTTCCTGATGCAGCGCGCCGGCGAGGTCGTTCAAAGGCATACGCTTATCGAAGCCGCCTGGGGCTACGAGGCCGGTATCGAGAGCAACACGCTCGACGCGTTCATTCATCTCTTGCGAGCGAAGGTGGATGTGCCGCCGCATCCCAAGCTCATTCATACCGTGCGCGGAGTCGGCTATTGCCTGAAAGAGGTGTCGTGACGATGAAGCTCGGATCAATCGGCGCGCGCCTCACAATCTGGTATGCATTGGCCTTCGCAACCTCGCTCGCAGTGCTCGGCGTGGCGATGTGGTTTGCGGTGCAACAGGGGATCTATCACGCGATCGACGAGTCGCTTCGCGATCGCGCCGAGGGCATCAGGATCTTCATCGAGGATCACAAGACGCGTCTTTCCCGTGATGAGGTCAAGGAGGAGTTTCGCGCGCACGGAGATCTCTTTCAGGTGCTGGACGAACAAGGGCATTGGATCCATCAGGCGGACGGCCTACAGGGTCTAGGCCTGCCGAGCGCGCGGCAGCTCGATCTCGATCCGCAGTTTGAGGGCGTGACGTTGAACGGTGTGCCGCTGCGTCTTCTGTCCGCATATATCGACGTCGATGGACGTGTGTACACGGTACAAGTGGCTGCGCCCTTACGCGAGCTGCAACAAGGCCTCCGTGACGCTTTGTGGCTGCTGGCTCCGATGGTCCCGCTTGTCTTGTTGCTCGCCTCGGCCGGCGGATACTGGATCAGCCGGCGCGCGTTGGCGCCGGTCGACGAGATCGCGCGCACGGCGCGGTCGATCTCGGCGGACAACCTCTCGAAGCGCCTCGCGGTTCCCGCGAGCGGTGACGAGCTGCAGCGCCTGTCGGAAACGCTCAACGAGATGATCGCGAGGCTTGAGTCCGCTTTCAGCAAGATCGTGCGTTTCACAGCCGACGCTTCGCATGAGTTGCGCACGCCCTTGGCGGTCATGCGCATGACCGCCGAAGTCGCGCTTCGTGCGCCTCCTGCGGATGAGGAACACCGAGAAGCGCTCGAGCAGATTATCGCCGAGATTCAGCGCACGGCGCATTTGGTCGACAATCTGTTGCTCATTGCGAACGCCGATGCCGGTCACGGACGGCCGAACGCGGCGCGCGTGAATCTCACGGACGCTGTCGCTGAGGCCTGCACGGAAGGGGCCGCGCTTGCGCGCGCGAAGGGGGTCGTCCTCCAGGCGCGGTTGCCAGAGGAGCCCATTTGGGTGCTCGGCGACGTGCACGCGCTGCGCCGATTGTTCCTGATCCTTCTCGACAACGCGGTAAAGTACACGCCGGCCGGCGGCCGCTGCGAAGTCCGTATCGGCGAATGCGACGGCTTCGTGATCGGCACGGTGAGCGACACGGGCATCGGCATTGCGAGCGAGGATCTGCCGCACATTTTCGATCGGTTCTATCGCGTCGACCGAGCGCGCTCGCGAGCGCTCGGCGGAACCGGTCTCGGTCTTGCGATTGGCCGATGGATTGCCGAGACCCACGAAGGGTCGATCACGGTGGAGAGTGCGCTCGATCGTGGCTCGGTGTTCGAGGTCCGCTTGCGACCCGCGTAGGAGCGATCTCGCGATCGCGATGGAATCGCGGCTGGAAGTCCGCTCCTAGGAGCGTGTGCCTACGGGAACTGCGAGTCGAGCGGGTTGCCGAGCACCGTGTGCAGGCGTATTTGAGCGTGCGAATGCCCGACACGCGCCTCCAGATCCGCGAGCTCGGCCGCCGCAAGCGTCTGCATCGCCTGCAGAGCTTCGAGTGGCAGCCCCTGCTGGTCGAAGATGCGATCTCGGTTGAGCCTATAGGCTTGCTCCGCGCGTGCGACCGCAGATCGCGCGAACTCGAGTTGCGCGGCGAAGCTGCGCAGACGTGCATGCCCTTCGCGCACCTCCGCGACGATGCTGTCGCGGAGTTTGTCCCGCTCGAGGCTGATCTGTCGAACTTGCGCGCGCTTCTCGTTCGTACGCGCCCGATGGCCGAGCCCGAAGTTGTCGAATTGCCAATACAGAGACAGCGTCAGGTCGTCGCGGTTGTCGGTGTTTTCGATCGACGATCCCGGCGCGCCGCCGAACTCGCCGGTGCTGTAGTTGAGCGAGACGCTCGGAATGAAGAGTCCGTAGCGCTGCGCGTTCAGATCGTCCTCCGCCGCAGCCACCAACGCGTCGTACTGTTCCGCTTCCGGGCGGCCGAGCAGCGCGCGCGAGACGAGTTGCTCGATGTCCTCTTCCCCGGAGAAGATTTCCAATAGAGGGATGACGTTCTCGAGCGGTTCCAGCTCGACGCCGGCGTCGAGATGGAGCAGACGCGCGAGCTCCGCGGATGCCGCCGCCGTTCGCTCCGCGGCGATCAGGCGGCGCTGCTCCCAGAGCAGCGGCTGCACGGCTGCCATTTCCGCGTCGGCCAGGAGACCCTCACCGGCCTCGGCGTAGTCTGCCGTCAGCGTTGCGAGATCGAGCGCGCGTTCGAGCGCGCCCTCTACGACTTTCGTCTCCTCCCGCGATTGGAGCAGCCTCAGGTACGCGCTTGCGACGTCGACGAGCACGAGGTGGCGGTTCGCCGTCGAAGCGGCCGTGACGGCGGCGCGGTTCTGCTTGGCGACGAGCGGCGCGAAGATAGCGTCGGCGATGTCGATCTCCAAACCCGCGCCGATACCCGTAAATCGGGATGCCCGGTCCACATCGAGGACTTGCCCGCCGGTCTCCTGAATGTTGCCGGTGTGACGATCGGACGTCGCGCCGGCGCGAAGCGTCGGCACGGCCAGCGTTCGCGCTTGCGCCACGCGGGCGGAAGCCTCCGCGATTCGCTCCATGTAGATCGCGATGTCGAGATTGCGCTCGTCCGCGAGCCGGAGCGCCGTCGCCAGGTCGATCGGAAGGACTTCCGACTCCGATGCAACGGGTTGACACAAAGCGCTGGAGGCGAAACCGAGCGCCAGCACGCGCAGGATGCCTGAGCAGACATTTGGTGCATGGCGAGAAAAGCTCACCTGCCTGGCTCCGCGGTTACTGCGCGACGACGCGAATCGGAGCGCCGTCCGCGAGCTGCCCGACCACAGGTCCCGTCACCACGCGCTCGTTGCCAGTGAGACCACTCGTGATCTCGATCCAGCCCGCATCGTTCACGCCGATCTCGACGGGCACGCGTCTTGCCGAATCGCCTTCGTCGGCGACGTAGACGTACGCGCGCCCCTCGTCCGTGCGCACGGCGGACGACGGCAACGCGAGCGCACCTTCGCGGCTTTCGAGCGCGATGCGGGTCTGCCCATAGTAGCCGGGCCGGATTCGTCCTTCGTCATTCGGCAAATCGATCTCGACGAGCATCGTTCGCGTGCTGGGATCGAGGGCCTCCGCGATGCGCGCCACTTCGGCCGCGAACACCATCCCGGCGATCGCGTCGAAAGTGACCGTCGCCGGGTCACCCAAGTCGATCCACGCCGACTCGCGTTCCGGCACGTAAGTCTTCACGCGGATCACATCGACCTTCGCGACGCGCAGCAGGGGCTGATCATCGCCCTTCGGAGAGCTCGCCTGGTAGACCATGTCGCCGGGATCGATGGTGCGCGACGTGATGACGCCGTCGAACGGCGCCTCGATCGTCGCGTAGTTAAGCGCGGCTTCGATTTCCGCTTGTCGGGCGCGTGCCGTGTCGAGGCGGCTTTTCGCTTCCGCCAGCGCCCCGCGCGTCATCGAGTTGCGCTCGACGAGCATTGCGATGCGGTCGTGCTCGGACTCGAGCGCGGCCACCTCGGCGATCGCGGCAATGCGCGACTGAACCATCTCCGGGACCGTTATTCTCGCGAGCACCTGGCCGGCCGTGACGCGGGCGCCGATGTCGACGAGCAACTCGCCGACGTAGCCCGATACTTTCGCGCCGAGATCGGCTTCGTAAAACGCCTCGGCCGAGCCGGGCTGGGTCGAGACGAGCTCGAAATCGCGTCGCTCGGGCTGAACCACGTTGACGGCGGGGGTCTGGGTCCACGCTGTCAGGCTCAACAGAGCGAAACCGGTGGCGGCGCCCGCCCGACCGAGCGATCGGGATGCGGGTCGAGGAGTCTGCGGATTCATGAGCGCTAGCCGGTCCTTGTTCTTCTTGGTGGCGATCATTGTACCGGCGCAACCTGAAAATCATCTGAAAACACACCGGCCTTTCAGATGATTTTCAGGTGGGTTTGCTAGTCTTGTTCGAGTACCCCAAGCGTGCCGGCTAGCGACAACCGACAACCAACAACAACAGGCGGCAACCCATGAACCTCGTACAGCCTGCGCTCCGTCGTCCTTTCACGGTGATCGTGCTCGCCGTCGCCGTCGTGCTCGGTTGCGTGCTTGCGCTCGAACGCATGCCGCGCGACATTTTCCCCACGCTTGGAATCCCGACGATTTATGTGGCGCAGCCCTACGGCGGCATGGATCCGGCGCAGATGGAAGGCTTTCTGACGTACTACTACGAGTATCACTTTCTCTACATCACGGGCATAGAGCACGTCGAATCGAAGTCGATTCAGGGCGCTTCGATCATGAAGCTCCAGTTCTATCCCGGCATCGACATGAACCAGGCGATGGCCGAGACTGTCGGGCAGGTCAACCGCGCCCGGGCGTTCATGCCGCCTGGCACCGTCCCGCCGTTCATCATTCGTTTCGATGCCGGCAGCGTGCCGGTTGGCACTCTCGTCTTCTCGAGCGAGACCCGATCGGTTGCGGAGATGCAGGATGCCGCGCTCAACCTCGTGCGCCCGCTATTTGCGACGTTGCCCGGCGTATCGGCGCCGCCGCCTTTCGGCGGCAGCGCGCGCAGCATCGTCGTCAATCTCGAGCCGGACCGGCTGCGCGCCTACAACATGTCACCCGACGAGATCGTCGCGGCCATTGGCCGAGCGAATCTGATCAGCCCGTCGGGTAACATGAACGTGGCGGGCCGATATCCAATGGTGCCGCTGAACTCGACCGTGCGGAACATCAAGGACCTCGAGGCCGTGCCGATACGCGCGGGCACCTATCCGACCGTCTTTCTGCGCGACGTCGGCGAGATCGTCGATGCGACGGATATCGTCACCTCGGTGGCGCTCGTCAACGGGCGCCGCACGGTGTACATCCCGGTGACGAAGCGTTCCGACGCTTCGACGCTGTCGGTCGTCGACGCCGTCAAGGAGAACCTGCCGCAGTTTCAGAGCGTGCTGCCCGATGACGTAGTGGTCAGCTACGAGTTCGATCAATCGCCGTACGTCACGCGCGCCATCGAGGGCTTGACGCTCGAGGGCGCCCTCGGCGCGCTTCTGACGGGCGTCATGGTGCTCTTGTTCCTGGCCGATTGGCGCAGCGCCGTGATCGTCGTCGTCAACATCCCGCTCGCACTCATGGGCGCCGTGCTCGCGCTCTGGCTCACGGGGCAGACCGTCAACATCATGACGCTCGGCGGGCTTGCGCTTGCGATCGGTATTCTCGTCGACATGTCGACGGTCGTCATCGAGAACATTCACACGCATCTTGCAAACGGGAAACGCGTGGCGCGGGCCGTGGTCGACTCGGGCCGAGAGGTGGCCTTGCCCCTTCTGATAGCGATGCTCTGTGTGCTGGCCGTGTTCGTGCCGGCGTTCTTCATGGTCGGCGCCGCGCGTGCGATGTTCCTGCCGCTCGCGCTCGCCGTGGGCTTCGCGATGGTCGCGTCGTATCTGCTCTCGAGCACGCTCGTGCCGATCTTGTCGGTGTGGCTCCTGCGCGGCCATGAGCGCGAGGTCGGTGAAGAGCGTGGTGAAACGCGATTCGCGAGACTTCAGCGGCGCTATGCAATGTTCGCCCGAGGTGTCGTGCGCGCTAGATGGCTGGTCGCGGGTGCTTACGTTGCCGCAAGCGCGGCGGTGATCGTGCTCGTAGGAGGAGGGCTCGGCACGGAGATATTCCCCAAAGTCGATACGGGCCAGCTTCAAGTGCGCTTGCGCGCGCCGACCGGAACGCGCGTCGATGGCACGGAGGTGGTCGCGCTCGAGGCGCTCGACATCATCCGGGAGGAGGTCGGCGCCGAGAACATCGCGATCACGTTGGGTTTTCTCGGCGTGCACGCGCCGAGCTATCCGATCAATTTGGTTTACCTCTGGAACGGCGGATCCGAGGAGGGCGTTCTCCAGGTTCAACTGAACCCGGACGCCGGTATCGACACTGAAGCGCTCAAGGAGCGCCTGCGCGTTCTGTTCGCGGAACGCCTGCCCGAGGTGAGCTTCTCGTTCGAGCCGAGCGACATCGTAAGCCAAGTCATGAGCTTGGGCTCGCCAACACCGATCGAGGTCGCGGTCAGCGGACCGAATCTCGCCGCGAACCGTGAGTTTGCGACACGGGTCAGGGAGCGGCTCGAGCAGATTCCGACGTTACGCGACGTACAGTTCGGGCAGGCGCTCGATTATCCCACGCTCGAGGTCAACGTGAATCGGGAACGCGCCGGGATCATGGGCGTCGAGATGGCGCAGCTCTCGCGTTCGCTCGTCGCCGCGACGTCGTCGAGCCGCTTCACTGTGCCGAACTATTGGGCCGATCCGAACAGCGGTGTGGCCTACCAGATTCAGGTGCAGATCCCGCAGGCGCAGATGGACTCGGTGGAAGCGCTCGAGAACTTGCCGGTCGCCTATCGCGACGGCCAACCGGTGCTGCTGCGTAACGTCGCAGAAGTCGCGCAGGGCACGACGCCCGGCCAATACTCGCGTTACAACATGCAACGCATGGTCACGGTCACCGCGAACGTCGAAGGCACGGACTTGGGCACCGCGACGGGGCAAATCCGTGCCACGCTCGCCGAGCTCGGCGACCCGCCGCCGCGAGTGTCCGTCGCCTTGCGCGGGCAGATCGTGCCGATGGAGCAAATGCTGGACGGCCTCGAAACGGGATTGATGCTGGCCATCGTCATCATCTTCCTGCTGCTCGCCGCGAACTTTCAGTCGCTCAAGCTATCGCTGGTCGTCGTGTCGACGACGCCGGCCGTGATCGCCGGTGTCGCGCTTGCGCTCTGGCTCACGGAGACGACGCTCAATATCCAGTCATTCATGGGTGCGATCATGGCCGTCGGCGTCGCGGTTGCGAACGCAATACTGCTCGTGACGTTCGCCGAGCGCAGCCGCGTGGCAGGTAATACCGCCGACTCGGCGGCCGTCGACGGCGCGCAGAGCCGGCTTCGCCCGATCTTGATGACGAGCGTCGCGATGATCGCTGGCATGCTGCCGATCGCGATCGGCTTCGGCGAGGGGGGCGAGCAGACCGCGCCCCTCGGCCGCGCCGTCGTCGGCGGCCTCGTCGTGGCGACGCTCGCGACGCTCGTCGTGCTGCCGGCCGTGTTCGCGATCGTCCAAGGCCGGGCGCATCGGCGCTCCGCCTCGCTCGATCCGGACGATGCCGGCGGCAGTCATTTCACCGGTCCCGTTGCGGAATAGACGTAGCAGTGCCGGCGAGTAGGGGGGCAGGGTGGATGAGCAGGACTTGGGCTTTGCGCTTGGTCGCAACCTCGGCCTCACCGTGGGTGATCTGCGTCCGTCTGGCTGTCGGCCTCGTCTTTTTCCCGGAGGGTATTCAGAAGCTCGCGTTTCCGGAGATCTTGGGCAGTGGACGGTTCGCCGGGATCGGGATCCCGTGGCCGGGTGTGTTAGGGCCTTTCGTCGGTTGGGTCGAGCTTCTATGCGGGCTGCTGATTCTGTTCGGGCTCTTCACGCGGTTCGCAGCCGTGCCGCTGATCGTCACGATGGTCGTCGCGATCGTCTCCACGAAGATACCGATATGGCTCGGACACGATTGGTTGATCTTCAACGTCAGGGAGCTGTCTCGCTATGGGTTCTGGAGCTTCTTGCACGAGACGCGCACGGACTGGGCGATGCTGATGGGAGCCCTCTACCTCGTGGCCGTCGGCGCGGGACGGTGGTCGCTCGATAGGCTTTGGTTTCGCCGAGCCGCGCCGTCCCACGTTGGCACATGAGTGCGATTCCGAAACACGACTGAAGAGGAGTAACGCGATGAACGTTAAGCGCGCTCTCAATTGTCTGCTCGCGGCCGCGGCTTGCTTGACGCTGGTCGAGCTGCCTGGCCAGGACGCACCGCAAAGCGGTGCCGAGCCGCGTCTGCCGAAAGGGATTCGAGGGCTCGAGGAGGGGCAGGAAGGCTCGCCGAGCGCGAACTGGCTGCTCGATGCCAAGGACGATCGCGAGCGGTTCCGCCGGATTCAAGTCTACGCCGGCGGCACCGATCAGCAGATGTGGCAAGTCGGTTACCGGTACCAGCAGGTCTATCAGGCGATCGTGGACGAGAACTGGGAGCTCGGCCTGCACCATTGGGGCAAGCTGCGTGCAGTGCTGAACGTCGCTCTGATGAAGCGCCCGAACCGGACACCGAATGCGGAAGCCATGTTTCTCGACAACACGTGGAGCGAGCTTGAAGGCGCACTCGAGGCTGGCGAGGCCGACGAAATACGTGCGAGTTTCCTCGCACAACGGGGCGCTTGCATGGCCTGTCATGTCGCCGAGCAGATGCCGTTCCTCAACGACACGCCGATTTTCCGCGACACGGCGAGCTTTCCGCGCGACTGAGCGAATTGGCGCCACGGTTATTGAGTAGGGCTTATCGGCGCGACCACGAAGGAGGCTTACAATGGCGCCGCTGCAGCTCATAACGCTCCTGACGGATTTGGGCACGACCGATGCGTACGCCGGGATCGTCAAGGGCGTCTTGTACGCGCACGCACCGGCGGCGAGAATCGTCGATCTTACGCACGCGGCTGATCGCGGCAGCGTGCATGCGACGGCGTATCTGCTTGCCGCTGCCTATCCTTACTTCGGTCAGGGCACGGCGCATCTGGTGCTTGCGGATCCGAGTTCCGCTCGGGGGCGGCGAGTCATTGCGGCGGCGGTGAGAGGCCAGTTCATCGTCGCGCCGGACAACGGTGTCGCGGCGCCGCTGATGGATGAGCACCGGCCGACCACTGTCGTTGCCGTGGAAAACGAGCGCTTCCTGCGCGAGAGTCACCGTCATACGTTCCACTCCCGACTCATCTACGCGCCAGTCGCCGCAGCCCTCGTCAGCGGCGCCGCGCGCCTCGACGAACTCGGGCCGGCGTTGTCGGACTGGACGCGACTTCCCGATTCTCGCGGCAACGTTGCGGCCGGCGGCGCGGTCGAAGGCTAAGGTGGTTCACGTCGACCGTTTCGGCAACTTGGCGACCAACGTTCACGCGTCGCAGTTGCCGGCGCAGCCTCGGCTCACGATCGGTCAGACTGTGATCGAGGGTATCAAGAGCAATTACGGCGACGTCGACGCAGGTGCTGTTCTCGAGATCGTCGGCAGCACCGGTTACGTCGAGATCAGCGTCAACCGTTGCAGCGCCAGCGAGCGGCTTTTTGTCTCCGGCGACGCACACCTGCGCGGCGACGCGGGCTGACCAAGGAAGCCGTGGATATGAGCGAGAGGGCGATTCAATCGCAACGCCTACGGCGAGAGATCGGGACCTTCGGCGCCGTCATGATGGGTCTCGGCGCGATGATCGGGACCGGTGTGTTCGTCAGCATCGGTCTCGGCGCCGGGATTGCCGGGCCCGCCGTGATCCTAGCATTGCTGTTGGCTGCCGGAATCGCACTTTGCAACGGTTTGAGCAGCGCTCAGCTTGCCGCGGCCCACCCCGTGAGCGGGGGCACCTACGAGTACGGCTACATCTACGTGAGCCCTTGGGCGGGATTTACGGCGGGTTGGGTTTTCCTCGTAGCCAAGTCGGCGTCCGCGGCCACTGCGGCGTTGGGATTCTCGGGTTATCTCTTGCACGCATTCGGATACGGCTCGCGTTATCTGGTGCCTACGGCGTTGTCGACGTTGGCCGTGCTCACGGTCGTGGTACTGACTGGGATCCGGCGCTCCAATACCGCCAACGTCATGATCGTCTCCGTCACGCTGCTTTCATTATCCTTCTTTGTCATTGCGGGTATCCCGCTCATGGACAGCCGGAATCTTGTGCCGTTCTTTGCGGGTGAGCCCGATCGCGGCAGCGTCACGGCGTTGCTCGAAGCCACGGCGCTCATGTTCGTCGCGTATACCGGTTACGCGCGGATCGCGACATTGGGGGAAGAAGTCCGCGAACCACGCCGCACCATCCCGAAGGCCATCGTCGCGAGCGCTGCGGTGGTCATGCTCTTGTACGGCGCCGTCGCCTTAGTAGGGGTTGGAGTTGCCGGAAGCGACGGCCTGCTCGCGGCGACCGAAACGCAGACGGCACCGCTTGCGGTCGTCGCGGAACGATTCTCCGTGCCCATGAGCAGCTATGTGCTCGTGATTGGTGCGCTGACTGCGATGCTCGGCGTGCTGCTCAATCTGATTCTGGGCTTGTCGCGCGTCGTGCTGGCAATGGCGCGCCGCGGCGACGTGCCTGGCGTCCTCGGGCGCTTGAACGCGAGCGGCACGACTCCGTATTGGGCCGTGCTCGCGGTCGCTGTCATCATCGCGGCCCTCATAACGATCGGCGAGGTGCGAACGACGTGGTCGTTCAGCGCGTTTGCCGTTCTGATCTATTACTCACTCACGAACCTGGCCGCCTGGCGCATGGCGCCGAGTGAGAGGCTCTATCCACGTTGGATAGCGGGGCTCGGCTTGGTCGCCTGCCTCGGGCTCGCGTTCTGGGTCGAGCGACGGGTCTGGCTCGCGGGCTTGGGGTCGATCCTGATCGGCCTCGTCTGGCACGCAATCGCGCGGAGGCGATCGATCGTTTGACGCGGTTTCTTTTTGGATTGGAGGGCTTGTAAATATGACAGTATCGAAGAGCGCCCGAACCGAAAGGAGCTCGGGCGACTTTCGCTGTGCTTCTAAGCGTGGCCGCTTGCGGCCAGGTGAGCGATGCGTAACCCCCTGAACAAGGTGACGCCTCCGCCGCCGATGTTCCCGAAAGGCTCGAAATAGGCGGTGCGCGGTTTGTGAGGACATCCAACGGATGGCGACAAACAGCATGTCATGCAAAGCGTGGTGTATCACAGTCATGTCCGCGATCTTGGTCGTGGTCGCTGACCATGGCCAGCCGCAATACGCATGGATCGCGGTCATTCCGAACTTTCCCTTCCTGTCGCTCGATGC
>Ga0326597_10002944_pt1 | contig 24968 bp, 25 predicted proteins | sample RVTome_12_FD_203789 | JGI IMG/M metagenome (GOLD analysis project Ga0326597, IMG submission 203789) | Soil microbial communities from uranium-contaminated site in the Upper Colorado River Basin, Wyoming, United States - RVT100D185 | ecosystem: Environmental > Terrestrial > Soil > Contaminated >... | reverse complement strand
TGCGCGACCAAGTGACCGCTCATCGGCGCCGAGGACTCGATCTGAGACTGTTTGCGATCCCAAGTCACCGCCTCGCGGCGATCCCATCCGTTGTGTAAAAATCGGACTTCTACCACGGGCTGCTAGACCAGACTAGAGCTTTTTTGGCGAGGCCACCCTTTTAAGAAGAGTTGGGCGGAAGGCTTCCGCCGTCTGCAGCGCGCTGTCCCGCTTTGTGAAAGCGGCTTCCGCGGTACGGCGTTAGAGGCAAACGACGGATGTTTTATATCGCACGTTTCCGGAATTCCGGAAACGTGGAAGTTGGTGGTGAGATGGAGAGAGCGGAGATTTTCACTGAGTCAAAACGGCGGCGGGCGCACCTGCGCTACTCACGGGTCCCAGGCGATTTTGACACGAGACATCGAGCGGATATGTTTCCACCCGTCTGCATATTTTAATATCAGAGACGAGACTGCCACCCCAATAGAAGCCCGGCAACTACATCGGAGACAAAGTGAGATAGGTATATTCGGGAAATCGCCACCGCCACTACGGTTACAACCAACGGCCAGCGAAGTGATCGATATACGTCGGCTAAGACAACTAACACCGCACATGCCATAGCAGTGTGACCCGAAGGAAACATCATAGCGCCAGGATACCAGTCCCAGAAGAAATGGAACTCTCCGTCGCCACCGCGCGCCGTCAGGAGCTTGAGCACCAACACGTAAAATCCCGTCGTCACCAGAGCTAGAGCAGCAAGAATCCCGGCGCGTCTTCCCAGGTCTTTGCCACCGAGGGCATACACGCAGGCGACAATCGAGACTAATACAGTCACATCGCCAAAGTGGGTCATCGCGTTCATAGCTTTTGTTAAACCGGGTGTCCGAATCACATTTATGATTCGTGCAGCGGCACCGTCGAGAATAAAACTCCCGGCTAATATCGCAAAGCACAAGCTAAACAGGGTGAACAACCATAACTTTCGTACCCGATAGTCGCCCGGGCTATTGACCACAATTGCTCCCACTGAATGACAACGGCACTGGTTGACAGATCCAATACGGTTCAAAGTGAAAGATTTCGTCGCCCTTGCCCGGTCGCGGAGTCAGCCATTGTCGTCAAGTCTCCTGCCATCGATAATACCTGGATCCATTATGCACAACCGTGACGTTTCCCTTCAATGAGATCCGTGAGCCCATTGTACATTTTGGCAACGAGACAACCGCCAACAAATCCGTACACGAACGCGTACGCAGCCCCAATCAAACCACCCCAAAACGTCACGCGATAACCGATGAAAAACTGATTAAGAAGGAGAAGATGTGGCCCTACAACTTCCCCTCCTTTGAGTATCAACCAATTTGTAGCGATGAATACTCCAACTGCTGCCATCGACCCGATAACGATACCCAGAGGCATCGCTTTCAGGCGCAGGACTCGGGTTGACACGATTTGTTCAAAGCTTTGGTTGTTCGATGTCATAGCCGGACTACTCGCTTGCGCCGAGCAGTGTGCTGAAAAACTCTGGTTGCAGGCTGCTCAAAAAGATATCAGAGGCGAGGCGCGCAGGTTTCGTTATTCGTGTTCGTGGTTCGTGTTCGTCGGAGCACGAGCACGAGCACCGAGCACGATTTCCGCGAGGCGATTGAGCGCACCCTTCGACCATGTTCAGGGCAATCGGCAGATGAGGCTTTTTCAGGCGCCTGCTAGAGATAGTCCAAGAGTCGTCCAAAGACTTCCTTCTCGGCGCGGCGTCGCGATAACGCAACGTACAGCAACATTGCGGCGTTTCTTAAAAAAGCAAATCCGGAACCAAGGGTAAAGCCGAAGGCGAACCCGTAGGCCAGTGCCACCACGCTTCCTGCGGCAGTAACACTGTAGCCGGGAATGTAGTGGCTGAGCATTTGCAGGTGTGGACCGACTGAGCCTTCGCCTTTCAGCACCAGGAACAGGGTCGCTACAAACGGGAGGATTCCGGCCGTTAGCCCCAAGGCGAGGCCAAAGGCGACCCGGTGAAGCTTTGGAAAGGCGCGCGAGAGGGTTCCCTCGATCGCTTCTACGACATCACGTACACGACTTTCCCCGCCTCTACGGATCTCCTCGTGATACTCTTGGCTCGTGTTAATACTCCACAGGTCATTCTTTTCCCCGAAGACGAGGTTGCGCACGGCCAGCATGCCTGTGAGCATGGCATGATCTTGGTTGTTATAGCGGTGTAACCCATTGCGGCCAATCGTCTGCACATTTTCCAGGCGGTCCACGAATTCTCTGATAGCGGCTAGGGATTCCCGGTACTCGGTATCGTAAACGGGATACGACTTCGGAAGGCGAAACACACGACCCTCCTCAATATCGGCATAGCTCGCTAAACCGATACGAGCTAGCTCCCTTTTTCCCAGATCGATCAGGTCGCCATCCGCCATACTCCACAACTCATCTCCCTCGGTACAGAAGTACTCCATTCCGAGACTGGTCTTCGCGGCATCCGGAACCATCTCCGGATTCCAGTTTTTAAAGTTCTGTATTCGACAGACCTTCACTTTCGGATCATGGATGTAGATCCAGTTGTCCGGGAAAAGGTCGGGCTTGTTTACGATAAGACAAACTGTCAAAAAGTCACGATAGCGTAGTTTTTCCGCCGCCCTTAGAACCGCGGCAGGCGGTGACGGTTCGAGCTTTTTGATAAACTCTGTAATCGGCATGCTGGAAATGAAATCCGTTCCCTGGACGATTTCCTTGGACCCGTTACATGACACGACCACGCTATCGACGCGAGGGCCTTTCCTGTTAATCCCAAGCACTTCGGTTTCCAATCGAACTGACCCGCCACGTTTTTCGATCTGGCCTTTCACTGCGTCCCACATCATCCCCGGACCCAGCCGTGGGTAGTCGAACTCGTCGATGAGGGTAGTGATCGTTCTTTTGGACTTCCGAAACATGTCCAGCAGCGCTGTCATCAGAGAGAGACCATTGATGCGCTGCGCGGCCCAGTCGGCCTTGAGTTCCGAGCAAGGAATGCCCCAGACCTTCTCCGCGTACTCTTTGAAAAAGGTTAGAAAAAGCCTTTTCCCGAAGCGATTGGTTACCCACTGCTCGAAAGTGTTCTCATCTTGACAGGGAAAGAGCCGCCAGCGAACATAACTGAGCATGACAAAGATGCCACCGAACAGGCCGAGACCCATCAGGGCATTGAGCGGCTTAAGCGGATAGTGGAAGAACTTTTTTCTGTAATGAATCCTCGACAGGCGCGGACGATGGAGAAAATCGTCCCCAAGGATCGCGCGCCACATTGTCTTCACTTCCTCCACCTTGCTAAAGAAACGGTGACCTCCCATGTCGAAACGGAAGCCCTTGTGTTCCTCGGTGCGGGCAAGGCCGCCTACCTTGTCCTGTTTTTCGAGGACGACCGGAACGAGATCGAGCTTGGTCAACTCATAGGCCGCGGTAAGTCCGGCCGGACCACCCCCTATGATAACCACTTTCCTATCTGAGAGCTGGCCCGTCATGTTGATTAACCCGCCGCAAGCTTTCTTCAATATTCCTGAACAACCCACTGTCTCTCGATCCCGCGATGACAAGCGGTGACCCTGTTGTCACGCCATGGGATTTCCGGATCGTTTCAATCTCCTCTTCCCGTAGAAGATCAGTATCTACGGCAAATACGAACGACCGTTGCCCATACTTATCTCTTACAAAGGTCAAGGCCTCTTCGCGGACACGGCACCCATCGCAGCCTCGTCCAGAGTAAAGATAGAGCCCCGGTGCGTCGGCAAATTCGCACATCTTCCATATGGCCGATGAAAGAAGCCAGTATCGCAATGCAGTACTGGCGTATTCGCGGTTAAGCCGCAGCAGCCGGCTATTATATCCAGCCAGCGTCGAGGTAAGATAACGCTCTAACTTTCCACGCGCCGTATCCACGTCTTCCATGGTCCCCAAAAGATTTCTTTGTGTAACCGCGCAGTTTTTCGCGGAACGAAAGTTAGCCAACTCCAACTGGCGGCGTTCGCCCCTTTCGAACTCACCAAGCTGCCGTCGATGCCACTGTTCCAAGAAACTCGCCCTCAAGTCGGCGATAAAAAACCCCACCAGAAGTCCCGACGCAAGAATGGACAGCGTCAGTAAACCGGCAATAAAGTAAATTCTTGTAGATACGCGACGGATTACCATCTGTGTGTTTTTCCCCGAACCAGGTCCGCGAACACGCCGACGTATACGATTGTCGTCAACATCCAATATAGGAAAAGGTAGAACGGGATAACGAGGTAGCCATGCTTCCTCATCGGTTCCCGGGCATGCTTGTGCGCATAGCGGATAAGGACCAGTCCTAATGTGTAGATAACCGCAACAAAAAAATATGCCGGCCATTCGTGATCGACGAGACTAAAGTCGGTCAGAGTTTGGGCAAAATGGGTCCAAGGATCAACTCCTTTGAGTAAAGCCAGCCTCACCTGAGTTGCGAGCGGGTTCAGAAGGCACGTATAGAGTAGTGCGCCCAGCACCAAAAGCAGCAACGCTCCTTCAACGACCATCCGCGGCATCTGGATAAAGCCAAAATCGCCATATTTCGTGTTCAGGGCCATTTTGCGATAACGCCAGGCATTTAGAAAAGTGCCCTTGTACCATCGATTTCGTTGGCGGTAAAACCGTCGCCAGGTATCTGGAGCTTTTGTGTAGACTTCGGTATGGAAATTCTGAACAATCTTATGATGATGCGTTTGCAACCGCAGAGTAAGCTCCACGTCTTCGGTAATGTTCTGTTCGTCAAAACCACCCAGCTCTCTTAAAATCCGCGTCCGATGGACGCTAAAGGGCCCGGGAATAATGCTGATGCAATCAAGAATAGCCATCAGGTGCTTGTAAAATACGCTTACCAGGTACTCACACCATTGGACCCGCTGAAGCAAATTGTGCGGCTGCCAAACTTTCATCAAGGGAAGGACCGCGGCAACTTTCTGGTCTTCGAAATCAGGCAGCATATATCTCAGTGCGTCCCGCCGTATCAGAGAATCTGCATCCATGGGCGCAAAAAACTCGCCTTGGGCAGTTTGAAGAGCCGTGTTCAAGGCCGCCCCCTTGCCCCTATTAGGTTGCGTTATAAGCCTTAACTTGCGGCCCGCATATTGGCCCATGACTCGCTTAGCCACCGCCTCAGTTTGATCGGTGCTGCCGTCGTTCACGATGATGACCTCAAGCTTATCGGGCGAATAGTCCAAGCCCATGACAGATTCTATGGTTTCGCGGATATTTTCTTCTTCATTCCACGCAGGGATCGCCACAGTCACCGTCGGATAGTCGCTCGGCTTGTTTTTACTTTCAACGAGGCCCCCCTTCTCAACAACTGCGTTGTTTTCTCTGATCAGCACGAGCAGCCAGAATATGATGAGATAGAGAAAAACAAAGTACGTTCCCCATACGAGCCACACCGCGAAAGTAAGCATGTCGTCTCGACTCCCGTTAAAAACAAAAGTTCTTCTGGGTTTCCCGTGAAGAGATATTCACCACAGAGGCGCAGAGTTCACAGAGTTCGGAGTGTTTCATAATCAAGAACTCTTTACTCAGCGTCCTCAGCGCCTCCGCGGTGAGATATCCGAAATCTGTTTTCACCATAGACGCACAGACTTCGCTAGAAAAGACCGCGTTGCGCGGGTTCAAGTCGTTTAAAATACCTGTCCCGACCACGGTCGAGGGGTTCCAATCGTTCAAGACGTTTTAAAGAGAAGCCTTACCACGGAGACACGGAAATCACAGGAAACTGAATGAAAGGAAGACTGCCGGCAGTCAGTTTTCAGCGTAGGTTAACAGTTCGCTGACCTTTACGAACTGGAACCCCCGCTCCGTCAACTCTCGAATGATCATCTCTAAGGCTTGGACCGTGCCCGAACGGTCACCCCCGCCGTCATGGAGCAAGATTATCGAGCCGGCCTCTGTCTGCTCCAGTACCCGACGCGCCAGCAGCTGAGGATCTTGGGTTTCCCAATCTCTAGGGTCGACGTCAAACAGAATGTTCTTTTTTTTCTTCTGCGAGAGGATGTAGGGCAAGATAAGCAGTTGAGAGCCAAACGGCGAACGAAATTGAATGGCGCCCATAACGCCTACGTTCCTAAGGAGCGAATCAGTTTTGTCAATCTCTGAACGAACGAAGGCTGGAGACTTGAAGACCATCCAGGCATGGGAGTACGAATGATTACCCAGTTCGTGCCCCTTGGCATAGACGACCTTCGCAGTCTCCTGATGCTTCTCGATGGCCGTTCCAACCATAAAGAATGTCGCTTTGACTCGATTACGATCGAGAACCTCGATCACCTGCCTTGTGTAGCTCGGGTCGGGGCCGTCATCGAACGTGAGTGCCACTACCTTCTCCGAGGTTTCGACATTGTGATAGGAGTCCCCAAATAGTTGCTGATAGTGGAGCTTCGACACTTCGCGGACGATCACCGGAACTGCCAATACACAAGCGACCCCTAAGAAAACCCATTTCTGAACCGTTACTGCAAAGACTTTCTTCGCGAGCACGCCAAGGCGCCGCATTTCTATATTATCCGCAATGTTCCTAGCCGGCATTATTCATGTGCGATGAGACTGATTCGAACCATGAAAGATTCCTCGTCGCCTCGCTCACTTGGAATGACAGTCTTGTCATTTCGACCGAAGGGAGAAATCTATACTGGCGTTCTGTCATCCTTTTCCCTCCGTGCATGATTAATACGGGCTAGGGCTCGGTCTGCACCGATCGGTCTGTATCCTCTCTGGATAAGGCCGGTGACTGTGCAGCCGCCCGCGCGAGCCGAAAATGGGTCCAGACACAAAGGTAGCTCAGCCCACTGTATAGGTAATAGAAAAGGTGGAGGAGAACGGCGGTAACGGCGAACAAAACTCCCCGTCGCCGAGAGAAGAAAATATATAGCTTTCGATTGAGGCCGATCACGCCAAAGAGGGCGGCCACTGAAAGACCAAGCAGCTCAATTCGGAACACGGCAAGGAGCAGAAAGATACCGGCAAGCGACACTAGCGCAAGGCTCAGTCGTTGACTCGCCTGGAGATTTAAATCATTAGGTGCATTTTTGGTCTCGAGAATAAGACGGGACCATGGGACGGCGCGGCAGACAATATCGGTCCAAACCATAGAATAGAGGGTCCATCTCTTTAAATGGGTTCCCTGAAGCGATTTATCCAGCAAGATCCGGTGGCCGGCTTGCCGGAGGCGGTAGCCCAGCTCAATATCCTCGATGGAGGCTCGCGGAAAGCGCTTTTCGTTAAAGCCGCCGATCTGATCGAACACCGAGCGGCGGATCGCCCCGCAGCCGGCCCAGAACGTTGAAGCCTCTGTGTTACCGTTCTGGTGCACGAAATGATGGAATAAGTTCCGATATTGAGAAACTACGTTCTTGGCCCGCGGCTTAAGATCGTAGGAACCGAAAACCGCAGCCAGGTCCGGATTCTCCGCGAACACGGTCAAAACGCGACTGACCGCTCCGGGCGCGACAACCATGTCCGCATCGACGAAGAAAAGGATGTCGCCCCGAGCATGACGCGCTCCGTGATTCCGCGCCGCAGATGGCCCGGAGTTCTTAGCCAGATGGAGCAGTCGCACCCCCATCGGCATAGCCACAGACGCTATGTCATCCGTGGAACCATCATCCACGACGATGATCTCCGAGTCGGGATGACGTGAGGCGCCGAGCGCGGAAAGGCACTCGGGCACGTCGTGTGCGTTGTTATAAACGGGCACAATAATGGAAATAGAGAACATGTTATCAGTTCAAGACGTTCAAATCGTTCAAAATGTTCAAGACGTAGGAACACAAACCGGGGAACTCACCACAGAGGCGCGGAGGACGCAGAGAATACGAATGATTCAAAGTTCAAGGTTCATCGTTCAAGACGTTCAAATCGGCACTTCGGGCAGCGGATCAAACCGTTCCAGTCGTTCCAGTCGTTTAAGCGCGGCGCGGCGAACAGGAACCGTCCGGGGATTTAACTTTGAACCTTGCACCTCGCTGGCGCTGCCGGCGGTTGAACCTTGAACTTTGAACCTTGAACTTTCCGCATCCCCCTGGTCCATACTCGGTGCAGACCGACGGCGCTCAGAATGACGATGTAGGGCTCGACCGGAAATCGATAACGCGTCTTGGCGTAGAAAAACGAGTAGCCGACGGCAAAGGACAAAATCGTCATGCCTAACAGAGAAAGCGCTTGTCTTTGCTCCTTTTGAAACCATAAGGTGCGCGCGCCTATTAGAGCAAAAAGAAACATAGGGCCTACGCTCAGGATGCTTATGACGTCGGTCCAATCAGTGCCGAAAACGGTTTTTGCCACGATGCGAGGATCTCGCTGATGCATGCTCTCCCGGAAACGCGGATCGTCCATTTCAATCCGCTGAGGGTACAGCTCCCAGAACTGAGCAAATTCCGTAACGAAGTGGATGGCAAATTGGACGGCGTATTGGTTAATGACTTCGATCTTAGCGACCGCCACGTTTTCGGTACTATCGTCTGGACTATTCTCTGGGACTTCTTCAATCCAGGAGAGATTTTCGATGAACCGCGGCTCGACGATCACGAGGCCGCCATGAGCGGAAAAATTTCGCGCCGTCCACGGCGCGAGCGGTAGAGCGACCCCGACGAGAAAAACCGCTGCAAGCGAAAAACGTTGCGCGCGCTTCCAATACATTATCCAGAGAGCCGTAGCCGCGATCGTGACCAGAACAACCGGCTTGGTCAACGCGGCCAGACCGAACAGCACGCCGTCAAAGAAAATACGCCTCGGTCCTAACTCCCGCCCCGCTTCCGTCAGCATGCAAAGCACAGCACCGGCTAGCAGCACTGTTACCACCGTCTCCGGGTAGACCAGCCCGGCAATAAAGACAGCCATCGGGTAAACGCTCCACAGAAGTCCGGCCAGCACCCCTACCTGCGCGCCGCCAATTCGCATTACCAGCAGCGCGATCAGAACCGCGAGGCCCGCGCCCAGCACAGATTCCACAATCCGAACCGCCAAAATCTTTTCTCCAAACACGGCATAAATCCCGGCGAGAAACACCGGATAAACAGGCGGCCTCGTATACTTTTCGCCGAATTCTCCATTTTTCAGCAGGCTTACCGCAGCCGCGGAATACTTGACCGAATCGACAAAATAAAAGCCATTCTGCATCGAGAAAATGAAGACGAGACGCACCAGCAGTGCCAAGACAAAGATGCAAATCAAGGATCGTCGGCGATTAGAACAAATCATCTTCGCTACAAAGCGCTCGGGAAAGTGCACCGTGAATTATTCGAAGCGGACTATGAAGAGCGGCTGGTCAGGTGTGGTGACGAGCTTGTCTTTGAATTCCCATCTCAAGGACGCAACGGATAATGTCTACTTTACGCGGTTGCTATCGATCGTCCACTGAGTCGGAACAACTGCCCGAATACCTTGGACCCTTGCACGCTGCCTGAGTGCAGCGTGCCGGTTGCACCTAACCTCTCCAGGTAAAATCCCTTTTCTCTCTGTTCACCGCAGTGGCAGATATCGCACTTGACCTTCCCACTCGCCTTCGAGGCTGCATTCGGCCAACAGTAGAATGTCTTCGACAGCTTGAGCTATCGGAACTCCACGATTCGCTTCGAATACACCCGGCATTCGTTTACCGGCTCGAACACGTTCATAGGCATGCTGAGCCATCGTTGAGGCATCGTGTGTGAATAGCACACGGCCTTGTTGGGCTGCCCATTCCAGGACAGTGGAATCATCCGCGCCCGATAGTCCAGCATCTTGAACGCGAACAATATCCAGGTCGGGGTTGCGCCGCAAAACTCCGCGGACAATGTCGTTGTTAAAATTCTCGTCAGCGGCAAGCGCCAGCATGACTCACTGCGTTCCACCAGGCCGACGGGCAAGCAGACGGGCACGGACACCTTGGGGATCGAAACGGGCTTCATTCTGTCTTCGTACCGCCTCGGCATCAAACTTTCTGGTTTGGAGATATGCCTCCACTTCAGAGGTTCGTCGCAGATAGTAGCCGATAACGTAGTAAACATCGGCTAAATTGATAGATGGATACTGTAGAACGATTTCCTCGGCCGTAGCGCCGTCGCAAAAAGCCCCTACCACCGTGTCTAACGTTATCCGCGTCCCGCCGATTCGGACGACACCGGTCGAGTCCGTTCGCAATGGAATAATTTCCTTAACCAATGAAGGCAACATAGGCTAACCTCCGACGCACTTCATTGTAGGCAACCCGAGGCCCAAAGTCCAACTGTTAGCCGATGGTTCAAACGGTTCAGGCAGGGTTCCGACACGGAGCAAATTTAACCCGCCCTTCGCCATCGAATCCAACTTTTTTGCCCGCGGTTAAAAGACGAGATTGAATCGGCCTTTAGCCGTCGCGTTCATCGCATTCCGACCTTCCTGTCAAGAAAAGACTCGCGACCTCTTTGTGTTCCAGCGAACCGCAAATCCCGGTGAGGAATGCCGGATAAACGGGCGGCCTCGTATACTTTTCGCCGAATTCTCCATTTGCCAGCAGGTTCACCGCCGCCCCGGAATACTCAACGGAATCGCCAAAATAAAAACCATCCTGCATCGTGAAAATGAAGACTAGACGCACGCTCAGTGCCAAGACAAAGATGTAAATCAAGGATCGGCGGTAATCGGAACGATTCATTTTTGCGGCTAGTTCCGCTTTTGCTGTGAAAGAGTATTCACCACGAAGGATGCAGCGCGGCTACGCCGCAATCAAAAAGAAAATGCAACTTTCACCACGAAGGTCACGAAGTGCACGAAGTTCAGAAATTTAGAACTATCAGTGTCCGACACCTTCGTGGCCGGAGTCTACCCTGAGTGCAGTCGAAGGGTGTGCTTCGTGGTGAGCTATCCGAAGTCCTTTTGGTTCGGTTGGATTAGCGACGAAAACAACATTTGTCACGTTTCCGGAATTCCGGAAACGTGGAAGTCGGGTCTGATAGATGGAGATCTGTGAATTATTCGAAGCGGGCTATGAAAAGCGGTTGGTCAGGTTTGATAAATAACCCCAGACTTCACCCCTCGCTCTCAAAGAGCGCAGGGCGAAATCTGTCACGCTATCCAATAACCGACTGCGGTCCTCCTGCAAGCGTCGCCGATTTGACTCGTGTTTCCTACATTCGGCGGCTCAGGTGATTCCCTAAAATAGCGTGTAAATGAATGGCGCCACGGCTGATCCGGAGGTTAGAACCACAAGACTCCCGAGAAGCACCAGGCATAGAACAATCGGGAGAAGCCAGAACTTTTTTCGCTCTTTCATAAAAGACCACAGCTCCAAGACAAATTCACCCATTTTCGAATACCTCCGATTCTTTCGATTTCTATCAGTACTGCCGTGTTAAGTGGGAGGGCGGGCGCGCGGTGCGGGGCACCCGATACGATTTCAAGTCCGGGCGCAACTGACGCTCCATGGGATCTTTTCCCATCAGCCGTCGAATCGCTCCTATCGGCGTCACCAAGCCGTAGAATATGATACCCATGATGATCCTAGTGTTGATCCAACCCAAAACATGGCCTAGGGCCATCCAAGCAGCGTAAAATGGAGCGAGGGTTCTTGGGAATGCAAGACCAAGCACGAGTAAGAACGCCGCAACCGCGATCGCCCATAACCGGAGGGGCAGGCCGTAAAGCAGCGCAGGCCATAGACCGATGATGGCGAACACGCCTCCTACTGTAAGCGCAAAGGAGCGCAACTGTTTGGGGTCTTTGCGATTCTGCATAAATTTACAGTCCTCCGAATTTATTTGTTTTGCTCAGCGTACTCGGCGTCTCAGCGGTGAAGATTCAGGATTTTTTGCACCACAGAGACACGGAGATCACAGAGGGTGTTTCCAACAAGATGCGCGGGTTCAAGTTAGTCGAGCGCAAATTCCTTCCGCCAGTCTGTGTCGTTATCGAGAGGCTTTTGCTCTGTCTTGTAAAGCACGCAGTTTTCGAGGACGAGAAGATCGATTTCGGACCGCATGAAGCAGCGGTAGGCATCATCGGGTGAGCAAACGATCGGCTCCCCGCGCACGTTGAAAGACGTGTTGACCAGAACCGCGCAGCCGGTCTTTGCCTCGAAAGCCTTGAGCAGCCGGTAATACCGCTCATTGGTTTCTTTGTGGACCGTTTGGACGCGCGCGGAATAGTCCACGTGGGTAACCGCGGGAATATCGGACTTGGGAACATTCAGCAAATCGATTCCCCACAGCGATTCCTGTTCCGTGGTGATCGAAGTGCGGCGCTTTTCAACCACAGGCGCGACTAAAAGCATGTAGGGGCTGTCGGTATCCATGGCGAAGTAATCGGCAACTTTCTCGCGCAGGACCGACGGCGCAAAGGGACGGAAAGATTCCCTGTATTTAATCTTGAGATTCATGACCGACTGCATCTTGGGATTGCGCGGATCGCCCAGAATGCTTCGCCCGCCAAGGGCACGCGGCCCGAATTCCATTCTTCCCTGCAGCCATCCCACAACCTTTCCCTGAACCAGTTCTTCCGCCACGAGGTCGAACAGCTTCTCATCCGGCAGCCGATTGTAAGGCGCTTGCTTATTCTTGAGGAAGTCTTCGATCTCCTCGTTGGTGTAGCACGGGCCGAGGAAGCTTCCTTCCATCAGATCCGTCACGCCGTTAACCGGCCGCGGTTTGCCTTCCAGGCGGTGCCAAACGGTCAAGGCAGCACCGATTGCGCCCCCTGCGTCTCCGGCAGAGGGCTGGATCCAAAGCCCCTTAAATGGGCTTTCGCGAAGGAGCCTGCCGTTTCCGACGCAGTTCAGGGCCACACCGCCGGCCATGCAGAGATTCTCCATGCCGGTCTCCCGATGCAAGCTTTTGGCGAGACGCAATATGACTTCTTCAGTGACCTCCTGGATGGAGCGGGCAAGGTCCATTTCTCGCTGGGTGAACTTGGTTTCCGGTTTTCTCGGCGGGCCGCCGAAAAGCTGGTCGAATTTGCCGTTCGTCATGGTTAGCCCGGTGCAATAGTTAAAGTAGTCGATTTTTAAGCGAAACGTTCCATCCTCTTTAAGGTCGATCAAGTGATCATAAATGGCTTGGACATATTTTGGTTTCCCGTACGGCGCCAGACCCATCACTTTGTACTCGCCAGAGTTAACCCGGAAGCCGGTGTAGTAGGTAAACGCCGAGTAGAGGAGACCGAGCGAGTGCGGAAACTGGATTTCCCACAAGGGCTTGAGATCACTTCCTTCACCGATCCAGGCCGAGGTCGTAGTCCATTCGCCGACACCATCCATGCACAGAACCGCGGCTGATTTGAAAGGGGACGGGTAGAACGCCGACGCAGCGTGAGACTCGTGGTGTTCTCCGAAAAGGATTTGAGGTAGATCCGACTTTTTGGCGACTCCGTCCAACGACAGACATTCGTTCTGAAGAAAACTCTTCAATAAGAGTTTTTCTTTCAACCACACCGGCATGGCGGCAAGAAAAGAGGTTATGCCTTTGGGAGCGAAGGCGACGTAAGTTTCCAGGAGTCTTTCGAACTTTATTAGAGGTTTATCGTAGAAGGCGATGTACTTCAGGTCGTTTAGTTTAATATTCCCGGCCTCCAGGCAGTACCTTACGGCGTGCGCAGGAAAACCGGCATCGAACTTCTTCCGCGTGAAGCGCTCCTCCTGCGCCGCGGCAACCAGCTCGCCATCCCGCACCAGGCAAGCCGCACTATCATGATAGAACGCGGAAACACCCAGAATGTTGGTTGTCACTGGTTTCTTTCTGTAATCGCGTTCATTTGGGGCTCTGATGGAATATTCGGATGACGCTCGTCTATACAAAAGTTCAGGCCGACACGGGAGTGCCGCAATTATCTCCCCGTTAAAAACGTCACAAAATAAAATCCCTGCTGCAACCTGCCAATCAGCGCCAGACGAACGAGCAGGCCAAGGCAAGGATCCAGATCGACGATCGCCGGTAATCGGAACGATTCATTTTTGACACTTCACGCGTGAAGTTTACCTACGATTAGTTATCTTGCGGCCGAGTGCGGTTCCGATCAACGCGTGGGTAAATTCGGAGATGTGATGGTAACCGTGTGGCAGGTGCGTCTCCACCACGCCATCAAAGTCCTGCAGTAGAGACGAGCTGGTGATGTATTCGACGTTGGCTGCCTGAAGCTTTGCAAGCAGCACCGGAGACAAGGATGAGCCGTGCCGGTAAGGGCCGAGCATCGTTGGAACATCCACCACAATAAGCCTGATTGCGCGCTGCTTACAGAACCGCTGCATCCGTTCTATCAGCGCCGCCGCAAGCGCTAACTGTCCATCGGACGGGGCCAACCTGCTAGCCACGGCGAACTCAAAATCGTCCACTGCCGCAGACAATGGGCCACCCGTTGTCCCCGCCCCTTGCACGGCCCTCGCCGCTAGTTTTGCCTTAAAGTAGTTCCAGACACCGTTGAACAGCAGCGAGTAAAAGTATGAGTTCTCGCTCAACCACCTTACCCCTGGAATCTCGTAGATGAAGTTTTGAATGTGAACGCCCGGAATATGCTGATGCTTCAATTCCAGCAGCTGGCCTCCGCCGTCCAACCCGAATAGCCCCGCTTTGAGATTATCCTCAAAGTCGTTAGCGAAAAATCCAAGCACGACCACATCCGGATCGTATTTGAACCCCTCGTTTTCGATAAACACGAGTTCTTCGGCGGTGCCGAACCCCGAAACGCCGGCATTGATGACCTCCGCCCTGATCTTGTTACGGTTCAGGTAGCGTTCCAGGACGGCGGAAAACGTAGAGTCCTGCCGCACTTCGTGGCCCTGCGTGTGGGAATCGCCGATGCTTAGTATCCGCATCGTGTTGGCCGGTTTGGCATACGCGAACTCCTTCGCGTTGCGGAATCCTTTGCTGTTGGTCGTGAACTTCCAGGACCCATCGACGCTCGTGTGCCAGAACTCGGCGTTCGGCCGGGTGCCTCGTATAGCGTAGCGCCCGTATTGATACTCGGTGTGGTAGCGTGGAAATAGCACGGTTTCGCCCCGATATAACCATCGAACAATGCTCTCGCCGAGACCCAGCGCGCACATCAATGAAATGATCGTCAGGGTTGCGTTGGTCAAGATTCTCTTTGCTGACACGACTCGTTTTCTATCGATGTGTCGCGTAAGTAGTAAAAGGCAAACTGATCGGCGACTTCCCAAAGATCGACATAAAAGAGCAGACTGCCCGTACTGCTAACATCTTGTATCCAAACACAGCGTAAATCCCGGCGAGGAATACCGGATAAACGGGCGGTCTCGTATAGGATTCGCCGAATTCCCCATTTGCCAGCAGGTTCACCGCAGCCGCGGAGTACTGAACAGAATCGCCAAAATAAAATCCCTCCTGCATCGTGAAAATGAAGACTAGACGTACGCTCAGCGCCAAGACGAAGATGTAAATCAAGGGTCGGCGGCGATTAGAACAAATCATCTTCGATACAAGGCGCCCTGGAAAGTGCGCTGTGAATTATTCGAAGCGCGCTATGAACAGGGGCTGATCAGTTTTGATGATAAGTTTATCTTTGATCGGTCCCTTTGCGATGACGGTCAGTGGCGAAGTCCAGTAAGCTTTTCAACAAGTCAACCGACTGCCTGGCACCCTCGCGCGGTTTTCATCATGCTAAAGCGGCAACGTCACTTTTGACGACTAGACCCTTTAAGCTCCTTCGCAACGGCGTTGCTCAACTGGGTGATGTCCTAATCTCCCTGTAAAAATGAAGAGGCGTTGAGTATCCTCCCAAGTAAGTGAAACAACAAACCAAAGAAGCTCCGTGGACAGCGGAGCTGGGAGGAGGTCAACGCCATGAAGAGAATACCACCGAGTGTGCGGATGAAGGAAGAGGTTACGGCCCTGCTTAGGGGCCAAGCGGTAGCAGGGTCGCCACCGCAGGCACCGATGCGGGGTTTTGTCCGGTCCCTGGCGCGCTACATGTTGCAAGTATCCATTGAGGAGCGGGCCAGCGAATTTTTGGGTCGTGGGCACTACCGTCGAGGAGAGCGGCTGCGGGTAGGATGGAGAAACGGCTATGAGCCCAAGGGAGTGCAAACCGAGTCGGGGCTTTTGGAGTTGGCGGTCCCTCAGCTGCGCGCGTCCGCGGAGCGATTCCGCCCCAAGCTGGTCGAGCGGCTGGGAAATCGCAGTGTGGATCTGGACGGGTTGGTGCGCGGGATGTACGTGCGGGGGCTTTCGACCCAGGATGTGGAGGATCTGTATGGAGAGAGCTTCGAGCAAAGCCGCTTGAGCAAGAGCACGGTAAGCCGTATTACCCAGAAGCTCAACGGGGACTTCGAGGCCTGGCGCAGACGGGATCTCAGCGATCTGGGTGTGGTGTACTTGTTTTTGGATGGCCAGTATCATGCCGCGCGGCAAGGAACCGATGAGAAAGAAGGAGTGCTCTCGGCCTATGCGCTTTTGGAGGATGGGCGGCCGGTGTTGTTGCACTTGGATATCGGTCCGCGGGAATCCTACGACGCGTGGCTGAGCTTTTTGCAGGACATGACTGCGCGGGGGCTGAAGGAGCCGCTGCTGGTGATTTTCGATGGCGCCCCTGGTTTGAACAAAGCGGTCAGGCGGATGTGGCCGCGGGCCTTTCGCCAGCGTTGCCAGGTCCACAAGATGCGCAACATCCTGGCCAAGCTGCCTCGTCTGATGCAAGGGCAGATGAAACATCTTATTCATCAGGTTTTCCTCGCACCGAGCTACGCCGTGGCGATTAAGCGGGGGCGAGCTTTGATCGCCCGGTTTGGCGACCGTTATCCTGCGGCGATGCAGTGTTTGGAGCGGGATCTGGAGGAATGTGTAACGTACCTGCGTTTTCCGGCTGCGCATCATCATCGCATTCGAACCACCAATCGGCTGGAGCGGCTCAACGGAGAAGGACGGCGGCGGACAAAAGTGATTCCCCGCTTTCCTACCGAACGTTCCTGTCTGGCGTTGCTCTTTGCCAGCTTGGTGACAGCGTCCAAGCGATGGCGTGGTGTGAAGATGCCGCCGGCTGCGATCAAGCAACTCCAGCAGTTGCGAACTGAGACAGCAACGAGTTGCTCTGCTCAAGAGGCCGCTGCTTGATATATGGAAGAAGAGGATGTTCAACGCCTCAAGCTTTTACAGGAAAATTGGGACTTGACCCTCAACTGATTGTTTCCGCTTAGCGCAAGTAGTAACATGTTAAAAAAGTACGCACGGATTCAAATGTGAGAGTGTACCTCGACAACTGTTGCTTCAATCGTCCATTTGATGACCAAGGACCCACGAGAATTCGTTTGGAAGCGGACGCTAAGCTTTGCATTCAAGAACATATCCGCGGTGGCAGGCTTGAACTCGCGTGGTCGTATATTCTGGACTTCGAAAACACGGCAAACCCGTTCGACGAGAGGCGGGCCATCATCAGCGGGTGGAGACAATATGCCATGATCGATGTAGAGGAAACTCCAACGATCCTTCAGCAGGCTGAAGCACTGGTTGGGTTGGGGCTGGCGGCGAAGGACGCCTTACACGTCTCGTGTGCGATAGCCGGGGGATGTGCTTATTTCGTAACCACAGACGATGACATTCTCAAACGAGGAAGTCTCGTCCACGGAATCACCGTGTTAGATCCGGCCTCTTTTGTTCGGGAGATGAACCTATGAAAACAGACACTGAAGTACGACTAGACGGCTTGCGCGCCCTGGTTGATGCCTTGGGCACGGTGGAAGCCGAGCGATTTATTAGCTTGATGTTGCGAGAACCTTTCGACTACACGACCTGGCAAAGACACCTCTGGGCCGAGACGAGCGTGCGCGAAATCAGCAAGGCTGCGATGGACCTGCGAACTTCCTCGCCAACAAAGAAAAGTTAGCCGAACAGGTAGAACTCCTTTTCCACCAAGATCGCCTTGAATCGGCCTTGAAACAAATGACCCACCCTTTTCTGTTGGCGATTGAAGCTCTGGGTGTAGATCCCGTTTAACTGGCGCATGCCGATAGACAGATTTGCCTTGGGGGTCTCGACCAGCAAGTGATAATGATTTGCCATCAAACAGTAAGCGTGGCAGATCCAGCCGTAACGTGAAACGACTTGGGCGAGCGTATCAAGAAATAGCTGGCGGTCGTCGTCAGTGAAAAAAACCTTCTGCCGCGCGTTGCCACGGCTGGTCAAATGATAAACCGCGCCGTTAAATTCCAACCGAAGGGGTCGCGCCATGGAGGGCCCGTATCAGGCCATTTGTTGCATTGCAAGACCTGACCCCGATTCCGTGACCCCTTTTTCTTTCGACCTGCCGGGCGTCGAGGATGGCGCGGCTTACTACTCGGGGATGACGACTAGCCCGGTGGGCGCCCTGGGGGCGAGGGGATCCTCCCCCGGGGACTTCTCGTAGGCGCCAATATCTGGCGCATGGCCTTGCGGGACATGCGTGCCCAGAAAGTCCGCAGTTACGCCCACATCCACCCCCGCGTCGATCGCTGGAGACGACTCCTGAAGACGAAAGTCGAAGGTAGAGAGGAAGAGCGGGTCCGCGTTTAGCGATCGACCGTCCTGTCCAGACAACGTCCTCCACTCGACCAGTGATGCCTTCGTAACGCCTTTATACCGCCAGCCATTCCCGCCACCGAAGAACAGATTATTGTCGCCTCGGTACGTTCCCGCTTGGATAAACATGTAGTACCAGGTCTCATCGAAAGAACCAGCGAAAATGTTGTTCTGCGCCACGACTGTCGGACTACCTGTATCAGCCACTAGGCCGTAGTTATTTTGGTAGAACACGTTATTGTACACGTAGTGAATCCCAGCTGTAGCCAATACTCCCCAATACCTCTTACCGCCCTCATTAGAGAAGACATTATAATACACCTGAGACCCGCCGGTATTTGCCAGCCTCACAGCCGCCCCAGCTCTGACAGGCCCGCTATCTCCTTTATGATAGTTAAACCTCCAAATGACCCTTCCACTTAAAGCATAGATTCCGTGGCCATGATGAGCTCCATATAGGTCAATATCTTGAAACGTATTATGCTGAACAATAAAAGTGGGATTCTCTGTCGTATTGTATGTTTGAACGGCTGAATGCGCCCCGAGTTGGTCCTTGCTGAGGCCCGTTCGCTCAAAGGCGCAACGCTGAATAGTAGCGTCGCCACTAATACCGTCGACACCAAAAATATCAACCCCGATATTCACAGAATCGGTCACATCACAATCCTGCAACACGATATGGGCTGACTGCCGTATCGCAATTGACTTGTCATCCCTTGCCGCGTTGCCTCCTTTCGCGAATGTCAATTGCTCTAGCGTTATCCAACTCTTATCACTCATGAACACCGTCTGCCTGCTAGACGATTCAATTGTCCTTGCAGAGGGACCCGTGGATGAGTATATGTACAGCTGGTTTGATGACCAGTGCCAGTCACGGTCGGCTGAGAGTGTTCCGATGGAGGGTTTCCGTGTCCCGACACTACCGTCAAACCACACCGCGTATGGTTGGGTGGCAACGGTGGCCCGATAGACGTCGGAGGAGATGGCTGCCCATCCAGTCAGGATGTCAGAACCGTTCACGGTGGGTCTTGACCCACTCCCGTACGCCCCAAACGTAATGGGATTCCCAGGACTTCCAGAACTCGGTACGATCAACCGTTCCCGCCACACCTCGCCTCGTTTGAACAGGATCGAATCGCCGGGCACGAACGAGCTCGCGTTGACCTTGGCGATGGTATTCCACGGGCCGGTCGATCCGGTCGTGCGCAGTTGCGCGGTTCCGTTGTAGTTGTCGTTGCCGTCGCTCCGCGACACGTAGTAGACGGTGGCCCACACGGGACTTGCTAGCAGCATGACGGCGACGACGAGCAGCACACACCGCGTTACACTACTTGCTGCCTCGTGCCGTTGTAGCTGAGGCTGTGGATCCTTGACGCCGCTGTTCGCGCCCTGGGTCTCGGCGTCGCCCCTGGGCATTGACTCTTTGTTGCGAACAACGTCGGGAGGAACATGGCGAAATCCGAACAGAGGGCACATCGCACCCATGATCGGCAAAACTTCATTCATATTATTCGAACGCCGCGCGATGAGACGCTACATGTAGAGCCCGCGTTAATATCCTATCTAGCGAATAGAATCTCCAAGCCATCAGCCAGATCGCGCTTAAAGATTCCAAAGCGACAGTGGATCTCCTTACCACCAGGCCTCACGGATAAGGGTTCGGTCGCTGAGATCACTTCGTAATTTTCTACGCCATTTGAGATTGTGAAACAAGCATTAGAATCATCGACGGACATCGGCACGATGGGCGCGCGGTTTACTTTGAATACTGCCGGTGTGTTGCTCTGGAGAAGGGATATCGCAACAAAAGGTAGGTTTTGACATGTACTAAAATGAATGGTGTCGGCTGCCACACATTGCCCAGACCCCACACCTACCCATCCCTGTAGGGGTGTCTCGTCGCGTCCCCGAACCACTTTCATATTCCCACTTCTCGCCGAAATCGTAAGGTGAGCCAAGTAACCATACTCATTCTCAATGTCGATTAATCCGCCACCTTTGCGAATTGCGCTTTTGTCAGGTGCAAGATGATAAAGCAGATCAATCTGATGCGACCCTACACCATACACCCGATCGACAATACACAAGAACTGTCCCTTTACTAGAACGATTTCACGGCGGTGTATGGCTTTGAGAGTCCGGGAATAGCCATCGTGGGAACCAGCGAAATAGATTACTTTCTCGCCAGCGAACCAATGAGGATCCCCTGGCTTGGCCACCTGCAAAACCCATGACCTCTCATCGAACCGAGAACGGTCTTTGCCGTCCAGCATTATGACGTTGTGCGCTGCAGACCCTTTGAAGTAAGACCGCCATCGCATTGCTTCCGGGTTACCCGTTGGCACACCATCGCTCCCGCTGTCTACGAACAGCGGAACCCCTCCTATGCTCATATCAAAGCCTAAAATGTCGTCATGTCCGTGGAAAGGCGCTTTGGTGTCGCAAAAGGGGCCGCAGTCGATAACAACGTGGACTCTTTCGTCATCGTTGATGACATAGAACCCAGATTGGGGGAAAGATCTCGATAGTCTCTCCAGAGGCTCCAGAGCAAATCCATTGTAGATTTCAGCCCCAGCAACGCCAAGCGCAAACAGCGTCAAATCGTCTTCTCCAAGAAGGACGGCAGCACTTTTGAACTCAGCGTTGTTGAAAAGCACGGCTGCCATCATGAATGGATTGAAGCGGTAATACGTGTCCGTAGCGGAAGTATCGCCAATACTCGGCAACGTACCATCAGGGCGGAGCATCGCCAGAAGAAACTCCGTCATCCCCAAAAGAGGGTCCCGCAGCAACTCGACCCCGCCCATATCGTCGTGCTTTTGGCACTGAAATAGAAGGTCCCACAACTCAGAACAAATGATTCGGTGGTACCCAATGGATTGCTCAGAGTGACCTCCGTCCTTTCGTATCTGGCGGCCCACCTGATTTTTGAGATGTCGAAAGGCTTTTTTATGAAGTTTGGCCCCGAAAGGAAGGCCCTTGAACATGAGGCTCGCCGAATATAGAGCTTTAGCTTCGAGTAACAGATGATTATTTGGCAGCTGAATTTCAATCACATAGTATAAATAATTCGCATGCATGATGATGCCTCGTAGAAGATTTTGAGTAATATATCGCTCATTCCTGAATTCGTGGTTGGATAGCAGGTGATACAGCCACATCCAGTTACATAGGCGCGCAGCAACTTCGAATGGAGAATCCCAATTTGGCTGTCCAGGTTGGCAAGGATTCTTCTCGCTCCAATCCGCCAATATTTCGCCGACTCGGCTGAGGAATCGTCCGTCTCCTGTATATAGAAAGGCTTTAGCGGTTGTCAGCAGGAAAAAGTGCCTGTTCAGGTCCCATCGCCATCCAACGTGACTCCCATTAGGATGGAAAAACCAATCTATTCCTCGTTGAAACTGATAGGTCACGCCCTTGAACGTAAACTGACCTATCATTAGTTCTTCGGCCGCTTCGACCGTTGTCTTTCGAAGCGCATCTGGCACGAGGATAGCAAGGTTTAATTTGTCATCCTGACCAAAATACGGAGCACATTTACTGTCACCAGTCTGCGGCGTCCCCCCGCAGCCACTAGCTGTAGTTACCACAGATGGTTTCGCCAATTCTCGTGGCGTGCAGACAATAGATGCTACCAACTGTGAGTTCATTACGAGCCAAGAAAGAACATGATGATGTGCAGATGCGGCAACACCAGTTGGCCCGTTATGCCACACTTTGTTTACGATTTTGCATAGAACCGACCTGTTCGTTAGAAGTTTAATGTTACAAAGCATTGGGTACCACGATATCTGTAAATGTACTTACTCATAGCACTACTTCATATAAGATCACATAGACCGCCACGCACCTAACAGATAGACATAGTTCTTCAATTGTATGTACGTCACAGGCCACGCAACGACAATAACGAGCGGCACGATGCTATATATTCCCAAATCATGCCAGAACAAACTCGGTGCCATGCCCCCGTACCAGGCAAGCGCCGGTAGATACCTCAACCTTCCTACTCGTTGCCTAACGAAATAGTGAATCGCAATACAACTTGTTAGTGCCAATATCTCCGCAATACCGTAGCCGACATAGCCATGTTTCGGAACCAGCAAACTGGAACCGAGCAGCAATATCGCTACGTTTATTACGTTAAAAATTGCGATCCTAAGATTGCGGGCAAGAACGTAAAGCACTGAAGAATGCAAGTTGAATAGCGCATTAGTAAGATAGGCCAACGCAATGAACGGGTATATGTCTAACACAGGCAACCATCGGTCGCCAAAAACTCTGGGGACTATCCAGGGAGCCACCCAGCCGAAGACGACCAGCAAAGGCCCTTGCGAGATCATTTGGAGATCCATTCCTTCACTCACTGCCTTTGCCAGCTGGCACGTGTTGCCCTGCACTCGAGCAAAAGCCACTATTGATAGTCTCCACGCCGATGTCTTTATGAAGCAGAGGTATTCCACAATTCGGATAGTCAATGCAACATACGCCACAGCTTCGGCGCCAGCGTATCGCCCAACAAGCAAGGGATTTACGAGCGATCGTGCCTGCCAAATATAAAAGGAGCTTGAGAATCCGAAACCATACGTGATCATGTTCTTCGCTAAAGCCGAACTCCAGTAGAATTTCGGACGGAATGCTGATCTTTGATATGTGAGCACTACATTGACGATCTCACTTGCCCACCAACCTATAACAGGAGCCCAGACGCCTAATCCTAAGAGAGCAGAAGGAAGTGCAACGAGGTAATATGAAGTCTGCGCGGCAACATCAGCGAGTGCAAGACTTCGATAATCAATAGCGCGTTCCAGACGCGCAACCCCAATCGATGATGAAAGCCCCAGTGGTAAGGCAAGCAATAAAACGCTACTCACAGCAGTGAAGTCCCGGATGCCAATCCACATTTGGAGAAAGTGCACGCTTGAAATGGCAACCACTACGCCAAGAACGCCCATACTAAACACAATCGCAAGTGCCTGGCTAAACTCACGATCATCAACTGCACCGTCCTTACGGACGAGATAGGTGCCAACCCCTAGTTGAAGAATACCCCGAAGGAAGATGTACACTCCAAAAGCAGATGCAAACACTCCATAATCGTGAGGTCCAAGGATTCGGATGAGGCACGTAACTCCGCCTACACCGATAACCGCCCCAACGAGCTGTCGTATGGAATAATAGGTCCCACCTTGAAGAACCCTAGCGCGCAGTCCCAAACCTGAGTCTCCTTCCTTCCTCAAAAAGAAGGCGCTCCAGAAATGGCAAATGTCTTGTCGATCGAGGACGGCCACACAGTTGAAAGCGAGTTGAAAATACTTGCCCAAATGTAGACAAAACTAGCTTGTCGGCCCGCTTATTTGCTTTCTAGAAAAGCGAATCTGCTGTCAGCCAAAAGCCCGAAGTAAGACGTTCGAATGAGTGTGCAGCAACCTCAGCGGTCACCCAAAACCGGCCAATGAGGGTCACCTCAAAACCGGCCAACGATAGAAACGCCCGAGACGTTGACAGCGACGAGACGCCTTATAGGCTCCGTCGCCATGAGCAATGTCTTGAGCGAAGAAAAAAAACAACAAGTTATAGCACTGGGACGGCTCGGATGGACGCTGCGGCCCATTGAGCAGAGCACCGGTGTGCGCCGAGAAACCGCAGGCGCATATCTGAAAGGAGCCGGAATCGCTGTACGTCCCCCGGGTTCATGGGGGCGGCGAGGGCCGGCAACACCCGCCAACGAGGTGAGCGGGGCCGTAAGCGAGGCAAAACCGGCCAACGAGGTGACCACCGACCCAGGAAGCCATATTCCACAAAAGCAAGGACTCCAATCCCCCAGTTCCCCACCCTCAGCCAGCGCTTGCGAGCCCTATCGCGACACCATCGAGTTGGGAGTGAGCCGCGGGCGCAATGCCATGGCCATCTGGCAGGACCTGGTCTGTCAATACGGGTTCAGCGGCGGCTATCAGACGGTGAAGCGGTTCGTTCGAAAGCTGCGCGGCTCTGAAGCGCCACAAGCCGTTGGGATTATCCTGACTGCGCCCGGAGAGGAGGCCCAGGTCGACTACGGCACCGGTCCCATGGTTCGCGATGGGCAAAGTGGCAAGTACCGCAGAACCCGGCTGTTCGTGATGACCCTCGGCTACCGCCGCAAATCGGTACGCTTGCTGGTTTTCCGTTCCAGTTCGCAGGTCTGGGCCGAACTGCACGAGAAAGCGTTTCGCCGGCTCGGTGGCAGTCCGCGTGTCGTGGTGCTCGACAATCTGCGCGAGGGGGTGCTGGCTGCCGACATTTACGATCCTACGCTCAATCCCCTCTACCAGCACGTGCTTTTACACTACGGGGTGGCGGCCATGCCCTGCCGGGTAAGAGATCCCGATAGAAAGGCTTACGTTTCATACTGCACCTTGTTCGTCGCGTCCAACGTTGAGAGTTGGCTGCTTAGCCTGGCGGCCTCCTTGGCCCTTAACAATAGCATTGGGATCCAGCGGTTCATATAAGCAGCGCCGG
>Ga0326597_10002943_pt1 | contig 24973 bp, 28 predicted proteins | sample RVTome_12_FD_203789 | JGI IMG/M metagenome (GOLD analysis project Ga0326597, IMG submission 203789) | Soil microbial communities from uranium-contaminated site in the Upper Colorado River Basin, Wyoming, United States - RVT100D185 | ecosystem: Environmental > Terrestrial > Soil > Contaminated >... | reverse complement strand
TACTTTTGTCCCTTGCATGAGCTGTCGCAATATCTCGACTTTGGCGGTGTAGCTTTTGCCACTGCCCGACTGGGCAAAGATAATGGAATTGGCATTATTAAGAGAAAACCTATCAACTATAACCAGCGAGTTATTGGATTTATTAATGCCATATAAAATGCCTGATTCCTGGACTAACTCGGATGAGACAAAAGGGAAAGTTAAAGCAGCGCTTGAGCTATCCAGGTTTCGTTTCTGGGCCAGTTGATTCTCACCTCTAGGCAGTATTGACTGCAAGCCTTCGAGTTGTTGGAAGGTGGCAGATTTAATGTAAAAGAGCCTGGTAGACATGACGGTTTCTAAAATAGTGGAGGTTTTGTTAAGTTCCGAGACACTATCGGCAGAAAGAGCCATATAAATAGAGACTTGAAACAATTTCTCCTGCCCCCTTTGGATTTTATCCTTAAGTTCCATGGCGGACTCCAGAGGGTCTGTAACTTCTGAGCCTATTACTTTGCCCTGCTTTAGCATGGAGCGCTTGATGGATTCAAGCTCAGTAATCTTTCTATTTAGTTTGGGTAGAGCCAGAAGCGGGTCAACCTGTTCGATATGATAGGAAATATCAATGTCTCGGTTAAAGTTAACCAGATTATTAAGCCAACCAAGGGAGGCGACATATGGATAGCCGGAAATAAAAAGGGTCCGGACAAACTTATCGCCGATTTGTAAGTAAGTGCTATCCTCTGCCAAACCGGAGTAAGACAGCAAATCAACTTGGTCTTGCTCGCCAAAGTTAAAGGAGAGGGCTTTAATGCCGTTTCTTTTGCCGTTTTTCTTTTTCGGCCTACCCCGCTTTGATTTTCTAAAGATTATTTTAGTTTTTAATAGTTTAGTTATTTTATTAGGCATAGTTGTGTCTTATTAAAGCTTCTATGGTATGGCCTTTTAGCTCAGCCGTTTTAATTTGGCCCGGGTTGTAAAAGGAATAGAAAAGGTCCAAAAGCTCCAAGCTCTCCAGTTGTCTGGCTCGCATACCAAGTCGCTCAAGGCCTTTAATAACCAGGTCGCGAGTTAGGTTTAAGTGCTCTTTGACTAAAGAAAGACCTTTTTGCTTACCGTCGGCTTGGTAGGGAACGACCACATAAAAGCGCCTGGAGAGGATTTTGTTACCCGATACCAGATTTTTGACAAACTTAGAGTAGTTGTCGAGTTGATCTTTATAGACTCTTTGTTTTTCCTCACTTTTAAGAGTTAGGATTTGCTCTAAGTATTGGTCAATATCTACTTCTCGGACTCTGACTAGGATTTGCAGGGGTGAAGGCAGGGCATTTAAGAAGTTTTGGAAGCTGTCTACCAAGACATCCTGTTCATCTTCGCTTTTGAGCTCAAAATTAACTGATGAGGTTTCCAACACCATCCGGAATTCATTGTTAGGAAGAACTAAAATATCATCTCGGACTTCTTTTATAGCAATTTGGTGCCTGGAGCTAACTTTCTTTTGCGACTTTGTTAAAAATAACATTTAGTCCTCCTTTCTTGGCAGTTTTAAAGGTCATACCAAGGTTGCCTTTAACAAGCGACTGCTCAAGCTTAACCAGATCTGGTATACCAAGGCTCATTGTGGTGGTTTTAGCCGTCTTTTGCTTTAAGGCCTGCCCTGATACCTTTTTTACAACTTCGGGGAGGTAGAGTTCGCGCTGGAAGGTGTCGTTTTTGTTAAAAACGTAGTATTTGGGCCTTAATGCATACTTTAAAACCACACCAAGCCAGTTAACCAAGACCTTACCCTGGATCCTAACGGCAAGAATGAGACAAATTAGAGAAAGGATGGCAATAATGACTAGTTTATAAACCACAAAGCTCATGGAAGGGGGAAATAAGGCGTAAACTGCGGTACTAAGCAAGACCGGAGTAATAAGCAGTAAAATTTGAGTAAAGTTCAGATTACCGGCGATTTTATCTTCAACTGTGGTGATTTGGGCTGGTATAACTTGGGTTCTCATGCGTTTACCACCTTTCTTGGCGTTTTAACGGCCGCTTTGGTTGCTTCCCTGGTAAGACTGGATGAATTGTCTGTACTAATGACATTGATGATTTGGCCACCTAGTTTTTTAAAGGTACCGTTTCTAGTAGTATAAAAAACCATTTGCATCATCAAAGACGGTACTTTTAGCAGAGTAAAAAAGAGCCCGATAGCAACAGCTATTGAGATTAGCGAGTTTTCGGTGTGCTCGGGCAAGGCCAGGAATGATGAGGCTAATTGCAATATGACTACATGGACAAAAACCACAAAGACGGTTACAAAGTAGGACTTACTGGCAATGCTGGCAAAGTCGGAGTACTTGGGCAGGGTCCATAAAAGAAAGATGAAGGGTGATAAAACCGCCATTAGGGATATAAGTATCAACCGACTAATGTACATTAACAGTAAAACAATGGAAACGATCAGGAATAAAACCATAAATACCAAGGTAATAAGAGGCGTGGTGCCGGTGATGAGAGCAGCCGGACTAACCGCATTGACAATCCAGGCATGGTTTAATCCGCCCGTGCTGTCCAAAACGGTCTTGATAATGGCGTTGTTGGTGATAATCAGGTAATCGGCCAGAAACAGCGAAATATTGGCCCCCAGGAAAGCCAGGCCAATTCTTGGCAAGAGTTGGCGAATGTCTAGCTCCTCAAAGCCAAAAGTTGCGCATCCAAACAGCACAAAGAATATTCAGAAATAAGTTTTATGCTGGGATTTTAACCTCGCAGACTTACAAAGAAGAAGTTGAAGGCCAACACAGACCCATGATATCACTAGATCAGTTTTATAAAGTACAAAATATATTGGACGGGAGGAGGGTTAGCAAAAAGGCTCTGAACGCCAAAAAGACCAGAAATAATAAGGTTTTCCCCTTAAGACGAATCATTAAGTGTAAGGAGTGCGGGATAGGACTGACTGCCGGTTGGAGTAAGGGCAGAAGTAAACATTATCCTTATTACCGTTGTGCTGGGGGCTGCAAGATTACGTCTATCAGAGCCGAAAAGCTTGATGCTAAAGTAATTGAGCTTTTGCAAGCCATCCAGCCAAAGAAAGAATGTATAGAATTATTTACGCAATATGTTGTAGAAGAGTATGAGAACAGGCTTACCAATATTAAAAAGGCACGCAACAAAGCCGATGACGAAATAAAGAGGCTAAAAGATATGCGCCAAGTTCTAGTTGAGAAAAATATGTTAGGTATTTACACAGACGAGATATTCAGAGAGCAAAACTCCTTAATCGAAAAGAAAATGACAGTAGCTCAGGTGGCTAAGGCTGATTCGACCTTAGAAAAATATGATATAAACAAGCTATCCGAGTTTATTAGAAGTACTTTGAGTGATTTAGGAGAAACATACAAAAGATCAACCATACCCCAAGTGAAGGCACTTTTTGGTTCAATCTTCCCTGATGGAATCACTTACAGCCATGATGGCACATTGAACCATCAAATAAACCCAATGTATAGGGCAATTTTTGCCCTTGACACGCAAGGTGTCCCATTTGGTGACCCCATGGGGAATCGAACCCCAGTTGCCGGGATGAGAACCCGATGTCCTAACCGCTAGACGATGGGGCCTAGCAGGCCGCTATTATACGATTTTTATCCGGTGTGCTCAATGGATGTTACGCTAAATGTCAGATTGACTGCTTAAGCTCAAAGAGTGAAAAAAACTTTTTTGCTGATGGGTTGGTTTGCTGGTTTACTGATTGGTTGGTCGAGTTGGCTGGTTGGGTCGGTCAAGGCCCAGGAGTTTACCCCAACCAGCAAGCTTTATCAGTCCCAACTAGATGGAGCCTGGCAGTTTCCCCAGGTGGTACGGCTGGAGTACGTGGGTGAAGAAAACTCAAGTTTTTTATTTTCCCTGCTTGATCAAGAAGTGTCACTCAATAGCAGTGCTGAGCCAAAATTTCTGGTGGCAAATAATTTTTCTCGGCAATTTGCGATTAAAGAGGCTCACCACCTTTGGTTGGCATTAACTTACCAGCCCTGGTCTCAAGAAACCCAACTTGGTTTTGACGATCCAGTGTTAGTGGTGTTTTTCAACGATCGGGTGGTGTTGAAAAAAAGCATGGCTGAGATTTGCTGTCAAAGGCAAACCGAAAAAGTTTACTTAGGTTTATCAGGTGGTGAGCAAACTTTGAGTATTTTTGCCGGCGAGATGGGGGACTTGCAGGAGCCTTCCGGGATAATTTTGCAAATAGTTGAAATTTATGGCCAGCCTCAAGCTTCAAGCAGTCAGTCAAATTTAATCACCACTGGGCCGGAAACAGTAGTTAGTGGCAATGGTAATGTTTCTGGCTTGGTCGGCGAAGCGGAGGCGGAAACTCTTATCATCGAGCCGGCGATTGCCGGTCAGGTTTTGGGAGTTGGCAATGAGCAAGTTGTGCCAGATTCGCTTAAGCCTTGGCAGAGACAAATTAAAAAACTGGTCGAAAACCCGTGGTTTATTTGGTTAGCTTGGCTGATTGTTGCAGGGCTGATTTGGTTGGTGATTCGTGATAAAAAATCTCGTGTTACAGATAATGTCAGATCGGGGCGCAATAATGGATTGAGTAATAAAAAAGAAAGGAAAAAATGAAAAAATTGTTGACGGCAATTATTATTGCCGGATTACTTATTATTAGTGTCGTCACGGTTAGCCGAGCGCTATTTCAGGATACGGAATATGTGACTGGCAATAAAGTGTTGGGAGCGAGCATTAACTTGATGGTGGGTGAAAACGATCCCAGCACTGTTAGTTTTGCTTTTAGTCATGTTCAGCCAGGAGAGGAGCGAGAGTTTTCGGTACCAATAGTCAATAGTGGCAGGATGACCGGTAATTTTTGGATGGAAGTGCAAGCAGTCAACAGCACGGAGGGCGAGAACCCAGAATCTGAAACAGATACTACCGGTGAGGGTGAGTTGGATGATTGTGCCGAGGTCTGGTTGGGTTTTACTAACATCGAGAACCCGGCCTTGACCGCTCAATCACTTGATTGGACGGTTATTAATACTATCTCGCCAGTGGAAACATTTTGGGGGAATAGTGTTGATGCGTGGATTAACGCCAGAATTGCTCAGTTCACACTAAAGTTGCGCAACGACAATTGTGGTCCAGAAGCTATGGGCGATGGCTTTGACCTCGACTTAATTTTTCACCTGGATCAGGTTGAGCTCAGTTGATGAGCTGGTTGATCGGCGATAGCCAATCTCGCACCTTCGCTTGTAGAGAAGGGCGGGATTGTGCATAATGAATGATATGCCACGCCGACGTCAGCGCCGTTACAAATCTGCCAAAACCAGTAAGCCACTGGGATTGAGTAAAACCGTGGCTCGTCTTTTTCACCCCTCCAGTCATAATTACCATCGCTCCAAGCTTTTGCATCCAGAATCAATTCTTTATTTTTGTTTAATTGTCTTGGCCTCATTTGCGCTAGTGCGCGCCCTGCGTTTTTTTCCTGGTTTTGGCGACGCTATCTTAGGTTATGCTTCCAACATTACGGCCGAGGATGTTTTGGCTCAAGTCAATCAACAGCGCACCGCCCAAGGACTACCAAGTTTAGTTATCAATGGCAAGTTATCTCAGGCGGCCTTGGCTAAGGGACAAGACATGTTTGCTGACCAGTATTGGTCCCACACCGCTCCTGATGGAGCCGGACCGTGGGATTTTATCAAAGGAGCGGGCTATGCTTATCGAGCGGCAGGTGAAAACTTGGCGCGGGATTTTATGAACACGGGTGAAATGGTCAGCGCCTGGATGGCCTCGCCTACCCACCGGGAAAATATTTTGAATGACAGATTTTCCGAAGTGGGAGTAGCCGTTATCAATGGTAAGTTGCAAGGTTTTGAAACTACTTTAGTGGTGCAAATGTTTGGTAGTCCGGCCGCAGTGGCGGTGGCCCCGCAACAACCAGTTGCCCCTCGGATTTTAGATAATTCAGCCCAACAAACTGTGTCGGTAACAGAAGTGGAGCCGGAGGCTCAAGTGTTGGCTGGCACAGTGCTTTTGCCCAATCCTTTACAAAATTCAGTATTACTCACGCCACTTCATCTAACCAAGGCTTTCTTTTTGGCGGTGATTTTACTGATTGTGGCCACACTGATTTACGATGGTTTTGTGTCTCGCAATCGCAAAGTTTTGACTGCTTTTAATAAAAACTTGGGCCACTTACTAGTTTTTGGTGCTGTGACATTTGTCTTGATCTTTTTTAGAAGTGGTTTAATTCAATAAGCCTATGCTCATTAAATTCACCCAACATAAATTTGCTTATGGAGTGCTGTTGTTGGCCATTGGGGCTTTTCTGTTTTATTTTTATGCGGTTTGGCCCAACAGAATTGCCCAGCGCTTGGCAAGCGTGATTTTTGTGGTTTTTTATTTTCTTTGGGGAATTATTACTCACTGGCGAGCACATCAACTGAATAAAAAAATTTTCACTGAGTATTTTGCCATTTCTTTGCTAGTCAGCTTGTTATTACTACTAGTAACTTTATAAAATGAAACGCTTAATCCTGTTTTTTCTGGTCATTTGCTTGAGCTTGCTACCCGCTGAGATTTGGGCTCAGGAAACGAGTGATTTGGCGCCAGTACCTGTTTTACAAAAGGAAAGCTTAGCGGCGGAACTATTAGATTTGAACAACATCTATCGCGGCCAATTAACTGAATACCGAGCCGCAGAAAAAGAATTTGTGATTGCCCGCGATCATTATTTACAATTACAGACTTTGGCGGCGATTAATAATGTTACTGAAGCGGCAAAGAAAGTATTGGGCTTGCGCAATCAAGTTCTCATTACCTACTTGGATTTATTGCGGGTAAACCTGATTGCCGCTGAGGGAGTGGAGATTTCCGCCAAGGAATTGGTTTTAGAGCGTCTCAGTGGCCAAAAACTTCGTTTACAATCACAGCAAACTGCCTTGTCGACTGCTACTGATCGCGAACAGATCAACCAATTGGCAGACACTTTTACAAAGCAGGCGCCGGAGCTGACGACCGTTTCCCAACAAACGGTTTCTCTGCTCTCATTGGGTAAACTGCAGAATGTTTTTGATCGTTTACGCTCAATCAGAGAAGAGTTGCTGGTGCCACCAGACAGTCAGAGTAGTATTAGTTTGGAGCGGTCTGAGCGCGAAATTGACAGATTAAACCAAGCCTTAGAGGCGCTTTTCGTTGTCAGTTGGGCGGAGCTTAGTAAGGGATTGCAGGCAGATAATGTGAGTAGTTTTTACAGCAATATCAGCAAAACCTTGAACCCTATTTATACCAACTTAACGAAATTAGTGGCTTTTCTTGAGGAGCGGATGAGGTAATTGGCAATGAACGAAAAATTTAATCAAAACCAAACCCAGTTTAGTGTCGAGGAACCACTTTTGGAAAAATCGGCAACGATACCCTCAATTGAGTTGGTGACAAAAAAAACTCGTTTCCCCAAATGGGCTTGGTGGTTGGTGATTGGCTTGGGACTATTACTGCTAGTGGCCTTGGCAACCGTTTGGCGCAATGGCGCCGAACAGACCGAACCCCAAGAAGAAATTGTCACCCTAGAGGAGCCGCGAGCGCTCAGTCCTTTGGAGCAAAGACTGGAAACTGCTAAGCAATTACTCGATAACGCCAACCCAATTACTCAAGAGTTACCCTTGCCACCCGTGAATATGGAATTGAGAATCGATCCTAGTAACCGCTAGGCTAAGACTTTTTGAATGTTAGTTTGTTGGCTTGAGGGCCAGCAGGATGAAAACACTCAACAGCCAAAAAGCGAGCGCATAAATTGAGGATGATTGAGGATAGAGTAAGCGCGCCAGCCAATGAATAATTTCCACCACGACCATTAGGACTAATGTAAAACGCCAAGTTTCCCGCCAATTTTTGACTGCTTTACCCAAGCTGGCTGGTAGCCACAAAAGAGCGGCTAAAAATAACGACGAAAGTAGGCGCACCATGGTCAAGCCAATCGCCACGATTGGTATAATTAACCAAGAAAAAGTGGCCAGTAGGCGATCCAAGCCAGTTGAAAATAAATCGCCCCATTTTGGTAAGCTTTGTTGATCAATGACGAACTGGTTGTCGCCTAAGTAGTCCTCTAACCAATAACGGTTTAAGTCTCCCTCTGGAGAAAGAGCAAAGACTGCCTGTTGATCAATCAAGATGGTGGCCTCTTCTTGAGTTAACAAGGTTAGCGCTTGCGGAGCGTCCAGCTGGCTGTTAACGTAAATCAATGGCCAAGCTGGCTCTGCTGGGGCTTGAAACAAGGGCAAAAGTTGCAAGTTTAACTCTAGCCGATGATATATTTGAGGTTCTGTGGTTAGTTGTTTGCCGTCCCAGTTGATAATCAGATCTGATGGGTAATTTTGCCTTAAGTAATCTAGACTATTGACCGCTCGTTCTTTGAACAGCGGCAGTAATTGTCTTTGTGAGAACCAACCCACCAGCGTACCAATAATCAGCAAGCTGACTAAAAAATATCCAAAAGCCTGACTAGTTTTGGTCTTGATGAAATAGCGGTAAACACCAAGGTCATAGAAACTGCCCGCCAGCCGGCTAAAATATTTTTTCATCAGCGTTATTATAGCGTGCCTGTTGACCCATCACAAACTCTGGTAAAATGCTCTTATGCTCAATAAAAGTGATTATTCGGCTCAATTTGAGAAAGTCTTATCGCATCTAGAACAAGAAGTTTCGAGTTTGCGCACCGGCCGAGCTTCAATCCAGATGTTAGACGAGGTGTTAGTATCAGCTTACGGTGCCAAAATGCATCTTCATGAAATAGCTTCGATTTCCGCGCCGGATGTTAGTTTACTAGTAGTTTCTCCCTGGGATAAAAGCCTAATGGCTGAAGTGGAAAAAGGGATTCAGACTGCCAACTTAAACTTAAATCCGATTGTTGATGGTGACCAAATAAAAATACCAGTGCCGGCTCTGACCCAAGAGCGACGTCAGGAAATGGTCAAAATTCTCCACCAAAAAGCCGAAAGCGGCCGTACCGTCCTGCGCTCAGTACGCACCGAGATCAAAAAACAAATCGAAGACCAAGAGGGGGAGGCGGGTATTAGCGAAGATGATATTAAGTTAGCCTTAACTGAGCTAGACGAGACGGTCAAAAAGTATGTAGAAAAACTGGAAAAGCGAGTGACAGATAAGAAACAAGAACTGACTTCCCTTTAAATCAATGACGGTTTTAATTTTTATTCTAATTTTATCCGTACTGGTGATCGTTCATGAGCTGGGTCATTTTTTGATGGCCAAAAAACAGGCAGTAAAAGTGCAGGAGTTTGGTCTCGGTTACCCGCCGCTGTTGGCAAAGCTTTTTTCTTGGCGCGGGACTAAATTTACTTTGAATGCCATTCCCTTTGGCGGTTTTGTCAAATTGGAGGGAGAAGAATATCAGCCGTCAGACACCAACGCAAGCCAAGTTCCAGGAGCGTTTTATGCCAAATCGGCTTGGGCTCGAGTGGCAGTGATTTTTGCTGGTCCACTGGCCAATATTTTGTTAGCCATCCTGGCTTTTTCAATCGTATTTGGGATCATGGGGGTACCACAATCTTTGGCTAATCGACCCAGAATTAATTTGGTGGCTCCTGACTCGCCGGCCGCTAAGGCGGGCTTGAGCCCCAACGATGAGATAATTGGCTTCAAGTTATTTACTGATGAAGTGACTACGACAAACATTGACCAAGTGGTAGAGTTTATAGAACTCAATCGTGGGCAAGAAGTCAGCATAATTTTTAGTGGTCCGTGCGAGGGAGTAGTTTGTCCACAAGAGCGGCAAGAGGCGATAGTTTATTTGCGCACCGCCGACGAAACTCCTGTCGCTGAGGGTTCGATGGGGGTGGCTTTTGCTGATTTTTATTTGCAAACTGGAGTTTGGTATGATCAATTGTGGCGCGGCATTATTTATGGCCTGAAAGAGGCGATGACTCTAGGCATATTAATTACCAGTGCCGTGATGAAACTTTTTTATGAGTTATTTACAGTCGGTAAAGTACCGCTGGGGATTGCCGGACCAGTGGGGATTGTCCATCAAGCCAGTCGTAGTCAACTTCTGCAGAGCGGCTGGGCGCCACTTTTGGAGTTTGCCGGCATACTTTCGATTAATTTGGGGATCATGAACCTTCTGCCTATTCCGGCGCTAGATGGAGGTCGAATTTTACTAGTGCTGATGGAAAAAGTGGTGGGTAAAAAAAGAATCCAAAACATCGAAGGTTGGGTCAATTACGCAGGGTTTTTACTTTTAATTGGCTTAATTGTGATAGTGTCTGTCAGAGATATTGCACAGATTTTTCAAACCTAGTTGTCAATTTGGGTGCAAACCAATATGCTAGGTGTCATCTTTTTAATTTTTGTTTATACTAAATCGTTTGATAAATGAAAGGTTAGTTGGTATGCAGAAAAAACATCTTTTAATCGCTTTAGCGCTCTATGGTCTTTCAGCGCTGGTTTCTTTTGGGGCTTTTTCATATTGGGCCAAGTCTGAGGTAGTTCTGCCCGGCAATGGTTCGACCGGAGAGACTCTTCTGGGAGCTCTGCTCAATATCGACCCCAATGAACCTCGGGATCAAACTTGTCCCTTAAATGGCAAGCTTTATACCACCACTGAGCGCACGGCATGGGAAAAGCGCCGACCGCTGTTTGTAATGATTGAAAATCATCCGGAGGCCAGGCCCCAATCTGGTATCAGCCGGGCTGACGTAGTTTTTGAGGCCGTTGCTGAGGGAGGAGTGACTCGCTTTGGGGTGCTTTATTATTGTGCCGCTCAAATACAAGACTTAGAGTTGGCGCCAGTTCGCTCGGCTCGTACTTATTTTGTTGATTGGGCCAGTGGTTTTAATCTGCCGATGTATGTTCACGTTGGTGGCGCCAATATTCCCGGCCCGACTGATGCTTTGGGCCAAATTAATCAATACGGTTGGGCGTTGGAAAATGATATCAATCAATTTTCAGTCGGTTATCCCACTTTTGTGAGAGATTACAATCGTGTGCCGGGCAAAGATCTAGCTACCGAGCATACTATGGTGACTACGACAGAAAAACTGTGGAAAGTAGCGCAGGAACGGGATTGGACCAATCTGTCTCCAGACACAATCATTAATAGACGAGTAGTGCCAGGTAGTGATTGGCAGGCTGGTTTTGAGCCTTGGACCTTTATTGACGAAATTCCGGCCGCTGGCAATATTCGCCAAGTCAGTTATGGGTTTTGGGACGGTTACGGTGATTATGCTGTGCGCTGGAACTACGATGAGAGTAAAAATGCTTATGTGCGAGAAATGGGTGGTCAAGCGCACGTTGATCTTAATAATGACGAGCAAGTAGCCGCCAACAACGTAGTAGTGCTATTTGTCACCGAAAAAGGTCCGGTTGACGAGCTAAAACACATGCTTTACGGCACTACTGGAACAGGTAAGGCACTAATTTTTCAATACGGTCAAGTGGTTGAGGCCACTTGGAGCAAGCCGGCTCGTACAGACGAGTTGGGATTTGTGGATAGTCGTGGCCAAGACATTCCCATAGCCAGAGGTTTAACCTGGATTTCAGTGGTGGGAACAGGCACTGACGTGGAATATTAGTTTTTAGGAGAAAATTCACCGGTTGGCTTCGCTTGTGGCGTGGTATAATTTGAGTACATAAATAGTTCAAATCAAGATGGCAGATCTCAAAGACATTATTATTTCTCGAGTGCGAGTAGAAATGTTGGAGTTGTTTTACAGCAATCCAGAGGAGATTTATTACGTTCGACAGATTACTAGGGAAATCAAAGAAGAAATCAATGCCGTCCGTCGTGAGTTAGATCGTTTACTGGGAGCGGGTGTGCTCAAGAGCGAACAACGTGGCAATCGGCTTTATTACTCGCTTAATCCCCGCTATCTTTATTACCAAGAACTGCAACAAATGATAGTCAAAGGCACTGGTTTGGGCCAAAAAATTCGCCGCTTGCGTCGCAAACTTGGGGATTTGGAGTTTGTAATGTTTTCTGGAAAATTTGTGCGCGGCATTACCCCCACCCAAGATGAGGTGGAAGTACTGATTGTCGGCAAAGTAGTTTTGTCGGAACTGCAGGCAATTATGAGAGAAGAGGAAAAGCGCTTAGGACGCGAAGTCAACTACGCTGTTTTTGAAAAAGAAGAATTTGAGTTTCGTAAAGCTCGTCGCGACCCATTTGTGATGGAAATTCTTTATCGCACCAGAATCATGGTATTTGGCAATGAAGAGGAGTTTGTCCACCGCGATCAACAGGGTTTATAAAACTTGTCCGCTATGTATACTGCTAGCAGTCATCAAAAACAACAGTTGGCAGTGATTGGTCAAATCGAACGGGCAGTGGACAGCAATCGTATCAACTTCAGCACGGTTACACCGACCACAAACTATGCGCTTGATCCCAGACTTTGTTTAACCAGCGTTCATTTTCCAGACCGGAGTTTTATTGAAACTGTGCGCAAACTAATTGAGCCTTTAAAAAAAATTGATAAATCCATTTATTTTTATCCAGACACTTCATTTCATCTGACAATTAAAAATTTGCGTACGATTAATGACCCAGCCAACTTTGATGAACCACTAATTGCTAAGGCTCAAACGGTATTCCATCAAGTTATTCCTCTCCACCATGCTTTCCAAGCGTACTACTACCGGTTATTATTGTTTCCCGGCAATTTGGTCTTGATTGGCACGACTGATGAGGAGTTGGATCGGATTATTTTTGATCTTAATCGAGGATTAATTCAAGCGGGTATTCCCGACGACAAGGTTTATCTTAATGATAAGTACTTTTTCAGTAACGTGACGCTGGCCCGATTCACCAAGCCCATCAGCCAAGCTTTTCGCGCTAAAGTTTCCCAAATTTCTGAAGCGATGGAGGAGTTTACTTATCGAGTTGACTCGGTCAGCTTAGTGACGGCCAATGCCTCTCTGAATCGGTTGCGAAAAATTAACACTTGGCGACTCAAGTAAGTTCTTTGGCTTTTTTCAGCAAAACTGCTTTAGTGTTTAATTCTGGTTGTTCTAGCACTTGGGCAAACAGTTGGTGTAAAATTTGACCGATTTGTTTGCCAGGTTTAAAGCCAAGCTCTTCAATCAAATCATGTCCGTTGATGGCCAGATCGCTAACCTCCAGCGGTTGATTGAGTTGTTCCACCATTCGCGTCTTCATTTCCTCCAATCGCCAACTGGTTTTTTTGGCACCACTACCTAGTCGGTCAGCCTCGCGAAGGTCCAGAATATCGTCAATATTCTTCAATTCTACTTTGCGCATGAAGCGTCTGATGGAAGCATCGGTGTTGTGGGGTTGGTAATAAAACATGTGGTAACGCACTAGAGTGAAGATGCGGTCAGTATTTTTTCTGGACAACTTAAAGCGTTGGGCGATTTTGGAGGCAATTCTAGAGCCGATGATTTCGTGGTTGTAGAAAGTAATTTTGCCGTCAGTAATTTGTTTGGTGCGAGGCTTGCCAACGTCATGCAAAAGAGTAGCCAATCGCACCACTGGATTAGGCGAGGGACAACTAGCTAGGGCATCTAGAGCATGAGTCCAAACATCAGTATTGTGGTGGCCACCTTGTTCCACACCTTTGCCTTCCAAAAGCTCTGGCAAAATATGTTCCAGTAAGCCGGTTGACTCCATCAGCTCAATCCCCCGCTTGGGGAGGGGAGAAGTGAGGATCTTGAAAAACTCATCTTGAATCCGTTCCCAACTGACGTGTTGAATGGAGACGGCGTGTTGTTTGACGGCGCGTAGAGTAGTAGGAGTAATAGTCATTGATAGTTGAGCGGCAAAACGAATGGCGCGCAGTAAGCGCAGAGCATCTTCTTTGAAGCGCAAATCTGGATTACCCACGGTTCGAATTTGTTTGGCGGCTAGATCCTTCATCCCTTGATATGGATCGATCAGTTGATATTGGTCTTGACTCAGTTTTATGAAAGGTGGAAAGACCCTTTGGTCAAAAAAATTTTCCAAAACGCTTTGTTTAACGCTGATGGCCAGAGCGTTAATAGTAAAATCACGTCTTTGCAGGTCATCCTCGATAGTTTTACCCCAAGAAACACTGTCTGGTCGGCGGTGATCATCGTAAGTGCCGTCAGCCCGGTAAGTGGTGATTTCAAATGGTTTGGGAGTAGGCAATTCTACTTGGTTTTCGGCGGAAACTACCAACGACTGGTGAATTTTGGAGGCTTTTTTAGGGTCAATGATTCGCCGGCGGCGTTGGTTTTTATACCAAGTTTGATAAAGGTCAGTTAAGTTTTGAGCCGGTAATTGAAAATGTTGTTTTTGCAACATTTCCCAAAGATTTTTATGAGTGATACTTACCGTACCGAATTTATTCTCATAAAAACTATCTGGAAAGACTTGCTGAATTTCTTCTGGCTTTGCATTGGTCGTAAAGTCAAAATCAGTCACTGGAGCGCTCTTTACTCGGTTCTCTACAGCTTGAATAAGCAAGTCTCTTACGGCCCCGCCCACTAGAAAAGCCGTAAAACCAGCTTGTTGCAAACGATGGAGGATTAACAGCACTTCAAAGGGCAAAGACAAGTTCATACGCCCATTATAGAGGATTGCTGACACTTTCCGAAACCAAGTTGCCAAGCATAGTGGACATGGTATAAGATAAATAGAGGAGGTGGTAATGAAGAAATTGCTCTTTTTGGTAATCGGATTAAGCTTGTTGCTATTAACAGGTCAGATAGCTTCAGCACAAGTTCCCTCAGACGCTTCGACCCTGCGAAGAGTGCCATCCGTTAAATCGGCACCAGCCGCTGTTCGGGATGTTAGTCCAGAAAGACTAGAACAGCGTTGCCAAGTAGTCCAACAAAAATTTACCACTCACCTTAACCGTTATCAACTCAATACTAGACAGCACACCGCCCGTTATGAGCGTATGCAAGCCAGACTAAACGCCCTGGTAGTTCGACTCAATGAGGCGGGCAAGGACACTGGCGAGCTGGAAGACGCTTTGGCGGTTTTTGACCAAAAAATTCAATTATTTACCGATAACGCCGATGATTTTATGGCTTCACTGCGATCAGCGCAGGAAACTGCTTGCTCCGATCTGGAAACAACTTTGCCGAATAAAGCTGTGGAAACGCGTTCATTATTACTACTCTTAAAAGAGAATGTGACGGCAATCAAGAACTATTGGCAGGAAATAATAAGACCAATGATTACGGCATTGATAGCAGAAGGTGAGTAACAGGAACCAAAACATGAAAAAAAACTTTGTCTTAATTCTGATTTTAAGCTTATTTTTACTGCTGGTAGTTTGGTGGTTTGCCATTCGTTATGATTGGTTTCCAAAAGTTGAGCCAACCCCGTCAGCAGTGAGGCAAGAAGTGGAAACAACAGCAACTCCTGAATCTGCTGGTGAATTGGTAATCGAGAAGATAGACGAAGAACTTGATGCCTCATCTGATACTGATTTCAATCCCGATGATCTTTCAGATGAATCATTGGGACTTTAAACACTTTTATATTTTTGCCAGTTTTTTATGATATGGTGGTGGTTATGCAATGGCGTTTTTTGAACAATAACATTCCCCATCTCCCAGCAGATCTAGAACAGATCTTACTGCAAAATCGCCAGATTACTGATCCGGAGATTTTTTTTAGTCCTCCTGAATTGAGCCAAATTACTCTAGAGGATGTGGAAATTGACCTTGAGCAAGTGCGGATAGCCAAAGAGCGGCTCCTGCAAGCGATTAAAAAAAAGGAACAAATATTGGTTTTTGGTGATTATGATGCTGACGGTATTTGCGCGACGGCCATCATGTGGGAAGCTTTATATAGTTTGGGGGCCAACGCTTTACCCTTTATTCCCCACCGAGAAAAACATGGTTATGGTTTAACTTGGGCCGCCATTGAGGAGCTGTCAGAGCGACCGTTCCCTGCCGTGGTGATCACCGTAGACACAGGCATTGTGGCCTTGGAGGCAGTCAAGGAGTTGACTAACAAGGGGGTAGAGGTAATCATTACTGACCATCACCAACCAGAAACAACTCTACCCTCAGCTCTGGCGATCGTTCACACGCCGCTGATTTCAGGTTCCGCGGTGGCTTGGTTTATGGCCAGAGAACTGAGTGAGAAAGCCACTCGGCAATCGCTGGACTTAGCGGCCCTGGCCACTATCTCTGACATGATGCCTTTGCGGGGAGTAAATCGCAGTCTTGTTTTCCATGGACTCAAAGCGATTAATCAAACTAAACGCTTGGGACTCAAGACCTTACTGAAGGTGGCTAAATTGGATAAAAAACCAGTCAATGCTGGAACAGTGGGCTACGCGCTGGCCCCTAGGATTAATGCCATGGGTAGGTTGTCTCATGGCTTGGACGCCTTGCGTTTATTGTGTACCACCAGTCAGAGCAGAGCTTGGCAGTTGGCTATGTTACTGGATGACACCAACTCTGATCGTCAGCAATTAACCGATGATCTTCTCCAGTTGGCCAAACAACAAGTTTCGGGTCAAAAAAAGGAAAGTTTGCTGATTGCTCATTCCGCTGATTTTCATGAAGGAGTGATCGGCCTGATTGCCGGCAAGCTGGCCGAGTGGTATGCCAAGCCAGCCATTGTTATCAGCACTAGCGGTGCTAATGCCAAAGCCTCGGCCAGATCAGTGCCGGGCGTCAATATCACCGAACTGATTCGCTCTGCCCGCAAGCTTCTGCTGGAAGTGGGTGGTCACCCAATGGCCGCCGGATTTGGTTTTGAGCACAAAAAACTTGATGAATTAATAAATCACCTCCGTGAAGTGGCTCGGGAAAGTATTGACCAGGAGCTTTTACAGCAAACGTTGGATATTGAATGTTTCTTGCCCCTAGCGCTAGTTGATTTAGCGCTTATTAAAACAATTAACAAATTTGAGCCCTTCGGTCAAGCCAATCCCCAACCACTGTTTGCTCTGCAAGATTTGCAGATCAGTGAAATCCAAACTGTGGGCAGTGATAATCAGCATCTCAAATTAACTCTGGTTGATGCAAAAGATGGGGCAAAAATTACAGCGCTGGGCTGGGGTAAGGGTGAAGCGGCCAGTAATTTGGCGGTGGGAAACTTAATCAGTGTCGTTGGTAGGCTGGAGGCCAACCAATGGCAAGATCGGGTTAGTCTGCAAATAATCATCAAAGATTTGCAGGCAAATCAAGCTTGAAGTTGCCCCATTACAAGTATTGTTCGATAATAGTTTTCACTTGTTCCAAGGATAGTGCGCCAGAGATTAGCTCAAAATCTCCCTCACTAGTGACTAAAATCGTACCTGGAGTGCCGGAAATACCGGCGGCTCTACCACCAGTGGCATCTTCTTCCACGGCGGCGGTCATTTCACCACTATCCAAACAATTTTGGAGTCCCGTGGCGTTCACGCCAAGCTCAGTGGCATAAGTGACTAGTTTTTCGTCAGCCAGTGCGTCACCGCCAGCCACACCCACTTCCTCAAACAAGCGATCTGAGTATTGCCAGAAAACGTCGTTGCCAGCAAGTTTTGCCACACACTCTGAGGCCTCAGCACTAATTTGGGCTTGAGGGTGAAGGCTACTTAAGGGAAAGTGACGGTAAACCCAGGCCACGCGGTTGCCATACTCCTTCAACACTTCTTGCATGGTGGGATGAAAGCGATTGCAAAAAGGACACTCATAATCTGAATATTCCACCAATAGGATCTTCGCATCAGGGTTGCCTCGCACGTGGTCAGCCTCAGTTACGGCTGGCATTTTGGACAATCCAGCCGTAGTGGGAGCAGTTGGGGCGGCCGCACTGGGTGCGCCGGTGGTAGGCTTACTGGTCAAGTCACCTTTCAGCAACTTATTTTCCTTCCAAAGCGAGCCGAACATAAAGCCGACAATCAGTGCTCCGGTGGCAATCAGCACTTTTACGAGTGTTTTATTATCCATATTACAAACCTTTCTAAAGTTTTTATGAAGTTTTAATTACCAAGGCCAGTGTAACTAATTTGTCGTAAAATACAAGCATTGATGAAACGAATTTTGAGTCCTTTTGAAAAAAATCATTTGCACCGTTACGGTTTCAATCTGGACGAGATTGATCAATATGGGTCATTGCCCGTGGAGTACATTACTGGCAAGACAATTTTTTTAGCTCATCAGTTTTCGGTTAACTCCAAAGTGCTTATTCCCAGAGTGGAAACAGAAGAGTTGGTCGAGCTGGTTTGGCGGGATATTTTAACTTGGACTAATCATCGGCAACCTTTGAAGTTGATAGACCTTGGTACTGGCAGTGGGGTAATTGGCTTGAGTTTGGCCAAGCGCTTGGAGTGGAGCAAACTTAGCTTTCAATTAACGCTAACGGATATCAGTGGGGGGGCACTAAAGATTGCCCAGCAAAATTTTGACCAGCTTTTTCCCCAGGCTCCCAAGTTTGGTCAACTCAATTTTGTACAAACTGATTTGCTGACGGAAATTGACAGTACTAATAAGTTTGACTATTTGGTTGCCAACTTACCTTATGTGCCCACGGCACGCTTGAACAAGCTTGATCGGTCAGTCAAAGACCATGAGCCGCTGATCGCCCTGGATGGTGGACCGGCTGGGTTGCGGTCAATTACTCGTTTGTTGGAACAAGCCAAGAGCCTACTTGCGCCCAAGGGGAGAATCTATTTGGAAATAGATGACACTCATACTTGGGAAAAGTTACAAGCGGTTGCTGATGGCTATCGAGTTGAAGTTTTGCTGGATCAATTTGGCAAGCATCGCTTTGCCCTAGTCAAGAGTGCTTGACTAACTGGGTTGTGAATTTTTTTTGAGCCGGTTGTCGCAGTAGTAGAATTAACCCCACGGTCATAATGCCAGCGCCGGCCAGTAAGACACTATCGGGGAAAAATACGGAGAGCAACCACCCACCCAAAATTGGCCCAACTATTTGAGTAATACTACCGATAGAGTTTGCCACACCCATAATCGAGCCTTGCTCACTTTTTGGTGCGGCGCGTGAAATAGCCCCCATTAATAAAGGCCGACTGATACCGGTGCCAAAAGCAAACAGCGTCATCACCAGGAAAAATGGTGGCAGGGTATGGAAAAATGGGCCGATTATTAGGCCCAAAATAATAGTGATCATGCCCAAGATGGTCAAATTTCGTTCAGCAAATCGATCAATTAATTTAGGGATAATCAGCGAGCGCAAAATAATACTCAACAAGCCAACGTAAGCCAAAATAAAACCGACCGTTTCAGCAGTTAAATTCAACTTTCGATCGCCATAAATGGCAAAGTTGCTGGTCCAGACCACGTGAGAGAGAGAATAAGTGAAAAATTGCCATAAAATGAAATTAACTTTCGGTTGGCTAAAAAAATACTTAAAACGGGAAAAATTAATAATCTTAATTTCTGAAAAGGAAAAAGTGCGGCGATCTTTCTTGTTCTTGATTGTTTCTGGTAAAAACAAATAAGTCAGCAAGATTGACAGCAAGGTCACCCCGGCGGCCAAGAAAGCCGGCACCGCATAACCAAAACGAGATAAAAACCCACCAATCGCAGGTCCGATCAAAAAGCCAAATCCAAAGGCCGCTCCACTAATACCAAAAGCCTTACTGCGGTTTTTACTAGAGCTAATGTCACTGATGTAAGCTTGGGCAATGGTAAAGTTACTGCCCAGCAAGCCGTCAATGGCGCGAGAAAGAAAAATTAACCAGAGGCTGTTGGCAAAACCTAGAACGATAAAACCGATAAAAGTAGAAAACTGAGAGAGTAGTAGCAATGGCCGTCTACCATAAGTATCGCTTAGTGATCCCATGATGGGTGAAGAAAGAAACTGAAAAAGCGAAAAGACCGTCAAAATTAAGCCCACCGTAAGTGGTGTAGCACCATACTGTAGGGCATAAAATGGCAGAAAAGGCAAAATCAGAGAAAAACCCAATACCTCGGTGACTTGAATAACAAAAATAATGCCGAGACGTCGATCTAGATTTTTAAACATGGTTCAAAGAATATAACTATCTTCCGTAGTATTTTCCAGCGAGGGAAGAATAAAAATGTCTTGGCGATAGGTGGGATTGGTACCGACAAATTCTGCCTGACCTTGGACGATTTTTTCCAAAGGACGACAAATTGGACAACCAGACTCACCATTGGGGCAACGGAAGCGGTTGAGTTGACGAGCCAACTTAATTTCTTTGGCCAACCCCAAAATGATTTGTTCTGCCCCAATCAAGTCTGGCAAAGCAACTTCCTCTGGGCGATCATTAAGTTCCAAGTACCAATAACTCATCCCCACTACGGCTCGTTTTTGGGTATTGGTCACCAGCAAAAGATAAATCGGCAATTGCAGAGAATCAACTGGTTCCCTTTTTTTACCGGTTTTAAAATCCAAGACTTTAACTTGATTAGTATCAGGCAAATATTGCAACCAATCTACTTTGCCGCATAAAATGATTTCATCAGCCGGCGACAGCCAAAAGCGAGGTAAGTCGTTTTCAGCTTTTATCTTGATCGCCAGCTCTGCCACTGGCCCTGGGTCGGCTATTACTTTTTGGAGCATAGTTTCGCCCCGTTTTTTAAAAAGAGCCTCTGTTTTTTCATCAGTAAAACCGCCGATCTTGCCACTCACTTTTTGCCAGGCTTGATCATATTTTTGCAATAATGATTGGCTAAAACGCTTTTCAACTGGCAAAACTGATAAATTCTCAATTACCTCATGCACAGTTTGACCCAGAGAGAGTGAGGGGGAGGCAAACTGAACTTTGTTGCCAGTTTCGGGAGAGCGGTAAATATTTTTCAAATAGTATGCCCGCGGACATTTTTGCCAATCGCTAATAGAGCTGTAAGATACCCAAGTGGCCGCGTATTTATCAGGCATGTTATGTACTGTATCATATTTATAGTTAGGAAATGTAAGTTTGCTTACGAGACAAACGCAGTAAATTAGTTATAATTTTTTTCAGTAAAGGAGTAATTAAATTTATGCCAACCAAACAAGTAATACTTTGGCTCCTGGGACTTTTCTTGCTGGGAACCATTGTTTATTTCATCAGCGGTCGTTACTCAGTTGACAATCTTAGTCAACCAACCAACCAAGAAACTCGCCAACTTGACGACACTGGTCAGCCGCCCAGCCAAACTGATCAATCACTGGTTGCTCAAAACAACCGTTACCAGAATTACTCTGAAGGGGCTTTTACCGCCGCCCAGGATCAACGTCGAGTACTGTTTTTTTATGCACCTTGGTGTCCGACTTGTCGACCTCTCAATCAACAATTGTCAGAAAACACCAATCAAATTCCGGAAGATGTGGTGATTTTTAGAACTAACTACGACACTAGCACTAAGCTCAAAAATCAGTATGGAGTGACCTACCAACACACTTTTGTCCAGGTTGATCGGGATGGTAATAAACTAAAGATCTGGAATGGTGGCAACTTGCAAGATTTGCTGGAAAATATTTTGTGAAGTTGTTGTAGTTGGTTTTCCTAAGTTGAAAGTAGCTGTTGCTTTGATCCCGGGCTAGGATTCGAACCTAGAACGACAAGTTCAGAGCCTGTAGTGATGCCATTTCACCACCCGGGATTTTAAGAATTTTTTAAGGTTGGGCTGTTAAGCTGGTCGCTGGATAGTATAGCAGAGCTGACCGTATGAAAAAAATTTTAATTTTGGAAGATGATCACTTATTGGCCCAGACACTAGCGGGTTGTTTGGCCAGCGATCAAATAGTTGTGGTTTTAGTGTCCACGCTTAAAAAGTTTTATTTACAACTGGAAAACCAGCACTTTGATTTGTGCGTTATGGATCGAATGATTGAGCAAGAAGACTCACTACTGGCTAGTCAGTATGCGCGAGATATTTCGCCGACAGTAAAGATTTTATTTCTATCCAAGAAAGGGACTGCTAGGGACAGAATTGATGGCTTGGAGGCGGGGGCTGATGATTATCTACCCAAACCATTTTCTTTGGCTGAGTTGAAACTGCGAGTAAAGAACTTACTGACTTTAGTGCGCGATAATCAGTCATGGGGGTCACAAGTGATTTTAGACGAGATAATTTTTTATCCTACTCAGGGCATAATTCAAACTCCAGAAAAAAAACTGATTTTGCGGCGGCGAGAAACTCAAATTATGGAGTGTTTAACCAACGCTGGTGGAGCACTGGTTAGCCGCCATCAGTTAATTCGCGCTCTTTGGCCACCCAGTTACCAACCCAATTCCAGCACCGTGGATGTGTACATTCGTCGTTTACGTCAAAAACTAGGCGTTTATCACGCCATTTTGCAAACCAGAAGGGGGTTTGGTTATCGAGTGGTTTTGCAAAGGAAAGTTTAGTGTGACCACGGTGCCTTTGCCTCGGCGTGAACTCAGCCATAAGCGACCGGCAAACTCTTGTTCCACGGTTTTTTTGACGAAATAAAGTCCCAGCCCAAGGTGATTGTTTTTGGTGGAATAAAATTGAGTAGTACACAGTTTACCTTTAAGCCAGCCCATGCCTCGGCCGCCATCCACTACGCTCAAATTAAGTAAGTATTTATTTAAAGTGACTGATAGAAAAATGGGTTTATGGTGCTTTTTGTGGGAGTAACTTTCGTAAGCGTTATTGAGCAAACAAACCACCATTTCTTGAAAGGCCAACTTATTTCCCCTCAGTTGAAAATTGGTTGGCAGTTCCCAACGACTGACGACATGTTTTTTTAGTTTACTGTCACCGTTGAGCGCTAATAACTCTTTCAGGGCACTTTGCGGAGAAAAGTACTGAGCACTGGTCTCATTTTCCAATTGAAGGACTGAGTGCAAATACTGGGCATTCAATAACACGCGTTGTAAGTAAATATCAGCTGAATTTTTTGCCTCTTCTGGCAAGTTTTTAACAGCAATCTCGGTATTAATTAAGATATTTGTTACTGGTGTGGCAAAAATATGGCAAATTATCGGGGCAGTCGAGAAAAGCGTTGAGTTTTCCGACATGCGATGGATCATACACTCAAAGCCTTAAAAAATTCTTAAAAAAGGTCGTGGGAAATCAAACTAGAAAAAACTTAAGGTTGAGTGTGCACTAACGCAGTAATATTCCAAACCTGCAAACAAGGTCCTTGGGCAATGCGACAGTAGCCCTGCTCCAGTTTTGCTTGGGGGTTGGTTGCCAAATTCATCAATTGGCGATGAGAGTTAACCACTAGCCAAACTTGCTCGTAGTATTGTGCTTTGGCAATAAAATCATCGGGCAAGCGATGGACTGGTTGACCAATACCCTCCACCAAGATGTTGGTTACATCCTGATTGTGAAGATACATCAGTATGCCGTCTGGTAGCGTACCAAAATAACCTTCGGTAGCTACGGCGATGGTGCTAGTTAGTGCGGCTTGGAGTAAATTGTTAGTGGTTTCCTTGATGCCATTGCCAGCCGCCCAGGATCGCAAATATTGCTCACGGTCAACTTCTGTAAAAGGTAAGTGGTTGGGATCTTGCCAGGAAATTAACAAAAACTGCAAACTGATTGAAGTCATAAAAGTTAGACCAAAAATGAGCGCACTGGTTCTGATGAGAAAAATAACTGGTTTTTTGATTAGTCGTTGGGTGATGAGGAAAAATTGTTCAAACGCCAAAGACGCCGAAATAGTCAGGGGTAGGGCGGCGGGGAGCAAGTAACGCGGGAAAATTATTCTGCTCAACAAAATCACTGGTATTAAAAAACCCAGTGAAGATAAAATCAAAATCAGGTGCTTGCGCCGCCACTTGGTGTGCCACAAGCCCATTAGAGGAAGCAGTAGTAGTGGCCAACTAAGATAAGCATTTAAAACTTGCCAAACTTGTGTGCTATTACTAACTACAATCGGCCAAACACCAGCAGCAAGCACTTCACTGATGGAGTAGAGAAAGTCATTGCCGCGGTTGAAGAGTTGGCCAAAGACGGGGTGGATTTTGAGAGTCAGAAAAATTCCCAAGCCAATCAGCAGGGTGGCCGAGGCTAGGCTTAAAAAGTGAAAGGGAGCCGATTTTTTGGGTTTGACCAACCAGGGAGCCAAGACGAGCGCTGGCATGAATAGTAAAGCGGGTAATTTGGTGAGCAGAGCCAGACCGAAAAATACACCGGCTTTAAGCGCGGACTGCCAGCGCTGAATTTTACTGGCGCCAGCCACAATCAAGTGATATAAAGCCAGTGAGAGCATTAGCACTAACAGGCCATCCATCAGCGCCATACGATGATGAAAATACCAAAAAGGCAGTCCAATAATTGCCAGTTGACCAAAACAGATAGCCAGTCGGCCACCCCTGAGTTTTTTAATGGTAAAAGCAATTACTGCCACTTGTAACAAACCAACCGCTAACGAAACCATTCTACCTGCTAGCAGTGGGTCGGCAAATATTTTCAGCGATAATACTGCCAACCAAACAAACAACGGAGTTTTGCCGTCATTTAAGGGAAAAAACAAATATTGTCGCCAGTCGTCCAAAATTAATTGAGCCCAACGCAAATAAATGGCCTCATCGGCAAAAACTGGCAAGAGAGTTAGGGAGGGTAGGTGAGTAGCCAGATAAATCAGTGAGCCGACTAATAAGATCAAGTTAAAAGGAGTAAAGAATTTTTTCACGCTGATTTATTGTAGCGCATTTTTTTTGAGTGAAACCAGGGTAAAACACCAATCAGCCACAAACTAATTCCCCCACCCCACAAAACCAATTTTTGACGCCAGATCACCAGGCTATCAAAACCGCCAAAAGCCAGCCACGGTAAGTAACGCAACATGGCGCTGATGGAAAAGACTACCAACCATCGGCGCCACAGAGCATTCTTGAGTAAGGGCAACCAAACCAGTGCCCAGAGTAAGTACCAAGGCAAAAATTGTTGGGAGCGGAGAGTAAACAAAGGAATAAACATGGCCATAGAACTGACGACAATTAAGCTATCGGCAGTGATTTTTTGTTTCAGTGGCCAGAAACTACGACCAACTGCTATTAACCAAATGGGCAGTAAAACAACGGTGGCCATTTTGATGAAAATGGAAAAAACCAGTAAGCTCAATGATAAGCTCAAAGTGGCCCAAGTTTGAGTTGGTTTTTTGATAACCAACAAT
>Ga0326597_10002942_pt1 | contig 24981 bp, 24 predicted proteins | sample RVTome_12_FD_203789 | JGI IMG/M metagenome (GOLD analysis project Ga0326597, IMG submission 203789) | Soil microbial communities from uranium-contaminated site in the Upper Colorado River Basin, Wyoming, United States - RVT100D185 | ecosystem: Environmental > Terrestrial > Soil > Contaminated >... | reverse complement strand
GATGCGCGCGCCCGGCGAGCTCTCCGAGCTCCAGCATGTCGCCGAGGACCGCGATCCGCCGCCCCTCGCCTTCGGGCCTCGCCGCGCCGAGCCCGGCGATGGCGGCGCCCATCGACGCGGGATTGGCATTGTAGCTTTCGTCGATCAGCACCATCCGGCCGCCGCCGACGCAGAGCACCGTCCGCTCGCCGCGTCCCCGGGCCGGCAGCCACTGTGAAAGCGCGCGCGCGCCCCAGGCAAGGTCGGCGCCGGCGAGCGATGTCACGGCAAGCACCGCGAGCGAGTTCTGGACCAGGTGCCGCCCCGGCGCCGCCAGCCGGTAGGCGACGCGCGCGCCGAGAATGTCGGCCTCGACGAGGCTGCCGCCCGCCTCGACATGGCTGACGAGCCGGGCCTCGGCCTCCTCGTGCTCGCCGAACGAAACGACCCGGGCGCCGGCACGGACCGCCGCCGCGGCAAGGCGCGCGAACTGGTCGTTGTCGCGATTGAGCACCGCCACCCCGCCGTCGGCGAGACCGTCGAAGATCTCCGCCTTGGCATCGGCGATGGCCTCGATCGAGCCCAGATGGCCGATATGGACCGGGGCGATGGTGGTGATGAGCGCGATATGGGGGCGGACGAGGCGCGACAGCGGCGTGATCTCGCCGGCGTGGTTCATGCCGATCTCGAACACCGCGAACCTCGCCTTCAGGGGAAGATTGGCGAGCGCGAACGGTACCCCCCAGTGATTGTTGAACGAGGCGGGCGAGGCGTGCGTTTCGCCGCTGGCGGCGAGCGCCAGCGCCAGCCCCTGCTTGGTCCCGGTTTTTCCGACGCTGCCGGTGACGGCGATGATCCGGGCCCGCGAGCGCGCCCTGGCGGCCGCCGCGAGCCGGCGCATGGCGGCCAGCGGCTCGTCGACCCTGAGGAGTGCGCCCGTCGCGTCCTGCCTGTCAAAGCCATCCGCGACGACCGCGACCGCGGCACCGCGCGCCAGCGCAGCGGCGACGAAACGATGGCCGTCGAGCCGCTCGCCGGTGATCGCGAAGAACGCCTCCCCCGGCGCCAAGGTGCGGCTGTCCATGGACACGCCGGTGATGGCGCGCGCGAGCGCGCCGTCGAGACTGCCGCCGATCGCCGCCACGAACTCGGCGGCCGTCCACAGGCATTTCGGTTCAGCCCCGCTCACGCGGCCTCGCTTTCGCCAAGCGCGCGCCTGATCTCGTGATGATCGGAAAACGGCAGCACCTCGTCGCCGACGATCTGGCCGCTCTCGTGTCCCTTGCCGGCGACGAGGAGAACGTCGCCGTCGCCGAGGCGGCTGACTCCCTCCGCGATGGCTTCCCGCCGGCCGCCGATCTCACGCGCCATCGCGGCCCCCTCGAGGACGGCCTTGCGGATCGCGCCCGCATCCTCGTGGCGCGGATTGTCGTCGGTGATGATGACCTCGTCGGCGCCGGCCGCCGCCGCCCGTCCCATCAGAACGCGCTTTCCCGCATCCCGGTCGCCGCCGGCGCCGAACACGACGATGAGCCGCCGGCGCGCATGCGCCCTGAGCGCGGCCAGCACCACGGCGAGCGCGCCCGGCGTGTGGGCATAGTCGACGAACACCTTCGCGCCGGCGCGGGTCGCGCCGACGAGCTCGAGCCGGCCGCGCGCGCCCTTGAGATGCTCCAGCGCCGTGACCGCATCGTCGAGCGACACCCCGCCGCCGGCCGCGGCGAGTCCGGCGGCGACGAGCGCGTTCTCGGCCTGGAAGGTGCCGAACAGCGGGATCGCGAGTTTCCGCCGGCCGGTTTCGAGCGCGACCTCGACCGCAAGATGGTCGTCCTCCGGCCGCACCGCGATCAGTCCGAGGTCGGCGCCCCCCCTGCCGACGGTCATGACGCCGAGCCCGGCCTTGCGCGCCGCATCGGCGATCTGCCCGCCCATCTCGCCGCCGAGATTGACGACCGCGCCGGCACCCGCGCCGAGCAGCGCGGTGAACAGTCTGAGCTTGGCCTCGAAATAGGCTTCGAAGGTTTCATGGTAGTCGAGATGATCGCGGGTGAAATTGGTGAACGCCCCGGCCCTGAGGCGCACACCATCGAGCCGCTTCTGGGCAAGACCATGGCTCGATGCCTCGATGGCGACATGCTGGACGCCCGCCGCCGCGAACTTCGCGAGAACCCGGTGCAGCGTCACCGGGTCGGGCGAGGTGAGCGACACCTCATCCGCGCCATCGAGCCCCGAGACGCCGAGCGTGCCGATACTGCCGGCCGCAAGCCCCTGGCGGCGCCAGATCTGCTCGGTGAACGAGGCCACCGACGACTTGCCGTTGGTGCCGGTGACGGCGACCACCACCTCCGGCTGGCGGCCGAAGAACGCCGCCGCGAGGCGCGCGAGCCCCTGGCGCGGGTCGGGTGAACGCACGACGGCAAACCCGTCCGGGGCCTCGATCGCGGCATCCTCGGCGGCGAGCACCGCCGCCGCGCCGGAGGCGATCGCGGCCGGCACGAACCGGGCGCCATCGGCGCGCGTGCCCGCGAGCGCCGCGAACAGCACCCCCGGCCCCGCCTCGCGGCTGTCGGCGGTGATCGCGGAGATGTCGGGATCGGCCGCGGCCGGCGCCAGCCCCGCGACCCGGGCAAGCTCGCTCAGCCGCATGCCGGCGGCCCCTTCTCGCTAATGGATCGCGGCGAGCAGGAACCCGGCGTCGAACTCGTCCACCCGTCCGTCCGGCGCGATGCCGAGCATGGGCGCGATCCGGCCGATGATGTCGGCAACCGTCGGCGCCGCATTCCAGCCCGAGGTCGCGAACCCGTGGGTCTCCCTGGTTCCCTGCGGCTCATCGAGCAGAACCAGCACGATGTAGCGCGGCGCGTCGATCGGGAACGCGGCGATGAAGGTGTTGAGGAGCTTGCTGCGATCATAGCCGTGCGGACCCGCCTTTTCGGCCGTACCCGTCTTGCCGCCGACGCGGTAGCCGGGCACCGCGGCCTTGCGGGCCGTGCCTTTCTGCACATTGAGTCGCATCAGATAGCGCATTTTTGCGCTGGTGTCGGCACTGAGCACCTGGCGCGCATAGAGCTCGGCCTCGCCGCGCGAGCGCCTGAGGAAGGTGGGCGCGATGAGCTTGCCGCCATTGACCAGCGCGGCGGCCGCGCTGGCCGCGTGGAGCGGGGTCACGCCGAGCCCGTGACCGAAGGCGATGGTCATGGTCGAGATCGGACGCCAGGGGTCCGGAACCAGCGGATCGGAGGTCTCGGGCAGTTCGGTGCGCACGCGCTCCAGCATGCCGATCCGCCTGAGGAACGCCTGATGGGCTTCGACGCCCGTATCCAGCGCCATCTTGGCCGCGCCGATGTTGGAGGAATAGACGAAGATCTCCGACACCGTCAGGTAGCGGCTCTTGGCGTGATAGTCGCCGATCGAATAACGGCCGACGCGGATCGGCGTGCGCGCGTCGTAGCTGGTCTCGAGCCCGGCGACGCCTTCGTCCAGCGCCATGGCGACGGTGAACGCCTTGAAGGTCGATCCGAGTTCGAACACGCCCTTGGAAATCCGGTTGATCCGGTCCGGCGCAAGGGACTGCCTGGGGTCGTGCGGGTCGTAGTCCGGCAGTGACGAGAGCCCGACGACCTCCCCGGTCGCGACATCGAGAACCACGGCGGCCGCGGCCTTGGCCGAGAAGGTGTCCATCGCCTTGACCAGTTCGTCGCGCACCGCGTGCGAGACCCGCAGGTCGACCGCGAGCGCGACCTCGGACGGCCCGGCCGCGACCGGACTCGCAAAACCGCCCTCGCCTCCGCGACCGTCGAGATACTTCTCGATCCCCGCCTGGCCCTGGTTGTCGACGTTCACATGCCCGACCACGTGGGCGAGTGCCCGCCCGGCCGGATAGACCCGCCGGCGCTCGTCGACGAAGCCGATCCCGGGGAGCCCCAGATTGTGAATGCGGGCGCGGTCGGCGGGGGTCACCCCACGCTTCAGCCAGACGAAATCGCGCTCGCGCGACAGCCGCTCGAGGAGGAACGGGCGCTCGAGCTGCGGCATCGCGAGCAGGAGCTGATCGATGGTGTCGCCGAGATCGACGATGCGGCGCGGATCGCCGTACATGGACGCCACCTTGATGTCGGTGGCGAGGATCGAGCCGTTGCGGTCGACAATGTCGGGTCGCGCCAGGCTCGTCCCGTGCGCCGCGGCCTTCGCCTCGGCCCCGGGCGAGGCCAGGAGCGCGAGATCGACCAGGCGGGCGGCGATGACCGCGAATCCGGCCACGAAGGCCCAGGCGACGATCCGCAGCCGGCGGCGGCTCGCCCGATCGAAGGCGGCGCCCGTGCCCGCCTCCGGACAGGCGTCGGTCGAATGCGGACGGGAACGCTGAACGGGGCTCATGGACACATCAACGACGGGCAGGGAGTGCCCAGTTGGACCTCATCAAGCTTGACGAAGCGTTACCGCGATGCCCAAAAATTCTGGCGGTCTAAGCGGTTACCTGTGCTGGTCGGCGCGCCGCCCGAGCGCCGACAGCGAGCGCTCGACCAGGTCGGCCATCGCCTCGTCCGAAGCCATCTCGGGGATATCGCCCAAATCCCTGATCTGGGACGACCGCACCGGTTCAAGCTCGAGATGCTTCTCGGCGAGCTGCTGGATCCGCTCGGGCTGGTTGAGCAGGCTCCACTCGGCGCGCAGGATGGTCATCGTCTCGCGCTCGTCGCGAATCTGACCCTTCAGATCCGCGATCCCGGCCGCCACCTGACCGGTGTCGTACTTGACCGCGTAGAGCGCGATCGCGACCACGATCGTGGCCGCAACCATCATGGCTTCGACAAACCGGATCATCTGAGCCCCTCCCCGAGAACGCCGACATCGGGCACGCCGAGCCGCTCGAAATCCGCGCGCCCGCCCCGCGCCGGCCAGGCCGGCGCGCCGGTGCGCTCGGCTACGCGCAGCCGGGCCGATCGTGCCCGCGGGTTGGTTTCGATTTCGTGAGCGCGCGGCCGGCGCACCGATCGGCCGATCAGCCTGAGGCTCGGCGCCAACGGCGCCGCCGCTTCCGGCCGATGGCGCGAGCCCTGCGCGCCCTGGCCGGCCCGCTCGGCGAAAAAGCGCTTGACGATGCGATCCTCCAGCGAATGGAACGACACCACCGCAAGCCGCCCGCCGGGCGCCAGCAGCCGTTCGGCCGCGACGAGCGCGCGGGCGAGCTCGCCGAGCTCGTCATTGACGAGAATCCGGATCGCCTGGAACGTGCGCGTCGCCGGATGGATGCGCAGCCCCACCCGGCCCGGCGGCTGGTGCGCGGCGCCGGCGACGATCCGCGCCAGCATGGCGGTGGTTGCGATCGGTCCGGCCGCGCGCGCATGAACGATGGCGGCCGCGATCGCCTGGCCGTGGCGCTCCTCGCCGAGGACCGAGATGACGTTCGCCAGATCGGCTTCGGCAAGACCGTTCACATAGTCCGCCGCGGTCGGACCGTCCCGGCCCATGCGCATGTCGAGCGGCCCGTCGGTCTGGAACGAGAACCCGCGCGAGGCATCGTCGAGCTGCCGGCTCGAGACCCCGATGTCGAGCACGATGGCGTCGACGCTGGTGATGCCGCGCTGCGCGATCAGGGCCTCCATGTCGCCGAACCGTCCCTCGCTCAGCGCGAGGCGCGGCAGGAACTGGCGCACGATGCCGGCGCCGGCCCTGATCGCCTCGCCGTCACGGTCGATCGCGACCACCTTGCAGTCCGCCGCCTCGAGCAGCGCGCGCGTGTAGCCGCCACCCCCGAACGTGGCGTCGACGATGATCTGGCCGCAGCGCGGCGCCACCGCCTCCAGCACGTCCGCGAGCATGACCGGAACATGGCGGGCCAGGCCGCCAGCGGCCGCAACTCCGCGGCCCGCCCTCACGCCGCACCTGCACGCATCTGTCGCCGTCCCCCGTTCGCGAGCAGCTTCCTGTGCTCGCGCACCTTCTCGCGCGCCAGCGCGAGATGGGCCGCGAAACTTTCCGGATTCCAGATCTGGAACTTGTCGCCGAGGCCGACAAAGACCGCCTCGCCGCCGAGGCCGGCGTGGTTCCGCAGCGCCTCGCCGAGAACGACCCGGCCATCCTGATCGAACTTCAGGATTTCCGACAGCCCGAACAGGGCGGTCGAGAGCTGGTCGCGTTCATCGGAGTAGGGATCGAGCCCGTCCAGCAGGCCGGAAATGGTGTCGACCAGCGGCCGGCCGCCGGCATCGATCGCGCGCGCGTCGAGCGAGGGGTGGCAGAACACGCCGTCGAATCCGCCCTGGGCGATCACGGCCCGGAACGGTGCCGGAACCGAGACCCGCCCCTTGGCATCGATCCGGTTGTGATAGGTGGACACGAACGGGTCCATCGCTGACGCACATCCCTACCCAGGCTCCGAGAACCGGCACGCCTGATCGCCTGGAATCTGGCGTGCAAGACTGCCCCGTCCCGGTGGCGTCGCCGGCGAGATCTCCCCCTCCACCGCCATCTCCCCTGCCGCGGCCGGAGCCGGCCGCTGCGCTCCGGCAGGTCACTGACCGGGATCGGCCAACGGGACGGTCTGGGATAGCATGGGATATCATGGTGGTCAACGGAGCAGGAACGGCCCGGGAGCCGCGCCGGAGCGGCGCGCCAGCCCAGCCGGGGCGTCATCGCCACGGTGCCCGCCCCGGCCGGCGCCGAATCCGGTGGGCAACCCGGGTTCATCGGTGGCCGGCTCAGACGGCCGCTGCGGACGCGGTTCAACGGGTGTAGAATTGACCAGAGAATCACGCAGGGCCCTTCCCGCATCCGGGGGACGGCGATGCGCCCGCACTTGGAGCCAGAGGAGGAACCGACATGGAACCGGCAAGCGCGGCGGGTGGCGTATCGATTGAACTCAGATATCTGATCTATGCGTGTCTGTGGCTTCTCGTCCTGTGGGTGCCGTACATTCTGGCCCACATCTCCGCCGTCGGCGTGGTCAAGGCGCTCGGATACTCCGACGAACCGCTGGAGATGCCGGTCTGGGCCCAGCGCCTGAAGCGCGCCCATTACAACCTGGTCGAGAATATCGTTCCGTTCGCCGTCGCCGTCGGCGCCGGCGAGGTCCTCGACATCCACACCGAGACGACGGCGGCCTGCGCGCTGGTGTTTCTGCTCGCCCGTCTCGTCCACCCGTTCGCCCAGGTCGCGGCGATCTGGGGCACCCGCACGGCCGCCTTTGCCGTCGGCTGGGTGGCGGTGGTGATCCAACTGCTGGCGATCATCGGCTGGGTGTAGGGCAGATCGCGCCGTCATCGCGGCAGGCCCGACCGGCCGCCGCGGGCCGCGGCGGGCAGCAAGGTCAACGGCGTGGACCTCCGGCGTCGGGGCCGGGGGTGAGGGCGGGAGTTTGCGGCATGGGCCCGCCATCGCTCACTTCGTCATTGCCCGACTTGTTCGGGCAATCCAGTCACCGCCGACGCCGGCGCTTCACCCGTACCGCCGGGGTTACCGGATCGTCCGGTCAGGCCGGACGATGACGGGCTGAGTTGGCGGCATGGCCCCGCTACCGCTCATTTCGTCATTGCCCGACTTGTTCGGGCAATCCAGTCACCGCCGACGCCGGCGCTTCACCCGCACCGCACCGGTTACTGGATCGTCCGGTCAGGCCGGACGATGACGGGCTGAATTGGCGGCATGGGCCCGCCACCCCTTCCCGTGGCGATGCCCCGGCGCCGTCCGGGCCATCGGGTCACTGCCGGCGCCGGTGTCCCGCCCGCACCGCACCGGTAACCGGACCGTCCGGCGGGACTGGACGATGACGGTCCGGGTCCGAGGTCTCTCGCCTCACAGGGTCGCGATGCCGAGCTCGCCCGCGAGCGCGTCGAGCGCCTTGCCGAGGGCCGCGTGGACCGGCACCCCCCTCGCCCGCCGGTCGAGCTCGACCTGGTTCGAGCGCTCGCCCGGCAGCCGGATCTCGTCGAAACCGGGCAGCAGCGGCGAGCTCTTCATCTCCGCCCACACGTGATCGATCTCGCGCTTGAACGCGTCCACGTCGCAGAACGCGGCGATGTCGACCGCGACGATGAAATGGCCGGTGTTGGTGACGGAAGTGTCGTCGGCGTTGAAATCGACCACGGCGCGCCCGAACGCCGCCCCGTTCAGCGTTCCGGCGAGAATGCCGAACATCAAGGACAGGCCGTAGCCCTTGGGCCCGCCGATCGGCAACAGGAACCCCTCGCCCGAGCGGGCCGGATCGGTCAGCGGCCTGCCCTCGCGGTCGATCATCCAGCCCTCCGGCATGGTTTCGCCGCGCTGGGCGTAGGTCTTGACCTTGCCGTAGGCGGCGACCGTGGTCGCCATGTCGAGCACCACCGGCGGGCGCTCCATCGCCGGCACCGCGATCGCGATCGGGTTGGTCGAGAGCAGCATCTCGGTGCCGCCCCAGGGCGGCAGATGGTTGGCGCTGCCGACCGCGACATAGACGCCGATCATGTCGTGGGCAAGCGGCATGCGGGCATAGACCGCGGCGGGGCCGGCGTGGTTCGAATAGCGCGCGCCGACCCAGGCAACCCCGGTCGAGCGGGCCTTTTCGATGGCGATCTCGGCCGCCCGGCTCATCACCAGATGGCCCATGGCGTTGTCGCCGTCGATGAGCGCCATCGCCGCGCGCTCGCTGGCGATCCTGATATCGGGCCGCGGATTGTAGCCGCCAGCCCTGAGCCGGCGGACATATTGCGGCAGCCGGAAGACGCCATGGGCATCGCCGCCGATCGCGTCGCACTCGGCCATCAGCCGGCCGACCTTTCGCGCATCCGCCGGCGCGAGGCCGGCGACCTTCAGCGCCTCGGCGATGAATTCCGCCAGCCGCTCGACGCTGACCCGCCGGCCGGTCCCGCTCATCGAGCTGTCCCCTGTCGTTCCGTGACCTGAATGCGCATCGCCGGGTGGCGGTGCGGCGTCCGGTTCTTGTACAACATCACCCGGCCCGGCGGCGAGAGGCCGTTCGCCCGGGCGGAAAGTGCGGTAGAGTTCGAGCCGAACGCCAACACCAGAACGACCACAGGGAGACCTGCCCGATGCCAGGCGCAACCATCGTCAAGTTCGAGGACCGGCCCAAGTTCGACCGCGGCGACGGCGTTTCGTCGGCGCTGCTGTTCGGCAAGGACAATGCCCCCGGCACCGTCTTCACCTCCGGCTTCACCACCTTTCCGGCCGGCCGCGCCGCGCCGATGCACCACCACAATTGCTGCGAGCAGGTGCTGATCATCGAGGGCGACGCCGAGGTCGAGTGCGCCGGGGTCAAGACGCGGCTGAAGCCGATGGACACCTCGTTCATTCCTGCCGAGGTGCCGCACCGGTTCAACAATGTCGGCTCGGGGCCGCTGACCATCCTGTGGATCTACGGCGCGACCCACGTGACCCGCACCTTCACCGAGACCGGCAAGACGGTCGATCATCTCTCGCCCGGCGACAAGGTCACGGCGTGAGCGGCGCCTCGCGCGATGTCGCCATCCTCGGCCTCGGCCAGATGGGCGGCGGCATCGCCCGCCACCTCGACGAGCGGGGATATCTGGGCGCCGCCTGGGACCCGCGCGCGGAGGCGCGCGCGCCGTACGAGAACCGCAACGACGTTCTCGTCGGCGCGCCGGCGGCAATCGCCGCCACCTGCCGCCGCTTCGTCTTCGTCGTTCCGGGCACGCACGAGATCGAGGAGTGCCTCACCGGCCCCGACGCCATGCTGGACCAGATCAAGCCCGGCGGCGTCATCTTCGATCTCACCACCTCCGATCCCGGCCAGAGCGGCCGGCTCGCGGCGCTCGCGGCCGGGCGCGGCGTCTCCTATCTCGACTGCGGCATGACCGGCGGCGCCGCCGGGGCCGACGCCGGCACGCTGACGCTGATGGTCGGGGGCGAGGAGGCCCTCCTCGAGGGTGCAAGGCCGATGCTCGGGACCTTCGCCGACCGCATCTTCCATGTCGGCCCGCAGGGAACCGGCCACGCGCTGAAGCTGATCCACAACATGGTGCTCCACACCATGTTTCTCGCCAACTGCGAGGGCGTGCGCGCCGCCGGCCGGTTCGGAATCGACGCCGGGACCGTGATCGAGGTCTTCAATGCCGGCAACGCCAGGAGCTATTCGTCCGAGGTGCGGTTTCCAAAACACATTCTCTCAGGCACCTTCGACGCACGCTCGCGGGTCGCGAACCTCGAAAAGGACGTGCGCATGGCGGCCGAGATGTCGGACCGGCTCGGCGCGCCGACGCCGTTCGGCCACATGGCCGCGGCGCTCCTTGGCCGGGCGATCGATGCCGGCATGGCCGACACCGACTTCTCGCGGCTTTACGAGGTGTTCGACGAACTGGTGGAAAAGTAGCCCGCCCCCCTACCCCACCGGCGGCCACAGCCGCCGGCCGACCGTCGGCGAGCCCGGCGCGTGGATCGTGTATTTGACGATCCGCGAGGTCCATTCCCCGTCGTCGAGCGCCAGCATCTCATGCGGCTCCTCGAAGTTCTCCATCCGCGCCTCGAGCGAGGTGAACTCGTAGAGGACCGCGTGCTTGGCCCAGCCGGCGACGCAGGCGAGCTTGCGGGTGCGGATCGAGCCCGGCATCTGCGCCATGTAGGGAAACCGGTACTGGGCGTACCAGCGGCCGAGGTCGTATTCCTCCGCGATCGAGCGCACCCGGAAGCTGCCGGTCTGAATCGCCGGGCCGGTGACGCCCCCGGGGTCGGCCTCGCCATAGGCGGGACCGTTGATCCGCGCCTCCTCGGCGAAGACGCACTGGCGCGTTCCAACCCGCTCGGCGAGCCGGCGGCGGGTCTCGGCGGACTGGCCCGCCTCGAGAACCGGCGAATCGGCGCGGAAGAACAGGTGCGGCGAGGCCGCCCCGACCAGGATCACGAACTGGGTCGCGCCACCCATCTCCCCGGCCGGCCCGCGCTCGACCATCCTGCCGATCGAGGCCATCGCCTCGCCGCCGCCCATATGCTGGTAGTGCGCGGCCCAGGCGATCCCGGGACGGGCCGCGAGCCCGGGCAGAAAGCTCTCGTGCAGCCAGCGGTGATGGCCCTCACGCGCGCCCTCGGCAAGATCGTACCAGGTCGCCCAGATGCCGCTGTCCATGATCTCTCGCCCCCCTTCGGGTCAAGTGCCGGGCGCGGCGCCGCCCCGGATTTGCGTTTACTGTTTCTAGCACGAACGACAAGAGAATTGCCGTGCATCATCGAGGACAGGGAACGCGCCGGTCGAGCCCGAGGACGCCGAGCAGCAGCGCCGCCGGCGGCGGCGTCGCCACCAGGACCGCGTCGCAGGCTGCCATCACCTCTCCGACAGCGGCCAAATCGATGTCGATGCTGGCGAGGGAGTTGAAGACGAGCGCCGGCGAGCCGATGGCGTAGACGACAAGCGCCACCGTCGAATTGTCGAACGGCATGCGCGCGGCCGCGCTCACCTGCCCCGAGGCGGGGAAACGCCGCCCGCCGCGCGGGCACCACGGAGGCGAAGCGTCACCGCCGCAGCGTGCCGCCTCCCGGCGCCAGGACGGGCGGGCGCGCGGCTCCCGGGCGCAGTGGCCCGCTCGGAACCAGATTCAAGCCACTGGCGCCATCTTCCTTGCCGCACTTCATGAAGTCGTCCTCGCAAAAGGTCACGCACAGCGACTGACTGAATGTCATCTTCCCGCCAACCGGCGGCGTCGGGCCGCATCGGTCGATGCAGGCGTCCAGTTCGCCGTTGCATTGCTGCTGAGTCTTGACCGCGAGAGCGAGAGCAGGACCCGAGAGAGCCACAAGCACTCCGGCGGCGAGCAGCGTCAATGCCGGCAAGGGGGTTCGAGTCACCATTTCCGTCTCCGAAACTGCACTCGTCAATTTGTCACCGGGTTACCGCAGCGCCGATATACCGGCTGTGAACCGGCGCTCGCCACGTCATCTGGCTTGGCTTTTTCACCATATACTTCAAATGTTGGCATATCATGCGATTTTCTCCGATGCGCCAAATCGGTTGTGGCGGTTTGGCGGTGACGTCACTGCGCGAACGCGACGCGACCAATCCTTCAACGGATGGCCGCGAGGCGGCCGGGCTGGTAGCGTCGGGACATGAAACCCGCCAAGATCAGTTTCATCGGCTACCATCCACCGAGCTCGGTCCAGGCCCGCGCCGTCGAGGTGCTGCGCGAAGGGCTCGAACGCGAGCTCGGCGATGAGATCGACTTCCGCTTCGATCCCGACATCGGCGCCCTCGGCCACAAGGCGGTCGACATTCTCGACATGGTCGAGGAGGGCCGGTTCGACCTCTGCTACTTCTATTCGAGCTATCTGGCCGGCCGGGTGCCGGAGCTCGGACTGTTCGAGCTGCCGTTCCAGATCTGCGGCCGCGATGCCGCTTATGGGATGCTCGACGGCGAACTCGGCCGCGCCCTTGCCGCCGCCGTCGCCGCCGGCACCGGCTACCGGCTGATCGCGTTCTGGGACAACGGCATCCGCCACCTGTCGAACGCGCGCCGCGCCATCCGCCGGCCCGAGGACTGCCGGGGCCTCGTCATCCGCACCGCCAGGAACGAGGTCCACCAGGCCGCGTTCGCACGGCTCGGCTTCGAGCCGGTGTTCGTCGATGTCAAGGACCTCGGCGAGGCGGCCGCGAGCGGGCGCATCGATGCCCAGGAAAACCCGCTCACCAACATCGTCAATTACGGCCTTGAGCGGTATCACCGGCACATCACCCTGACCGGCCACCTGTTCGGCATCTCGGCCGTCCTGGCCAATGCAAGGGCCTGGGATGCCTGGCCCGAGGAGGTGCGCGCGGGTCTCGAAAGCGTCCTGCCGCAGGCGACCGCGGCCGAGCGCCGCCTCTCGCGCGAGGTCGACGACGAATGCGCCGCCCGTCTCGGCGCGGCCGGCGCCCGGATCACCCAGCTCACCGACACCGAGCGCGCGGCTTTCGCCGAGGCGGTCGAGCCGGTGGTCGCGGCCGAGCGGGAAAAGTTCGACCCGGCGCTCATCGATCTGTTCGACCGGGGTCGGGGATAGGCGGGGCAGGCCCGCCGTCCCGCGCATGGCCCGAGCGGGGCTGCCCCGTGCCGGCGGCCGCGCGAGGAGGGCTCCGACGGCGATGGCCGGTCCTTCGGCGGATTTGACATAGATCAAACCGCGCACCCTCACATTGGTGTGAACTTGTAACCATGCGGCAGGGCGCGGCCCGCGAGCGGGCTGCCAAGTGGTCCTTCAGAGGCCACGGACGGGTCTGATGAGCCGGGAAGTTCTGCGTGAGGTTACTGTCAAGCCGGCGCCAGCCGATGGCGCGGGAGCGGCCGACTGGGCCAGTGCCGCAGATTTCAATCACATCGTCGAATCGTCGTTCCCGGTAAGCCGAAGGAGTTGGTCATGCGCCTGTTGAAAGCTTCGGTTTCGGGCAGCCGTGCCCGTCGCGCGAGCGCCCTTGAATCGGTTTCGGGCAGCCGCGCCCCGTTGCGCAAGCCCCTCGAACAGGGTGGCGGAGAAGATTCGCGCCGCCTGACTGTGCGAACCGCATTGGCCGCGGGCCGCGCTCGCTGCCGGAATGGCCTTGGCCCTCAACAAGCCGGTCATCGGGTGGATGCCGGTCTAAGGGTTCAGGCAGATGCAGTCGTACGAGACCTGTGGGTCGGGGGAGGAACTGCGATGCTTCAGAAATTATTGGGCGGGGTTGTTGGGCTGACGCCTTCATGGGGCGATGAACGTCAGGGGCTGGCGGCCAGAATGAGAGGCGCCGCACTCGCGGCCGCACTTGCCTCACTTGCACTGGGCGCCACGCCCGCAGCAGCCGTCACCTACAATGTAGATCTCACCCTCGACGACTACGTGTTAGACAATAACACCCTTCTAACTGGCGGCAGCGTGATCCTCACGGGCCAAATCGTCACGGATGGCACCATTGGCCTGCTGGCCGGGGCGAATTTTCTGTCTTGGAGCTTCACGGTCGCCGACAGCACCAGCAGCGGCAGTTTGTCGAGCGCGGGTCCAGGAACGGTAGAAACGGGCGTTTCATCGTTGTTTACGGCAACAGCGACAGAGCTAATAGTGGCTGCCGGGAACTGGCATTTTCGACTGCAGGGCGATCCTGTGATCGGCTACTTCGAAATGCTGGATAATGTCTTTTATGCAACTGTGTGCACGTTTGGTTGCCCTGCATACTCTGACGGTGCGTATGGGGCGGAAGAGCTGCTAAGCGGATCTTATCCGTATGTATTGGGCATGGCATCGTCGGTGGCGCCCGTCCCCCTTCCCGCCGCGCTGCCGCTGTTCGGCACCGGCATCGCCCTTCTCGGCCTCCTCGGCTGGCGCCGGAGGCGCGCCGCGGCCGCCTGACCCACCCGTTCGCGACTCGAATGAGCGGCCCGGAGGGGCCGTTCTGCATTCGGGCTTTCGCCAAAGTGGAGCGCCGGCTCCCTACCCCGCCATCAATTCGTCCGGATCGACCGGGAAGGCGACCTCCGCGCCGCGCCGGGCCGAGAGATCCATCGCCATCGTCATGAGGAGGTTGCGGTGGCCGTCGCGGGCGGTCGCGTGCGGCGTCGTCTGGCCGGTGCAGAGCCGCTGGTACCAGGAATTGGTCTCCTCGCGCATCGGCCCCCAGAGCTGGCCGGCCTGGATGTCGCCCGGCGGGTAGGAGGTGAGGAAGTCGACATGGCGCGCCGCCGGCGGGGTGTACCCTTGCGTCGCGTAGCCCGCGCCCTGCCTGACATTCGAGGCGAGAACGAGGTCGCGGTGGGTGTCCTCGATGTCGATCACCCCCTCGGTGCCGACGATGCCGATCTCGAGCCCGTAGACCGAGCCCGGCCACACCTCGGGCAGCGCCCAGCAGATGTTCATCGACCAGATCGTTCCGTCGTCCATGGTGAAGATGCCGAAGGTCGAGTCCTTGGTGCCCCAGCGCGACAGCACGCTGTCGACCGAGCGGGCATAGACCGAGACCGGGCTCTTGCCCTCCATCAGCCACATCGACATGTCGAGGCTGTGGGTGCCCGAGACCACCATCGGGGTCAGATGCGCGCGCTCGTTGGTCTTGGCGACGGTGGCGATCGGCACCATCCGGTTCATGAACGCGCGGGTGACGACCGAGTGGACATGGCCGATCTGGCCGGTGGTGATCTTCTCCTTGATCGCGAGGAACCGGCGCCGGAAGCGCTGGGTATAGCCGATCACGCAGTCGATCCCCGCCGCCTCGATCGCATCGAGGATCGACTTCGACTCGCGCGCGTCGGTCGCCAGCGGCTTTTCGATGAACAGCGCGTGCCCGCGCTCGATCGCGGCCATGGTGGGGCCGACATGGAGGTTCTCCTCGGTCGCGATGATGACGGCGTTGACCTCCGGCCGGGCGATCAGCTCATGGTAGTCGGCGGTCAGGAAGTCGGCGCCGGCGTCCGTCTTCAGCGCCTCGCCGACGTCCGCCTTGATATCGGCGAGGCCGATCCAGCCGACGCCCGGATAGTCGCGCGCGAGCTCGGCGCGGATGCGCCCGATGGTGCCGCAGCCGACGACCGCAAGCCCGATTTCACGATGGGTCCTGTTCACGTATCTGCCTCCTGGTGCCGGCGCGCGGCGCGCCTGTTTCGCCGCGCCCGCAGCGGGCCTTCGATGAACACGCCAAGGATCAGGATGACAAGCCCGGTGCCGGCATATCGCGAAAAAAAGTCGCCCCGGCTCTCGTCCCTGAGCACATCGAGGGTGCGCCCGGGGTTTTCATCCGCGACCGGCGCCGGTGACGAGATCGACAACCGGCGGGGCGTGGCCGGCGGTGGCATCCTCGCCGACGAAGCCGTCGCTCCCGGTCATCATGGATCGCAACGGGCGCGTGGCGGGAGCCGGCCGGCCGGGCGAACCGCGCGGTCAGACCGCGATCCTCCGCACCGACGGGTCCTCGTTCAGCGGCAGCGGCACCGGTTCGCCGCGCTCGGCCGACAGGTCGGCGGCGATGTAGACCTCCATCACCTTGCGCGCCTCGGCCGGCTTGACCACCACCTCGCGGTCCAGCGCCACCGCCTCGAGGAAGCTGACCGTCTCGGCCGCCATCGGCCCGGCCCAGGTGTGGCCCACCTGCTCGCCCGGCATCGACGACATCGGGAACTCGATGCCGCGGCCCATGGTCATCTGGGTCACGTCCTTGTGGGTGTCGTCGACCATCAGCGCGCCTTCCGAGCCAACGAACTCCATCACCGTCGAGCAGTAGTTCGGATAGCTCGGCGGCAGCACCCAGCCGGCGCCGACCGTGATCACGGTTCCATCATCGAGGGTGACCATGATGAACTGGCAGTCCGGCGAGTTGGAGGTCTTGATCAGGACCTTCTCGACCTGCTGCGAATAGACCCGGACCGGCTGGCGCGGGGCGAGGCACCACAGCGCATAGTCGAGATCGTGGGTCGCCTCCATGGCCGCCGGCGACAGCCGCGTGCGGCCGGTGATCTTCATCGACAGCTGGCGGGTGATATGGCGCGAGATGAGCACGCTCACCGGATCGCCGATCGTGCCGTCGCGCAGCTTCTCGCGGGTATAGACGTATTTGGCGCGGAACCGCTGCGAGTAGCCGATGGTGAATTTGAGGTTGTTGTCGGCGGCAAGGGCGATCAGCTCGTCGGCCTCGGCGAGCGTCTGGGCGACCGGCTTTTCGAGCAGAACGTGCTTGCCGGCGAGAAGCGCCGCCCTGGCCATCGGGTAGTGCAGATGCTCCGGCGTCGCCGAGATCATCACCGCGCTGATCGACTCATCGTCGATGAGTCTGCGATAATCGTCGGTGGCCGTTTTCGCTCGCGTCGATTTGGCCATCTCCGCCAGCCGCTCGGGCCTGGTCTCGGCGATATGGAGGTCTCTCACCAGCGGATTGAGCGCGCAGGTTTCGGCGCGAATGCCACCGCACCACCCGGTCCCGATGACCCCGACATTGATCTGTTCCATGATATCTCCCGTTTCCGGCGTCCGGGTCCGGCCACCGGCGCCCGCGTGCCCCATGAAGCCTCGGCCGACCGCAAGCGGCCGGCCCCTCGAAGGCGGCAAAGTCGGGGTCGCGGCCGCGCCTTGTCAAGCGCTCATCCACCGGGCCCGGGCGGAGCGCGCCGGGTGACGACCGGACCGGTCGACATTGCCCTTCTCGGCGGCGGGCTCGCCAACACCCTGATCGCGCTCCGCCTCAGGGCGCTCCGGCCAGAGCTCAGCCTTGCCGTGATCGAACGGGACACGCGGCTCGGCGGCGAGCACACCTGGTCGTTTCACGCAACCGACCTCACCGCCGACCAGCGGGCCTGGACCGATCACCTGGTGGTCCATCGCTGGCCCCGCCAGGAGGTCCGGTTTCCCGCCTACACCCGAACGCTCGGCCTCGGCTACCGCTCGATCACGTCGGCGCGGCTGGCCGAGGTCGCCACCCGGCGCCTCGGCGCGGCGCTGGTTCCGGGCGCGACGGTGACGTCGGTGGAGGACGGCGGCGTCGGCCTCGCCGACGGGCGCCGGATCGAGGCGAGGGCGGTGATCGACGGCCGCGGTCCGGCGCCGTCGGGCGCGCTGAACCTCGGCTGGCAGAAATTCGTCGGTCGCGAGGTCCGCACCGCCCGCCCCCACGGTCTCGCCCATCCGGTGATCATGGACGCGACCGTCGCCCAGCATGACGGCTACCGGTTCGTCTACCTGCTCCCGTTCGCGCCCGACCGGCTGCTGATCGAGGACACTTACTACGCCGACACGCCGGAGCTCGACGTCCCGGCGCTCGGCGCCCGCATCGACGCCTATGCGGCCGATCACGGCTGGAGCATCGCCGCGACCGTGCGCGAGGAGCGGGGCGTCCTGCCGATCGCCCTCGGCGGCGACATCGAGGCGTTCTGGGGCGAGGACGGCGCGGCGACCGCCCGCTCCGGCCTGAGGGCGGCGCTGTTCCACCCGACGACCGGCTATTCGCTGCCCGACGCGGTGGCGCTCGCCGATGCCATCGCCGCCCTGGCCCGCCCGGACGGGCCGGCGCTCAGCGCCCTGACCCGCGCCCGCTCGGTCCTGCTGTGGCGGCGCAGGGCCGGCTACCGGCTGCTCAACCGGATGCTGTTCCGGGCGGCAAGGCCATCCGAGCGCTGGCGCGTTCTCGAGCGTTTCTACCGCCTGCCCGAAGCGCTGATCGCGCGCTTTTACGCCGACCGGCTGACGCTCGCCGACCGCGCCCGCATCCTCGCCGGGCGCCCGCCGGTGCCGCTCGGCCGCGCGCTTGCCTCATTCCCCGACCGCCGGCCGTCGAAGGCGTGAGCGACATGGACGACATCACCGCCATCGCCCGCGGGCGCATCGAGAAGGGCTCGAGGAGCTTTGCCGCCGCGGCGCGCTTTTTCGCGCCCGAGATGCGGGCGAGCGTCCATCTGCTCTATTGCTGGTGCCGGCACTGCGATGACGAGACCGACGGCCAGGAGCTCGGCTTCGCGCCGCGGCCCGGCGCGGCGCCGCTCGCGGGGCGCCTCGGGGCCCTCGAGGCGGAGACCCGCGAGGCCCTCGCGGGCCGGGCGACGAGGCCCGAGTTCATCGCGCTCTCGCGTGTCGTCGAGCGCCACGCCATTCCCCATGTTCTGCCGCTCGAGCACCTCGCGGGATTTGCCATGGACGCCGCCGGCACGCGCTACCGCACCATCGACGACACGCTGAAGTATTGCTGGCACGTGGCCGGCGCGGTCGGGGTGATGATGGCGATGGTGATGGGCGCGCGCGAGCGCGAGACCCTCCTGCGCGCGTCCGATCTCGGCATCGCCTTCCAGCTCACCAACATCGCCCGCGACGTTATCGCCGACGCCGGGGCAGGACGGGTCTATCTGCCGGAGCGCTGGCTCGCCGATGAAGGGATCGCGCCGGAGGCTGTCGCGGCGAGCGAGAACCGGCAGGCGCTCCACCTTGTGACGGTTCGCCTGCTCGATGTCGCGGACGACTATTACGCCTCGGCCGGCCACGGCCTCGCGCTGCTGCCGCCGCGCGCCGGGCTCGCGGTCGCGACCGCGCGGTCGGTCTATGCCCGGATCGGAGCGCTGGTCCGCCGGCGCGGGGCCGCCGCCTGGGACCGGCGCGCTATTGTCGGCCCGCTCGGCAAGGCCGGCGCGGTCGCCGAGGCGATCGCAATCACGGTCCATGCCCGCGGCCGCGCGGCCTTGGGCCCGCCGCCGCCGCGCTCAGGCCTCTATGTGCCCGCCGCCCTCGGCGACCTCGACGCCCATGCGGGACACGGCGACAGGACGGGGCTGAAACCCGGTCAGGACCCCCACCCCATCACTCCCCCTTCCAGGGAGAGCGAGCAGGTTGCCAACATGCCGGAGAGTGTTCCTCGGCCTGAAACGGGCAAGCCGGGTGGGGGTCGATAAAGCGGTTGCATCAACCTCTGCGCAATCGGCTGTAGCCCGGCCCGCCGCGCCGACGCCGGCGCGCCGGCGAGCGGGACGGCGGTGCCCCAGCCGACGACGAACACGGCGACAACATGGACCGCGCCCCACGCGGCGATGACCGAGGCGGCAAGACTGGTTCCGGCCAGCCCCCCCGGCACCACCAGTTCGTCTCTCGCGATGGCCGCGTTCTCCACCGCTCACTTCCGCCGGCGCGCGAACACGTGCGCGACCGTCAGCCCCGCCGCCGCCGTCGCCGCCAGCACCGACCACGGCAGGGTCAGCACCTCCCAGCCTTCCGATCTCCAGAATATGGCGCCATAGGCGTCGATGATCCAGGCATTGGGCGTTCCCCAGCCGACATCGCGGATCGATTCCGGCATCAGGAACCGCGGCACCATGCTGCCGCCGAGCGCGGAGATGATGATCACCGCCACGGTGCCGATGGTCTGGGCCTGGACATGGGTGCGGCAGACGGCGACGAAGCCGAGCGCCAGCGCCGCCGCGGCGGTGGCCGCGATCAGCGTCGTCACCGCCCAGTAATGGGCGTTGGCGGGCAGATCGACCCCGAACCCGATCCAGGCGACGAGGAAGATGATCGCCACCTGGACCAGCCCCTGGGCGACGAGGAACATGAACTTGCCGTCGACCACCGCGCCGATCCCGCCGGGACCCGTCGTCACCCGGTCGATCAGCCCGCTCTCGCGCTCGGCGACCAGCGTCATCGCCCCGTTGAGCGCCGAGAACAGGAGAAACATCGCCGCGACCGCGCCCGCATAGTAGGAAACCGCCGGTGCGACGCCGGTGTCGGCGACCGCGGTCGTCTTTTCGATCATGCGGCTGAAGTCGATCGGCTCGGGCCTGGGCGCGCCCTGCGGCAGCGGCGCGCCGGCGACGGCGGTGACCACCGCGTCGGCGAGCTCGGCGAAGTAGACCTCCTGAACCGTGCCGACGACGACCGAGGTCGAAATCTCGCGGGTCGGGTCGGACACGACCTCGATCGGCGCCGGGCCGTCGCCGCCGAACTCCTCGAGCGGGCGCCCGCTCGCCTTGATGATGACGCCGACATCGGCCGCGTCGCTCCGCACCAGCGCGCGCACCTCCGCGCCGGTGAAGGCGCCCGCGCCGATCGCCTCGATCCGGGCGTTGCGGGCGAGCCCGTCGACGAACCTCGCCGAGGACGGGCTCGCCTGCTCGTCCGCGATCGCGACCCGGACGGTGATGTCGGCGCCGCTGGCGCCGACGAAGATCAGCGCGAAGATCACGAAGAAGAACGCCGGCAGCACGAACGCCATCACCAGCGCCGCGCGGTCGCGCGCGAGCGTCAGCAGCATCGCGGTGAAGAAGGCCCGCCTCATCTGGCCGGCCGCTTGCGGGTGAAATGGGCGAGCACGGTGTCGAGCCCCGGCCGGCGCACGCGCAGCTCCTTCAGCACCGGCTCGCTCGACAGGATGTGCTCGATGAAATCGGCGATGTCGGCATCGGACCACTGCACCAGCACCCGCCACGCATCGCCCCGCGCATCGGGCCTGAAGCCGTTGCGCATCAGCGTGAAATGGGCCGAACTGCCGTCCTCGATGCCCCGGGGGCCGACGCTCGCCACCAGCTCCTTGCTGGTGCCGAAAAGATGGGCGATCAGCTCGCGCGGGGTTCCCGACGCCTGGATCCTTCCATCGATGATGATGCCGACCTGGTCGGCCAGCGCCTCGGCCTCCTCCATGTCGTGGGTGGTGAGCAGGATCGCGAGCCCCTGGTCGCGCAGCCTGAGGATGAGGCTCACCAGCGCCCGCCGCCCGGCCACATCCACCCCCGCCGTCGGCTCGTCGAGGACCAGCAGCCGCGGCCCGTGAACCAGCGCCATTCCGATGTTGAGCCGCCGCCGCATTCCGCCCGACAGCACCGCCGCCCTGTCGCCGGCGCGCTCGGCGAGGCCGATCGCGCGGGCCACGGTCTTGGCCCGGCTGGCCGCGAGCGAGCCCCTGAGCCCCATGATCTGGCCGATCACCTTGAGGTTTTCCTCGACCGTGAGCTGCTCGTAGAGCGCGACCCGCTGGGGGACGAAGCCGCAGGCCCGCCGCGCCCGCGCCGAGCGCAGCGGATCGCTGCCGCCGATACTGATCACCCCCTCGGTGAGCGCGAGGCGCCCGGCGATGGCGCGCACCAGCGTCGACTTGCCCGCCCCGTTGGGGCCGAGGAGAACGAACACCTCGCCGCGGGCGACATCGAGGTCGAGCCCGTCCAGCACCGTGAGATCGCCGAATGAGAACGAGGCGCCGCTGACGGAGAGGAACGCGACCTCCGGCTGCTCGCCCGCCGCCGGCTCGCCGTAGCCCGCCGCCCCGTCAGCGTCGTGATAGACCATCTGCGAGTTCCAGATTCCGCCCTTCGAGGCGCGCCAGCAGCCCGTCGCCGAGCCCCCCGACATAGCGCACGAGCAGGCTCGCCCGATCGATATCCGCGATATCCCCGAGTGCCGCGGCGAGATGGCGGCGCGCACGGCCGAGCGCCCGCTCCGGCCCCACCAATGCCACGACCGTCGGCTTGGCGGCGTCCTTGCCGGTCTCCTTCAGTGCCGCGTCGCTGGTGGCGAACCGGTCGACGAGATCGTCGAAGGTCTGGAACGCGATCCCGAGCCGCCAGCCGAAGCGCCGGGCGCCCGCCCTGAGCTCGGGCCCGGCGCCGGCGACGATCGCGCCCACGAGCGCGGCCGCGGCGAACAGGGCGCCGGTCTTGCGTCCGTGCATCTCCTCGACGCCGCCGACGCTCGCAAGGCTCGCGTCATTGTGGAGATCGAGTTCCTGGCCGGCGATCAGCCCCTCCCCGCCGATCGCCCAGCTCAGCGCGTCGATGATCTCGAGCCGCTGGCCGGCGCCCAGCGAGCCGTCGGCGGAGACCACGGCGAAAGCGCGGTTCATGAGGCCGATCGCGGCCAGAATGGCGGTTCCCTCGCCATAGACGCAGTGATTGGCGGGCAGCCCGCGCCTGAGGCGGCTGTCGTCCATGGCCGGAAGATCGTCGAGCACCAGCGATGCCGCGTGCACCATTTCGAGCGCGCAGGCCGGGCCCAGCGCGGCGAGGCCGTCGGCGCCGTGGTGCTCCGCCGCCAGCACGGCGATCAGCGCCCGCACCCGCTTGCCGGGGGCCAGCAGGCTGTGGCGCATCGACCGGCCCAGCCGGTCGGGCATCGCGGCCGAGGACCCGACGAGATCGGCCAGTCGCGAGTTGACTGCCGCGCGAAGCCGGTCGATGGTCTTGGCGTCGTCGAGGTCGCTCACGTGGCGACGTTGCCTCACGCGGTTGAAGGTTCGCGAATCCCTGTGGCTAGCGTGCCGCATTGCGGCCTTCCATCGCAAGGGCAGACATCGGGCGCGCGCCAGGCGACCCATGCGCCCCGGTCGCGACCCGAATGAGGCATGGACATCGCGGAACAAAACGGGAGGCCGGGCGCGCCGACGGGCGCGGGCAAGGCCCGCGCGCTGGTCATCGGCGCGGGCTTCGGCGGCATGGCGGCGGGCCTGAGGCTGAGGGCACGGGGCTACCGGGTGACCCTCATCGAGCGCTGCGACCGGCCGGGCGGGCGCGGGCGCGGCCTCGAGCGCGGCGGCTTTGCCCACGACGCCGGTCCGACGGTGATCACCGCGCCGCAGATGTTCGACGACCTGTTCGCCCTGTTCGGCCGCAGGCTCGAGGACGAGGTCCAGCTTCACCCGCTGGATCCGTGGTACCGGTTCCGGTTCGCCGACGGCGCCAGTTTCGACTATGGCCCGACGCTCGATCACACGCTGGCCGAGATCGCCCGCATCGAGCCGCGCGACGTCGACGGCTACCGGCGGATGCTGGAGCATTCGCGCAAGCTGTTCGAGGCCGGCTTTATCGAGCTCGCGGGCCAGCCCTTCGACCGCCCGTGGACCATGCTGCGCGAGGCCCCGCGGCTCATCCGCCTCGGCGCCCACCGCACCATCTGGGGCTTCGTGTCGAAATACCTCCGCCACCCCAAGCTCAGGCAGGCGTTCTCGATCCAGCCGCTGCTGCTCGGCGGCAACCCGTTCGACACCACCGCGATCTACGGCTTGATCCACTATCTGGAAAGCAAGTGGGGCGTCCACTACGCCGAGGGTGGAACCGGAGCCATCGCCGCCGCTCTGGGCCGGCTGATGGGCGATGTCGGCATCGACGTGCGCTACGGCACCACCGCGCGCCGGCTGATCGTCGAGGCCGGTCGCGCCGCCGGCGCGCAGATCGAGGGCGGCGAGATCATCGCCGCCGATATCGTGGTCTCGAACGCCGACCCGATGCACCTTTACGCCAACATGCTGGAGCCCGGATCGGCCGCCCTGTCGGCCCGCCTCAAGCAGGCCCGCGCGCGGCTCTCCATGGGCCTCTATGTGCTCTATTTCGGCACCACGCGGCAGTATCCAGGTCTCGTCCGCCACACCATCTGGTTCGGCCCGCGCCATCGCGGGCTCCTCGATGACATCTTCCGCCGCAAGGTTCTGCCCGAGGATTTCTCGCTCTACATTCACCGGCCGACCGCGACCGACGCGAGCTTCGCGCCCGCGGGCTGCGACTCGTTCTATGTGCTGTGCCCGGTGCCCAATCTCGGCGCCGGCATCGACTGGGCGAGCGCGGGACCGCTGCTGCGCGGGCGCATCGTCGCGGCGCTGGAGGCGACGGTGATGCCGCAGCTGTCGCGCCACATCACCGCGGAGTTCTCAATGACGCCGGAGGATTTCGCCGCGGATTATCTGAGCGTCGCGGGGGCGGGGTTCTCGCTCGCGCCGCATTTCACCCAGTCGGCCTGGTTCCGCTTCCACAATCGCGGCGAAGGGATCGAGGGTCTTTATCTCACCGGTGCCGGAACCCATCCGGGCGCCGGCCTGCCGGGCGTCCTGAGCTCGGCCCGTGTGGTCGAGCGCCTGGTCCCGCCGCCCTGAGGCGCGAGGCGCGCTTTTTCCGCCCACGCGGAAACCGCACCGGACGAAAATGAAACGGTCAGGCCGCGTCCTCGAACCTGATGCCGAGCGCGTCCTGGTTCCGCCACACGATCGTCGCCGGCCGCCGCAGCTCCGGGCGCGTCATGTCCATGAACACGAAATGCGGCGGCACCACCCAGGTGTTGTCCATCGTCAGCCGGGCGCCGCGACGGGTCATGTCGCTCACCCGGCAGTCATAGATCGAGTTGAGGCCGTTGTGAACGATCTTGCCGGCCTTCAGCACCCTTTGGCGCGGCTCATTCCTCTTCTCTTGCATCATCGCTCTCCGCGATCTTGTGGGTCGCCCAACAGATAAGCAAGCACCGCGCCGCCGGCGAGCGGCCGGGCGCGGAAAATTCCGCCCTCCCCCTTGAAATCGACATGCATGCTTAACCAATTGTTGCCAAAAGCGGGTTGTCGCCGGCTCGCACCTTCCATACCGCATTTCGCGTTGATAGAATCTTGCTAAGATGGACGAGTGAAAGCCTATGGATTGGCGAGACCCGAATATGCTAGGCCTAGCCGCGCCCGCTCAGGTCGGTCGGCTTTTTGCGGGCCGGATCCATCAGACAATCTGCGCCAGATGAACATCGGCGGATCGAACGATCAGCGCACCGAGTGCCGACGGCAGAGCAATGCGACCAACCGACACCAGCGATCCCGAATATTTTCATAAGGTCGTGGACTGCCAGTGGGCATGTCCCGCGCAC
>Ga0326597_10002941_pt1 | contig 24996 bp, 21 predicted proteins | sample RVTome_12_FD_203789 | JGI IMG/M metagenome (GOLD analysis project Ga0326597, IMG submission 203789) | Soil microbial communities from uranium-contaminated site in the Upper Colorado River Basin, Wyoming, United States - RVT100D185 | ecosystem: Environmental > Terrestrial > Soil > Contaminated >... | reverse complement strand
GTTACCTGCGCCGAGAGCTTTTTCGCCGCCTTCCTGCGCCCGGCCGAAAGCTTACCGGCCTCGTGGCTGCATGCCGCCAGCGCGGACGCCTCCAGTTGCCGCAGGGCATCGACGTCCCCGCCCTCTCCCATGTCGCGCAAGCGCGACGCGGCGGCGTCGAGCGTTGCCGACAATTCCTCCGGCGCGACGCGGTACTTGCGGGCGGCAGACTGCACGGCGTCCAGCCGCTGATCGATTTCCCGCAGTCGCTGCGGATCGAGGTCGACGCGCTCGGCATAGCGCCGCAAGGCATGCGCCGCTTCCTGCAGCTGGATTCGCGCCGGCTCGAGCAGGTCGAGCATCTCGCGCAACCGCGCGTCGTGTCCGACCAGGCTGTCCAAGCGGGCGATGACCGCGTCCAGCCGGGCGAGGCTCGACTCATCGCTTTCGTAAAGCGCATCCGCGCCCATCTGCGCCGCCTCGATGAGAGCGGCCGCGTGCGTGAGGCGGGCATGCTCGGATTTGAGCGCCTGCCATTCCTCCGCGCTGAACTTGAGCGCGGTCAGTTCTCGCACCTGCCACTCGAGGTGCTCGCGCTCCGCCGCAAACGCCGCGGCGTTGGTCTCGAAAGCGACGCGGCGATCGCGGCACTGCTGCCAGGCGCGATGCAGCGCGGCCACGCGGGCGGCAGCGTCTCGCAGTCCGCCATGGGCGTCGAGCAGCTCGCGCTGCGCCGCGGGCCGCAGCAGGGACTGGTGCTGGTGCTGGCCATGGATGTCCAGCAAGCATTCGCCGGCCTCCCGCAACTGGACGAGGGTCGCCGCGCGCCCGTTGATGAACGCGCGCGAGCGGCCCGAGGCCTCGATGACGCGCCGCAGGAGCAGCCGGTCGTCCTCGCCCGCGAGGTCGGCGGCCTGCAGCCAGCGAGTCAGCGCGTCGTTGGCCGCGACATCGAATTCCGCGCTGACTTCGGCGCGCTCCGCGCCGCCGCGCACGACGACCGGGTCGGCCCGCTCGCCGAGCACCATCGAGAGCGCATCGATGAGGATGGACTTGCCGGCGCCGGTCTCGCCCGTCAGCACCGTGAATCCCGGGGAGAACTCGAGCTCGAGCCGGTCCACGATCACGAAGTCGCGGATTGAAAGGGAACGCAGCATGCCGGCGTGTCGGTGAATCGTGAACGGTGAACGGTGAACGGTGAACAGAAAACCGGTCCGGTGATCGGCGAAATCACCAGTCGGTTCACTGTTCACTGTTCACTGTTCACTCGCGGTTCCAGTTGAGCTTCTCCCGCAGCATGCTGTAGTAGCTGTGGCCTTCCGGGTGGAGCAGGCTGATCGTCTGCGGATACCGGCGCACGACCACGCGGTCGCCTTCCGTGAGATCGCAGCGCGAGTGGCTGTCGAAATGCGCGCGCGGCTCCGGGTTGTCGCGCACCACGATCTCGACCACGCATTCGCTGCTCACCACGATCGGCCGGTTGGACAGCGTGTGCGGGGACACCGGCACGAGGGCTATCGCGGACAGCGAAGGGTGCAGGATCGGACCGCCCGAGGAAAGCGCGTACGCGGTCGAGCCGGTCGGCGTCGCAACGATCAGCCCGTCGGCGCGCTGGCTGTAGATGAACTGGCCGTCGATGCGCACTTCGAGCTCGAGCATGCTGCCCTGGACGCCCTTGCTGACCACGACGTCGTTGAACGCGCGCGACTCGAAGACCATCCTGCCGTCCCGGAAAACCTGGCCATCGAGCAGCATGCGCTCCTCGGCAACGAAGCGGCCGTCGAGTATCGCGCCGATGGTGGCGACCATGTTCTCGACCGAGATGTCCGTGAGAAAGCCGAGCCGCCCCTGGTTGACGCCGACCAGCGCGACGTCGTGGGGCGCGAACGTGCGCGCGATGTTGAGCATCGTGCCGTCGCCTCCGATCACGATCGCGAGGTCCGCCCGCGCGCCCAGTTCGGCGAGCTCCAGCGCCGGGTACGGCGTCGTCGCCAGCTGCGCGCCGGTCAACTTGTCGATCAGGACCGAGACCCGGCGACTCTCGAGGTAGCGGGCGAGTTCGAGCAGCGGACCGGCGACTTCCGGGCTCTTGTACTTCCCGATCAGCGCGACGGTCTTGAATGACGATTTCATGACCGCATTCTAACCGCATTCCCCGTGACCCGTGACCGGTGACCGGTGACCGGGAAACCCGTGAAAAGCGCCGGCAAACAGCGTCTTTTTCCAGTCACCGGTCACCGGTCACGGGTCACCGTTTTTAGTAGAATACGGCATGCCGGCCGATACGCCCTCCCTCAACGAACGCGCGCAGATCCTTCTGAAGACGCTGGTCGAGCGCTACATCGCGGATGGGCAACCGGTGGGTTCGCGCGCGCTTTCGAAGTACTCCGGGCTCGATCTCTCCCCGGCCAGCATACGCAACGTGATGGCCGACCTCGAGGAAATGGGCTTCATCACCAGCCCGCATACCTCCGCCGGCCGCGTGCCGACCGCGCGCGGGTACCGCGTGTTCGTGGACACGCTGCTCACGATCAAGCCGCTTGCCGGCGTGGAGATCAGCCAGCTCGAGGGCCAGCTGCACGTCGAGAACCGGCAAATGCTGGTTACGTCGGCGTCGCAGCTGCTTTCCGACCTCACGCATTTCGCGGGCGTGGTCATGACGCCGCGGCGCAGCGCCGGTTTCCGGCACATCGAGTTCCTGAAGCTCTCGGACACGCGCATCCTGCTGATCCTGGTCACGCCCGAGGGCGACGTCCAGAACCGCATCCTGATCGCCGAAAAGCCGTATTCGTCCTCCGAGCTCATCGAGGCGGCAAACCTGCTCAACCAGCATTACGCGGGCCTGACGTTCGACGAGATCCGCCGCCGCATCCGGGACGAATTGCGGCAGCTCACCCAAGACATGAACCGGCTGATGACCGCGGCGCTCGAAGCGGGCAGCCGCGCCGCTTCCGAGTCGGCCGAGGAAGTGGTGATCTCTGGGGAAAGCAACCTGCTCGACTCCCAGGACCTGTCCTCCAACATGACAAACCTGAGGCGGCTGTTCGAGCTGTTCGAGCGCAAGACCGGCCTGATGCAGCTGCTCGACGTTTCCAGCCGCGCGCAGGGCGTGCAGATCTTCATTGGTGGCGAGTCAGGCGTGGAGCCGCTCGACGAGTGCAGCGTCATCACCGCGCCCTACCAGGTGGACGGCGAGGTGGTCGGCACGCTCGGCGTGATCGGACCGACCCGGATGTCCTACGAGCGGGTCATACCAATCGTCGACATCACCGCGCGGCTGCTCTCGAGCATGCTCACCCAGCGTTGAGTCGCGGGTCGGCGCGTCACGTGTCACGAGTCACAGGCCTCTCGATTCGAATCCCCGGACTCGTGACCCGCGACTTCGCGACTCGCGACCATGCTCCCTGAGCCCCCCTACTCCCACGGCACCCCAAGCCGGATCGGGGTGTTGCTGATCCAGCTCGGCACGCCCGAGGCGCCGACCGCCTCGGCGGTGCGCGCCTACCTCCGCGAATTCCTGTCGGACCCCCGCGTCGTGGAGATCCCGCGCATCGTCTGGTGGCCGATCCTCAACCTGTTCGTGCTGACGACGCGGCCCAAGGTTTCCGCCCAGCGCTATGCCCAGGTCTGGATGAGCGAAGGCTCGCCGCTGCGGGTGCACACCGAACGCCAGGTGACGCTGCTGCAAGGTTACCTCAGCGAGCGCCTGCCGCAGCTGCCGCTGGTGGTGGACTACGCCATGCGCTATGGCAGCCCCTCGATCGCGGACAAGCTGCGGGACATGATGTCGCAGCGCTGTGACCGCGTCCTGCTGGTCCCGCTCTACCCGCAGTATTCGGCCAGCACGACGGCGACGGCGTTCGACGCCGCGTACCGGCGCCTGGCGGCCATGCGCAACCAGCCGGCGCTGCGCACGGTGCGCAGCTTTCACGACCATTCGGGCTACGTCGCTGCGCTGGCCCAGAGCGTGCGCGATTACTGGAAGACGCAGGGCCGGGCCGACGTCCTGCTGATGAGCTTTCACGGCGTGCCGCGCGCGACGCTCGACCGGGGCGATCCCTACCACTGCGAGTGCCAGAAGACCGGGCGGCTGCTGGCGGAGGCGCTGGGCCTGGGAGAGAAACAGTTCCGCGTCACGTTTCAATCGCGCTTCGGGCGCGCGGAGTGGTTGCGGCCCTATACCGCGGACGCGCTCGAGGAGCTGGGCAGGCAGAAGACGGGCCGGGTCGACGTGGTCTGCCCTGGGTTCGTGGCCGACTGCCTGGAAACGCTCGAGGAAATCGCGATGGAAGGCAAGGCCCGCTTTCTCGGCGCAGGGGGGCGCGAGTTTCACCACATACCCTGCCTCAACGAGCGCGACGACTGGATACACGCGCTGGCCGATATCGTGGTGAGCAACCTGCTCGGCTGGACCGATACCGCGACGCACGAAGCGCTGGAGCTGTCGCGGCTGCGGGCGCTGAAAATGGGCGCCCGGAGCTAAGCGCGGCCGGACGGGGAAGGAAAAACGGCTGGCGGACCCGCTCCCGCCTGAATTCCTTCCGCTTTTTTGCCTCGAACGCCGCTCGGCGATAAAGCATCGTCGTTTCAGTGCGTTAAGGACGCGCATCCGCCCTTGAATTACCCCCGTCCAGCCCAATATTCAACCAGTTAGCCTGGAGAGGACGATGCAGGAAATACCCGACGCCACCGGTAACCCGAATGATTCCCCGGCCGGAGAGCTCGCCGCGCCGGAACCCCGACCCACTCGATCGCCAGCCGACGCACCGGCGGAGGCGACAGCAAGCAAGGCGGCGCCCACGCTCGAGGAACAGCTGAAGCAAGCGGAACTCACCGCGGCGGAGCATCACGACGCGTGGCTGCGCGCCCGTGCGGAAGCAGATAACGTCCGCAAGCGCGCGCAAAGCGAGATTGCGAGCGCGCATAAGTTCGCTGTCGAGGGTTTCGCTGCCGAGCTGCTGGCCGTCAAGGACAGCCTCGAGGCCGCGCTTGCGGCGGAAAACGCGTCGGTCAGCAGCATGAAAAGCGGCGTCGAGCTGACGCTCAAGCAGCTCGCGGCCGCGTTCGAGCGCTTCAGCGTGTCCGAGATCCACCCGCTCGGCCAGAAATTCGATCCCCACCGCCACCAGGCGATCAGCACCGTCGCATCCGACGCCGAGTCCAACACGGTGGTGCAGGTGCTCCAGAAGGGCTACCTGCTCCACGACCGCGTGATCCGCCCGGCGCTCGTCATCGTGTCCAAGGCGGGCGAGAGCTGACCGTTGAAAGTCGCGCGAGCATCCCCATATGCCCACTAGGACATTTTTTTCAGCCAAAGCAACGAGGTAGAACATGGCCAAGATCATCGGGATCGACCTGGGAACGACCAATTCGTGCGTCGCCGTGATAGACAACGGCCAGCCCAAGGTCATTGAGAACTCCGAGGGCGCCCGCACCACGCCGTCCATCGTCGCCTACATGGAGGACGGGGAGATCCTGACGGGGGCGCCGGCCAAGCGCCAGGCGGTCACGAATCCGAAAAACACGCTCTACGCCGTCAAGCGCCTGATCGGCCGCCGCTTCGGCGAAACCGAGGTGCAAAAGGCGCTCAAAGCGGCGCCGTACCAAATCGTCGAAGCACCCAACAAGGACGCGTGGGTCGAGGTGCGCGGCAAGAAAATGGCGCCGCCCGAGATCTCGGCGCAGGTGCTGATGAAAATGAAGAAGACCGCCGAGGATTATCTCGGCGAGCCGGTCACCGAGGCGGTGATCACCGTCCCGGCCTATTTCAATGACTCGCAGCGCCAGGCGACCAAGGATGCCGGACGCATCGCGGGACTCGACGTCAAGCGCATCATCAATGAGCCGACGGCCGCTGCTCTGGCGTTCGGCCTCGACAAGCAGGAGAAGAAGGATCGCAAGATCGCGGTCTACGACCTCGGCGGCGGGACCTTCGACATCTCGATCATCGAGATCGCCAACGTCGAGGGCGAGCATCAGTTCGAGGTGCTCTCGACCAACGGCGACACTTTCCTCGGCGGCGAGGACTTCGATCAGCGCCTGATGGAACACCTGTGCGACGAGTTCAAGAAAGAAAGCGGCATCGACCTGCGCAAGGACATGCTGGCCCTGCAGCGCCTGAAGGACGCCGCGGAAAAGGCCAAGATCGAGCTCTCGTCGAGCGCGCAGACCGAAATCAACCTGCCCTACATCACGGCGGACCAGTCGGGGCCGAAGCACCTGGCGATCAAGGTGACGCGCGCCAAGTTCGAGAGCCTGGTCGAGGACCTGATCGAGCGCACCATCGAGCCCTGCCGCACCGCGATCAAGGACGCCGGTATCCAGGCCGGGGACATTTCCGACGTGATCCTGGTCGGCGGCCAGACCCGCATGCCCAAGGTCCAGGACAAGGTCAAGGCGTTCTTCGGCAAGGAGCCGAGAAAGGACGTCAATCCCGACGAAGCCGTGGCGATCGGCGCCGCGATCCAGGCCGGCGTGCTGAAAGGCGACGTGAAGGACGTGCTGCTGCTCGACGTGACGCCGCTCTCGCTTGGCATCGAGACGCTTGGCGGCGTCATGACCAAGCTCATCCAGAAGAACACCACGATTCCGACCAAGGCAACCCAGGTGTTCTCGACCGCGGAGGACAGCCAGACCGCCGTGACGATCCACGTGCTGCAGGGCGAGCGCGAGATGGCGCGCGGCAACAAGAGCCTCGGCCAGTTCAACCTGACGGATATCCCGCCGGCGCAGCGCGGCATGCCGCAGATCGAAGTCACCTTCGACATCGACGCGAACGGCATACTGCACGTGTCGGCGAAGGACAAGGCGACCGGCAAGGAGAACAAGATCAAGATCCAGGCGAGCTCCGGCCTCACCGAGGACGAGATCCAGCGCATGGTGAAGGATGCCGAATCGAACGCCGAGGAAGACCGCAAGGCGCGCGAGGTGGTGGACGCCCGCAACCAGTGCGATCACATGGTTCACACGGTGAAGAAGTCGCTGAAGGAACACGGCGACAAGGTCGGCGCCGACGAGAAGGCGAAGATCGAGGCCGCGCTGAAGGAAGCCGAGGACGTGCTGAAGAGCGACGACAAGGCGGCCATCGAGGCCAAGACGCAGGCGCTGGCGCAGGCCGCGCACAAGCTCGCCGAGCAGATGTACAAGGACGAGCAGGCGAAGCAGCAGGCCCAGGCGGGCGCCGGCGAGCAGCCGGCGGACGGCGCGGGGAAAGAGAAGGAAGACAGCAACGTCGTCGATGCGGAGTACACGGAAGTCAAGGACAAAAAATAGGATTGAGGAATGAGGATCAAGGATTGAGGGGAAGGCGCAAGCCCTCCCCTCGGTCGTTTTTGCGTGTGCTCAATCCTCAATCCAGAACCCTCAATCCTGAATCCTGAACCATGGCGAAGCGCGACTACTACGAAATTCTGGGCGTCAACCGCGACGCGTCCGACGAGGACATCAAGAAGGCTTACCGCAAGCTCGCCATGAAGTGGCACCCCGACCGCAATCCGGACAATCCGAAAGCGGAGGAACACTTCAAGGATGCCAAGGAAGCCTACGAGATACTCTCCGACGACCAGAAGCGAAACGCCTACGACCAGTTCGGGCACGCCGGCGTGGACCCGGCGGCGGCCGGCGCGGGCGCCGGCGCGGGCTTCGGCAACTTCGCCGACGCGTTCGGCGACATCTTCAGCGACATCTTCGGCGGCGGACGGGCACGCTCGAGCGTGTACCGCGGCGCCGACCTGCGCTACAACCTGGAAATCGCCCTGGAAGATGCCGCCCGCGGCACCGAGACCCGCATTCGCATTCCCGCGATGGAGGAATGCGGCACCTGCCACGGCAGCGGCGCCAAGCCCGGCACGTCACCCACCACGTGTCCGAGCTGCAGCGGCCACGGCCAGGTGCGGATGCAGCAGGGCTTCTTTTCGATCCAGCAGACCTGCCCCCGCTGCCACGGCACGGGCAAGATCGTGTCGAGCCCCTGCTCCGCGTGCGATGGCGTCGGGCGCGTGCGGCAACACAAGACCCTGTCGGTGAAGATTCCCGCGGGCGTGGACGAAGGCGACCGCATCCGGCTATCGGGCGAAGGCGAAGCCGGCGTCAATGGCGGGCCGGCGGGCGATCTCTACGTGGTGATCCACCTCAAGGCGCACCCGGTGTTCGCCCGCGACCACAACGACCTGCACTGCGAGATGCCCATCAGTTTCACCACGGCCGCGCTCGGCGGCGAGATCGAGATTCCGACCCTCGACGGCTACGCCAAGGTCAAAGTGCCGGCCGGCACGCAGACCGGACAGAAGTTCCGGCTGCGCGGCAAGGGCATCAAGGGCGTGCGCTCGAGCACGCAGGGCGATCTCATCTGCCACGTCGCGATCGAGACTCCGGTGAACCTGACGGCGCGCCAGAAGGAGCTGCTCGCGGAACTCGAGGCGATCAACCAGAAGGGCAGCGGCCGGCACAATCCGCGCGCGAAGTCCTGGATGGAGAAAGTGCGGGAATTCTTCGCACAATAATGTCTTTCAAGCACGGGGAGTCCCTCGGCGGGGAATCTCTTTCATTCCTAGTCCCGCACTTTCTAAAAAATCATTTCAAAAGTCGACACTTAGATTTGGTGCGGACCGTGCCCGTATCCTAGTCCCGCCCCGATCGAAACAGCAGGTCGCTGAGTCCTCGCGTCAACGAGGTGTTGGCCCATGCGTTTCAGACAATAACGACGGCACAGTGGGAGAGATTTGATGGCTATTTCTGTTCAAGTGGACGATCGCGAGTCTACCGCTCCTGTAATCGACCTCCTCCGACGCTCGTCGGAGTTCCAAGTCGCCATTCGGCGCCTGAAATTGGGTGATTACCTGGTGGACAATCGTTACCTGTTCGAACGCAAGACTCTGCCGGATTTAGCCAATGCAATCATAAGTGGCCGGCTGTTCGCGCAGGCCCTGAGACTTACTACCACAACTTTTCGCCCTGCGATCCTGCTTGAGGGGACCGCCCAAGACCTGGCAGGTAGCGGTATGCACTGGGAATCCATTCAGGGTGCACTTGTAACCGTGGCTCTTTTCTTCGGGATACCGCTGTTGAGGACGCGTACACCTGAAGAAACGGTTCGCACGATGGTGTTCGCCTCCCGGCAAGGCCGAGCTTACGCCATCGGTGCGCTTCCGCGATCCGGCCATCGGCCGCGCGGGAAGCATGCGCGCCAGCTTTTCATTCTGCAAGGTCTCCCGGGAATCGGCCCTGAACGTGCCCGCCGACTTCTAGCGCGTTTTGGCAGTGTGGGTGCAGTCGTAAACGCTCGGACCGGGGAATTGCGGTCGGTTAGGGGCATCGGCACGCAAGTCGCGGACCAAATTCGCTGGGCGGTGGAAGAACCGTCCATTCGGTCTTCCTGATTTTCAGGATTCGGCGCCGCGGCTTCGGCACAAACGCCAAGACTGTTCAAGCACGTGTCCCGGTTGAGAGATCCGATCGCCGAATCCTAGAGCCATCTGGCCCTGCGGAAGCGGTAAAACAGGTAGGCGTCGATCACGAACATCAGCCCGAGCGCGAAGGGATAGCCCCAGGACCAGTCGAGCTCGGGCATGTGCCTGAAATTCATTCCGTAGACGCCGGCAATCATGGTCGGCACGGCCACCAGCGCGGCGTACGCGGCGAGGCGCTTCACCGTCTCGCTCTCGTGCATGCTCGTGAGCGCCAGGTTGACCGAGATCGCGGTGGTCACCATTTCCCGCAGGCTGTCGATCAGCTGGTTGATGCGCAGCAGGTGGTCGTAGACGTCCCGGAAGTAATCCTGCGTGCCGAGGCAGACCTCCGGCACGCGCCCGCCGTGCAGCTTGCCGGCCGTCTCCTGCAGGGGAGCCGCGGCGTGCTTCAACGTCATCAGCTTCTGCTTGAGCGCGTAGAGCTGCTCGATCGATTCGCGCGCCGGCGCGCCCGAGAAGATGCGCCGCTCGAGCGCCTCGAGCTCGTCCTCCAGATCCTCGAGCACCGGGAAGTAGCGGTCGACGACCGCGTCGATCAGCGCGTAGAGGACGAAGCCCGAGCCGAGCTCGAGGAGCTTGGGCTCCCGTTCGCAGCGCGCGCGGACGTTCGCGAAGCCCTCGCGCATGTGGTTGCGGACCGAGAGCACGTAGTTCTTGCCGACGAAGATGCTCATCTCCCCGACGTTGAGCTCCCTCTCCAGCGCTTCGACGGTATGCACCACCGCGAAGAGCGAATCGCCGTACTCCTCCAGCTTCGGCCGCTGGTGGCCGTGGCTCGCGTCCTCCACCGCCAGCTCGTGCAGGTTGAACTGCCGCTGCATCCCGGCGAGCTCTTCGGACGTTGCTTCGCGCAGCGCCACCCACACGAAGCAACCGGGCCGGCTCAGGTAATCATGGATCTCGTCCTTGCGGATGTCGCCGAGCTTCTTGCCGTTCTGGTACGCCGCGCAATTAATCAGCATGGTGCCCCCGGCTCTCGAGGCCATCATAATACCGGCCGCAAAACGGGGAAACCGTCACGCGCGATGCCGGGCGACGAAATTCCAGTCGATCTCGACGCCAAATCCGGGCCGGTCGTTGAGGTGCACGTGGCTTCCGCGGACTTCCGCACGCTCGCGATAGAGCCCGTGCGAAACCGGGTCGCGGGCCGCGTCGCCGTGCGACTCCACGCCGTAGCCGCAGCGCGGAAAAGCCATGACGAGATGCGCGTGCAGCTCCGGAACGGTGTGGGGCGCGATCATGACGCCGTGCTGCTCGGCGAGCTGCGCGACCCGCAGCGCCTCGGTAAACCCCGCGTAGCGCGTGGAATCGAACTGCACGTAGCGTATCGCGCCTGCCGCGATGAAATCGCGGACGGTGAAGCGCGTCAGCTCGCGCTCGCCGTGCGCGAGCGGTATGCGCGTCGCGGCCGCCAGCCGGGCGAAATCCGCCGGCTGCAGGTACCAGTGCAGGGGCTCCTCCAGCCAGAAGATGTCCAGGGGCTCGACGGCGCGCGCGAATGCGATGCACTCGTCGATATCGTAAGGCGCATTCATGTCCAGCATCAGGGCGATTTCCGGGCCGATCGCCTCGCGCACCGCGCCGATACGCCTCGCCTCCTCGGCGACGGTCCCGCCGCCGGTCTTGAGCTTGACCGCGCGGAAGCCCGCCGCCACGAAGCCGGCCAGTTCCTCCGCGTAGACCCGGTCGGGTTTGCCCAGCTGGTAGTAGCCGCCCGTGGCATAGGTGAATATCGGCCGCGGTTCCGCGCCGAGCAGGCGGTACACCGGCATGCCGGCGCACTGGCCCTTGATGTCCCACAGCGCGATGTCGATGCCCGCGATCGCCGCCATGACCTGCGGGCGCGCGCTGCGCGCGAGCGGCGGCGGCAGCCCGTCGCGCCCGCCCATGCCGCCGGGACGCGGCGAGGTGAGCGCGAAGAGTTTTTCCCAAACCGCGACGTTGGCGGCGGCGTCCATTCCCCGAATCAGCTCGCCCAGCCTCGCCACCCAGTCGCATATGCCCTTCTGCGGCGAGCCGTGGATCTGCCCGACCCCGACGAGGCCGTCGTCCGTGCGCACCTCGACCAGGATCACGCTGGCGTCCTTCAGCTCCTCGTGCGCCGTCCACAGCGGCTGCTTGAGCGGAATCGATATCGGATGGGTCTTGATCTCGGCAATCTTGCTCACTGTTTTACCTCGTCGCTCGTTACTCGTTACTCAGCGCTCAAACCAGCATGCCGACCACCGAGCCGATCATCAGCGTCGCCAGCGTGCCCGCCACGATGGAGCGCATGCCGAGCGCCACGATGTCCTCGCGCCGCTCCGGCACCATGAGCGACATCCCGCCGATCAGTATCCCCAGGCTGCCGAAGTTCGCAAAGCCGCACAGGCAGTAGGTCATGATGAGGCGGCTGCGCGGCGCCAGCGCGTCCGGCGGCAGCTTTGCCAAGTCGACGTAGGCGATGAACTCGTTCAGCACGGTTTTCGTGCCCATCAGCGCGCCCGCCGTCGCCGCCTCGCCCCAGGGCACGCCCGCGAGCCACACCAGCGGCGCCATCAGCCAGCCGAGCAGCCGCTGCAGCGTCAGCGGCGCAGCGTTCCAGGCGGGCAGCAGCCCGAGCGCCAAATTGACGAGGGCCACGAGCGCGACGAGCACGATCAGCATGGCGACGATGCCGAGGAGCAACTGCAGGCCGTCGAGGGTCCCCCGCGTCACCGCGTCCATCGCGCTCGTCGCCGGTTGCGGCGGCAGGACCCGGCCGGACGTCGGTCCGCCGCGCGGGGGCACCATCACCGCCGCGATGAGGATCGCGGCGGGCGCGCTGATGACGGACGCCGACAGGATGTGGCCGATCGCGTTCAGCACCACGGGCCCGAGTATCGACGCGTATAGCACCATGACCGTGCCCGCGATTCCCGCCATGCCGCAGGTCATGACGATGAAGAGCTCGCCCCGGCTCATTTGCAGCAGATAAGGGCGGACGACGAGCGGCGCCTCGACCATGCCCACGAAGATGTTGGCCGCGGCGGACAATCCCACCGCGCCGCCGATACCCATCGTTTTCTCCAGCAACAGGGAGATCGCGCGCACGACTGCCGGCAACACGCGCCAGTAGAAGAGGAGCGCGGACAGCGCGCTCACGACGAGGACGAGCGGCAGCGCGCGAAACGCCAGCACGAAGCTGGACGTTCCCGGGCGCTCCGCGTAGGGCTGGGGGCCGCCGCCGAGATACCCGAACACGAAGCGGGTGCCTTCCTGCGTCGCGCGCTCCAGCGCGCCGAGCGCCTCGTTCAGCACCAGGAACGCGTCCCGGGCAATCGGCAGCTTGAGCAGCACCGCGGCCAGAACGATCTGCAGCAGGGCCCCGGACAGCACGATGCGCCACGGTACCCGCCGCCGGTCTTCCGACAACAGCCACGCGATGCCGAAGATCGCGACGAAGCCGAAGGCGCCATGCAGGACGGACGACACGGTTCTTTCCGCCTTCCCTAAAATTCGAGCTCGGCTCGATCGCCTGCGGCTTTGGTTTTAACCGTCCTGCATGAAAATAACAGCAGGCGTCACGCTAACGGCTCAACTGCGCCTCCACGTCGTGCGACCGTCTGGCGTATCTTCCAGCACGATGCCCTCTTCCAGCAACGCGTTACGGATCCGGTCGGCCTTGGCGAAATTCTTCGCCTTCCTTGCCGCAGTGCGGGAGGCGATCAGCTTCTCAATCGATTCTGGCGTGTGGGTGACGACCCCGACCCCCTGCATTGCCACCGACCCGGCTTCAAGGCTCCCGTGACCGGTCACCGTTCCCTGCAGGAATGCCCGAGGATCGTGGCCAAGCAGCCCTAGGATTCCACCAAGCGACTTGAGCGTGGTCGCGAGATCAACCAGCTTGTTTTTCCAGACCGCTTCTTGCCCGCGCGCCTTGTGAGCCTCATGCACTAACGCATTTCGCAGTCGATTTATTTCAGAGGCGAGCTGGAACAAGCTTGATACCGCCTCCGGAGTATTGAAATCATCGTTCATCGCCGATCGGAAATCGGCGCTGAAGTCCACACCCCAATCGATTTTTTCCGGCGGAACGACACTTACAGAAGCCTGTATCAGCAGCTCCGCATCCGCAAGCGCCGTATAAAGTCGAGTTAACGCATGCTTCGCATCGTCCAGATGCCGATCCGAGTAATTGAGGGGGCTCCTATAGTGCGCGCGAACAATAAAGTAGCGGATGACCTCGGGATCGTACTTCGCGCGCACTTCCCGCACGGTGAAAAAATTGCCCAGCGACTTGGACATCTTCTCGTTGTCCACCCGCACGAAACCGTTGTGCATCCAGTAATTGACGAATGTCGACTGGTTCGCTCCCTCCGACTGCGCGATTTCGTTTTCGTGGTGCGGGAACTGCAGGTCCTGCCCGCCGCCGTGGATGTCGAAGTGGTTCCCGAGCAGCGTGGAGGACATCACCGAGCATTCGATATGCCAGCCCGGACGCCCCTTTCCCCACGGCGAATCCCAGGCCGGCTCGCCGCTCTTGGCCTGCTTCCACAGCACGAAATCGAGCGGATCGTGCTTGGCCGCGTCCACCTCCACGCGCTCGCCCGCCCGCAAATCGTCGAGCGACCGCCCCGACAGCTTGCCGTAGTCCGGAAACTTGCGGACGGAAAAGTTGACGTCGCCGTTCGCGGCGCGATAGGCAAGCCCCCGGCGCTCGAGCGCCGCGATCATGTCCAGCATCCCCGGCACGTACGCGGTCGCGCGCGGCTCGTGGTCCGGCGCTTCGACGCCGAGCGCCGCGTTGTCCTCGTGCATCGCCTCGATGAAGCGCGCCGTCAGCGATTCGACGGACTCACCATTCTCCTGGGCGCGCTTGATGATCTTGTCGTCGATATCGGTGATGTTGCGCACGTAGGTGACCGCGAAGCCCAGCGCGCGCAGCCACCGGCGCACGACGTCGAAGACCACCATCACTCTCGCATGCCCGAGATGGCAGTAATCGTAGACGGTCATCCCGCAAACGTACAGCCGCGCCTTGCCCGGCTCGATGGGAACAAAAGCCTGCTTGTGCCGCGTGAGTGAGTTGTAGATTCTCAGCATTTCCCTGAGCGGCCGGCCGGCGTGTCCCGGGCGGCGCATGCGCGTCCCGGCGCAGGTCGCGTAGCGCAAGGCGGTGGGCGGGAGCGTATGGTGTTTGAATTACCCGGCGTTCTTGGTAAAATTTCTAGGATTTCGCGACTAACCCACTGAAATCGTCGGAAAAGTATAGCACAATGCCCCTCTGCTCCTTTCGCGCAATGGCGCTCGTTTCGACGCTGGCGTTCGCGTGTGTCGTGGCGGCGCAGGCGGTCGCGCAGGGCGAAGCGTGGCAGGACGCGAACCGCCTGTTCCGGCAGGGCCAGCTCGAGCGCGCGCTCGAGCGCGTGGACGCGCATCTCAAGACGCAACCCAAGGACGCGCGCGGGCGGTTTCTCAAAGGGCTGATTCTTGCCGAGCAACGCAAGCCCGAAGACGCGATCCGGATCTTCAACGAGCTGACCCAGGATTTCCCCGAGCTGCCCGAACCGTACAACAACCTCGCCGTGCTGTACGCATCGCAGGGCCAGTATGACAAGGCGCGTGCCGCGCTGGAGATGGCGATCCGTACGCACCCGAGCTATGCCACCGCGCACGAGAATCTGGGTGACATCTACGCCAAGATGGCAAGCCAGGCCTATGGCAAGGCGCTGCAGCTGGACAAGAGCAATACCACGGCCCAGACCAAGCTCAATCTGATCAAGGACCTGTTTACCGGCAGCCCGGGCGGGGTCACGACCGGCGCGACCCAGGCGGATGCGACCCGGATCGCGGTCGCCACGCCCGCGCCGAAGCCGCCGGTCGCAACGCAGCCGGAAGTGAAGCCCGCTGCCCCGGTTGCAAAGCCCGCCCCGGTGGAGAAGCCCACCCCGATCGCGAAGCCGGTTCCGGTTGCGAAGCCGGTCGAGCCGAAGCCGCCCGCCAAGGCCCCGCGCAATCCGGATGCGGTCCTGAAGGTGGTGAACGGCTGGGCCAGGGCCTGGTCCGATAACGACATTCCCGCCTATCTCTCGCATTACGCGCCTGATTTCAAGACGCCGAAAGGGCAGTCGCGCGCGGACTGGGAGGCCCAGCGCCGGTCGCGCATCGCAAAGCCGCGCCAGATCCAGGTGGACATCGTTTCGCCCAAGGTGGTGTTCAACGACAACGGACGCGTCACCGTGACCTTTCTCCAGCATTACCGCTCCGACGTCTACAAGGCGTCGAGCACCAAGACGCTGGTCATGGTCCGCGCCGGCGACAAGTGGCTGATACAGCAGGAAAGGGTCGGCGGGTGAACCTGCGCAACGCGATCGGATCGCGGACCCTGCGTTATGCCGGGGCAACGCTCGCGGTGATCGCCGCCTGCGCTGGCGCGCTGGTGATGAGCAGCCGCACCGGCCAGGCGGTCACTGCGGCGTCCGCCGTGCCCGTCGTGATCTCACCCACGTTGAACGGCCGGCCATCCGCCAGCGGGCCGGAAGCGTTGCTGTTCCGGACCCTCAACGAGGTCGCCAACCGCCGCCTGCATGTCGCCGTTGCCGAGATCGACAAGGTCATCGAAGCCTATCCCAATTTCCGGCTGGCGCACCTGATCAAGGGAGACCTGCTGCTGGCCCGGGCGCGCCCGCTGACCACGGTCGGCAATGCGCGGGGCGTGCCGCCGGGCCTGCTCGAGGATCTGCGCGAGGAGGCCCGCGCGCGGCTCGCGCGCATCCAGCATCCGCGCCCCGTCGACCTCGTGCCCCGCTACCTGCTCCAGATGCCGCCGGAGCAGCAGCACGCGCTCGTCGTCGACACCGCAAAGTCGACGCTCTACGTGTTTGCGAACCGCGGGGGCGAGGCGCGATACGTCTCCGACTATTACGTCAGCATCGGAAAAAACGGGATCGACAAGCTTCGCGAGGGAGACAACAAGACGCCGCTCGGGGTGTACCACGTCACGAGCTGGAAGCCGCGCGAGATGCTGGACAACGAGTACGGCAAGCTGGCCGAGCTCTACGGCGTGGGCGCGTTCCCGATCAATTATCCCAACGACTGGGACCGTGCGCGGGGTCGCAACGGGTCCGGCATCTGGGTGCACGGCGTGCCGTTCGACACCTACAGCCGCTCGCCGCGCGCGAGCAACGGGTGCATCGCGCTCGCCAACGAGGACCTGGACGCCGTGGCGAAGTCCGTCCAGATCGGTTTGACGCCGGTCATCATCGCGAACGGCGTGGACTGGGTCGCGCCGGGCGCGAACGCGGCGCTGCGCCGGGAACTGCTGGCGCGCCTGGACCGCTGGCGGCGCGACTGGGAAGCCCGCGATACCGAGCGGTATCTCGCGCATTATTCGGAGACCTTCACATCGGGAAAGACGAATTTCGAGCAGTGGGCCAAGCAGAAGCGGCGCGTCAACGCGGCCAAGACCTGGATCCGGCTGAAGCTCGACAACGTCAGTGTATTCCTCTACCCCGGGCGGGACGATCTCGCGGTCGTGAACTTCGACCAGGACTACGCGAGCAGCAACCTGCTCAACAAGATGCGCAAGCGCCAGTACTGGATTCGGGAGGACGGCGCGTGGCGCATCCTTCACGAAGGCGCTGCCTGATTCCCGTGACTGGTGACTCGTGACTGGTGACTGGTCCGGATGGCGCTCCGCGCCGGTTCTCGGCGTGCTCGGTCGCATCACCGCGGGACTCTTCCTGTTCGCGTCGTTGGCGGCGAACGCCGCCAACCCGCAGGTCGAGCTGAAGACCGGCATGGGCTCGATCGTCGTCGAGCTCTTCCCCGACAAGGCGCCCGCCACGGTGGCCAATTTCCTTCAGTACGTGAAGGACGGCCATTATGACGGCACGCTGTTCCACCGCGTCATACCCGGCTTCATGATCCAGGGCGGCGGCTTCGGCCCGGGCTTCAGGGAGAAGACCGTGCGCAAGCCGGTGCGCAACGAGGCCGCGAACGGGCTGCGGAACGAAACCGGCACCATCGCGATGGCGCGCACGCCAGATCCGCATTCCGCGACCGCGCAGTTCTTCATCAATGTGGCGGACAACCGCCAGCTCGATTTCCGGTTCCCGACCGTCCAGGGGTACGGCTATTGCGTGTTCGGCAGGGTTGTGAAGGGCATGGACGTCGTCCGACGCATCGAAAAGGCGCGCACCGGTCCCGGCCCCGCGCCGCACCGCGACGTCCCGCTCAAGCCGGTCGTAATCGAATCGGCCAGAATCCTGGGGCCGGCCGAGAAGCCTGCCGCCAAGTAGGCGGAGCCCCGCACCGGGGCCTCGCCGCCCATCACCACGCACCCTTCATCGCGAGCCCCCTATGATCAAACTGCATACCAATCACGGCGACATCACCCTCGAGCTCGACGAAAAGCGCGCGCCGGAGACGGTCGCCAACTTCATGAAGTACGTCGAGTCCGGGCACTACAGCAACACGCTGTTTCATCGCGTGATTGACGGCTTCATGATCCAGGGCGGCGGCTTCGAGCCTGGCATGAACCAGAAATCTACCGGCGCGCCGGTCAGGAACGAGGCCGACAACCGTCTCAAGAACGCGTCCTATACCATTGCGATGGCGCGGACGTCCGATCCGCATTCCGCCACGGCGCAGTTCTTCATCAATGTTGCCGACAATGCATTTCTCGACCACACTGCGCCCACTTCCCAGGGATGGGGCTATTGCGTGTTCGGGCGCGTGGTGGACGGCGCCGAGGTGGTGGATCGGATCAAGGGCGTGAAGACCGGGCGCAAGGGCATGCACCAGGACGTGCCGGTAGAGGACGTCATCATCGAGCGGGCCGAATTAGTGCAAGGATGAAGGCAGAAGGCAGAAGGCAGAAGGAAAACCCGATGGATTTCGGGGTCATCCTTCATCCTTCATCCTTCATCTTTCACCCATAGGCGAAAATGCACAGCATTTTCGTCTCGGACCTGCACCTGACCCCCGACAGGCCGGCGGCCAGCAGGCGATTTTTTCACCTCGTTACGGATATTGCGCCGCGGGCCGCGTCGTTGTACATCCTCGGCGATCTCTTCGAGTACTGGGTCGGCGACGACGACCTGGAGGCGGCGTTCAACGCGTCGGTCGCCGACGCGCTGGCCTCGCTGGCTTCGCGCGGCGTCGCCGTCCATTTCATGCACGGCAATCGCGACGTGCTGGTCGGCGAGGCGTTCGCGGCGCGCTGCGTCGCCCGGCTGATCCCGGACCCGACGGTGCTCGACCTGCACGGGACGCGGACGCTCCTCATGCACGGCGACACGCTGTGCACGGACGACGTCGAATACCAGGCATTTCGCGCCTATGCCCACGATCCCGGCAACCAGCGGCGGTTTCTCGCCCAGCCGCTCGAAGAGCGCCGGAAGCAGATGGCCGGCATGCGCGCGGAAAGCGAGAAAAGCAAGCGCGGCAAGCGCGCGGAAATCATGGACGTGGCGCCGGCCGCCGTGGAGCGGGCGCTGCGCGAGTTCGGCTATCCGCGATTGATACACGGCCACACCCACCGCCCGGCGCGACACGTTCACGTCGTGGACGGCCGCGCGTGCGAGCGCTGGGTGCTGCCCGATTGGTACGAGCACGCCGGCTATCTTCGCTGCGACGCGGACGGATGCACCGCCGTCGACCTCTAGCCCGCGGCGGTCGCGAGGGCGCAGGGACGGCTGTTGCCTCGGATTGATCCAAGTCAAACCCGTAATGGCGTGGGATACGATAATGGCATCGACATGGGCCACGAGGCGGGGCAACTGGGGCTGAGTCGTCTGTCCGCCGGAACTGAAAAATGGAAACGATAACGGCGGATGTGGCGATATTGGGGGCAGGCGGAGCCGGGTTGCGCGCCGCTATTGCGCTCGCCGAGAGCGCGCCCGCATTGCGCATCGCCCTGATTTCCAAGGTCTACCCCATGCGCAGCCACACCTGCGCGGCGGAAGGCGGCGCTGCCGGCGTGATCAAGGCGGACGACAGCCTGGAGCAGCACTTCAACGACACCGTGGGGGGTGGCGACTGGCTCTGCGACCAGGACGCAGTCGACTACCTGGTGCAGGAGGCGCCCAGAGAGCTGATCCAGCTCGAGCACTGGGGCTGCCCGTGGAGCCGCGAGCCGGACGGCAGCGTCGCGGTGCGGCCGTTCGGCGGAATGAAGAAGCAGCGCACCTGGTTCGCGGCCGACAAATCGGGCTTCCACATCCTGCACACGCTGTTCCAGACCTCGCTCCAGTACCCCTCGATTCAGCGCTTCGACGAGTACTACGCGACCGAGCTGCTGGTGGACGACGGGCGCTGCCAGGGCCTTACCGCGATCGAGATGCGCAGCGGCCAGATGCGCCACTTCCGCTCCCGCGCGGTGATCATTGCCGGCGGCGGCGCGGGCCGCATGTTCCCGTTTACCACCAATGGCGCGATCAAGACCGGCGACGGCATGGCGCTCGCCTATCGCGCCGGCGTGCCGCTCAAGGACATGGAGTTCGTCCAGTACCATCCCACCGGTCTGCCGAGCACCGGAACCCTCCTGACCGAGGCCTGCCGCGGCGAAGGCGGCGTGCTGCTCAACCGGAACGGCCGGCGCTTCCTGCAGGACTACGGCATGGGTCCCGAAACGCCGCTCGGCAAGCCGGTGCTCAAGACCATGGAGCTCGGCCCGCGCGACCGGGTAAGCCAGGCCTTCTGGCACGAGCAGCAGAAGGGCAACATGGTCGCCACCCAGTGGGGCGACGCGATGCTGCTCGACATGCGGCACCTGGGAGAGAAGACGATCAACGAGCGCCTGCCGCTGGTGCGCGACATGTCGATCAGCTACATGGGCGTCGACCCGGTCACCGACCCGGTGCCGGTGCGGCCGGTCGTCCACTACATGATGGGCGGCATCCATACCGACATCCGCGCCGCGACGCCGCTCGCCGGCCTGTACGCGGCGGGCGAGTGCGCCTGCGTGAGCATCAATGGCGCCAACCGGCTGGGCTCGAACTCGCTCACCGAGCTGCTGGTATTCGGCCGCCGCGCGGCGATCAGCGCGGCCGAGCATCTTGCCTCGGGCGCGCGGCCGGGCAACGACGCGGCGCTGGAGGCGCGCGCGGTCGAAGCGCAGGCGCGGGTGCGCGAGCTGTTCCAGCGCACCGGCGGCAAGGAAACGATCGCCGGGCTGCGCAAGGAGATGATGCACACGCTCGAGCAGAATGCCGGCATCTACCGCAGCGGCGAGGGGCTCGCCGAGGCCTGCGCCAAGCTCGCCGACCTGCGCCGGCGCTACGCGGCGATCGAGCTGCACGACAAGACCAATGTCTACAACACCGACCTGCTCCAGGCGCTCGAGCTCGGCTCGATGCTCGATTGCGCGGAAGCCGTCACGGTGAGCGCGCTGGAGCGCAGGGAATCGCGCGGCGCCCACCAGCGCCTGGATTTCGTCGAGCGCGACGATCAGGGCTATCTCAAGCATACCCTTGCGCATTACCAGGGCAGCGCCGCGCCGCGCATCGACTACCTCGACGTCGTGATCACCAAATCGCAGCCCGGCGTGCGCGATTATTCCGGAGATCACCCGTGAGCGAACGCGTGGTCGAGCTGGAAGTCCTGCGCTACAACCCGGAGACGGACGAGGCGCCGCATTTCCAGCGCTACTCGGTCCCCTGCCGCGAGGAATGGGTGGTACTGGACGCGCTCAACCACGTCAAGGAAGCCCTCGACCCCACGCTCAGCTACCGCTGGTCGTGCCACATGGCCGTATGCGGCAGCTGCGGCATGATGATCAACGGCGAGCCCAAGCTCGCCTGCAAGTCGTTCCTGCGCGACTATCGCGGCGTGATCCGCGTCGAGCCGCTGGCCCATTTCCCGATCGAGCGCGACCTGGTGACGGTGATCGACGACTTTGTCGCCAAGCTGGCCCGGGTCAAGCCCTATCTGATTCCCAAGGAAGTCAAGCCGCTGGAAGCGGGCGAATACCGCCAGACGCCGGCGGAGCTCCAGCGCTACAAGCAGTTCACGCTGTGCATCAACTGCATGCTGTGCTACGCCGCCTGCCCCGAATACGGCCTCATCCCGAAATTCATCGGCCCGGCGGCGATTTCGCTCGCTCACCGCTATAACCAGGATTCGAGGGACGGCGGCCGCGGAGAGCGCCAGGAGGAGATCGCTTCCGCTGAAGGCGTGTGGGAGTGCTCCTTCACCGGCGCGTGCTCGGAGGTTTGCCCGGAGCACGTCGATCCCGCTGCGGCGCTGCAGCAGGTAAAGATCAAGAGCACGATAGACTGGTACCTCGAGCATACGATGCCATGGCTGAACAAGTGACAACCCGCAGGCCCTACGTACGGGAGGTGCCGAAGACGCACTGGTTCCTGCGGCAGCCGCGCTATCTGCGCTACATGGCCCGCGAGGTGACCTGCGTTTTCATCGGCGCCTACGCTGTTTTCATGCTGGTCGCGATCGCGCGACTGGCGGAGGGCCGTGAGGCGTACGACGAATTCCTGCGGGAACTGGCGAGCCCGGCCGGCATCGCGTTTCAACTCGTGATCCTGGTCTTCGCCCTTTACCACACCATCTCGTGGTTCAACGTCACGCCCAAGGCCATGCCCGTGCAGCTGGGTGAAAGCTTCGTGCCCGGGTGGATTATCGTCGCCGCTCACTATGCCGGGTGGATCGCGGTCTCGATCATCATCCTGGCGCTGGCGGGAGCGTTCTGACATGGCGAAGTCGAACAAGCCGGTCGTCTGGGGATTGTTCGCCGCGGGCGGCACGGTCGCCGCATTCATCACGCCGGCGCTGGTGGTGCTCGCCCTGCTCGCGGCAACGGGACAGATACCCCCGCTCCTGTCCTACGACCGGCTGCACGCCTTTGCGGCCCACTGGACCGGCAAGGCGGTGCTGTTCGGCATCGTGTTCCTTTCTCTGTGGCACGCCGCCCACCGCCTGCGCGTCACGCTGCACGACTTCGGCGCCCGCTGCGACACGGCCATCGCGGTTGCCGTCTACCTGCTCGCTACGGCAGGCAGCATTGCGTGTATCGTCATTCTTTTTCGGATCTGAAGCCATGAGCAAGATTGTCGCGCGGGCAGATATCGTGGCGCGAACCGCCGGATCCGGGCTCGGCCGGCCGGCGCCTGTCCCGCTGCCGCGCTACCTCGAGCAGACCTACTGGTGGGCCTATCTCCACCCCCGGGGCGTGCGCGTATTCGAGCGCCAGTGGCTCGTCAACTTCATCCTCTGGGGCAACTACCGCATGCTGCGCGACGCCGCGCTGGCCGAGCTGGGTGCGACGATCGACGGGAATGTGCTGCAGATCGCCTGCGTCTACGGCGATTTCACGGAGCGACTGGCGGACCGCGTCACCGCCGGCGGACGCCTCGACGTGATCGACGTTGCGCCGGTCCAGCTCGACAACCTGCAGCGGAAGATTGGCACGCGTGCGGGCGTCGCGCTCTACCACCGCGATTCCGCTAACCTCGGGTTTCCCGATGAGACCTTCGGGCGCGTCGTTGTGTTCTTTTTGCTGCACGAGCAGCCCGAAACCGTGCGCGCCCGCACCGTGGCCGAGGCCATGCGGGTCGTTCGTCCCGGAGGGAAAGTCGTCTTCGTCGACTACCACCGCCCCGGCCGCTTCAACCCGTTCCGCTATCTCATGCAACCGGTGCTTTCCCTCCTGGAGCCCTATGCGCTCGACCTGTGGCGGCGGGAAATCACGGACTGGCTCCCGGCATCGGCGCGCTATGCATCAGTGACGAAGCAAACCTACTTTGGCGGGCTCTACCAGAAGACCGTCATCGTCCGCTGAGCGGACGTCGTGTAACCGCGCCGGTGTTCTCCGCCGCAACGATGCGGCCTGCAAATCTGCAATGCCGTAGCCGATCGGCGACAGATTCCACCCTGCATCGGGCCGTTCATGCATTAATTGACCCAAGGGCTCGCGCGTCTCGACGGGCGATGCCGCGCGGCGGTTAACGTACGCTTACATTCTGTAACACGAAAAACGGCCCAGGAGGTGAACCGCCACGCCGCCCAGACGTTCATAGTGGTACAGTCGTGTGGTGCGGGTTTCCCACTACCACCGCCATCGTCTGTTGCCATGAGGAGACATCGATGAGAACGATATTGAAGTCGTTGATCATTCGGTCGCTCATCTTGCTGTTCACCGCGTCCGTGGCGCTGGCGCAAGACCGCCCTGCGTTCAAGCAGGAAGAACTGGACCAGATGCTCGCCCCGATCGCCCTGTATCCCGACCCGCTTCTGTCGCAGATTCTGATGGCGTCGACTTACCCGCTGGAAGTCGTGCAGGCAGCGCGCTGGTCTCGATCGAATCCGACGCTCAAGGGACAGGAGGCGGTGCGGGCCGTCGAGCCATTTGACTGGGACCCCAGCGTCAAGTCGCTCGCTGCGTTCCCACAAGTGCTCCGGATGATGGACGAGAGGCTCGACTGGACGCAGCGCCTGGGCGAAGCGTTTATCGTACAGGAACCGCAGGTGATGGAAACGGTGCAGGGCCTGCGGCAGCGAGCGGCGGCGGCCGGCAATTTGAGATCGGGCGAACAGGCCCGCGTCGTTCGGCACGGCGAGGATATTGTCATCGAACCCGCCTATCCTCAGATCGTCTACGTCCCCTACTACGACCCGCTGGTAGTCTACGGTCCCTGGTGGTGGCCCGCCTATCCGCCGGTGGCCTGGGCACCGGCCCCGGCGTACTATGTCATTCCCGCACACCGGCCGATCTTCGTCTGGGGGAGCGGCATTGCGATCTCGGCAGGGTTTTTCTTCGGGTATTTCGACTGGCCGCACCGGCACGTGAACGTGGTGCACGTGCGCCATGATCGCATCCACGCTCGCCCGGTACGCGTCCATACGACCTGGCAGCACAATCCGGTTCACCGGCGCGGCGTCCCCTTTCGTCATGTCGCGGCGCGCCAGCCGTTCGAGCGATCGAGAATGGCCGGTGCCGGGGAACGCGTTTGGCTACGTAATGAAACCGCGCACGCCGATGTCCGCGCGACAGCCGCTCCGCAACGCTGGCGGGAAGAACGGCGAACCACAGTACGGGAACGGCGGGAGCCGGCAGTCAGCCGTGTCGGACCGGACAATGGCGCGAGCCTTGCGACGCGCCCTCGAAACGACAACCGCGCCAGGCCAGCGCCCCCGCCGGAGGTCCGGAAGACGCAGGCGAATCGAAATACGACGCCAGGACGCATCGCGCAACCGATCGACGAACGGCGCCGGGAACGCAGGGATGCGACCCGCCCGCAGTCGCGCGATGCCGGGGCGCGGACGGCGGTCTCGAGGCCGGTCACTCGCGTCGAACCTCGCTCCGCGACCCGGACTCCCGCCGTCAATCCCGGGACGCGGCCGGTTCCAGCAAGTCGCCCGCGAGCACCGATCCACGCCAATGGCCAACCCCTGCGCGCCGCGCCGCAACCGCGCGCTGTCCTGCGCGAACGCGTCCCTGTCTCGCGCCCGGCGGCAGCCGCCCCGGCCCGCATCCCGCGCGAGGTGAATGCCCGCCCAAGCGCCAATCGCGGCGGGCACGCCCGCGGCAATCCCGGAGGCACGCGCCCGGAGCGCCGCGGCAGCGACCGCA